>Ga0129333_10007601_pt1 | contig 10224 bp, 15 predicted proteins | sample CPB6_08_DNA_FD_94474 | JGI IMG/M metagenome (GOLD analysis project Ga0129333, IMG submission 94474) | Freshwater to marine salinity gradient microbial communities from Chesapeake Bay, USA - CPBay_Sum_0.6_0.8_DNA | ecosystem: Environmental > Aquatic > Marine > Coastal | place: USA: Chesapeake...
AGCAAATTTAGGAGAAATCCATTGTGCAATATGAATGGCTACTCGAGGGACTGATCTGATACACTTTTCTGGTTAATTTCAATCAAGCTTACTTTCGTATTAGGGTGGTGAGATTTCTCACCACCCCCCAAGTCTTCTGATTTTTCCTTCAAAATATCAAGTTTTAATTCATAAGATAATTCCTGAAGAAACTCTTGTGTCTTATCAGTTCTATACCAGTCCTTGTATTTCTTTTGGCCAGCTTTACATAGCTGGCTAGCATTGATACGTTTGTAATGTTTTAATGTCTTCCATAATCATCAGGAATCTTCCAGTTTCCATATTGTCTTTCTAGATATGGAAGAGGATTATTTGGAGCATATATATAAAAGTCTTCAAATTCCACTTTCTTCAGGGGGAATATTTCTTCATCTTTATAGTAAGCGTTTGGCCATATTTTATCCCAGTCTCTATACTTTATTATATCTCCTTTTCTATCTACTATAAATATATCTATAAATACTGAACTTATGCCTCTTCTCTTTAATTTATATATGGCACCCTTCTCTAACTTATCTGGAGTAATATGATATTCACTATTATCTTTATACACCTCTAATAATCTCAACAAATCCTTCTCATTTACACATATATCTACATCATCATCGTGTTTTATCATTCCCTTTTCTCTAACTGCTCCCAAAAGTGTTCCACTATCTGCCCAATAACTTATATTATTTTTTTCACAAATATCATGGAAATCTTTAAAATATTTTTTTAAAGCATATTGAACTAGTTTTATATCACTTACACTTTTTTGCTTAAATATATACAAAAGCATAAGCACAGTAATACTTATTAACATAGCTATTACTAACTTATTATTAATAATCATTTATTATAAGCTTAAAAATGATTATTTAAAAGATTTTATGTTATAAAATAAAATAAATAATGACACCTGTTTCTAAACTCTCTAAAATTTTCTGGGGTTTTCAAGGATCAATGTGCCTATATGGTATAACTAGAGGTTTTAGAATAGATTATAGGATAGATTCCAAGGATATGCCTCTCTTGTTTACTGACAGAGTTGTATCAGCTTTAATGTCTGGATATTTCTACGGCGTTCCCTTAATTAATTTAATTTATTTGAAGAATTTATCAGATAGAATAGAGATACACGCAAGAGGTCTCAATAGGGAATTGTACAAGGACTCTTACAAAGAAGTGATAGGAGTATGTGATAGAACTTTATAAGATTTTATATAAATTATTATATAAAATAAATGAGATATCTAACTATAGCTATAATTATAGTAATAATTTATTGGTTAAATTGGGCTATTCAATGGGAAAAATATGATTTTAAAATAAGAACCTTAGGAACAGAAGATATTAAGTCTGATTATTCTTTAGATAAATCTTTAGAACAAATTGAAACACTTTCTAAACGCCAGTTACAGTTTCCCAAATGGAGAAGATGTCTTATTATGTCAATTATAATGGGAGTATCCTTATCAATTCTATTATTTAATAGTTTAAAAACAAGAGAAATGCTTATTATATTATTGTGTACTTTTACTCTGATGTATGCTTGTTATAATTTTTATGACTTTCATTATTATGAAGACATTCAAGAAAAAATTTATTTTATTTGTGAGAATATCAGAAGAAAAAATAAGTTATAATTTTTTAGTTATATAAATGTGGTGTAAAGTATTTATTTTTATGATAGCTATTATGATTATCGTATGGATACTAATACAAAAAAATATATGCGAGAGATATATACCAGAAAATTACATAGACAATAACACATATGAGATATATGATAGATCTATAGTTACCTACAATATACAGAAATTTCCTTGGGCTTTAAAGTCTTTAGGAGATGAAGAAATAAGTAAGATAATAAAGAGTCATTCTATTGTTCTTTTACAAGAATGTTTTAATGAAGCTTACGACTCTTTAGAAACTCATTATCCAGATTATCATATATGTAGAGGAAATTTAAAAGGAATAAATTTAATGAATAGTGGTCTTGTTATAATGTCTAAATTTCCTATAATTGACGTAAAATATAAAGAATATAAAGAGGCAAATCCTTGGACATTTGATTATTTTTCTGAGAAAGGTTTTTTAACGGCTACTATAAAGATAGGAGATAAGTTTATAAAGATCGTAAATACTCACTTACAGTCTTCAGATTTCCACAGATACGATAAATATGCATTATCACAGTTAGATGAACTTGTAAATCATCTAGACAAACTTAAAAGAGATGGAGATGAGTATATAGTTGGAGGAGACTTTAATATTGATATAAATGATATGAATGATATAAAGGAAATAAAGGGTATAAACCATCCAACAAAGCCAACTATATATATAAACCTTACTACATCTCATACAAGTAACGAATATAAAGAGGGATATGAGCCTTTTATATTTGACTATTTTATAACATCAGAAACAATAAGTATGAATAAGCCTATAGTTATAAGGAGTGATTATAGTGATCATAATCCAGTATCTTGTGTATTTAAATAATAAAATTTATAAATTTTATTATAAATGAAGGGTTTGTATAAAATTTTAATAATACTTTTAACAGTCTATTTAGTATGGTTTATATATAAAAATTTTTTTGATATGTCTTATAAGAGATATAGAGATAATGTAAACAGAAATATTACTGTAGTAGTAATAAATCTTGATAGAGCTCAAGATCGTATGAAAAAAACCAGTAAAACCCTATTAGATTATGGCTTTACAAATATTAAAAGAATAAAAGGAGTAGATGGAAAGGGTATAAAAATAAAAATAATCTTGAAGATTATGACGGTCTTTCTTGTATAGGCAATATGGATAATAATATTACAAGAACAGCTTGTTATCTTAGTCATCTTAGAGCTGTTAAATATGCTATGGAATCTCCAACTGAATGGACATTAATATTAGAAGATGATGCAACATTTAAAAAAATTCCAAATTCAATTATGAGAAAATTATCAAATATATTAGACTCAGAAAAATATGACGCAGCTTGGCTTTCTGACTCTGGAACTAGTGAATGTTACTTATTAAATAAAAAAGGCGCAAGAATAATGTATAGTTATATGAATCAGAGATCAGAGTTTACCATAAACTTTGTAAAGACATATAATAAAGACTGTTTGCACGATTGGACATTAAGTGAAGTATTTAAAAAAATAAGAACATTTTACTCTAATAATTTCTCAATGCAAAGGTGTGATGATACTAGTTATATTACAAATGATAATAATCCTAATCTATGTAGCAATAGATCTATAGTAGATAAAATATTTAAATTTATAAGATCATTTGATTACGTGTAAAAATTATAAACTACATAATTGTTCACATTTATCCTTTGATTCTCTACATTTTCTATACTTTATGATATAATATACTAATCCTATTATTATGAATAATATAAAAATTATTCCTAATGTTATAAATATAGGTCTATTTTTAAATACAAAATTATATAATGAACTATCCCAAGAATGCCAGCTGCTTCCCTGTAGTGTATGTATTACTACATTTTTTTTATTCTCAGTAAAGTCTTCGTCAACAGAATATGGATTAAATTTTGATTTTGGCAATACACAAAAGTTATGGTTTGTATTTAAGAGTATATCAGTTAAAAATAATGGTCCAGTTGTATGCATAACCTTTAGATGTTTTCCTATTGACCACCATTTAAGATTAGATGAGCTTGATTTTAAATTGTCTATTATTTCTTTCATAATTTTAGATTTTTTTGTTGATATCATTAAAGAGTTTGTAAAACAATCAGTATTTGCCGAAAAAACAAAGTAATCTGAATAATTTGTTATAAATAATTCGATATTTTTAGTTGGATACAAGTCTAAATCTGAATAAATTCCTCCATAATCATACAAGATAAAATATCTTATCATATCAGCTCTTTGTATAGGATATTCATAAGAATCGTGTAACTCTAAAAAATCTGGGTGATAAGTGCCTATATGATTTCTAATATCTTTGTCTGTCCATAATATATATGTCCAGTCTGGATGAAGACGATTCCATTCTTTTTGGGATTTCTTCCATTTATCAGGTATATTACTATCCTTCCAAGTCTGATGTATTATCTTAGGTATGCCAGAAGATGTATATGATATATTTTGGGTCATTTATTTTAAAAATTTAAAATAAATTATTTATATATTGATCCTAGTATCCATCTTTTAAAATAGTTTGATTTATTATTTCTATATGTTGAACAAGTTCTAGATATTAAAGGAATAAATTCTTTGTTACATAAAACTTGATATTTATCCTTTCCTATAGTGTAAAATTCTCCTATAATTTCTGCATCTATTTCTTTGTATCTTTTTTCTTCTATTTTACTAAGTTCATTTCTTCCCAATAATAAATTTATCGCTCTTCCACATACTTGAGGTCCTGTTATATCTAAATCATTTATTCCATAACGCTTATTAAGTATATTATCTATACTCATTTCTATACACTTTTTAAGAATAGGGTGTCTGGGAACTGATGCTATAAAACTTATCTGAATTCCACTATCAAATCTATCTTTAAATGAAACAAATCCAATATCACTATTTATAAACTCTCTCAAAGGAAATATAGTTGAAGATTTACAGTCCATATATACTCCTCCTTCCTTATATAATACTAGATATCTGAATAGATCAGCTTTATAAGCTTTTGGTATTAACATATTATAAGCTTTCAAGTATTGTGGGTAATTTTTCTCTATATATTTAATAATATCATTATCGTCGTAAAAATTATAATCATATTCAAAGTTCATATTACGGTTAATCATACAAGTTTCATAGTATTCTACATCCATATCTTTCTTAAATGTCTGGTGTATCTTTCTAGGTATCCTTTGATTAGAAAATATTATTGTATCTTTAGCCTTATAACTCTTCATATTATATATTTTATTTATATGATACTTTTCTAGGTCAAATGTGTACTTATTCAAAAATAATTTGGTCAATAGAATAACAATAACCATAATAAATCCAAATAATAATAATTTATATATTATTCTCATTATAAAGTTTATTATAGTATTTATTTTTATTATTAGAAAATATTCAATACTCTAGTATATCTTTTATATTCATAAATAAACTACTTGAAAAAGATTTTTTATCTGTTCTCCAACTTCCTTTTGAACTTATATCTATCATTTTATTTACTGTTATATAATCAACTAACTCTACGTCTTTTCTATATCGACCTACTTCATTATACATTTTACTCATCATAGCATTTGCTCCTATATATAGGATATCATAATCTTTTTTTACTTTATATTTTTTGATATTAGAAACAGCCTTTAAAAATAATAAAAATATATATGGATGTTTTTCTTCAGCAGAATATACTTGATTACATACTCTTATTAACTCCTCTGATTCACCATCTCTTATTTCTTCTTTTTCTCCTATTTTCATAGCTAATCTTTGTGATAAAACGCTTTCAGTAAAAAGTTTAACTCTTTTATTATTACTAGGTAAGAAATAATCCATTGTTTTTACTTTTCTCTTACTTCCATATTGCCAATATATTCCACCATAGTGGTAAACTACTAATAGTCTCATAAAATCTACTATCATTGTAGGCCTTGGCAATCCAAAAACAATATCATAATATTCTGGATAATAATTACTTAAAAAATCCTTTATATCAATCAGTGTCCACAATTTAACAAAATACTCAGGATTAGAATCTCTAATTTCTTCATAAGATTTCTTATCAAAGTCAAGATAATTATCCTTTAATTTTTGATTTTTATCCCAAGGAATATATATAAGATGAATAATCTTTGGAACTCTATTATTATGCGTACACTTTGGAATGTATCTGTAATAATAACAATAATAAATATAAGCTATAAAACATATTACAAATAATGAGAGAATTATCATACATTTTTTTATCATTTATTATATATATTTTTTTTAATAATTATTTCCAAGGATAAGAAGATCTTCTCAACTTTATTACAGGAATATTTCCATCCCATACAAAACAACACAAACCATACCTATCAAACCCATCATAACACATAGAACTATCAGTAGATGAACACTTTTCTTGGAAGAAGTAATATTTATTCCCACTTTTTCCTATAGATAATCCTTGTTTTATGACACTTGTATCATTCTCTATTTGTATATACAGATCCCTGCAAAAATCTGCATATCTAAAAGGATTTTGTGTCATTACTATATAGTCTATCAATGATAAAAATATTGGGTTATTTTTAGGAGACTTTAGTATACCTTGATGAACCGTATCTTTTACTACAGAATCAACTGTATAAAAAACATCATCTCCCTTATTAAATATATATGAAATAGGCTTTAACAATTCAACCTTTATATCCATATATATTCCTCCATATATATATAGAATACAATAACGTGCTAAATCAGCCTTGTGTGCACCATTCTTCAATGAGTCAAATGTTTTAAATACTATATCAGTATAATATTTTTTTAAAAAATTCTTAATATCATTATCATCCATAATTATATGAGTATAATCAGACGCATACTTTGATATATTAGAGTATATATCCTTTGGTATTTTACTCTTATTATAATAGGTTTGAAAGAAAGGATTTTTTATATCATTCACTTTAACATTTTTTAAATATTTTCTCTGGTTTTCTATTAAATAGTCTTCTTTATAATATATCTTTCTATAAAACTTATAGTATGTATGGTAGTAATACATAAATATAAGAGCCAATATTATCAGGAATATAAAGACAATTTTTTTCATTATATTTATTTATAACAAATATAATATTAACTCATTATTTTCTTGTAAAATATTTACCACAAGATGGTTTCATCTTCTTCACTTGGCTATAAGCTACTGCTATAGCCTGTTTTCTTGATACAAATCTTCCATCTTCATATTCACCCATATTTATTCCAACTTTCTCCTTTAATAACTCCTTACAAGCTCTCTCTCTCTTTCCCATACTCTTACGCTTTTGTGACACTCTTCTTCGTGATACTCTTCGTGATTTTCTTGAAGACTTACGAGACTTACGTGAGGACTTACGAGACTTACGTGACACTCTTTGTGACTTACGTGAGGATTTACGAGACTTTCGTGATACTCTTCGTGACTTACGTGAGGACTTACGTGACTTACGTGACTTACGTGAGTACTTACGTGACTTTCGTGAGGACTTACGTGAGGACTTACGTGAAACTCTTTGTGATTTTCTTGATAACTTTCTTGCTTTACGTGATACTGTTGTCGATTTTCTTGGTCTAGCCATACTTTTTTATTACTATTTAAAAAAATAATTTATTATATAAAATAGTACTCGACATAGCTCAGTTGGCAGAGCGGAGGATTGTAGTTTATCCCTTGGACATTTGTCCTTAGGTCGCTGGTTCGATTCCGGCTGTCGAGACTATTCTATTAGCCTTCTTAGCTCAGTCGGCAGAGCGTAAGCCTTTTAAGCTTAACGTCGCGGGTTCGAGCCCCGCAGGAGGCTTTTTTAATTTTTTATTAACCTTTTAATAAAAAATGAAAAGAAATATATATGATTTGTCTCTTAAAAAAGCAAGATATCGATCTCCCCTTGTAGGACTGATTAAATATAGCTACGATAATGAAGAAGCAGAAAATAAATGTAAGATTGTCTCTTCTAGAGGAATTCTTAAATCCTGTGATATCATATCAAATGATCCCACATCAAGTATAAAATATCTAAAAGACTATCCTAATATTGAATCAAGGCTACAAAATATGAGTTATGGAACAACAGTTTATATATGTTCAACTTCTCTTAAAGACTTTATAGAAAATTATATGCCTATTATTTCAACTCCTTTTATACTTGTTAGCGGTGACTGTGATGAAACTATGCCTTATGATATGTTAAACGAAAAAGAGTTTGATGATTTTATTAGTTCGGATAAACTTATACACTGGTATATACAGAATTGTGTAATATCTCACCCTAAAATTAAAGGAATTCCTATAGGTCTGGACTATCACACTATGTCTAGACAAGATCACGAGTGGGGAAAGCATACATCTCCTTTAAATCAAGAGAAAATGTTACTGTCTGTATCAAGAGACAGTAAACTATTCTATAACCGTAATATAAAAATTTATTCAAACTGTCATTTCTCCATTAAATATGCAAAGTATGGATATGATAGACAAGATGCAATAGACAAAATTGATAAAAATCTAGTATACTATGAGCCTTCAAAAATCAATCGTCTACAGTCTTGGAGAAAACAAGTAGAATTTGCATTTGTTTTATCACCTCACGGAAATGGTTTAGACTGTCATAGAACTTGGGAAGCTTTAGCACTAGGATGTATACCAATAGTAAAAACATCAAAAATTGACCACTTATATGAAGACCTTCCTGTATTAATAGTACAAGACTGGTCAGATGTTACACTTGAATTACTCAATAACACAGTTGAATCTTTCAAGAATAAAAATTTTAATTATGAAAGACTTAATCTAGAATATTGGATAAATATTATCAAAAATATAAAATAACAGTATTAATAAATATGACCAAGAAGATACCTGATAACCTTGATGATCCTATTGATGTATTGATGTATAGATTATGCGACAAATTGGCACCTTCCTTTAAAAAGTCTGGACATACTCCTAATATAATAACAACATACTCTCTTATTACAGGACTGCTATCTTGTTATGCCATTTATCACAACAATATAGTACTCTTTATACCACTTTTCATTATATCATACTTTTTTGACTGTTTTGACGGGTTCTTTGCAAGAAAATATAAAATGACTAGTAAATTCGGTGACTATTATGACCATATTAAAGATGCCTCTGTATACATTGTTCTTATATTGGTGATGTTTTATAAATACAGCTCTAATATATCAATAGTAAACATAATAATTATGGTTATTTTACTGCTTCTCTTATCTTCTCATATGGGATGTCAACAACGCTACTATAAAAATGAGAATAAAGATGCTGACGAAGAAACCTTAGACTTCTACCAAAAAATGTGCAGAAATAAGGATGATATCAAATATACTAGATTCTTTGGGCCAGGAATGCTTACTGTGTTCACAACTCTTATGGTAACTTTTATATGGCTCAAAAATAATCTCAAATAAAAAGTAAAAAAAAAGTAAAAATTTAATCTTAATAATTACTTATTAAGATAAATAATTAACAAAGCAACAAAAAGAACCATAAATAACAAACAAATATATAACTGATGTTTATAGTCTATATTTCTAATTCTTTCTGATCTATGTGACTGGTATACATTCTCTATACACAAAGGACACGTCGGCCTCTCTTCTAGCCATAAATTGATACAGTGTCTGTGAAAAAAATGGTTACATCCAAGTTTTATCCAGCTTTTATAAGTAAAAGCATCATTGTCTGAACAAATAATACACTCTTCTCTTTGATCACCAACATAAGACTTTACATAATTTTCTGTATAAGGTTTAGAGTTTTCATTCTCATTCTCTATAAGGCGTTGTCTATTACCTCTAAACATATTTTTTTAATTTTAAACTTTAGTCGAGTTTAAAAAAATCATTTTTAATATAAATATGTCTGACAAAACTTATATATGGACTCCAGAATCTTTACCACCACCGGGATACAAGCTTATTGTTCACCGTTATTATACAGAGATTGTTCCAATAGGATTTAATGTTCCAAAAACTCCTGTTAAAACAAACAGATTTATGTACGATAAGGATGGTAAGGATGATAAGGATGATAAGGATGATAAGGACAAAAAAAGTTAATTGAACCTTATATTTGCCATAAGAAGTATATATAATGCCGGTGAAAAATAACAGGTAACTATAGATAGACAGACAAATGAAAATACATCTATCCATTCAGTTTCATTTCTTCTGTATAAAAATGTTATAATTGATGTTAGAGCTATTGGATATGCTAGAATTGATAATAAAAAGCCTATTAATGATAGAAAATCCATCTTATTATTATATCTATTGACATCTCTTTATATCTTCCTTTTATTCTTACGCTTACTCTTCCTTTTGTTATATACCTTATCTAAATAGATATGTTTTTTGGCCTGATAATCTGTCAGTAGTTCGTGTTCCTTTAAATCAGATGGAATATCTATTAGCTGTTCTATATGCAAACATCTGTTTGAATTATCATAAAATCCAGAAAAAT
>Ga0129333_10007603_pt1 | contig 10222 bp, 13 predicted proteins | sample CPB6_08_DNA_FD_94474 | JGI IMG/M metagenome (GOLD analysis project Ga0129333, IMG submission 94474) | Freshwater to marine salinity gradient microbial communities from Chesapeake Bay, USA - CPBay_Sum_0.6_0.8_DNA | ecosystem: Environmental > Aquatic > Marine > Coastal | place: USA: Chesapeake...
AACCTCAACCGGCATTGTCTTGAGGTACACAGTAATTGGCAGGCCAACCTCATAGCTGCTGGTCGATGCCCGGTCAAATGTTACAGAGCCACCACCACTTACCGTCTCATTGCCTTGTGGGACACCATCACAGATGACATTCAGCGATTTGCCAACGTGTGGTAAACCAGTAGCAGTACTTGAGACACCACCAGTAAAGGCGCAATCAGTAAAGCGATCATTGCTAAATAACTCAACAAAGTACCTAGTTGTGCCATTAAAGACCCGTTTGACCACCGTATAAATATCCGTGACATCAACGCCAACATCAAGAAACTCTCCGTCCGTCGTAAATTCTGATGGAGCCACAATCTGCTGGGAACGCAATACCGAGTAAGCAGCCATCGATCCATCGGTCGCATTTACCAACAAAAGCAAGTCACCCTCATCGGTGGATGTTGCTCTGCGTAAAGATATACGGCTAGGGTTCTTGAGCAGATGCCCAGATAACAGCGATATCCTTTGTGATATATAGGTCAGTTGGGTATCCGAAAACAAGAACTCATTTAGTGCCTTGCCCTGCTTTTGAATAAACAGAGAACCAGATTCTAGTGATTCGACTCGTGTGCCTACCTTTGTTCCGTTACGGCTAACTTGCTTGAAGGTAAACGTCAGCGGAGTAACCGGGTCTGTGCCTTGCTGTGGAACGTAAAACTCGCCACCCGTTGTGAAGACCTGCAAGTCGCGGCCAGAGATAATATCAACAATAATATTAAGCTGATTAGTATCAAGGGTAGCCTCAACAGCATCATCATCCAAAAACTCAGACGGCTTAAAGTCAAAGAAGAGGGCCACCTTGCTGCCCCAGATCGTAGACGGGCGTGACTTAGAGCCGCCGAAATAGAGCCGACCCTCATGGAACGATACGCTACGAGGCCAGCCTTTACCAGACGACCAAACGTCTTCATAACCCGTCTCCAGTTCCCAATCGCCAGAGGCAATAGCTGTTGTGTTAAAAAACGGAAACTCAGTAATCGCCTCGACCGATGTGCCGCTGATGTACTTGGTAATCCTTACCCGACCTTGTGGGCTAGCATTGATGTACTGGTTGACATGGGTAGACGAGAATACCGAAGAGCCTGCTGTTAGCGTAATGTTGCCAGACACAGCCGATGGAGTCAGTGTTGCCGCAGGATTGGTCGCAGCCAGTGTAAATGCGTATTTGGGGATTGAGTCAAACGTAATCGTCGTTGCCGTCCAAGTAGCATCTGTACCGCCACGCACAATCTTGATGGGCTGCAAATCTGGGTGAACAACGATCAACGTATCAGCCGATTGCGTCCAGCAAAGCGATGACAGCATTGCGCCAGTAATGGCAGAAACCGTCAGGTAGTTATTTCCAGAGGCATTGATGTTTGTCACCAATGCTCCGTCTTTGACAACGTACATCCTGCCAGCCACAAAGCACAGCATATAGCTGTCATCAACAGAGAACTCAAAAGAGATCAGGCGAACACCATTAGCGGCTGACGGTGTGCTGGAGTTTGGTAGCTCAAAGACGTGCTTTGTACCGGGACGGCGACGAGCGCCACCCTGCGGCTGGATGATGACGTTAGTTGCCTTTGCCAGCGCATTCTCGTACTGCGGGATGTCCACACGAGCGCGTAGCAAGGGATCAAGTTCCCCTGTACTGAAGTTCGTCTGGAAATCAATAAATCGTGCCATCAGTATCTCACTGCGACAAGTTCGTAATCCTCAATAACTTGAGGTGGCTGACCTTGCGCGTCAATATTCATAGCCTGCCTAAAGTACCCACCACGGCCATTTTCAGATGGAGCGCCAACGGCAACGCCTTGCCAGTAGCCAGTCTTTGCTTCCTGTTCTGTAATTGGGTATGCCAAGTGCCAAGCCATCATGTACTTCAGCAATTGCACAAAGTATTGCGGCATTGAGTATTCTGGGGTCTGGTACGGGTAGTCGATGTAGACATCCTCGTAGTTCGTCAGCAGCTTGTCGCCTTGGATTTCCCAAAGCTTGACTGGACGAGAATAAGCCGTGCTTGTTTCAAATACAGCACGAGGATTGCCAAGACGGTCGCCCGGCAACTGGTATTCATATTTCCATTCACTAACTGGCGTAGTAATCAGCCGAGCCAAGCGAACTTTCTTGTATGCAAATGACCAAGGATACATTGAAAGCGTCATATCCCGAACGTCTGGGTACAGACGGTCACAAGAGTTTGCCTCATCTGTTCCATCGTTAAATGACGAAATAGGCTTTGCGCCCAATAGGATCAATGCGTCAGAACAAATAGCAACTGATGTATCGCCTGCTGCCATATAAACCTCTCATGTAATAAAGGGCTGACCTCTATAGATTAGAAGCCAGCCCTTGGTGTTACAACTACCCGGTTTAATCGCTGTCAGTTGCAGTGACGGTCAGACCATCAGTTACATCGACAACAGTACCACTGTTTGCGTTTACCCAAACAAGAGTCATAGCCGGTGTTCCACCAGTGCTGGTATAGCAGAAAATGATATCGCCAACTTTAAGGATTGAAGCGATAGTATTAAAGTAACCAGCGGTGTTTACGTCAGCAATTGCGTCAGTAGTCGAGTAGGTATGTACGCTTGGGGCTTGTCCAGATTTGGATGCGCCATGCGTATTAAAGCCAGTAGCAGAAAAAGCCATGATTAGTCTCCTAGATTAAGATTCACGGCAGACGATCTTGACGATACCTTCATCGTCAATCGCAACTGCGCCAGCCGAGAACATCGACGCGATCAAGAAGGAAGTCTTCTCTGCGATGTAGTTGATCTCAGTTTTTGGCGCAATACCTTCTGCCAGACCAACAGCGTCCTTGTGGAATGCAAAGCAAGTACGGTCGTTGGAACCATCTTTAATCAGGCCACCCTCAGTGCGATCACCCAGAACGTGGAAGGTGAAGCCCAAGAAGGTGTTGATTTCGCCCTGAACCAGCGCCTTGACAGTGTTGAAGTCAGACGAGGTAACAGCAGTCTCAGACAGCAGCGAAGCCAAAGAACTTGCATGGATGATAATGTGACGGCCATCCATTGGGACGTTGTTTGCATTCAGGGTCTGAGCAGCAGAACGCAGCTTGGCGACGTTCATGTTGGTGTCAGTGCCACCGATGTCATTGCCGACCGATGTTGCGCTAGAAGCAGTCAGTGCGTCCAGAATCAGTTGATCTTGACGGCGACCGATTGCGCTCGACACAACCTTGACCAACTCACGACGCTCGTCGAAGTTGACCTTGGCTTGCATAAAGATGTCCGAATACTCAGCAGCGATATAGTCGCTCAGAGTTGCAGTCACCTGCGAGTAAGTTACGTTCAGCGGGGTAACGTCAGTCTGTGGAATACGGACTTGAGCAACGCCCTTGCCGATCTTGGGGAATTTGTAAGTTGAACCTTCAACACCCGAACGAATACGGACAGCCGGACGGAGAACCGCCGAAGCCTGATAGGCTTGCTTAACTTCCGCATCAAACAGGGTTACAAAGGCTGTGGACAGATTAATAGCCATTTTGTTTACCTTTTGACAAAGTTATAAAGAGGTTTCTCGCTGTCGGTAAGCCGGGAACCGGGCCGTTTGCTTGCAGTAGGATGCCAGCCAGTTGGGTACAACCATCTGAGGGTCGGTGATCTGATATGCCTCAGTTACATATTGTAATCAGGTTTGTCTATCGCGCAAGTAGTTTCGATAGTTTTTTGCAAAAAAAACCCCCGAACCAGTCGGGGGCTAACTCCGTGGAGGAGTGGAGACATTCTAACCGTACCGCTTTTGGAACAGTCTTTCAACCTTTTGCCGATAGGCTGGATCGGTCTCATACTTCGGATCGCCCACCATCGCCTGCAATTCTAGGTCAGACATCTGGCCTTCCATTGGCTGGGACTCAACAGGGATTCTGCCCTCATAAGCCTCACGGATTTTGGACAAGGCTTTGATCCCACGGGCTGTCCCACCCATGATCTTGAACTCCTCAAAGTCTTCAGATGACCAAACACCCTTGTTGACCAGACCTCTTGCCCAATTGACCATGCCATTGATGACAGCATCGGCATTTGGGCCAAGCGCCTTACGCTCTGCTTGGATGTCGATCTCAGGAACGCCAATAGCATTCTCAGCCATCTCTCTTAGCTTTCCGGCAATATTATCAAATGCCGCTTGGGATACGCCGTTTTCTGCTGCCCAATCTTTGAAGACCGGGACAAACTCTAGCTGTTCAGCGTTGTCGCCAAAGGCAGAGATGTCGTATTTGCCGTCTGGCGGGGCTTTGTGCGTACCCTTGGAGACCATCTTGCGTAGGTCTTTCCAAGACTTTGCCATGCCCTCCATGTCTGGCTCGTTCTTATCCTTATTCCAAAAGTTTTCAGGCCACCAATCAGGCCGGTCAACTGGCTCGTCATCGGGGATGGATTCTGCGGATCGGTGTTCTACCGCCGCTTCAGTTGCGTCTACAGGAGCTTTGTCTTCACTGGCCTCTACGTTGTCAAGTAGGCCAGTGGGTTCTGCTGCTGCTGACTCACTAGGCTCGACTGCCGTTTCGTTATCGCTCAAAAGTTCCTCGCTCTATTGATTCGGGCTTCAATCTCTTTGACTAAAGAGCATCGCCCCTCTAAAAAATAGCCGTAGGATGGATCACTCCCCGGCCCCCAGCATGGCTGCTCAACGGTCGTATCTCTTAACCACTTGAGCAACTTCTGCCCTTCTTCTGTGCCAAAGACTCGCAAGCACAGCTTATCCGTATCACTTGATTCCCGTGGAGTCAGCGACTCCTGCATTGCCTCTAAATCATCCCACCCTGCCATAAGCCTCCCTGTTTGGCACGATTACTCCTTCCTCCTCCTCTGCCTGCTCTGTCGCGTGTATGCAGTACCAGACGGTATCTGTCTGGGTAATGATGACGTGCGACTTGTCTGCTTCTATTTCTATGCAGGCAGGAGCCTTGTAAAACGTATGCTCCCCGTCTATGTCTACAACCACCTCCCCTTTTGCCAAGATAGACAAGTGAGAATAAGAGTGGACGTGCTGCGGAACCGCCCACCCCTTTGGCAAAAAGTATTCTTTGGCGTACAGTCCTTCTGCAAAGTGATGCCGAAGATCAGACTCCACCCGGCGCTCCTTGTGCCTGACCTTCCATCAACGCTTGCTGCTGACCTGCCATTGCAAGAGCCGCCTGCTGTTGCAACATCATTTGCTGCTGCTGCTCCATCAGGAATCCACGTTCTGCTGCGGTGTTCCTGACGGATGATGGGATACCAAGCTTGTCGCCAATGTAGTCAATCAACTCGCCTGTCTTGACTGCAAGCTGACCCTCATTACCCATTGCCGCTGTGATCTGCATGAACTGCATAATGTTGTTGATCTCCTCCATGTTCTGCGCCATCGCCAGCGGAGCAACAGGACTGACTTTGATCTCCAGACCATTGACCTTCAGCGGCATATTAATCAGACCGCGCTCGTCCATGACCTGCAAGATACGAGACACCATCGGTATCATCGTCTCGTTAATCAGGCGACCAAAGGCAGAGCCAAGGTTCTGTGCCAATTCCTTCATACGCTCGACAACCTCAGTCGCCGAACGAGCCGACATATTGTCTGGAGGCAGAGACTCATCCAGCAGAGTACGCTTGATGTTGGCACGAAGGTCATTGATGACGATCTGGCTGACGTTAAAGTCACCAGCACGAGGCAAGGCACGGAGCGATTCACCCTGTGGGCCACCATTACGAGCTACAGGAATGACTGCACCCGGCACAATCTTGACTGTCTGAGGATTTAAAACACCATCATCAGCCGCTGTGTACACACCAGCCACAGCCAACGATGCGTTCTTTAGCAGCAACTCAAGGGTTTTGTTCAGCGTTTTGATGTCAGGCATGGCTGTCAACAGTGGACCGCGACCATAGACCTCGCCTGCCACTTTGGAGTAACGGCTAATCACCCACGGCGAAGACAGCATACGGCGATAAACAATCTCTTCTTTAGTCTTGACCTCAATAACGTGATAGCACCAGTCACCACGTTCTGCGTCATAAATCGTTGCCTCCATCAGATCAATCTCATCTGTGGGCTTGCTATCAACCATCTGTGTCAGATAGTCGGAGAAGACTGCATCCTTCCACTGCTGCTGGATGGCTTCGGCCTTCATACGCATACGACGGTAAATCTTGTCTACCTGACCGTTTGCACCTTCCTCGTAGCTGACCAAGAACATCGGCACAGGAATAAAGTTGATGGGCATAACATCGTCGCCCGGCTGAATCATCATGCAAGCCGTGCCAACAGCCATGTCGAGCAGGAACTCACCGATAGCAATGTCAAAGTTCGACTGCTTGATGACCGTAAACATCTTTTCCATGTACACATCCATGATGGCCTGTGCTTGGTCTTTCTGTTCTGCTGGCACATCAGAGCCGGGTTCCAACCTACACCACTTACGCTGTGGCGGGAAGATGCCTGACTGCAATCGGTTAGCAAATCGCTGTGTGCTGTTGATGGCTGTTGCGTCAAATACGCGAGACATCTTTTTAGCGCCCTTAGAATTACCGTCGTAATATCCGTATAGTTGGCGCTGCGGCAGGGCGAACTCATAGGCATCGGTGTACAAAGACTCAAACAAGTCCTTGTCCCGCTGTGCTTTCTCGGCACGACGCAGAATCTCATCCGTAGGCATCTTCTTGCCTTGGTAGACCTTACGGCGCGTACCCTTCATGTAAGACATCTCAGCCATTATTTGAGCCTTTCCTTCATAAGCATTGAGCGTTCTGCCTGCCGTGGCTTCATTGTCGCACGGGCTTGCTGTTCTTCGTTGTCCATAATCACATGAATTTGCTCTGCTCTTTTCCCACCAGCAGGGCCACTGTCATAGATAGGCCAGCTACCTTTGTCTATGTCAGCCTTCCAAGTTTTATATAATTCATCTTCGTTCTTGACTATCTTATTGTTTACCCAGCCCGGTACAGTTGCAAACTTCCCCTTGTACTTACCTTCGGGTATATAGATCGTTGAGGAGTAAACAGTAATTGGGCGACCTTGCTCATCACGACCAACATTGCCAGTAGCAATAGAGTTGCGATGGTATTTAACAATGTTCTGTTCTGCCGGAGTAAGATTAAGTTCAGCCATTATTCGTACCATTCAATCATTATGTGAGCCATATGTGCTTGACCACTTCTATTCGTTAAGCGGAATAAATACGTCGTTAGTGGAGCCAATACGTATTGAAACGAATACGCACTTGCACCACTAGCACCACCCCCAGAACCACCAGCAAGAAACTCACCTGTTAATGCCGTGCCAGTAGATGTTATTGTTGGGTTAATTAGTGACGCACTTTGACTTGTACTACCAACTGACCTGTGTCGGTTAATTGCAGTAAATGGTGTGCCACCGCTAACGACAGCGCCTTCATATATTTCAAACTCAGAGTCACCGCCACAATTAACATCAAACACTAAGTGCGGTGTAATACCACTTGCCCAAGCAATGGCAATGTTAATACTTGCATCGTTATCCAACTGATTGGCATCACCATTTAGGTAATACACATAATAGGCTCTGCCCTCATGCAGCCGAACATGATTAACGTCGGCAACAATTAATGGCGAATCCGATCCAGCTAGGATCATTGCCCCATTTTTGTCTTTCTGAGCCAGTGATACCAGTCGGGACTTGGTATTTAATGACTCAATGTTGACCGTGGTGACAGCCATCAGTCATCCTCTTCTTCGTCATCTTCTGGCATTTCCATCTTGCCCGGCTTCTTCTTGCCGTGCATCTTTGCCATCATCTTCATTGCTTTGCGCTTTAGTGCCAAGTCTTTAGCAGACGGCATCTTCTCTTCTTCGTCTTCTTGCTCTTCAATAGTGATCTTGAGTGACATGATTAAGCCTTTTGTTTAGTCGCTTTACGAGCTTCGGACAGAGCAATTGCTTGTGCCTGCTTTGGGTCTTTGACTACTGGGCCACCCTTACCAGAATGCAGGCCACCAGCTTTGTATTCGCGCATAACCTTCTGAACTTTCTTCTGAAACTTATCCATTTAACGAGGCTCCTTTTGATAACATAGGGCGCGACCGTTCTCTACGGCTGGTTGCTGCCAATCTAGCTGACTTGCGTTCAGAAATTTCGCGCTGGAATTCTTCTCCCAATGTTGATTTTTTTTGCTCTAATGCTTGGAGTGTTTCTGTTCTTGCGCCTGTTTCTGGCATTGTTGGCGCTTCTTCAGTAAACTTGCCGGGAAATGGCTTATCTTTTCTAAGCACAATGTCATACGCCATATCTGGCGTTCTTCCTTTATTGGTCTTTACTTCTCTACCAATGCGCTCAATAGTCCAATCCTGAAGCTGGTTATAGTTGACCACGCCTTGTGGCATATTTAAATCGTAGCTACCTGCTCTAAAATTATATTTTGCTGTTGGAACAGTCATGCGCTCATATGGGTCTTTCTGATATTCCTCTATCATCTTTCGATAATCTTGTAAGCGCTTTTGATAATCGGCTGATTGCTGCTGGAACATATCTAATCCACTTGGTGTTTCCAAGGTTTTAGAAATCTGGCTACCAACTTCGCCAATTTGCTGCTGATATTGTGAGGTAAGCCGTTGAATATCACGGCCTCGCGCTGTTACTTTCTTAGCCATAAGATACTCCTGCACCAAGGACTCCCATTTCTGGTGCGAGTCGTTCTTCTGAGAGTAATGCGCGACGACCACCACGCAATCTTGCTCTCATTTTTGAGGATTCTTCTTGCCCCATCGCTCTACGCTCAGACTCAAGCTGTTCTGCAATTCGCTGGGCTTCGGCCTCCATTGTGGATTTTTGTTCGGCGTATCTGGCGGTCTCAGCAGAAAGCCGTTCTTTTGCAATAGAGGTTTGTTTTTGCTGCTCAAGTAGCTGTGCATCAGCCATTTTTTGTGCAGTAGCTGCCTCTTCCGTCGCCATTTGCCGTGCTTTTGTCGCTGATCGTCTTGCTTGATCCGCTTGATAAGTGGAGCCTGCCAGAATAGCGGCTGAAATCCAGAATGCCATAGTACCTCCCAACGAAATATTTGGAAGAAATTGTATTCCTTTTGCCGTAAACAGCAATACAATGATATCAAGCAGATATCATTATTTAAGCAAATACGTCAAAGTCTGTGGAAGCGTTGCCTTGTTGGATGAATTGACCGCCTAAACCCAGTGGAGATTTGGTCATTCTGCGATGCTCACCCCCTCCTAGCAGCAGGTAGCCGAAAGCGTCACCGACGTGTGAGTGTTCGTTCTTATTGGGTGCGTCTCGGAATCGTTCTTGCCCTGACCCGACGGAGACTCGCTTGAAATGGTAGCCGCCTGCTAGGGATTTACGCAGAAGCTTGCAGGATTTATCCACTAGCAGCCCCGGCTTTCCTTGGATTAGACGCTGCATGGGCATGGCGGCAGACTCCCGGCGTACTTTGAAGTCGTTACTTGGGGTAGGTTGCGCCCGCAACCCAAGTGTTCGCAGGTGGTCGAAGGCTGTGACCTCGTAAATTGCGTCACGCTGCATACCGGCGGGGTCGCCCCAGATCATAATTTGCGCTTTGGGGAACCGGGCGTTCAATTCTGTCAACAATTGCTGACCAAAACGCTCCAGACCCATGTCAAAGGTGACGATTTCATGCAGAACTTTCCATCCACCAGCGGTGGTTTTCTGACCAATGACGGCTGCTGGGGTCAAACCGAAGTCGAGTCCTACTTGGATGGGTAGACTTGGGTCGTATTCCAAATCGGCTGACATTAGATTGTCGTCGTACTCAGGCCAGACGGGTCTGCCTTCTTGGACGTAGGTGTATTTTCCTTCGGCGTAGCATCTGATCCAGTCGAGGTTCTTCCCCAAGAGCATCTGTTGGTAGTATCCAGCAGGGAGGTTAGAGATGTTTTCTGACTTAGCGTTAGGCTTCCACCATCGGCCTGCACTAAATATATGATCGTTTGCTTCAGGATTCTCTGGTAGTTCATCCAAGTCTGCTTCGACCACGCCTCCCGGCTGACGGAAGAACTCCCACTTATACGCCCCACTCATCTTCTCCTTTTCTGCCATTTTGAACCACCAATGGTCATCATCCATTGGGTTAGTATCCATGATGATGCCGTGCCAACTTGCACCACCATCACGCTTTGTTGGGTATCGACCGACTCGGTGAGTCAGGCCATCAATGACTGCTTTAGGTAATTCCCGTGCTTCGTTGACCCATGCG
>Ga0129333_10007606_pt1 | contig 10222 bp, 16 predicted proteins | sample CPB6_08_DNA_FD_94474 | JGI IMG/M metagenome (GOLD analysis project Ga0129333, IMG submission 94474) | Freshwater to marine salinity gradient microbial communities from Chesapeake Bay, USA - CPBay_Sum_0.6_0.8_DNA | ecosystem: Environmental > Aquatic > Marine > Coastal | place: USA: Chesapeake...
ATACATGCTTCTTACCAATGCGCTCTATCCGACCATTTGCTTGTGTGTATTGTTCATTGCTATTGATCGGGCCGTACCACACAATCGTTGATGCCGTTGTCAGCGTCAAGCCATGTGCCATTGTGCCGGGGTGGGCAATCAACACATGTGGATGTTTAGCGTGTTGGAAATCATGGAAGATTTGATTTCGTTTATGTGCGGATACTTCGCCATTCACGACACCAACTGTCCAATGCTTACCAAGTTCTTTCTCCAACATGTGCAGAGTACCTGTCAGCGGTACGAACACAATTACTTTCTCCCCTGCTTCTTCGATTACCTCCTTTACTAAGTTAACCCGTGGCGTAGCATCAACTTCGATATGCTGGCCGTCGTCGCCGTATGCCACACCGCAACAAATCTGTACGAGTTTCTGTATCTTGACTGCTTCGTTGACCGCAGTGATTGTTCCCTCTGCCGCCTCTGATACAAAGTGCTTGAGCATTTGGGTGTAGTGCTTCTTCTGCAATGGGGTCAGGTCTACCTGTCGTGTCTGCACTACCGTGTCGGGTAGGTCGAAACATTCATCACGGGTGTACCGTACCGCAGGTTGCAGTATGTTCTTCACAATGTCCACCGACTCAGGTCGTGGTACAAAATTCCACTGACCGATCTTCATCATCACCTGTTCACGGAATGATGTGAATGTCTTGGTGCAGTATGGACTGTTAACCAACTTAGCCAAAGCCCACGCATCGGTAGGATCGTTGGGTGTAGGTGTGCCAGTCATCAACCACAAACGTGTTGTTGGATTCGTGTCCATCCACTTACGAAATATCTTGAAGCGTTGTGTCGATGGGTTACGCAAGACTGCCGCTTCATCCACGATCACCAAGTCAAACATACCAAGTGCTTGGTCTGCGATGATGGGAAAGCCATCATGGTTGATGATGTAGAAGTCAGCATCTTCTCTGAGCAACTGCTTGCGTTTAGCGGCAGTGCCATGCAACACAAAGAACTTGCGGTGTGGGAATCCTGTAAAGATACCGTCGCCCCATACACGCTCAAGGGTTGAGAGTGGTGAAAGGATCAGTACCTTTTCAATCTGCCCTGTCTGTATGAGATAGTCAGCCGCCCATAACGCCGACTGAGTTTTACCTGTACCGATTTCATTCAGCACAAGACCGCGTTGGTTCAACGTCAAGAACGCCGCAGTTTGTTTCTGATGCTCATACGGTGTGTACTGACCGGGCCAATCGTAGTAATACAGAATGGGGGATGGGGCTTGGATGCCAAGGTTTCGCAGTACCCGCACCTCATCAAGACGATGGGGTGTGACCACAAGGGGTACGCCTTGATACTCGAACGGCTTGGCAGTCGGTATGGTTTCAAGAACCCTGTTCGGGTTGTTGAGTTTTAATGCCAGTGCTTTGGCATCTTGGACTACTAACATTGTTTGTTCACCTGTAAAGTTTCTCTTTTATTATTTGTTCCATCAACGCAAGGGTCGGCTCGTCATACACCACCATCCACCAACCACCTGCGTTTTGAATCTCCTGACCACACTTCACTTGCAACATCGTGGGCTTCTTGGTCTTGTCTGCCTTGACCTCAACGCCCATAAACTGCCCTCTTACTATGGCAATCAGATCGGGTATCCCTGCCTTGCCAAACCCATTGTTGGCGGGAAAGAAATACCAAATACCATGCCTCTTAAATACCTCAACTACCTTCTTCTTTACCTTGCCTTCGGGTGTATTGTAAGACACTTTACGCTCTTGTCAAGTAAGGTTAAACCCTAGCACTCACGCAGTCGTGCCGAGCAGGGCAGAACCGACATAGACCCGATGGTTTCATAGGCCAGTTGTCATGCTCCAACGACTTGTAGATGCGTTGGATTCGCTTCATTACATCCGCCCACAGTTCGTTTAACTGCGACCTGTAATAGGTCTCGGTGTCCATCTCCATTGTCTTGAGCCACACTAGGCTAGTCCTGACGGTCTGTATCTCAGGGAAGTTTTGGAATACCTGTGCCGCAAACAACTGCATCTGAAATTGGTCGGCGTTTCTCTTACCTGTTTTCCAATCCATCACATTGGCGATGGTATCGTTTATTACAAGTATGTCAAGTTTGCTACGCAACCAAGCGTCTGCCTCCCACCAACCTGTTGGTGTAAGGTTCTCGGTCAGCACCAGTTCATGTTCGATATGCAACTCACCCCCTGCCGACAAGCGTTCGACTGATTGGCAAAGCGGTTCGTAGTGGGCGATCTCTTGTGGCAACAAGTTGTTGGATTTAAGCCGATGCTCAAGGAACGCATGTATCCGTTCGCCATGCTTACTGGCTTCGCCCCCCTCATCCACCACATCCTTCAGCACACGCTGACGGAAGTAGCGGTAGGGGCAGTTCTCGTACAGTTTGATTGAACTGTATGAATGACTCAGTTTCATATTGTCAGCGGTGGGACTTCCACCGCCCTTAACTTATTTGGAAAGGGAAATGTATCACGCATTTTGGGGGGTGTCAAGTGTCGCCGTAGGTATCTGCCACGCCCGATTCACAAGCGACGGGTAGCCCCTGCGCCCAGATCGGTGGGGTGGACATTATCCTGACAAGAAGTTGCTCTGCGTTAGACGCATCGGCTGCCGGTGCTGCAATGATGATCTCATCGTGAACTTGGAAAGCCACATGGTAGTGCTGACCAATCGCCGCCATCTGTTCTGCCACGACGATACGAGCCAAGGCTTGAATCAAATTCTCTGTGACTTTCCCGCCATAGATTTTTGTCCAGTTGACTTCGCTCACCTCGCCTGTCATTACCCGCTTACTTACTGCCTTGCGGTACTCTCTTGCGTCTGAGATATAAAGGAACTGATTGCCGTCTGTGCGTAAGGCAGGGTATCGTATACGCATCTTGTTGGGCAGTATGATGCCCTCGCTATCATATGGAATCCAATCGACAATCTGCCCTGCCTGTCCCGTTGCTATATGGTTGAGGGCGTTGCCACACTTCTGCCACAGTTGAACGATCTTCCAATTCTTCTGTCGGTACAAACGAACGATACGGTCTGCTTCATTTAGGTCGATCCTAACTGAGATCCCCGCCTGTCCTATCTCTAGGGTGCGCCGAAACTTCTCAGCCCCCATGCCGTAGCCAAGTCCCAAGATACAAGTCTTGCCCACGAATCGCTCTACTTTATCTTGCTTGGTGATGGTTCGCCCATAGACTTCGGTCGCAAACTCTGAGTACACATCACGCCCTTCAGCAAACGCTTGGACTAACTCATCCTGTCCCGCAACATACGCAACCATGCGGGCCTCGATTTGTGAACTATCACATGCAATTAACTTGTGGTGTGTTGGTGCTTTGAGTGCGCGTCGTATAGAGTTGTTGCCACGGGCGGGTAGATTTTGTAGGTTGAGTTTGTCCCCGCCTGAGAATCTGCCTGTGTGTGCGCCGTAGTAGTTGAGCATGATGGGTAGCCGACCACGACCCGCCACTTCTATTAGTGCCTTCGTGCGGGTTTCTTCGATGGTCGATTTGATTCCGAGCCTAGCCGCCACCGCAGACTGCACCCTCTCGTCAGGATGTTCTAGTAAGTCGGTGAACGCTTTGTCGGTTTTGGAAAAGGCAAAGGCTTCCTTGCCTGTGCGTGGGCTTATCTTTGTGGGGGGTTCGACCCCAAGGTTGGTAAGGAACTTGGCAAAGATGTTGTTGCTCATCAACGCCTTGGTCAGAGTCTCGTCAGAGATACCATCGCCCAACCCCATGTCCATGAGCAAATCTTTTTTGCGTTGCAACACACTATCAAGATGTTGCTCTAAGGTTGGCACATCCAACTCGATGACTGGTTCGGTGTACATCCGTAGGGTTTGGTCAATGACCATGAGTTCAGATATGGGGAAGTCCTTGCTCAGTTTCTTGAACAACTGATAGGTCAAGTCCACATCGTTCTTGCAGTAGTCTGCGTATCGTGCGAGTTCGTCAGGCGCAAAGTCCCCCCTGCGTTTACCTGATGCGTTAAGAACTTCATCGCCCTTCGCACCGAGTTCGTAGTAAGTGGCGAGTGCTTTGAGACTGCCACCTACCGTCATGTTGTGGAGTGGTCGTGCCATGCTGAGTGTGTCGAGCCACAACTTTGGCTTGATGCCAAAGTGCCATGACAGGATTGCCCCATCAAAGGCGGTGTGATGGCAAAGGATTGCCTTATCGGAGTAGTCCAACCCCGTCAGGAATCCCTTGACATTCGTACCGCTATACCAAATGGTAGGCTCTTTGTTTACCTTGACACCTACACCGATCACCTCAAAGCGAGGGTCACGGATGTAGGCTTCGGTGGTCATCTTTGAAAGCGAATACTCTTTGTCATAGTATGTTTCAAAGTCAATCGTGATTATGTCCATGTGCTTCCAACTTTTGTGTAATCCATAGGTCAAGCAGTCGCGTTTGGAAAAGAAGTTCTTTTGCCAATGGTGCGCTTGTCGAGTACTTACCTTCAATCAGTAGGTCATGGATCTCTCTGTTCAACTTATCCATTCGTAGCATGATTGATGCGTAGTCAAAGAAGTCGGCACTCATCTATCTTGCATCCATATAAATGCAAGTGTGGCTAATGCACCTAGCGTGGTTACACAACCAAGTAAGAACATGACCCACTTAAATATCTCCCATAGGATTTCCATCATTTGCTCACCTCAATTAGTTTGGCGGTGTAGTGGTGTGCTTTCTTCACATCTTCGAGGCCACCTTTGGCATTACACCTAGCAAGATATTTGATTGCGTTGCCCTTCAAGAATCCCTTGAACTCATCAGGTGTCATCCATGCTTGCATGGCTTCCCACGGTTGGATCGGCATCGACTTGTAGTGAGATCCACCAACTTGTTGTTGGTTGGCTGACGAGGGGTGGCTCACAGCATGAGCCACCACGACATTGTTTCTGTCGCCGATTACTTTCTTGCGTATCTGATACACCAAGGCTACATCTACCTTGTGTTTAGTAGCCACCTCTTTGGCTACGGCAGTTGGGTTTTGTTGGAATACCCGACGAATTTTCTCGGACTTGCTTATCTTCTTTCTCATTTGCTTACCTCATGGTCTTTATATTTTTGGTTGTAGCCGTTTTCAGCGTAGGCTACTTCACGCTCTAGCAGTTTGATTCGTTGTTGTAGATCCTGAACCAAACATAACAGACACACTCCAACATATTCTTTGTAGTCTCTGTCGTGGTCTTTACTACAAATCACAGTCACCTTTTCCATACGACCTCCTTAGTTTGGTTTGCTTTTATCGTTGCTATCTTTACCGTGGTTTTGATAGATCCTATCAATCGAACCAACTACAAAAAACACCAATCGTTTCTTGTCCATTTCAGAGAACGCACCAACCTCCCCCAACACAGATGAGAGTGCGGGGATTATGTTGTCTATGTCCTCTCCTTCTATTGCGTCTTGTACCTTACGAACTACTCGCATGTACTCCTTGAGCATATCCTTCATGGCACTCTCCTAAAAAGGTGCGGGGTCTAAGGTAGATGGGTCGAACTTCGGTGGACTAGGATGTTCCACGATCCTAATGACAAGGGTTAGCCCCCTGTCTTGTGCGAACTTGTTGGCTTCTTCTAGTGTGAAGAAGTTTCGCAAAGCACCTTCATCGTCATGCACCTCATATATTTTTTCTTTCCTCATACTACACTCCTTCAATCAAAATTTCTAGGTATGTCTAACCCTAAGTCTCCTATGTTTTCACCGTAGTCCTCATCGGTATCCTCGAACATGGACTTGGTAGGCGTGTGCTTTACTGCAACTTGTTTCTCTTTCTTTGGCACACGCCCTCCATGTAAGGCTTTCATCAACCGATTAGCGGCTTGGTTAACTGTCAACTTCTTTGGTTTTGGTTTCCGTGGTTGTGCTTTGACGGGGGTAGATAGCCACACTTCCTTAGTCTTACCTTGGATACCACACTCACACCTCCATCTCCGTATGGTTAGTTTCTCCGTGTCTTGCCACCTTGTGTCGAGACACTTCAGCCTTTTCTTGCATTGGGGACACCGCATTGAACACTCCAAACTTTTTACGCAGATCGAAACTGAATGTAGTACATACCGAGTTCACAGTATCTAAGACATTCTCACTCTTGATTGAACCACGATGATAATACCAACGATCAAACAGAGCATGTGCAACAAACCCACGCATCACTTCCATATTTATTTCACCTGTCTTGATGGATTCTGTAAGGGCGTTTAGCCATAGGGGATCTGACCAATCGGGTATCCCTTTATGTGCCATCGCATTGGAGTCAGACTTGATTGATTGAATGATGGGATCGAACGCACCGATACGCCCCCTGACTTTCATGGCGTACTTAAACTTGCGTAATGACCGTAGCCATTCCTTGCGGTTGACTTCATTAACCTGCTCGGTGTACTCCGGAGGGGAGTTGAGGCACTCACCTGTCAACATGTTGAAGCGTAGTCCCTTCTCGTAGTGGATCGCTTTGGTACGCATGTACCCCCAATCCATATAGTCTTTGGAGTATGGGATATGGCTAGTGTGTTGGATGCGATACCTACCCAAGGCAACCCGTTGCCACATGAATGGCACGGCACGATACAAACTTGACGAGAATGTAACGGCGCATAGGTTACGCAGATCGTGAGGCGACGCAACAAATGTAAAGATGTTGTCAGGTGTTAACTCAGCAAACTTTACACCGTTTGTTTTGTCGCCATAGTAGAAGTCAAGGGTATCCCCCTCACGAAATATCCTAGCCCAAGTGCATAAGGGTTTACCCTTATCTTTATTCTTGGCTCGGTTGAAGAATGAAAGTGCATCGGAATAGGTACGCAGGGCGCAAATATCCCACCAATGTACGGTAGGTTGTGTCATGTCTGTCCTTACTTGGTTAGTTTGTGGGCAACAACGGTAGCAGTCAGGGCAGAAAGGTTGATGCCTTCCTCCTCCAATGCCTGTACTTTCTCAGATGGTTTGACCCGCTCGACCACCTCACGATGGCGATCACGGTACTCCTCGTTCACCAAGTCCCATAGGGGAGGCCACATCTTGAGGGCAGGTGCAAGGGTAGCGTGGGATTCGATCACCTTTTGTACTGCGGAAACGAACTCACGCTCTTGCTTTGCTACTTCCGCTTTACGAACCTGCCATGCAAGCAATTCGGTTTTGAAGTCTGCAAACTCAGGCAAGTCTCGTAGTTTGAACTCGTTGTTGTAATACCCGACCCGCTTGACTTTAGTCTCAAGACCTGACGGTAAGTTGTCGCCTGATGGAAAAGGTCGCTTCGATGAGAGTGGCATAGAAAAAGATACGCTTTGAAGCGTATCTACCTCAACAAATCCACCGAAACGAAATGTATCTTGCATGCTTAGGAACTCGGTTGGTACATTATTTAAGGCAGGTATGAAGTCGGCAAACACAATGTCATACACCGTGTCACCCCACTTATTAGGCAGGGCGTCATCCACCGATTTTTCACGGGACTTAAATACTGCCCTAGCGTTTTTTAGAATAGAGTCTTTGAACTCTTTGCTGAATCGTACTGTTGCCATGTCATTCTCCTTTAAGTTTGCCAAGTGTCACTTGGGCTTGGTTTAATACCTCATCTACACCATACTGTGCTACGAACTCAGGGTCAGGGTACAGGTCATGCACCACGCGCACCAAGTTGTTGATGGTTGCTATCGCTTCCTCTGCTACGGTCACTCGTATCTCCTTCTTCAACTGCTTGTAAAACGGACTTTGAATTACCATCATGTCCTCCCTAAAATGTAGGTTTATGCGTGACTTGCTCACCATTCTTCTCGCATAAAACGACAGTCACTTCATAGGCTCTCTTTGCCTTAAAGATTTCTGCCGCTTTCTGTTGAGCGGAATAGGAAGTCTCAGCCTTAACCTCTGCCGTTTTGTCTTTATAGAAACACTTATATCCGTTAACGCTTACTGATTGCAAATCCATTTCGAGTCCTCCGTATATCAACTTTGCCATCACATATATCGACCAAGACCAACTGTAAGAAGTCAGTCTTGTCCGATGCTTTCTTTACAATATGTTGTAGGTACATGATGTACCCTGCCATAGCAAAGTACACCGCACCCACAATCATTTCGCCGATAGTCAAGTCCATCACATCATCACCACTTCACCGAACGGTGCTTCATCTGCATGAGTAGATACCCACAACACAGGGCATGACGGTTGCTCACCGAATGAATTGCAACACAGGTCAGTCAAGAAAACACATGCCACAGGCTCAATGCCATGCTCTGCCATGTACTCAAACACAGGGGCAAAGTCAGTACCGCCACCGCCATGAGGCTTGATGTTCAGCGTATCGTTGGGTTCATACGATTCGTAGTGGCAGACTTCGCTATCAAAGTAAATCACATGGATCTTTGTTGGCATGAGATCTTCCTTGACCATGCGTACCTCTGCCGCAAACTGATCTATCTCTGCTTGACCAATGGAACCTGAGCAGTCAATGGCAAAGACCAACTCACCTAATGTTTCACCCGATGATGTTGGCAAGTACAATCCTTGCGACAAGAATCTACGGTTGGGTCTAGCGAATGAACGAGTGTCAGACTTGCACTTGACAAGAAAGCGTTGCATCACATCACGCCAATCGACCTTGGGATTCAGTACATCACCGACAAACTTCTCCAATGCCGCCGACATCTTGCCCATCATCTTCGCCGCTTGTGCCGCTTGTGCTACCTTGACCTTCCACTCTGCCGCTTGTTGTGCTTGTTCGGCAGGGTTGCCATCACCATCTTCGCAGTCATCCATAGGATCACCATCCTCACCGCCATCATCTTCGGGCAACAAGTTGTAGATAGCATCAGTCACACCATTACCTGCTTGGTATAGTGCATCGTTGAGTAGTCCACCTTCGGGCATCTTGCCGATACCCTCATCGGTCAACAACTTGTTGATTACATAATCACCTGCCTGATTCCAACGGCGTGGACTACGCTCACCTCTACGGAAGTTATGCTCAAGCATAGGGTGACCACACTCATGGGCAACAAGGAACTTGACTTCCTCATCACCCAATGCTTCGACAAAGCGTGGGTTGTATTCGATCCGCTTGCCATTGGTACGGGCAGTAGGGATCGTGTCATTGAAGTTAAACGGCAGGTTCAATGCGATGTTGCCAAAGAACGGATGCTCCAACACCAAGGCAGTACGAGCCTTGATGATGCGCTTATGTTGCTTTGCCTTCTCCGCATCAGTAAGCGGAGTCATATCCACATACTTGGTATTGCGAACTACTGAGTCAGGTGCAAGTGTTGTCATATTAACCTCCCATAAAGACTGACATTTTGTCCATGATTGCCTTCGCTTCAGCCGCAGTATCACGGCGTAAGTCAGGATCATTACGCAAAGCATCGGGATGATGCGTTGCAAGTGTTCCCTCAACTTGTTGCCGTAAGGCTTCAAGGTTCGGGTCATCCATAAAGTTAAGTCGAGTGAGCATGGCGCATTGTTCTTGCAGGTTTTCTACCATCGTGTCACGGAAGATTGCCTTGGGATCAGCCAACTTCTCAGCCATATGTTTCACTCTGTCATACAGTCGTTGCCATACCTCCTTCATCGCTTCAGCCTGAGCCGATGCAACTCTTGCCTCAACATCTTGTTGGATGCGAGACAACTCATCGGATGAGATGGCTACCCTAAAGTCAGTCGATGGCACAGGGAATACCGCCATGTCGATCTTGAACTTGTTGCCCACCTCACTCTCCGTAGGGTAGTCAGCATCAGAATACAACTGCCCAAGCACTCGCTTTGCATCATCCTTCAACTGCAAATAGTTAGACTTGAAGTCATTGACAAGGGTCAACCACTCGTTCTTTTCCTTACGAAACTCGTTCATAAAGGCAAGGTAGTTGGTCGTGGGTAGCATCATCACGCCCTCCATACCCCACGGCAGAGTGTTCTTGTACAACTTCTCACGGATGAATGTGGTTTTCTTATGCACCCGATCAAGGTAGTCGTTCATGGGTAGCAACGACTTGTTGTATCGCCCCGCATCCTTCGATGCGTTAAAGGTTGTAGCAACTTCTTGGGTTGCCTTCTTGTCATACTTCCTTGCAGTCCATTGGGATATGGTCAACTGCACAAGTAATGCACGGTCAGATAGATTCATCTTCACTCCTTCAAGGTTATGGGTGGGGTACAGACTGCCGAGTAGTACAGGTTGCAAGACAAACGAGGAGGATGTCTA
>Ga0129333_10007607_pt1 | contig 10220 bp, 9 predicted proteins | sample CPB6_08_DNA_FD_94474 | JGI IMG/M metagenome (GOLD analysis project Ga0129333, IMG submission 94474) | Freshwater to marine salinity gradient microbial communities from Chesapeake Bay, USA - CPBay_Sum_0.6_0.8_DNA | ecosystem: Environmental > Aquatic > Marine > Coastal | place: USA: Chesapeake Bay...
CGGAAGAGAGCGCCATCCAGCGTGACGACGACGTCACGGGCCGACAGCGGCACAAGAACACACCGGTCATCGGTCATCGTCATCGTGATGACGGTGCCGGGCCGCAGCGTCCACACGCGGAGGCCGGAGTACGTCCATGGTGCCGTCGCCGGCGTGACGACGACATCGGCGTCGCCCTCGCGCAGCGAGCCTGCGGGTCGGAACCAGGTCATGCGGAACCTCCGGAGGTGTCATGGACGATCGCTGCAGCCCGCGACACCGCGGCCTCGACGTCGTCGTCGTGCGGATAGAGCAGCGTGCGGCCGGCCACCAGCCCGCGCACGTTGGGCTGTTCCATGGCGGCCCGCCAGCGGTCGAAGGTACGCCCTGCGTCCGCCCCGGGATCGCCACCCAGCATCAGGATCGGCATCGTGGTGGCCGAGGCGACCAGGTCCATGCGATCGCTTCCCGGGATCTTCAGCCATGTGCGCGCGGAGGACGACCCCAGGCCCGAGGCGATCGCGACCACCTTGACCAGTGCCTCGTCGGAGGTGTCGAGCACCGCACGGCCACCAGCGTCCTTGGTGTACGGCAGCGGCTCGATCATCGCCATCAGCCCACGGTCCGCGAGTGCGGTTGTCGCAGCGGCCACGGACTCGAGGGTCGACGCGGTGCCGGGATCGTGATGGTCGATGCGCAGGAGTGTCTTGCCACCGTCGAGGCCCCGGCTCTCGACGTGGTTGACGTCGTAGGCCGTCATGCGATCGTCGATCTCCCACGTGGCCCCGATGATGCCCCCGCGGTTCATCGTGCCGATCGCCAGCCGGTCGTCGAGGGCACCGAGCCAGGCGAGCTCCTCGAGGATGTCGGCGCTGGCCAGGACGCCGTCGACGCCGGGCACGGCCAGTGCCCGCGTGAGGCGGTCGAGCAGGGTGTAGCGGTCGGCGACGGCCAGCGGATCGCCCGACGCGGCGAGCATCCCGCGTGCGGTGTGATCCGCGGCGAGGATCAGCAGGCGGCCGTCGGCCCCGGCGATCGTTCGCCGGCGGCGGGCGAGCAGGCGGTCGTGCAGCTCTGCGGGGTGGAACACCCGGGCATCGATGAGCGCGCGGTAGCGCTCGCGGTCCAGCGTCATGCCGCACCGCCCAGCAGGGCGTCCAGCTCGTTGAGCGTCGGCATCGCGTCGGCGCAGGTCAGGCGCGACGACACCAGCGCGCCGGCGGCATTGGCGAGCACGCCGATCCGCTGCGCATCCCACCCCGCCAGCAGTCCGTGGCACAGCGCGCCGCCGAAGGCGTCGCCGGCACCGAGACCGCAGACCACCTCGACCGGGTGCGGGGCGACCCGCCAGCGCCCCTCCGCGCTCGCCATCAGCACACCCTCCGCGCCGAGCTTCACGACCGCGAGCGACACCCCGGCATCGAGAAGGGCATCCGCCGCAGCGTCAGGCTCGCGGGTGCCCACGGCGACCTCGCACTCGTCGCGGTTGCCCACGACGACGCTCGACCTCGCGATCGCCTGCTCTGCGGCGCTGCGGGCTGCGGCCACGTCGACCCAGAGCGAGGGCCGGTAGTCGAGATCGAGGACGGTGTGGGGTGCTCGGGCACGTGCGTCCATCCAGCCCATGGCGGTGGTGGCCGTCCTGCCCTGGGCCAGGGCGCTCAGGCTCATCCACAGCAGCCGGCAGCCCCGGACCACGTCGGCCGGCACGTCCTGCGGCTCCATCCCCGTGTCGGGCGCGGCCGGGCCCCGGTAGAAGACGACCTGCGGGCTCTCCGGCGGCTCGAGGGCCGCGAGGGCGAGCGGGGTCTGCCCTCCGACGGCGGTGCCGACGTAGGAGGTGTCGACCCCCCAGCCGGCGAGCCGGGAGCGCACGTAGGCCCCGAAGCCGTCGTCGCCGACCCTTGTAGCGATGGCCGCCCGGTGGCCGAGGCGGGCCGCCGCGACCGCGACATTGGTCGGGCTGCCGCCCACCGACTTCACGAAGGTCTGCTGCCCGTCGAAGCCCACCGAGGGCTCGGTCGCATAGAGGTCCACGCTGACCCGACCGACGCTCAGGACGTCGATCACGCCCGGGACCCTCGCATGCCCGACCTTTCGTTGGAACGTTCCAAGATCGTGGCACACTTGGCAGGGCCGCGCAAGGCTGCGACCACCCCATCGGATCGAGAGGTGCCCCATGAGGATCCTCGTCATCGGTGCCGGCCGCATGGGCGCCATCCGGACCGAGGACCTCGCCGCGGACCCGCGGGTCGACCAGGTGCTCGTCACGAACCGGACCCCCGCCCGGGCCCGCGAGCTCGCCGACCGTTTCGGTGCCGTCGACATCCCCTGGGACGAGGCGACGACCCACGACGCCGACGCGATCGTCGTGGCCGTGGGCACCGACGCGCACGATGCCCTCCTCGAGGCGATCCTCCCTCGACGCGTCCCGGTGCTCTGCGAGAAGCCCATCGCCATGACGCTCGCCGCGACCGAGCAGGTGATTGCCGATGCGCAGCGCTTCGGCACTGCCCTGCAGGTCGGCTTCCAGCGGCGCTTCGACCCCGGCATCAGCGGCGTGCACACGGCGATCTCGTCAGGAAGGCTCGGCATCGTCTACTCGCTGACGCTCACCGCCCACGACCACCAGCCCTCCCCGCGAGAGTTCATCGCCGGGAGCGGCGGCATCTTCCGCGACATGCATGTGCACGACTTCGACCTCGTCCGCTGGCTCACCGGCAGTGAGGTGGAGACCGTCTACGCGTCGAGTGCCGTGCGCGCGCACGATCAGTACGCCGAGTTCGACGACGCCGACGTCGCCGCGATCCATGCGGTCACCACGAATGGCGTGCAGGTAGTGATCACCGGGACCCGCCACGACGCGCTCGGCCACGACATCCGGCTCGAGGCCTTCGGGTCACAGGACTCGCTCGCCGCCGGCCTGACCTCACGCACGCCGCTGCGCGCCCTCGACGGGGACCTGCCGGTCAACCGCGACCCCTACATGGGCTTCGTCGACCGCTTCCGCGAGGCGTTCCGCAACGAGACGGGCGCCTTCGTGACGCTGGCGCAGGGAGAGTCACCGAATCCCTGCCCGCCGGACTCCGCGCTGGAGAGCCTGCGCATCGCGATCGCCTGCGAGAGGTCGATCGAGCGTGGCCGACCTGTCCGTGTCGCCGACGTCAGCGACGATCCGACAACGGGCTAGCGCTCCCCCACAGGCACGTAGTCCCGCAGCGGCTCGCCGATGTAGACCTGGCGCGGACGCCCGATCTTTGTGTCGGGATCGTTGATCATCTCCGACCACTGCGCGATCCAGCCGGGCAGGCGCCCGAGCGCGAACAGCACCGTGAACATCTCGGTCGGGAAGCCCATCGCCTTGTAGATGAGCCCGGTGTAGAAGTCCACGTTCGGGTAGAGCTTGCGCTCGATGAAGAAGTCGTCGGCGAGCGCCACCTCCTCCAGCCGGAGCGCGATGTCGAGCAGGGGATCGGTGACGCCGAGCTGCCCGAACACCTCGTAGGCCGTCTTCTTGACGATGGCCGCACGCGGGTCGTAGTTCTTGTAGACACGGTGGCCGAAGCCCATGAGCTTGACGCCGTCCTGGCGGTCCTTGACCTGTCGGATGAAGGTGTTGACTCCGCCACCCTGTGCCTGGATGTTCTGCAGCATCTCCATGACCGCCTGGTTCGCGCCGCCGTGCAGCGGGCCGAACAGCGCGTTGATGCCGGCCGAGACTGACGCGAAGAGGTTCGCGTGGGACGAGCCGACGAGGCGCACGGTGGACGTCGAGCAGTTCTGCTCGTGGTCGGCGTGCAGGAGGAGCAGCTGGTTCAGCGCCCTGGAGAGCACGGGATTGATCTCGTACGGCTCCGCCGGCACGCCGAAGGTCATGCGCAGGAAGTTGTCGATGAATCCCAGCGAGTTGTCCGGGTAGAGGAACGGCTGGCCGACGGCCTTCTTGTGGGCGTACGCCGCGATCGTCGGCACCTTGGCGAGCAGGCGGATCGTTGAGATCTGCACCTGGCGCGGGTCGAACGGGTCGAGGGAGTCCTGGTAGAACGTCGACAGCGCGGACACCGCGCTCGACAGGACGGCCATGGGATGCGCGTCGCGGGGGAATCCGTCGAAGAACCGGCGCAGGTCCTCATGCAGCATCGTGTGCATGCGGATGCTGTGCTTGAACTCGGCGAGCTGCTCCTCCTGAGGGAGCGAGCCGTAGATGAGCAGGTAGGCCGTCTCTAGGAAGGACGACTGCTCCGCCAGCTGCTCGATCGGGTACCCGCGGTACCGCAGGATGCCCTTGTCGCCATCGATGTAGGTGATCGCCGACGTGCAGGACGCGGTGTTCATGAAGCCTTGGTCAAGGGTCACATGACCGGTGGTCTTCAGCAGGGGTGCGATGTTCAGGCCCGGCTCGCCGACGGTCGAGGCGACCTCGGGCAGGGGCAGGTCGCCCGCCGGGAATTTCAGACTGTAGTCAGACACCAGAAACCTCCTGCCGCGAGCCTACCGAGGCACCGGAGGCGGCCTTGCCGGGGCGTCCGGGCAGCCCCTACGACTGCAGCCGGGCCGGCACCTGGTCGACCTGCGGATCGGTCGCCGTCATGGCCAGCCGCACGTGATGATCGCCCGCCGGGCCATAGAAGTCGCCCGGCGTCACGACGACTCCGCGCTCGGCGAACCACCGCACGGTGTCCCAGCACGGCTCGTCGCGGGTGATCCACAGGTACAGGCCTGCGTCGCTGGCATCGATGCGGAACCCGGCGGCGGACACCGCTGCCGCGAGCACGTCACGTCGCCGCCGGTACCGCTCCTTCTGCACGCGCGCATGCTCGTCATCGGCGAGCGCGGCAGCCGCCGCGGCCTGGATCGGAGTCGGCACCATCATCCCGGCGTGCTTGCGGACCAGCAGGATGGCCGCCACCAGCTCCGGATCGCCGACCAGGAAGCCGAACCGGTAGCCCGCGAGGTTCGACCGCTTCGACAGCGAGTGCAGGGCGAGCAGTCCACGGTGGTCCTCCCCGCAGACCGACGGATGCAGGATGGACACCGGCTCCCGGTTCCAGCCCAGTTCGATGTAGCACTCGTCGCTGGCCACCACCGTTCCGGTCGAGCGCGCCCACCCGACGATCTGCTTCAGGCGCTCGGGCGGAGTGACGGCGCCGGTCGGGTTCGACGGGGAGTTCAGCCACACCAGGTCGACGCTGTCCACCGACTCCGGCTCGTCGGTCGCGATGAACTCGCAGCCGGCCAGCACCGCGCCGACGGCGTAGGTCGGGTACGCCACGCGCGGGATGACGATCCGAGAACCCGGGCCGAGGCCGAGCAGCCCGGGCAGGCCCGCGACCATCTCCTTCGAGCCGATGGTCGGGATGATCGCCGACGTGTCCGCGAGGACCCCGAGCGAGCGCTCGAGCCAGCCCGCGCAGGCGGCGCGGGTCTCCGGTCGCCCCGCGGCGGTTGGGTAGCCGGGCGCGTCACTCGCGTCGCGCAGCGCCTGCTGCGCGACCTCAGGGGTGGGGTCGACCGGGGTCCCGACCGACAGGTCGATCACGCCCGACGGATGGGTGCGCGCCAGATCGGCCAGCGGGGCCAGGAGGTCCCAGGGGAAGTCGGGCAGCCCGGCCCGCGACCTGCCCGCGTCAGGTCCGGTCAGTGGTCGTGCTCCTGCGGGGGCACGCTCGCCAGCAGCGAGGCGTCGAACTCCTGCGCACCGAGCTTGGCCGCGCCTCCGGGCGACCCGAGATCCATGAAGAACTCGGCATTGGCCGCGGTGTAGTCCTTCCACTCGTCCGGCACGTCGTCCTCGTAGTAGATCGCCTCGACGGGGCAGACCGGCTCGCAGGCACCGCAGTCGACGCACTCGTCGGGCTGGATGTAGAGCATCCGATCGCCCTCGTAGATGCAGTCGACGGGACACTCCTCGATGCAGGCCTTGTCCTTGAGGTCCACGCAGGGGAATGTGATGACGTAGGTCACCTGAGCCTCCGGTTGATCCGCCCTCCGAGGAGGACGCGGCTGGGAACGACGGGCCCAACTTACACAACGGCGGCCGATCGCGACCGCTGGCGCCCGGAGTCAGTTCGCGAAGACGCCGTCCTCGTCCGCGGGCTTCGCGCTGGGCTTTCCGCTCGGCTTGTCACTCGGCTTGTCACTCGGCTTGTCACTGGGCTTGTCACTGGGCTTGTCACTGGGCTTGGCGTCGGTCGGGCTAGCCGACGGGTCCGGCGCCGGCGCGTCCGGGTCCTGCCCGGGTGCGTCCACCGCGCCGGCGTCCTCACCGTCGAACTCCGCCTCCCCCTTGCCGGGCTTCTTGGGCTTCTTGTCGCAGATGACCTGCGGCGCGGGCTTGTAGCGCGTCGTGATCGGCTCCCTGCGCACCTCGACGCCACCCTGGTAGAACACCCGGTCCACCGTGATGGTGAAGCCGTCGACGCCGCCCTGGGGCTGGCACTCCGGGGACTCGTCGTAGACCTTGGAGTACTTCACGATGGCGGTGCGCGGACCGGACTCCGACTCGATCCGGTCGAACTTGGGCGTGCCCCAGAAGGAGACGGTCATCGACGTCGGCGTCGTGCTGGCCGAGATGAATACGGCGTTGTCCAGGTCGTTTCGGAACTTCAGGTCGAAGATGCCCCACGCGACAGTCGCCTCGAGGCCGGGCTCATAGCGGGAGATCCAGATCGAGTGCGCGATCGTCTGGACTCGCTCCATGCCTGCGTAGAAGGCCGCCGTCCACGTCGTGGTGGCCGACGCCGAGACACCGCCACCGAGATCCTCGCGGAAGACGCCCCCCTCGCCCACGACGTAGCCGACCGTGTAGCCGTTCTCGACCGTGCGCTCCAGGATGGTGTCGTTCAGCGAAAATGTCTCACCCGGCATCAAGAGCGTGCCGTTGATCCGCTCGGCCGCCTGGCCGATGTTCTGCGCACGGTAGGCCGCGTACGGGTACTTCTGCGTGAAGGTCGACAGTCGCTCGCGGATGCCCAGCTGGGCGGCCTCGGCCGTGGTGAGCTCCGGCTCGCGCACCCCGAACGGCACGGTGACGGTGCGCTCCCCCTCCGGGTTGCCGAGCACGCCGGCCACGGCGGTCGCGAGGGCGTTGTCCTCGATCCCCCGGCCCACCTTGGCGCTGACCACACGCGGGACACCGCGCTTGATCCGGAAGGTCGCGTCGCGACCCGGGGTCTCGATACTCGCGAGCTCGTCCCGGATGGCATCGTGCAGTCGCGCTCCGTTGAGCTGCGGAACGAACTCGCCGTCGACGACGGTGAACGACAGCGCATCACCGATGTCGGCGCCGCTGAGGGTGGCGGAGACGGTGTCGGCCTGAACGATGACGGGGGCGGCGACCGCCGACTCCGCGATCTGCAGCGCACCCTCCGCGGCCTCCTGCGTGATCGTGGGAGGCACTTCCGTCACGGGGGCGGCGACCGGGCGCCGCGGCCGCAGGAACGCCTCCCTGAGCACCTCCGACGTCGCCTCGACATCCAGGGCACGCCCCGGCTCACCCTCCTTCAGCCTGGCCGATCCCTTGCGCATCGTGATGCGCGGCTCGATGGGGGGTTCCGCGACGGCATCGGCGAGCTGCGTGACCGACGCCTCGAGCGCGGCCTCGTCGAGGGTCGGAACCAGCGGCAGCTCCCGACTGGCGAACGCCGTGGTCGCGAGTGCGAGCGGGTTCCAGGTGTGACCGAAGGCGGGCGCCACGGAGGCCTCGGCATCCAAGCCCAGGCCCGCCTCCTTCGGCTCCACCCGGAAGGTCAGCCCGTCGGCCGTGAGCTTGACCGGGCGGTTGATGCGGGGCGCCATGCCCTCGGCCACGGCCCGGGCCGCCTCCTTCTCGTCCATGCCCCCGATGTCGATCCCGCCGACCGTCGTCCCCGCAGCCGCGCTCGACCCCGACGAGAGTGCCGCGAGCAGGTAGACCCCGAGGGCAATCACCACGACGGCGCCCGCGATCACGATGGCGAGCGTGCGCCCGGAGAACGCGGCGCGCATGCCCCCCGAGGACGAGGACGCCATGAGGCGGACGCCCCCCTTCACTCGTGGTTCGCTGCCGTTCTTCAGTTCACGGCTTCTAGATCGTACGCAAGGCCGCGAGAGTGCGACGCCTCACGACACGGGCAGGTTCCTGCGCGGCACCGGCACGCTCGCCGCGACAGCGGCCAGGAGGGTGCCGACGACGAGGTAGGCCATCGCCTGCCCGCCTTCGGAGAATGCGATGTCGCCGGACGCCGCCCGGGACGAGACCAGCACCGTCGCCCCTAGCCAGCCGACGACCACGGCCCATGCGCCCCAGCGCGAGAGGACCAGCCATGCCCCGCCACGGATCGCGGCCCCCAGCGCGACCCAGACGAGCGGTGGCCCCCACGGCACGACGGTCACACCCCACGGGAGCTCCAGCGTCCAGCGCTGCGCCTGCACGAACGCCCCGACCATCCCGATGACCACACCGACGAGGAGCAGGAGCACGACGACCGGCCAGCGCCATCGGCCGGACGGCCAGGCGATCACCCGATCACGTCAGGCCGGCGAACAGGTCGGCCTCGCGACCGTCGGGACCGAGCGGGCCGGGCTGGCCCTGCGCGAGGCGGTAGTACTCGGTGCCGAAGGCCTCGCTGCCGACGTTGTCCGCGAGCGCGAAGAACCCGCCGTCGACCGACACCTGCGTCCCGTGCGCCCGCAGCGCCGCCATCTTCCGGTCGAGGAAGTCGGGCGCGCAGACCGCCGTGGTGACCAGCGCGTCGTCGCACGCGAACGGCAGGTCGTCCGGGTCCATCGCCGCGAAGCCGTCGTCATGGCCCTGCGCCTTCATCGCCTCGATGCCCGCGATGACGATGCTGCGCGGGAACGCCGTCCAGTAGACCTTGCTCACCGACCATGGCGCGCCCAGCTCGGCGCGGAAGGTCGGGCTGGCGGCGAGCGTGATCGCGTAGTGGGTGACGCGATGGGCCTGGATGTGATCGGGATGGCCGTAGCCGCCGAAGTCGTCGTAGGTGACGACGACCTGCGGGCGCACCTCGCGGATGACGCGCACGAGCTCCGTGGCCGCCTCGAGCAGGTCCGCGCGCCAGAAGGAGTCCGGCCGGTCGTTGGGCGGCGTCCCCATCATCCCCGAGTCGCGGAACCTCCCGGGGCCGCCGAGGAGCCGGTGGTCCGTCACCCCCAGCTCGGCCATCGCCGCCGCGAGCTCGGTCTGGCGATGCGCCCCCAGGGCGTCCTCCTTGTCGGAAGCGAGGTGGGCGAGGTCCGGAAGGAGCACCTCCCCCTCCTCCCCGAGCGTGCACGTGACCAGGGTCACCTGCACGCCCTCGGCGACATAGCGGGCCATGGTCGCGCCGGTGCCGATGCACTCGTCGTCGGGGTGGGCATGCACGAGGAGGAGTCGTCGATCCACGTTCCGACGCTATCGCCTCGTGGCTGTGCCCACGCGGCATGATGCGGGCATGAGCCAGACGTTCCCGCGGCAGCAGGCCCGCACGCGCAGGTTCCAGTGCGGCCGACCCCGCAGCTTCGCGATCCGCGGGCAGGACGTTCTGTTCCTGCGCAGTCGCGGAGGCGAGGACCCGGGCGGCAACCTGTGGGTGCAGCGCGCCGATGGCACCGAGGTCGAGCTCGTCGACGCCGGGGCACTGCTGTCGGAGGGTGACCTGCCGCCGGAGGAGCGGGCCCGTCGTGAGCGGATGCGCGAGATGACGTCGGGCATCACGGCGTTCAGCCTCGACCGCGACGGCACACGGGCTGCCTTCGCGGTGTCGGGGATCCCGTACGTCGTCGACATCCGCGCGGGGGAGACCACGGAGCTGCCCACGTCCGGACCCGCCGTCGACCCGCGCATCAGTCCGGACGGTGCGCACGTCGCCTTCGTCAGCGGCGGAGCACTCCTCGTGTGCGACCTCGCGACCCAGAAGGCCCGCGAGCTGTGCGCGCCGGCGCACGAGCACGAGCAGTGGGGCCTCGCAGACTTCATCGCGTCGGAGGAGCTGGACCGCCATCGTGGTCACTGGTGGACCACCGACGGCCGCTTGCTCGTCGAGTCCGTGGACGAGTCCATGGTCGACGTCCGCTGGATCTCCGACCCTGCCCAGCCGGAGAACGAGCCCGTCGCGCACCGGTACCCGATGGCCGGAACCACGAACGCCGAGGTGCGGCTCTGGCTGGTCGACCTCGACGGCGCGCGCCGTGCGCTGGCGTGGGACTCGGTCGCGTTCCCATACCTCGCCTCCGTCCACGGCCTCGCGGTACAGCTGCTC
>Ga0129333_10007611_pt1 | contig 10219 bp, 13 predicted proteins | sample CPB6_08_DNA_FD_94474 | JGI IMG/M metagenome (GOLD analysis project Ga0129333, IMG submission 94474) | Freshwater to marine salinity gradient microbial communities from Chesapeake Bay, USA - CPBay_Sum_0.6_0.8_DNA | ecosystem: Environmental > Aquatic > Marine > Coastal | place: USA: Chesapeake...
GCAATTTAATTTTTTTCATGATAACTGGCTTGATTACAACCCTTGTTTAAATGCGCAAAAGGGTGAGTACATAAGCTATTTGCCAATACATCTACCAAAAAATTTTTTTCAAAATTTACAACTAGATCGTGACAGTATACAAACTTATAAAAAACAAGCGGCAGAAATAAGTGCTGAACAACTTGGCAATAACTTTGCAATTTGTTTTAGTGGTGGTATTGATAGTCAAGCAATGTTGCAGTGTTTTATAGAGGCTAAACTTGATTTTAAAGTTTACATTCTTAAGTTTAAAAACGATTTAAACAAACAAGATGTAGACCATGCACAGCATTACTGCAAAGTAAACAAAATTAAATTATTAGAATTACCGTTTGATATTATTGGATTTTTAAACAAGTTTAATTTAATCTATAGTTCAAAATACAAATCGCTAAGTCCACATTTTAATACACATTATGCTATGTTTGACATTTTACGTTCAAAAGGTCACACAGGTATAGTTTGTGGTGGAAATGCAACGTTATGTAATAATAACACATGGGGAACCAATTATACACGTAATCCTATGAATTATATAAACTATAGTGAGATTAATAATTTTTTTGTGCAGGGCAATTTTTTAAGTTTTTTTCCAACTTTAAATTGGGCTATTGCATTATTAACTAAAAAAAATACAGAATCACTAACATCAAACAATCTTTTAAATAAAGATGAATTAGACAAAAACAGATACCTATGTAAATTAAATGGCTATGTAAGAGCAAACTTTAATATTATTCCACAAAATAAAAAATACACAGGGTTTGAATTAGTTAAAAAATACTACGAAAGTTTAACAAACGATCCTTGGGAATTTGAAAAAAGGTTTAGAGTGCCTTTATCTGCAATTAACTGTTATGATAGTGGTCATACTGAGTTTATGCTTACTGACGAACAAAAGAATGAACTTGAGATTTTATACAATGCCGCTAAAAGTGAAACTATGCTATGCACACATTTTGATATTTTAAACAAAAGTTTTTATAAAGACGAATCAAAATTCAATAACATGAGACCTTGGTAATTTCCCGCGACCAGGGTTGGAAACTAATCTAGCACCTAAAAATAGTAAATTTTCAATACGACTTTGACTAGTTACCCATAGACCTTCATTTAAATGTATTCTATGTGGGCTTACAATTAATCCTTCGTTTCGTGTATCCTTATGTGGATTTAAATGTGTAACTAAAATTTTGTAGTGAGTTTTAGTATTTTCCCAGTTTCTCATGTAGTCTGTTTCTAACTTATGCTGTTCATTAATCCATTCTAAAGAAGCCCAAATAGGGTAATTACCATGACACACATTGCTGGTTCCAATAGGTAAATTAAGTCTATCGTCGTTATGATTATATGTTCTATCTGCTACTATATTACGATAGTAGAATGTTTCTGACCAATCTACATTGGATTGATGTATATATGGAAATCCAAAAGTAGTAAAAATATCTACTTGAAATCCGTTACGGCAAGTTATAATTTGATTTTGCTGACTGAAGAATAAATTTTTTGGCCATGTATGATTTGCAACGCTTCTTATTTGTAAACTTTCTTCTACTTCTCCTATTACTTTTTGACCATATAAGTGATATTTTTCAAGATAACCCAAGTTATAAACGAATGGAATTTCACTGTAAGTATTAGCAAGTGTTTCAGTATAGAGCATACTGCGCTTTAATGAACCTAGATTACCGTTTAGTATTACTAAATCAACATCTTCAGGGATAACTTCATCAATTTTATCTGTAAATTCATTGAATCCTAAATCTAGGTCACTTATAACATGGATTTTTGTCATTTTCGTATTTATAAATACTTTCGTTTTACGCTAAATAAGATATATAATGGAGTTTATTATATGTTACGAGTACAATTTACCGATACTGCTGCCAGAGATGCATTTGCTTCACGCTTTAACCTAGATTCTAAAGTTGGAGAAAACGAATTAGATATAGGCTGGCATCTACTACAATTTGCAAAACTTGATGCTAGTGCATTAGATTACAACGTTCTTGCTTTATTACAAGCAAGCGAAGGTTCTACTCCAGAAAAACATGAATTTATTGTAAAGGGTGATCCAGCAACATTTGGTTCACATTGTACTGTAAAGCAAGATTTAGGCAATAACTTTTATCTTGTAGAAACTGAGGACGGCACTATATTAGGCGATCACGTAGATAGTATTGAACATAATAAATTTGGTATGACATTTTTAGCAGTAGGCGATTTTGAGTCGGTAGAAGAAACTGCAACAGCATTAGATCCTACTACTGCTGATGGTCATTGGGCCAAGATAAGAGTGTCAAGTCGTTATAGACCATTGAACAGTTGTTTCAAGTTACATGATTTAAATTATAAATCAAAGCCAGAACTAATTGTTATGGATACTGGCATTAACTTCGATCATCCAGAATTTGACTACCCAGAACTTGAGAAAGAAGATTTTTACGCACTACCAGTTTTCAATGGCAATTATCGTGATGATAGAAAACACGGTACAGCAGTAGCAAGTATGGCTGTAGGAAAAAATTTAGGTGTTGCAAGCAATTGTAAATTAGTAAATGTTAAAGTTGGTGGAGCAGATCATAATGCAACATTACTTGAAATTGGTGATGCGATAGATGCTGTTATGGGTCGCGTTTCAAGTGCTCCATTAGTTTCAAGAGTTGTAAATATTTCATGGGGTATTGCACGTTCAAGTTGGTTAGACGCTAAAATTCAATCATTGCTAGATGCAGGCGTCACTGTTATATGTGCTGCAGGTAATGACGGCATTAGTGTTGAAGATATAAGTCCAGCAGGATTAGATAATGTAGTCACTGTAGGTTCAATCGACAAATACGATATCCCATCAGGATTTAACAATATTAGTCCAAGTGACGAAGGTCTTACAACTGGTCATGGTTTAAGTTTAGATATTTTTGCACCAGGCGAAAAAGTGCTTGCTGCAATTTCTCAAAATGGTAATCAAACATACGGTCTAATATCTGGTACATCATTTGCTGCTCCAATAGTTAGTGGCATAGGAATCACATTAGCAGCCATGAATGAAGGGTTTGTGCCTTATTCACAACTTAAATCTTTAATATTAGACACAGCAACAAAAGACGCACTTCTTTTTGAAGATGAAAGATTTAGTGAAAATCAAAATAGATTAGCCTATATTATTTTTGCTGATCCACTTGCTAACTATAAAGAAACATCAATGGTTTCATTCTTAGGTATACACTCTGAAACTAGCGAACCATTAATATTTGATATTACAAGTAGTATTAACAAAGATACTTTCACTCCTTTATTCCCTAATGATACATTTACATATTCGCTTGAATTTATAGATCCAGTAATTCAAGCAAAGTATAGTGAGTTTGTTCACATTGATCCAGTTACTGGTTTAGGAACTATCACAAAACCTACAGTAGTTTTACCTGATGAAACAAAATTAGAAATGGTAGAATTTAAAGGTGTACTTACTTCATCAAGTATGAGAATAGAGTCTAACGTACTCTTTTTCTTTAATACCAATCCTTTATATAAAGAAACACGCCAGTCGGACATAACACTTGCGCTTACAAACACAAATAGTATTAGTTTCTATGGCGCTTGGAGTTACGCAATTAAGTAATGGATTTAATTAAATTTACTGAGCCTACTACATTTAACCATTGGAACAATAAAAAACTAAGTGGTTATATCTATGAGGACGTGTTTGATTACAACTTATACTCTGGATTAAAAAAACTAGTAGAAAATATTTTTAATAATTCTACTAGTCATACTTTTTTAACACATACAACTGTATTTTCAGTTGGTAACGAATATAAAAAGATAGTTTCGCATGCCGAAAACGATAGGAAACAGCATGTAATTTTTGACTTATCTTTTGAGTCTGATTACTATTACCAAACTGTAGATACAATAAGTGCTTGGGCAAAAGTAAAAATTCAAAATTCAGTAAGCCCATTATTTACTAAATGCGTACAACAGTTTAATTCTGTTGAGCCATTTAATATAAATGATTGGATTTGTTTTAGGCTACATTTAAACGTTTTAGAATATGAAAACTTTTTGTCTATTCATTATGATACAAATAGTCTACTCTACAATACACACTCATCACATACCGCAAGAACTTACAGCGTCACATATTACTTGGATGATCACATAGAAAATTGTGGGGGAGAACTTTTTTCTATTAATGGATTTAGTTACAAACCTAAAAAAAATTGCGCTATTGCAATTAATGGAAATAATGTGATGCACGGAGTAACTGCTAATAATCATCCAGATAAAAAAACTAGACTTGCATTTACCATGAGATTTGTAAATATTAATGATTTATTTTTACCAGGACATCCTAGCAAGTGCCTTTATAAGCCTGTAGATTTATGATTAAAAAAATATCGTATGATGAAATTTTAGATGTATGGACTAATCATTTATGGCCTCATCGCACTAGTAAGATAGAATCAATTAGTGCAATGTTGTTTCTAAAAGGATACGATTTAAACAACTATAACTATATTCCAACATTTTTTGGTTACTATCACAATAACAAGTTATCTGGTGTAAATAGTGGACATAAGTGCTTTGACGGCACTTATAGAAGTCGCGGATTATTTGTTTTTAAAGAATTTAGACACTTAGGTATAGGTAAACAATTACTTATTGAAACAATTAATCAGGGTCAAATTGAAAAGGCAAATTTAATTTGGAGTTTTCCTAGAAAAGAAAGTTGGAATACATACGAATCAGCAGGATTTACACTAGCAGGAGAATGGCAAGTATCAGAGACAGGGATCAATACGTTTTGCAAAATTTACGTGTAATAATTCCTAAACCAATCACGTAATAATTCATGATCAACTTTTACTCCTGTTAAAAAATTACTAAAAGTCAGTATTTTATATTTTGAAATAAAGTGAGAATTTTGTGATAACTTTTTGAGTGTAGTATTCAATTCATTTATTAAATCATCAAGTTCTTCAACATTGTCCCAAACAGCAAGATAGATTTCATTATTAACTGTATCGTAGATAGGATCAGCGTTCAATTTACTCTTTATCAAATAATCATACTTGTCTTTATTAATTTCTTTACCATTAATTCTTAATAAATCACTACGCCCAAGATGATAGTAATTGTTATCTACTTTTTTAAATTTATCATTGGTTTTAATAGATTTATTATAAGTCGGTAAAGTTACAGTTATTTCACCTTCTGTATTTAAATCAACATTATAAAAATCGTCAGGTTTTACAAATTTGTTTTCTTGAAACTTGTTATCATTTAAATAATTTAAAAATACAGGTCCACTCGTTTCATTACTACCAAAAATACTTATTATGTTGTTTATTTTTTTATTTTTTACGTATTCAAGCCAATGTCTTTTGATTGTTGAAAGTGTATATAAATTTAAATTTTCATTAGTAAAATTTTGAGTTTTCAATATCTCATCGATTTGATGTGAGTATGGAATCATTAAATGATTTAATTTTTCATTTCTTAATGCGCTTGGCATACACATCCAACTAAAATTAATACATTCAACAATTTGTTGACTTGCTAAAGTTGGAAAGAAATAAGTTGCAGGACTACTACCATGATTTAAATTAAAAATATAACCTGCAGAGCCTTGATAAAATTTAGAATTTCTTAGAACTAAATTATATATAAACTCATGTGTATGCTGTATGATTTTGGGAGTACCTGTAGTACCACTACTCGTACATTTCATAACAACACTTTCATTAGTTGCAAGTATTGTATTGTTTTTTGTAAAGTTATTTAAGGACTTATCATCAAAAACAATTGTGTTATTACAAAGTTTTTCAAAAATTTTAAACTTTGTATGATCTGTACTGTTAACTACGTGGTAGTCAATGGGCAGTAAAAGTTTTGTTTTAGGGTCAACATAATTTACGTCAATAAATTCATCTTCACGTTCGTAATCAACAATACTTAGTGCTACTCCCAACTCTAAAAACGCAAATACAAGTGCTAATTGTAATTTACTGGCATTTCTAACCCCTATAAGGGCACACTGATTGGGTAATATATTGTAGTTTTCAACAAGAAAATTTTTACAAGCATCTATGTAAGAGGACAAATCTTCAAAAGTATAAATTTCGTAAGTATATTCATTATTGATTTGATGATAATCTTTAAAAGTAATTGTAGGATTAATTAAATCTCTCGTTAATACCATATACCCTCAAAACGATAACGTCTTATAAAAGTCAAATAATTACTTATTACACCAAAACATTTTAATTTTACAGTAGATAGTAGTGATGCATCATCAATTTCAGGTAAAAAGATTACACTTGTATTGTTTACAGGCACTGTGCCGGGAGTTATAAGTTTACCATTGCTTGATTCTACTGGATTTGGAGGAAAAGGAGTTACAGGAAAAAAGAACCAACTTGGATATAATGAAGAGGGTTGCGTAGCCAGCCAATCTTGCATGTCTGTATTTCTTGCGTTTATATAAAACTTTCGACCTTGTAAATACTTCGCGCTCACTTCAGTTATTGGTTGATCATTACCTAAATAAATTTTGTCGTCAACACGCCAGGCATCTACCATACAAGCAAAACCATAACTTAATGCTTTACCTATTTGTTTTGGGGTATTGGCGTCTTGAAAATCATTGCCTTCGTAAATACCACGGTAAGAAATGTATAACATGTAGTATTTAGTGATTTGGAGCGGGATGCGAGAATCGAACTCGCGCGCGAACCTTGGCAAGGTCCCAGGCTACCATTACATCAATCCCGCTTTGTATTAATTATATATCTTGTGTTTTTGCCTAACAGGTTTTTTTGTTGTCTTTTTTTTAAAAATTTTATCCCAATTTTCATTAAAAGTTTTACGATCAACACTAAATGGCCTAGGCTTGCTGCCCTTTCCACTCATTTACCCTGACCTCTATATTTCTTAAAACTACGCTTACGGTCTTTGTTCATTGCGCTAGTCTTTGGATTCATACCTCCCTGACTAGTTCTTTTAATTACAGTTGTTTGTTTCGTATTTGATGACATTCCTTTGGCCATACATTTCTCCTATAGATTTATTTATTTTGCCCTTTCTATATAATTTTTATTTTCTAACCAAGGAATTACTACTTCATGTGTAAAATAATAGTGGTGTGTGGTACTTGGATGATTATGAGGATGAGGGCAAATCCAATGTTCTCTATCTATTTTTCTTTCTACGCACCAAGTATATTCGCTAGTTACTGGTAAAAAGTGAGATTTATCTAATAAATTATATAGATAATTTACTTCTGGATTACTTATTACACTTGGGTCAAAAACATGGTCTTGATAGATAGTAAAAAAGTATTTGATATTATTGCACTTTAAGAAATATTGTAATCTTAACATATGCTCAAGCGAATATATGTAACCACTTATATTATCATGAAAGTTTCTATAATACAAATCTGCTTGTTTATTAAGTCTGCCCTTATCGTCAGGATTAGCCCAATGATGATTTAATATTATCCAACGTTTATCAATATCAGGCATAAAACCGGTTGGATTTTCCATCCAACCGTTATATACTTTGTCCATTATAAAATCTTGGTATTCTGGATTTTGAACGCGGTAATCATGTCTATCTGTACCTGACCACATTACTCCTACTAGTAAATCGTCAGGAGATTTCGTTTTTAATTCTTCAGTGATTTGATATAAAATGCCACGGCTAATTAATCCGTTACCTTGACTACCCATAGCCTTGTTTACAAACTTATATCCAAAATCATTTAAATAGCGACCTAAATGCCAGGCCCAACTTTTTGTAAGCCTGTCATCGGGTGAGTCAGAATTGTACTTGGACTCAGTAAAACTACATCCACTTGTGATAAGAACTTTAGTCATGACATTATTTAGATTGGCGGAGACGGTTGGATTTGAACCAACGGTCAGGATTACTCCCGACGACAGGTTAGCAACCTGCTGCTTTAGACCACTCAGCCACGTCTCCGATTATTTTTCAACAAATGATTTTTCAATAACAAACGTCCCGGGTTCTCTTAAACTACCTTCAACCATACCCTTTGATATACACCATTCACTTACTTGCTGATTGAATTCAAGATTACCACATAGCATAATCTTATCACAATTCGTATCTATATTCAAGCCATTGTCAACTAATAGGGTAGTAATTCTTTTATCCCCTAATCCAGTTATTAAAGGTTTATAAAACAGTTTAGCACTAATCATTTCATGTAGATCCGGTTCAAGGTTTTTGAAACTTTCCGCCAAATCTATTGTATATGCCAAATCATTACTATCTCTAACGCTGTGTACAATATTAATCTTGTCCCATGTTTCAAGAGTTTCAATATCACGTATCAAACTCATGAAAGGAGCAAGACCAGTTCCCGTAGCAAGCATATGTAATGTGCCACCTTTTATCAATGCCTCATTACGTAGTGTACCTGTTGTCTTTTCTGCCAATATAACTTCGTCTCCTACTTGTATATGTTGTAGTCTACTAGTCAATTCTCCATCTTGAATTTTAATACTTAAAAATTCTAATTCTTCTTTCCATGGGGGACTTACAACACTGTATGCCCTAAGTATATTTTTATTATTTACTTTTAGACCAATCATTGCGAATTCGCCAGCATGAAATCTAAAATTATTTGATCTTGTTGTTTTAAAACTAAAAGTTCTATCTGACCAATGATGAACCCAAGTTACTTTTTCTGTAATCATTTCATAAATTCTTTGTAAAAATATATTTGTAACGCTTCTAAAATGCTTTTAATTCTATGTGGTTGTGTAGTAACTAACATTACTTGATCATACGTGTTTTTTAAAAATAGGTCTAAATGATATCTGGCTACTTTCTTTTCACGTATTTGTTGTAACATATCACGATACTTATTTGCATATGGATAAACTTTTTCATCTGGAATGCCACTTGAACTTGCTCCGCGATTTTCCAATGCATCACATAACATATCTACCCAAGGTTGTAATTTATCGTATGTTAATTTATTGGACATTTTTAATACTCAGTATTTCATCTAACGTAATTGGAGTATAATTTATACACTCTACACTAACATTAATATATTGTTTATCAACTTTATTTTCTCTTAAAACTCTATTAGCATGTAAATGCCCATGTATGTTATGCGTTATACTTCCATTAAGCATATCACAATAGACAGGAATGTGACTTGCTATCAAATTATGTTCTGGCATAACCTTATATGCTCTTATATCCTCAAAATATTTAAGATATTCACTATGGCCGTAGATATCATGATTACCCATCAATAATACCTTTTTACCGTTTAATCTAGGCAATACTTTTTGTAAAAATTCTTTTTTAATTACAACGTCTCCACAATGATATACTCTATCGTGAGGACCAACCACTGAATTCCATCTTGTAATCATCGTTTCGTCCATTTCTTCAACTGACTCAAAGACTCGTAATGGACTTCCGTCTTGCCTTTTAAATTTCAGACAATTAGCATGTCCAAAATGTGTGTCGCTTACAAAAAAGATATTTTTCATAATACAATTACTTTATCAGAATTTCTTCTTACCAAACTATCAAAAATTTCCATACAGTTCAATTGCAAAACTGCCCGTTGTAAGTTTTCATCAAAATTAAACACTTGGTGAAAATTTTTTGTGTTTAATAATGTAGGATGTTTAAATGAATAAGTTATAACCTGATTAGGTTTTTTTACTACAAGTTTTTTATAATTAGTATCGTTTATTTTATCGTTATCATAAAATACTACAGGACTGAGAGCATATATTGGTATAGAAATGGCAACATTTCTTTCCGTATCAATATGAATTCTTGAGGTATATTTTATATTACTTGTACTACGAACCTTTGGATCATTATACCAAATGTTAAATCCTTCATAACGGTTAATTTGTGAGGTATCTAATCTTAATTCATCTGCTACTCGTAGAAAAAAATTCTGAAAATAAGGTGTTAAATCCTCAAACATAACACGTAAAAAATGTATACCATACCTATCAATAAATTTAAGCCGTTGTGGTTCCCATTCTTTTTCTAAAATATCAATACTATCCAAATTAATAGTTGTTAGCAAAGCCGCATTATTATACATATTGTTTGGCGGAAGTGGTAGGATTCGAACCTACGGTCCCCGTAAAGAGACGACAGTTTTCAA
>Ga0129333_10007612_pt1 | contig 10219 bp, 9 predicted proteins | sample CPB6_08_DNA_FD_94474 | JGI IMG/M metagenome (GOLD analysis project Ga0129333, IMG submission 94474) | Freshwater to marine salinity gradient microbial communities from Chesapeake Bay, USA - CPBay_Sum_0.6_0.8_DNA | ecosystem: Environmental > Aquatic > Marine > Coastal | place: USA: Chesapeake Bay...
CTGCTTCAACGCAGAATGACGCGTGTTGGCGTAATCGCCCGTTGGCGACACCCATTGCTTCGCGTCTTTGATCAAACCCAATAAGGGATCATGATCGTTTCGAGGCAAAAGATCTTGCTTTCCTCGAAGCGCGCTAACAATTTCGATAATCGACTTTGTTTCATTTCTTGGATTGATATCATGAGCATGCTGAAGCGCTATTAAGGCCTGACTGAGAAGCTGTGCCTGCCGCTTCTCGTCATCTCCAATATTTGATGCAGAGACGACGCTTGGAGGGGGATTTGCTTTAAACCCACCAGTCTCTGCATTGTTAAGCGACCAGACCAGCGCGCCGGCTCCTAGGATCATTGCACTGCCTATCAAAATTGGAAATTCCGCTACCCACGCCGGCATAGCAGCGGCTTGCTTTGGCTTAATCGACAAAGCCCTCTGACGCGTCAATTCTTCCTCACGCATCCGCGCGCGCAGGTCAGCCAACCAATAATCAAAGTTCTTCTTGGCTGATTGCGTTTGCGTGATCAGTCTAACGGTTGTGACATTATGCGCTTGTTGCTGAAAAATTTCCTCAAATTCATCAAAAGATAAAACAGACGGAGTCATTAAATATTCATCAATACGCCGGACTGCCCCGAGCGATTCTTCAATCACACTCTCTAAAACCCAATATCCACTCTCCACACGCGGCTCGATCGTTAATGTAGAAATAGAAGTGACAAGATCAAAATCATGTCCTTCTTGCAATCCATGAGCCTTATGATCAAAATCCTCCTCAATTAAATACTCGCGTCGCGCGGTCATGTTTAATTCTGGAGCGCCATAAGCCTGCGAAGACTCGAACCGCACAAGGTTAATTATCTCCCTAAGCGGCAGCTTTAGAATCAACACGCCCATTATCTTATCTCTCTATCTTAGAGCTCAAGAAGCAAGATCCCAGTTGTCCCCGAGTAATTCTGGCATCTCAAGATGCGAATACGAAAATAAGACTTTAAAGTCTACAAGACTTTCCGAGAAGTCAATAAGTTGAAAATAGTATTATTTTTACCCTAGAGTCCTGACTCACATAAACACAAAGCTATCTTCTGCGCCTCACAGCCCTAAAATACAGCGTCAGCAAAAATAACGCCAATATCCAATCTTTTAGAGCAAAATTAGCTTAATTAAATAGCGAGAAAGCTAAAATGGCCAAAACTGACCCTAAATCGATTAGTGAATTGGCCGCCGCTCTTGACGCAATCCTTACGGAATTAGTTGAATACCGATTGCTGCGCCCTGCGCCCGTGCGTTCGGTTAAACTTGAATCCAAGCCAACAATGTCGGCAACTGAAAGGCGCAACGAACTCTTTCGCCGGATCGCACACGATCCCTTTGAAGGCTCCCTATTACTTTCCTTACAAGCCTTGGGCGAAGCGCTTTACCAACAAGGCGGCACAAAACTTATGCGCAACATTTTACAATCTGTTGCACAACGCGATGAAGAAAATGAATCGCGCAGATTATCCTCGGCTGATTCACAATGGGACGGCATCGGCAACGAAACTGACCGCTGGAACGCCTAAGACTAGGAAATTAGCTCTCGCTTCACCGCGAGTCCGGCGCTTGCTTGGCACGTCGGCATCATTTCGATGAGATTAATGTTAACATGTGAGGGAAGCGACACAAGCCATGAGGCTGTCTCCGCAATATCGTCGGCCATTAAGGGCTTGGTTCCAGCATAGACAGCCTTCGCCTTCTCCTCATCGCCGCCAAACCTCACTTTACTAAACTCCGAACCAGAAACGAGTCCAGGCTCTAGATCTGTCACTCGGATTTGTAGCCCAACAAGATCCGCGCGAAGATTAAGCGAAAACTGTCTTACAAAAGCTTTTGTAGCGCCATAGACATGTGCTCCCGGATAAGCATAATGGCCCGCAGTCGAGCCAATATTAATAATCTGTCCTTCATTCCGCTCAACCATTTGAGGCAGGACAACACGCGTTAAATGCACTAGTCCCGAAATGTTGGTTGCGATCATCTTATCCCAATCGGCAGCCGATGCTTGCCAGGCGGGACTTAAGCCTCCAAGCGCTGCGCCTGCGTTGTTGACCAGCACATCAATCTTGCGCCATTCCTCAGGTAAGTCGGATAGGAAAGAATCTACAGACCCCAGATCCGTTACATCTAACTGATATGCGCAAATATGTTTGCCACATTCAGCAGCCAAATCAGCTAATAAGGATTGTCGCCGGCCCGTCGCGATAACGCGATGGCCATCACGAATAAATCGGCGTGAGAATGCTGCGCCAAAACCAGATGTCGCTCCTGTGACGAGTATCGTTTTCATCTGCGATCCATCATTTTTCTACCAATTATTCATTATGCCAGCAGAACGATCAGACTTTCGCCAAGCGTCATGAATCAGCTATATCCTCGATGGACAATATCCTAGACAAAGAATAGCCTAGGGTTAAGGTTTTATCTTGAGGGACTTGGATTAATGTTAAAAGCATTCCGCCGCTCTTCCGTCTGCGCATTGCTAATAACGCTGAGCGCGACAATCCCTGTCGCGGCGCAGTATTCTCCGCTGCCTCCAAGAAATTATCCGCTTGGCGATAAAAAAGACAGGCTTGTTGCAGGCGACACTGAAGGTTTAGTCGAGCAGAAACTGGGGCTATCTCCAGAAAGCATCGAAGAAGCAACCTGCAATACGCCGCGTCAAGCTTGTAAAATAAAATCTTATCGAGATAAAGATCAAGTTATTTGGATATATTTCTTTCAAGACCCAAAATCTCCCCACCATTGGAAAGCGGCAAACTGGAAAATTGAAAATTTTTGGCGGCCTCAAAATCCTTTTGATCCAAATAGCCAAGACTAAATAAAAGAAAGCGCTGTCAAAAAATAAAATGCTCGCCGAAACTACTGCTTTCGCGTTTAATTAATTTTGTAACCCTCCCATTGAGCCTCAATCATTAGCTTACTCTCATTGAGTTAACTCGTTCAAAAATCACGGCCTGTCCAGAATTCATCTATCTTTGTTAGATCTAATATTTCTCGGACTTCTTACTTTGAAGTGCGCTATTTTTACAACACTCGGGAACAATGTTGCCGTTAAGCTATAAAATTGACGTAAAGTTACTTGATTATTTACAAAATTGGCGAGAGATTTATTCAGGAGATGCACCAGCTAGATAAAGCTTAAGCTATTGTTGCTTTATAATTCTGAACAATGAAGGATAACGCCATGACTGCGAAAAAACTCCTTCGAAGAAGAAGCGCAATTCGTGAGTTTTTACAAAATCTTCCGCTGCAGCCTTATTGCAAAGATCTTCCTGCCGAAAGCGCTGGCTGGATTAGCCGGCCGCGCCCTCGGATTGCAGCGCATCAACCAGCACAGACACATTCATAACTAGTTAGATGTTTAATCGACGACTAGCGCTTTGCGCTCTGACGGCTCTCATGCCGGTACGAAACGCTTTTTCTTGGTCAAGCGATCTTCAGCGGTTTAAGTTAACTGGCGATGACGGCCAAACTATCCAAAATTTCCGCATACCCTCAGAATTAGATCCTACGACCGTTCCCGGCCTGATTTGGAAAGGAAGAAAAGAAGCAGATATAATTTTATATGAATTCTTTGATTATAATTGTAGTTTTTGTCATCAAGCCGCAAAAGGATTAAATAAGATCCTCTCCTCAGATCCCGGCGTAAAACTTGGGCTTATCAATAATCCCATTCTTTCTCTTGGCTCTATGCAGGCTGCTAAAGTTCAACAAGCCGTCCTTAGGATCTATGGCCCAAAAGCGGCCTATAATTTCCATTCAGCGCTCATTAGCCAGCGCGGCCAAAAAGATGGGACACTCGCCCTGGATGCCGCTTTAGCAGCAGGACTAAACAGAGAGAGGATTGAAGAAACGGCTGACTCGACCATCATTTCTGACGTAATTACCCGTCAGATAAAACTTGCAGAAAATCTTGGAATGAGTATGACGCCATCGTTCATCCTTGCAGGCACTGGAATGCTAGGGTGGATGGGAATAAACTCTCTTAAAGAAATGATTATCTCTGCCAGAAAATGCGACCAAGTTTCGTGTCTTTAGTTCTCAACCCAAATCATGAGTCCGGCGCTAAATACTTAAGCAATATTTTAAATTTTAGAACAAGAGATTTCTCATCACTCTTTTTTGTTATCGTAACTCAAAACCTAGAGCGATTAACGCCTCACGCAAACGATCTCTACCGCTCATAGCGTCCACGCCGCGTACACGCGACAGGACCTGCCGCACCCATCCCTGCTCGGGAAGACCTTGTTCTTTCTGAAAGTCTTTAAATTTTACATCAAGGGTTTCAACCGCTTCTCGCTGAGCTTCGTCCCAGCGATAATGCTCCCGATGCAAAACAGCTTTCTGCCCCAGGCGCGGCTTAACCGCGGCATTGGCCGATGGATCAGGCACACCTACCGTCATTCCAAACACTGCAAATACTTTTTCTGGAAGATTAAGTTCTTTTGCGACTTCCTCAGGTTTGTTGCGCATTGCGCCAATGTAACAGCATCCTAACCCTAATGACTCTAGCGCTATAGCTGCATTTTGCGCAGCCAACGCCGCATCGACAACTCCGGTCATGAATAGCTCTAGATAGGAAAGAGCCGCCGCGTCTCGACCTTTCTCTTTTCCAATGAGCTCTAGTCGAGCAAGATCACACAGCCAGATCAGCAATAGAGGACAATCCCGAACGTGTTGCTGGCCGCCAGCTAAATCAGCGAGCCGACTCTTACGCTGCACATCCTCTACGGCGACAACACTCCATACTTGTAAATTCGATGAGGTTGAGGCTGATTGCGCGGCCGCTATAATTGTTTCGAGTGCGCCCGATGGCAAATTCTGAGGCAAATAGTGTCTATGAGAACGATGCGCTAGAAGCAGGTCAAGGCTTGCATTCCAGATTAGCGGACGCGGCGCATCCTCTCTGCGATACCGCTCAAAAAGCGCCGCAGCTCCGGCGGCATCAAATTCAATGAGATTAGAACTCGCGCTCATATGGTCATCCATCAGATGCGCTTAGGCACCAAAATAGCTCGAAAGTCATTAACATTCGTGCGCGTTGGCCCCGTCACAACAAGATCGCCCAAAGCCTCAAAAGCGCTAAATGCGTCGTTATTGGCGAACATGGCTTTTAAATCGATATTGGCTTTTTGGGCGCGCATGAAACTCTCTGGCCCCATGATTGCGCCAGCATTTGTTTCAACGCCATCAATGCCGTCTGTATCGCAGGCAATTGCCGAAATACCGCCAAAGCCTTCCAAAGCCAACATCAACCCCAACAAAAATTCAGCATCTCGACCGCCCTTACCATTACCACGAACTGTGACAGTGGTTTCGCCGCCGGAAATGATCGCGACCGGAGGCGAAAAAGGCTGACCATGAAGCGCTATTTGTTTAGCGATTCCAGCATGAACTAACGCTACATCGCGCGACTCGCCTTCAAGATCGCCTAGAATGCAAGGCGTAAATCCAGCTTTTTGAGCGACTGACGCAGCAGCTTCAAGAGATCCCTGGGGCGTGGCAATCAAAATATTTTGTACCCGCGCAAAGATTGGATCTCCAGGCTTAGGAGTTTCACATTCTGGATTGGCGAGATGGTTAAGAACTGCCTGAGGCGCCTCAATTTTATATTTTGCTATGACCGAAAGCGCATCCTCGCGCGTTGACGGATCTGGCACTGTTGGCCCAGACGCGATGACTGAAAGATCATCATTTGGCACATCAGAAATCATAAGAGCGACAACACGCGCAGGTGCCGCAGCCCGCGCCAGACGCCCTCCTTTGATTGCGGAGAGATGTTTGCGCACACAATTCATTTCAGCAATATTAGCGCCACTTTTTAGAAGCGCCTTATTTACCGCTTGTTTTTCTTCAAGACTGACGCCTTCTGCTGGCAACGCCATCAAAGCAGAACCGCCCCCTGAGATGAGCGCTAAGACCAGATCATCCTCACATAGACCCTGGACTTGTTTCAAAATGCGCTTAGCTGCTTCACGTCCCGCATTATCCGGAACTGGATGAGAGGCTTCAATGACCTCAATCTTGTTTGTCGCAGCGCCATGATCATAACGCGTGACAACAAGTCCCTCTAACGCTTCTCCGTGCCAATGCGCCTCAACAGCCGCCGCCATTGACGCCGCCGCTTTTCCTGCGCCGATAACAATCGTTCGGCCCTTGGGCGGCGTAATAGATTTTAAATAGCGCGGTAAGCAAACAGCTGGCGAAGCCGCGCCAACAGCCGCGTCAAACATTGCTCGAAGAAGCTCACGATGATCCTGCGACATAACAAAGCCCGAATGACGAGGTCTGAAACAACCGATGCTCCCCCTCTCGCAATCGAGAGGGGGAGAGTTTTCTTAAGAACCGCTGATTGCGCTGGCCTTCTCAATTAACGCCTCAGCCATGCGGATTGAGGCGATATCGATCAAACGACCATCAAGCGATACAGCTCCCTTACCTTCTTTAGCCGCTTGAGCCATTGCATCTAAAATGCGACGCGCCTTAGTTACTTCTGCTTCCGAGGGCGTAAAGACTTCATTGGCAAGGTCAATCTGCGAGGGATGGATCGCCCATTTTCCTTCATAACCCAGCACAGCTGCGCGCTTAGCGGCGGCTTTATAACCCTCAGGATCATTAAAGTCGCCAAAAGGACCATCAATAGGACGCAGCCCATAAGCGCGACAAGCAACCATCATTCGCGTTTGCGCTGCATGCCACTGATCTGCCCAGTAATACTCACGATTACCACTGGAGTCCTTATCTGTCAGAACGCCATAGTCTGGATTAACGCCGCCGATAACCGTGGTGCGCGCACGCGTCGAGGCTGCATAATCAGCCACGCCAAATGACATTGCCTCAAGGCGTTTGGAAGATTGAGCAATTGCCTCAACATTCGCCATACCAAGGGCGGTTTCAATTAGAAGTTCAAAACCAAGCTTTTTTTCACGCTTTTTATACTGTTCGATCTGCGTAACCAGCATATCAATTGCATAAACATCCTGCGGCACGCCAACTTTAGGAATTAAAATTGTATCCAACCGCGGACAAGCCTCAACAACATCCACAACATCGCGGTAGCAATAATGCGTATCAAGGCCATTGATACGCAGAGTCATTGTTTTCTTACCCCAATCAATATCATTCAGAGCTTGAATAATATTCTTACGCGCCTGTTCTTTATCATCTGGCGCTACGGCATCCTCTAGATCAAGAAAGACGACATCTGCTTTTGAGGTCGCCGCTTTCTCAAACATACCCGGCGCCGAACCAGGAACAGCAAGCTCTGAACGATGCAATCGTGGGGTAGCCTGCTCAATTAGTGTAAAACTCATCTTAACACTCCCTTCTGTTGTGTATATTAGCCGGTGGCCCCAAGGCCAGCGGCGATGCAACTGATAGAAATCAGCAGAGGCACTTTGACGTCCTCTTTTTCCGCCGCATTCTCTGCGGATCTAAACCGGCGCAGCAATTCAACCTGCTCTCGGTTAACTTCATTAATAGTCTGTAGTCGATGCGTAAGACGCGCGTCGTATTCTACAAATCTTTTGGCGATTGCCTCGCTATTTGTAATTCGCAAAATCGTTGACGTTGTCAGGCTATACTCATCCTCAATAGACTTAAAAACTTTTTGACGCACGGCTTCGTCTGCGACAAGACTTGCATATTGGCGATCGATAGATAGATCAACAAGCGCAAGTGTCTTTTCTGCTTCATCTATTATCAAACGAAAGACACGAGAATCTTCAAACATCCTTCGTAACAGCTTCATGCCAACTTCGCCGTGCACATCTAAATAAGTCTTTAGACCAGATCCGACGCCGTACCAGCCTGTAATCGAATGACGATTCTGAGCCCAGGCGAATACCCAAGGGATCGCGCGCAAATCAGCCAGACTTTTAGCGCCAAATCGTCGAGCTGGACGCGACCCAATATTGAGGAGAGAGATTTCCTCAAGCGGGCTTGCAGCTTGAAAATAGGTTACTAGGTCGGAGTCCGTTATAAACCGATTATAGGCAGAGAATGAGGCTTTAGAAATTTCCTCAAGAGCCGCATCAAACTCCGCATGAGGCGCGAGCGCCTCTTCTCTCTCTGATTTCAACGCATGCGCAAACACTGAAGAGGCGAGCAATTCCATCTGATAAGCCGCCGTTCCGCGGTTAGCATATTTAAAAGAAACGACCTCGCCTTGCTCCGTTACGCGAAAGCGTCCGCGGATCGAGCCTGCAGGTTGCGCAGCGATGGCATGGCCAGTTGGGGCGCCGCCACGAGACACTGACCCCCCTCTACCATGAAAGAAAGCAATCGCGATGCCTTGCTCTCTACCGACCTCGGTCAATCGCGCCTGAGCTTTGAACAGTTCCCAATTTGAAGAAAAGAAGCCGCCATCTTTGTTACTGTCAGAATAGCCGATCATTACTTCTTGAAGATCGCCCTGCGCCTGGGCACTGCGACGAACAACAGGAATTTGCAATAAATCTCGCATAATTGATGGAGCGTCTTGTAAATCAGAAATCGTTTCAAATAATGGCACGATAGGCAGGGTTAATCCTTCAACGCCTTCAGCATCAACAAAGAGCCCCGCTTCTTTCGCTAATAAATAAACGCCTAAAATATCAACAGCGGAATGCGTCATTGATAAAATAAAGCTCCCAAACGCCTCCCGATCAAGACTATTCCGCAAATCCGCAACAATCTCAAACATCTCAATGATGTCGCGTGTCTCATCTGTCAATTTATTATGATCGATTGGTGGTTTACGCGGCGCAGACAACTCGGAAAGCAACCACTGGCGCCATTGTTCAGTCTCTATAGCCGGAGGCGTTTGCTGTCCTGTTCTTAAGCGCCACAGCTCGTGTAAAGCAGCAGTTGTGCGGGTCGTATTTTGCCGAATATCAAGCCGCACCGTACTAAATCTAAAAATTTCAACCGCGCGCCTCAAGGGCCTTACAATATCGCTAGCTAGAGCCTCGCTTTTGGCTTCCGTTAATGCTTTTTCAAGTAAAACAAGGTCGCCTATCAAAGCATCTGCGTTGTTATAACGCGCGCTTATTGGATCATCGCCGTGCGTTGCAGCTATTGTTTGATCTAATTTACGCAGCATCGTCGTGACAAATTGACGATAAGGCTCGTTTTGATTACGCGCTGAAATAGTATCGCCGTCAGGTAGATCGCTTAACCGTTTTGCCAACTCAACGCGAAAGGCCTCAGGAATAACCGCCGCGCGCTGACTAATAGAGAGCGTGCGCGCCAAATCAACTATACGAGTCCGATAGTAATTCAGACTGGCCAGAGCATTTTCACGCATTGTGCGACGAGTAACATCATTGGTGACAAATGGATTGCCATCTCGATCGCCGCCAATCCATGAACCAAACTGAAAGAATGGCGTGACTTCAAATTTTTCATTTGGATAATGGCGCTTCAACGCACGCTCAAAAGACGATAGCAACTCCGGCGCAAGATCGAATATGCTTTCAGAAAAGAAATGCTGTCCCCATGCTACTTCATGCTCTACGGTAGGCTTTTCAAGATGCAGCTCTCCCGTCAACCAGACGAGTTCAACCTGGTCATAAATCGACTTGACGAGGGCTTCACGCTCTCGATCTGTCCAGCGGGTGGATTCTAGCTCTCGCATCAAAAGATAGATGCGGCGATATTTTTCAAGAATTGAAACGCGCTTAGCTTCTGTAGGATGAGCCGTGATTACCGGACGAATGCGTAATGTTTGCAGTTGGGCATGGATCTCCTCCGGTTTAACGCCCGCAATCGAAGCGCTGGAGAGCACATAATCAAATGTGCCGAGTAATTTATCATGACCTTTTTCACGCTCAATTCGACGACGCCGGCGCATGGCGTATGCTTGCTCAGCGATTGAAACCAGTTGAAATAAAATCCCCTGCGCTTGTAAAGCGCGCGCCATTTGACGGGGAGCCAATCCGGCTCCGGCTTTAGAGTCTCTGACGACTGCTTCAATTTCTGGCATATGCTGACGCACGACAGCAAGCAGTTGCTCTCGCAAAAAAGCGGATGCCTCTATAACGGACCGCGTCGCATAGGCTGACGGCAAACCCGAAGCCTCTACAGCCGACTTGATTGGACTTTCAACAGTCATGCAAACCCCTTGCGCGTAAAATTGATTTACGCGCTAAAATTTATCTCTCTAGCCGACCATGAGAACCTTCGCTACGGTTGCGCCAAATTCCGC
>Ga0129333_10007613_pt1 | contig 10219 bp, 8 predicted proteins | sample CPB6_08_DNA_FD_94474 | JGI IMG/M metagenome (GOLD analysis project Ga0129333, IMG submission 94474) | Freshwater to marine salinity gradient microbial communities from Chesapeake Bay, USA - CPBay_Sum_0.6_0.8_DNA | ecosystem: Environmental > Aquatic > Marine > Coastal | place: USA: Chesapeake Bay...
GATTTAAAAACCGTAACAGCCGATGAATTAAACGTAAAAACGAACATTTCTCCAAGCAATCAAGAGCTGGCAGACCTTATATTTGCGAACACTATTGTAAAGCATACCAAATCAAATGCTATAGCACTAGTAAAAAACAAGCAACTACTTGCCAGTGGAACCGGGCAGACCTCTCGGGTGGATGCGTTAAATCAAGCGATTCAAAAAGCGAAAACGTTTGGGTTTGATTTAGATGGTGCCGTAATGTCGAGTGATGCTTTTTTTCCATTTCCTGATTGTGTCGAAATCGCACATTCCGTTGGAATTAACGCGGTGATTCAGCCGGGCGGATCAGTTAAAGATCAGCTCTCCATAGATTATTGCAATGATCATGGTATGTCCATGGTTTTCACTGGCTTTAGACATTTTAAACATTAATTTTTCTTTTGAAACTTTTTACCTACCTTCGAAACTGTTTTAATACGAATACAAACACATGGGTTTATTTAGCTTTTTAACGCAAGAAATTGCAATCGATTTAGGCACCGCAAACACACTTATTATTTGGAATGATAAGGTGGTTGTAGATGAGCCATCAATCGTAGCAAAAGACATTCAAACAGGTCAAATCGTTGCCATCGGAAGAAAGGCACAACAAATGCACGGAAAGACGCACAGATTAATTGAAACTGTCCGTCCATTAAAAGACGGTGTAATTGCAGACTTCCAAAGCGCCGAACAAATGATTCGAGGAATGATTAAAATGATCAATCCTGGGAGAACCTTGTTTAGACCAACGTTGCGAATGGTTATTTGTATTCCCTCCGGAATCACGGAAGTTGAAAAACGTGCAGTACGAGATTCTGCCGAACATGCCGGTGCAAAAGAAGTGTATCTTATACATGAGCCAATGGCTGCAGCTATTGGTATTGGTATTGATGTTGAAGAACCGATGGGCAACATGATTATCGATATTGGTGGGGGAACCTCAGAAATCGCCGTTATTGCTTTAGGTGGTATTGTGGCTGACAAATCGATTCGAATTGCCGGAGACGACTTTACCAATGAAATCGAAGAATACATGCGTCGTCAACATAATATTTTGGTTGGGGAACGTACCGCAGAACAAATAAAAATAGAAGTTGGTGCTGCTATTCAAGATTTAGATGATCCGCCGCCTCCCTTTGCCGTTCGGGGCCGTGACCTGATGTCTGGTATTCCAAGAGAAATATTAATTACACACGACGAAGTGGCTTCAGCACTTGACAAAACAATTGCGAAAATAGAAGAGGCTATTTTAAGTGCCTTAGCGGCAACACCGCCGGAATTAAGCGCCGATATCTACAAAACCGGGATTTATCTTGCAGGAGGAGGCTCCATGTTGAGAGGGCTTGACAAACGGATTGCAGATAAAACGAAACTCCCTGTTCATATTGCAGAAAACCCACTTAGAGCTGTCGCGCTTGGCACAAGTATAGCACTAAAAAACATTGATAAATATCAATTCTTAATTCGCGACTAAGCCATACGCGTTAGACAGGAATTAGGCTAAAAACACATGCAGAATTTATTCGCTTTTTTAAGACGATTTCGGGTGTTCATTTTTTTTACTGCCCTACAGTTTATTTGCCTGTTCTTTTATGTTCAATTCGTTGCTTATCCTAAAAGCATTTTTCTATCAACAGCATCTGGCGTTAATGGCCGCATTCAAAAATGGGAAGGAGGTCTAACAAATCATTTTCTCCTTGAAGAAAACAACCGAAAACTCAGGCTTGAAAACGCTCAACTCCGAAAACGCGTCTTCGTGAATTTTTACAAACATGAACGACCGACCCATCGAATAAAAGATACGCTTTACGAGCAAGAATACAGCTTTGTTCCCGCCGAAATAATTCATTCATCCAGTGCGAGAAGAAACAACTACTTTACCATTAACATTGGTGAAATCCAAGGAATTAAAAAAAACATGGCTGTCATTTCTCCGAATGGCGTGGTTGGGATCATTTTTAAGGTGGGTAAACATTTTTCTCTAGTAAAATCCGTTTTGACTCAGGATATTAATCTTGATGTGATTGTTGGTAAAGACGGTCCTCACGGATTACTTAAATGGGATGGTTATAACCCAAGAATTGGCATAGTAACCGGCGTTTCAAGTGACTTGAATATAAAAAAAAACAAGGCAATCTATACCTTAGGAGCCTCCGGTATTTTTCCTAAAGGACTAAAGGTAGGAACCATTGTATCCAAATCGCGCGTTGAGGACCAAGCGTTGTGGAAAATCGAGGTGCTTTTTAGTGAAGATTATAGGACATTACAATCCGTTTATGTTGTCAATTCATTATTACAGAAGGAACTTAAATCGCTGCAATTAGAAATCCCTGAGGACCCTGAATAACATGAAGAACATTATCTCCTATAGCGCTCTTTTTGGCTTGTTTTTCTGTTTACAAGTGTTTATTTTTAATCGGCTTGAAATCGGATTCGGGGCTCAAATCTTTATATTACCCTTATTCTTAATGATTCTTCCGTTTGAGACCAATGTATTTGGCCTAATGACCTTAGGATTTCTATTAGGGATTTCTGTTGATGCATTTTCAAATACCTACGGGCTTAATGCATCGTCATTAGTGCTCTTCGCGTATTTAAGGCCAATCGTTTTTGAATCTTTCCGTCCACGAGAGGGGTACGACCCTCTTAAAATACCAACCGCGAGCGACATGGGATGGGACTGGTTTCTTGTGGTATTTGGAATCTTATTCGTGAGCAGTTTGCTTTGGTATTTTGTTTGGGAGATCTTTCGATTCACAGAAATTTTATTAGTCCTAAGGAACCTCTTTATGTCCGTTCTTGTTTCTGCCGTTGCAATCGGTGTTTCTCAATTTTTCTTTTTTAATGGGCGAAAAAAGAAATGAACCTAGATAATCGTAAATACTTGCTCTATGCCTTGGTTTTTATAACTGGGGTTATATTTCTAGTGCGTTTGTTTTACATGCAAGTTATTGATGATTCATGGACAAGAAGGGCTACTGAAATAGCGGAAAAACGTAGAGAAATTATTCCCCCAAGAGGTGTATTGGTGGATCGAAAAAACAGAAAAATCGTAATCAATAAGATTTCATATAACTTAATGATGATTGAAGAGCGAATTAAAAACCTAGACACGGTCGCGTTTGCTAAACTCATTGGTTGGGATGTTAAAAAAGTAAAGGCACGTTTTCGAGAGATTGTCAAAAACGAGGGGGTTTATAAAAATCCATCTACAGGCAAAACGCAGTCAAATTACAGAAAAGACCGGCCATATCCATTTGTTAAAGACCTTTCTTTAGAAGAAGTAACGCTAATCGCATCAAGATTAACAGATTTCTCTGGGTTTTATGAAGAACCGACAGGAACTAGGTATTACCCCTATCCGAATGGCGCCAACATCCTTGGTTATATGAATGAAGTAGGGAGAAAAGAAATTGAATCCGACCCGTTTTATAGACCGGGTATGAACATAGGAAGATCCGGGCTCGAGCGTTCATATGAGGAAATTCTTAGAGGAAGAAAAGGCGTTCGATATATTGTAACAAGTGCTACAAATAATGAAATAGAACCTTATGCAGATAAGAAATATGATACGGTGGCCATTCCTTCTCCTAAAATAAAACTTGGGCTCGATATAAAACTCCAACAGTACGGCGAAGAACTTATGAAGAATAAAAAAGGTTGTATTGTTGCTATTGAACCCAAAACCGGTGAAATTCTAACCATGGTTTCCGCGCCTTGTTATGATCCAAATTTATTGTCAGGCAGAAAAAGCATAAGAAAAAACTATCCTTCACTCATAACCGACGAGAATTTACCGCTTTTTGCAAGGCCACTTCAGGCGGAATATCCTCCCGGATCTATCTTTAAATTGCTTCAGGCCTTAATTTGTCTTCAAGAAAACAAAATCACTCCCAACACAGGATTCCCCTGCAACAAGTCCGTGGTTGGATGCCACGATCACCCCTACCCATCGTCTGTGTCTAAGGCTGTACAGTTTTCTTGCAACCCTTATTTTTATGCCGCCGTGCGCCGAGTAATTCAGCCAAACAAAAAGAAAAATGTGTTTGCTGATGCGGAAATCGGGCTTAATAATTGGCATAAATATATGATGGGCTTTGGCTTGGGAAATAAACTAGGCGTAGACATTGATACCCTCGCGCAGCGGAATGGATTAATACCGAATGCAGCGTACTATGACCGCTATTTGGGGCATCATCAGTGGGCATTTTCAACCATTCGCTCGATTTCAATCGGACAGGGTGAAATTAAACTTACGCCAATACAAATGGCTAATATTGCTGTGATTATGGCGAATCGGGGATGGTACTACACCCCTCACTTTGTTAAATCGATTGGGAAAAAAGGGAAATTAAAAAAATATCGAACAAAGCATGTTACCCCAATTGAACGAAGACACTTTGACGCGGTGGTTGAAGGCATGAGACGCGTCGTATACGAAGCCGGAGGAACAGGTAAAGAAGCAAAAATTGAAAACTTCATAGTGTGTGGAAAAACAGGAACGGTACAAAATGGCAAGAACAAAAAAAACCACTCTGTTTTCATTGCCTTTGCACCAATAGACAACCCTAAAATTGCCTTGGCTGTCTTTGTGGAGAATGCGGGTGCCGGCGGGGCTTGGGCAGCACCAATCGCAGGCCTAATGATGGATAAATATTTAAATAAAAAGGTAACGAACAAAGAAAAGGAAAACTCGATTAAAAATGCCAATCTAATGTCGAGCTATTGATATGCGTGAAACAAAAGGAGTAATATCAAGGGTTGATCTTCCGCTGTTGGTGGGGATTTTATTGCTAATGTTGTTTGGTATTATGACCGTTTATTCCGTCGCGTTTAATCCAGAACACCCCTCTCTTTTTGATACCAGCCAAAAATATGGAAAGCAAATTCTTTGGATTGGAGTTTCTCTTTTTCTTGGCTTTTTGATCCTGCTAATCGAGGCCGATATATATAGAAAGTTTGCAGAGTATATTTATATCGTCACCCTTTTATTGTTGGTGGTGGTGTTGTTTATGCCCCCGGTGCATGGCGCTAGAGCGTGGCTAGGCATCGGCGGGTTAGGAATACAACCTGCAGAGTTTGCGAAAATTTCAACGGCCCTCATGTTGGCTAAATGGGTAGACGAAACCAATATAAAACTTCAAAACACACGAACCATTATTGAAACCCTTGGTATTATTTTATTACCCTGTATTCTTGTTGCCTTACAGCCCGATGCCGGCACCCTTCTTGTGTTTACATCCTTCTTTTTTGTGCTTTATCGTGAAGGAATTTCATTCGACCCCATTGTATTGTCTCTTTTGAGGTATTTTCCAAGACTAAAATTTAAAACAACTTGGCTGGGAACACACTTTGTTCCGTTTTTCTTTTTCTTAATCATGCTGGCTTTTTTAAGTTTGTTTCTTTCCGGTAGCGTATTTAATCCGTTTGGAATTCAGCTTTCCGGGCCACTTTTTCTGATTTTCATAATTACATTTATATCCTTAATTTTCTTGGGGTTTATTTTCTTTTTTGGTTACCCACGAAATAAGACTAAAAACTTAATAGTTTTATTAAGTAGTTATCTTTTCTCCTTGTTCCTAGTTAGTAGCATTACCTTTATTTTTAACAATCTTGCTGCTCCGCATCAAAAAAGCAGGATTGAATTAGTCTTAGGACTTAAAGAAGATCCAAACGGAGCGGATTACAATAGAAACAGGGCCATGGCCGCCGTAGGTAGCGGTAAGTTTATAGGTAAAGGATATCGAAAAGCCTCTGTTTCGAGTATGCGGACGAACCATGTGCCAGAGAGTGAAACGGATTTTATATTTTGCCCCTTTGCCGAAGAGTGGGGGTTTCTCGGGAATGTTGTGCTTATTTCGCTCTATCTTTTTATTTTGTTTAGAATTTTTTCCATCGCCGAACGACAACGGTCCGTTTTCTTTAGAGTATATGCCTACTGCGTTGGAATGGTCATGTTTTATCATTTTGCAATTAATATCGGAATGAACATTGGACTAGCACCAGTTATTGGAATTCCCTTACCCTTTATGAGTTATGGCGGTTCATCCATGATGGCATTTACGATCATGGTGTTCATACTGCTAAAACTGGACAGCCAACGGCGAGATGTACTGAGATAAATGTTAATTTTGAAATAACTATGTTGACAGAAGAACAAAAGAAAAGATTTACCCGAATCTTTTGGGGATTTTCATTATTGCCATTCCTCTTGGTTTTTGGATTGTTGGTTTTACAATCTGAAGACGACCTGCCACCAATTTCTATGCTCGATAATCCGCCAGAACTTCAAGCGTCACTAATTCTTGGTCAAACCGGCGATACGATCGGACGCTATTGGCAAGTGAACAGAACGAGTGCGGCCTATAAGAATATCTCACCCTATGTTTTTGATGCACTAATTGCAACCGAAGATGAGCGTTTTATGGAACATTCTGGGGTTGATTTTCGGTCAATTGCGCGGTCATTTGGGTCGCTCGGACGTTCAGGTGGTGCTTCCACAATCTCTCAACAGCTTGCCAAATTATTATTTACATTACAGCAACGACAACGAGAAGAAATTGCACGAGCAAATGGAGAATCTTTGCTTTCTAATCGAGGTGGTATTATTGGTAAATTCCGAAGGCTAAACGAAAAGGCGCGGGAAAACATTATTGCAACACGCCTTGAATCAAGGTATACCAAAGAGGAAATAATTACCATGTACCTTAACCAATTCGATTTTCTATACAACGCGGTAGGAATTGAAAATGCAGCTAAAGTATATTTCAATAAGCGACCGAAAGAACTTAAAAAAGAAGAGGCCGCGATGTTAATTGGAATGTGTAAAAACCCTGCATTATACAACCCTTACACATACAAAATCAAAAACTATCGCCGGGTAATTGCTCAAGAAGATGGTATTGCTATCGGAAGCGTTTCACTTGAAAAAATACTCGAAGCACGCGCAAAAGATTCACTTCGGGCGCTTACCAGACGAAATCAAGTCCTCTATCAGTGGCTTAGAAACAGTAATAAAAACAATGAGGCCGTTTCACATAAACTTACTCGAGAGGAATACGATGAACTAATTAAAAAACCAGTCCTGGTCAATTATCAATCTGTTGATCATAAAGAAGGGATGGCTCCATACTTCAGAGAGGCACTTCGGCAAGAAGTTACTGATATCTTGTTAAAGAAAAATGAAGACGGTACCCTTAAATATGTTAGAGAAGATGGACAACCTTATGATATCTACAGAGACGGATTAAAGATCTATACTACCTTAAACACAAGGCTGCAAAAATATGCGGAATTAGCCGTTGAAAAACACATTAAAGAATCCTTACAACCCGCATTCAACTCAAACAATCGAGGCTTAAAAAACTATCCGTTTTCTAATGAAATTTCTTCTGATGTTGTGAATGAAATCATGAATTCAGCAAGGAAGAATTCCGGACGATATAAAAGCATGATTGCCGCAGGTTATTCAGAAAACGAGATTACTAATGCCTTTAACGCACCCGCTCAAATGCGCGTGTTTTCTTGGCGCGGAGAAATTGATACGGTAATGACTCCAAACGACTCGATTCGCTATTACAAAGCGTTCTTGCACGCTGGACTTGTCAGTGTTGAGCCACAAACGGGCTTTGTGCGCGCCTGGGTTGGAGGAGTTAATTTTAAACATTTTTCTTACGACCATGTTCGGCAAGGGACACGTCAGGTGGGCTCAACGATCAAACCCTTCGTTTATGCCGCCGCTTTATCCATGAAAGTAGTTAATCCCTGTACTTCGTTTTCGTCAGGTGAATATTGCGTTGATTTAGTTGACCCTAACAACAAGGTCGTTGGGCAATACTGTCCAAAAGGAGAGGTCGCTAGAAATGTAAAAATGGGCCTCGCACTATCTTCAAATCCTACAACGGTAGCCGTTATGGCAAAAATGGGGGCCTTTAATCCGATGAATAAAACAGGCGGCCCATACCAAATTGAAAAGCTACTGAAAAAAACAGAAATTAATTTAAATCCAAACGATGTCGTTCCTTCCATGTGCCTTGGAAGTATGGATATTTCGCTATTTCGTTTGGTGGCTGCGCAATGCATTTTCCCAAATAACGGCATCTATGTTCGCCCCACAACCATAGAGCGCATCGAAGACAGAAATGGAAAAGTGATTTATTCTGCGATGCCACACACGGACCAAGCACTAAATTCAACAGTTTCATATGAAATTCTAAAAATGATGAAATTGGTGATTACCCAAGGAACCGGCGGAAGTCTGAGAAGTGGTAAGTATGGGCCGATCCCTGTTACAGCAGGAAAAACTGGAACAACTCAAAATAATTCAGACGGTTGGTTTATTGGAATTACTCCAGATTTAGTAACAGGTGTTTGGGTGGGTGCAGAAGACCGCTCTGTTCGGTTCAAATCTATGAACTGGGGTCAAGGTGCCCGTATGGCCCTTCCGATATATGGTTATTACATGCAGCAGGCCTACAAAGACCACATCCTTGCCTTATCATCCGAAGACTTTCCAGAACCTCCGGATTATGACCCCAAAACTTATGACTGCACGGAGGCTGCAGACCCAGAAGCGGCCGATGAAACGGATGTTCCATTTGAAGAAGGAATTTAACTATGAATAAAGTTGTTGATAATGTAAGTGAAGCCCTTAATGGCATTGAAGATGGAATGACCATTATGCTCGGAGGGTTCGGTTTGTGCGGGATTCCTGAGAATTCGATTAAAGAACTGGTTAAGATGGGTACAAAAAACCTAACCTGCATCTCCAATAATGCGGGAGTAGATGATTACGGCCTTGGATTACTTTTACAGCGCAAGCAAGTGAAAAAAATGATCTCCTCTTATGTGGGTGAAAATGATGAGTTTGAACGTCAAATGCTTTCTGGAGAACTTGAAGTTGATTTAATTCCTCAAGGATCCTTAGCAGAACGTTGTCGGGCTGGGGGCGCTGGGATTCCCGCCTTTTTTACTCCTGCTGGATATGGAACTGAAATTGCCCAAGGAAAAGAAGTGCGAGTCTTTAACGGAAAACCACATATTCTTGAATCAGCATTAACCGCAGACTTTGCCATTGTAAAAGCATGGAAAGGAGACACTGAAGGTAATTTAGTTTATAAAGCCACCGCGATGAACTTCAATCCAATGATGGCTATGGCTGGGAAAATAACCATTGCTGAAGTAGAAGAATTGGTTCCCGCCGGCAGTTTAGACCCAAATTTTATTCATACCCCTGGTATTTTTGTGCAACGCATTTTTAAGGGCGAGGTATTTGAAAAACGCATCGAACAACGAACCGTAAGAAAAAGAGACTAATATGGCATTGGATAAAATCGGTATTGCAAAACGAATTGCCCAAGAATTAAACGATGGGTGGTATGTTAATTTAGGAATTGGAATTCCAACCCTAGTTGCCAATTATGTTCCTGAAGGAATGAATGTAGAATTTCAATCAGAAAACGGGGTGTTGGGAATGGGTCCTTTTCCATTCGAGGGGGAGGAAGACGCCGATTTAATTAATGCAGGAAAACAAACCATTACAGTAAATCCTGGCGCTGCATTTTTTGACTCTGCTACCTCTTTCGCCATGATTCGTGGTCAGCACGTTCAGCTCACGGTTTTAGGAGCCATGGAGGTTTCTCAAAACGGAGATATTGCCAACTGGAAAATACCCGGAAAAATGGTTAAAGGGATGGGGGGAGCGATGGATTTAGTGGCATCCGCAGAGAACATTATTGTGGCGATGATGCATAGCAATAAAGCAGGAGAATCTAAAATGCTGCCAACTTGCACCCTTCCATTAACAGGGGTTGGATGCGTAAAAAAAGTCGTGACGGAACTTGCCGTATTGGAAATTAAAGAGGGTGCTTTCCATTTATTGGAACGAGCACCTGGAGTTTCCGTAGAAGAAATTATTGCCAAAACTGCGGGTAAACTAATCGTTCCTGCACATGTTCCTGAAATGATAATTTAATGGACTTGGCGCGTGAATATCGCTTGGCTATTCAAGCCGCAATAGAAGCATCAATTGTCATTAAAGCAATTTATTCGCGTGAATACGAAGCCCTTGAGAAAGCAGATGGTTCTCCTGTAACTGAAGCAGATTTAAAGGCTTCAAAAATCATTAATCAAGTCTTATCGATTTCAGAACATCCGGTAATTGATGAAGAAACGGATAAAACGCCCTTTGAAC
>Ga0129333_10007615_pt1 | contig 10218 bp, 8 predicted proteins | sample CPB6_08_DNA_FD_94474 | JGI IMG/M metagenome (GOLD analysis project Ga0129333, IMG submission 94474) | Freshwater to marine salinity gradient microbial communities from Chesapeake Bay, USA - CPBay_Sum_0.6_0.8_DNA | ecosystem: Environmental > Aquatic > Marine > Coastal | place: USA: Chesapeake Bay...
ATCGGCGGGCGTAGCGGCGGCATCGAGGGCCTGGCGCAGGGCTGCGTCGGTGCGTGCCAGTTCCTGCAGCTGGGCCAGGGGATCGAGGGACATGACGGCTTGGGTGCGGATCCGGGAGGGACCAGCCAGCAGATGTTGCCGCTGGACACCTTTTTAAATCACGCTAGACGTGCAGGATCCGGTCGCCAACCACGGCCGACATCGCTTCGCTCCGATGCATCCAGACTGCCCTTCAGCCTTGGGCCACGGTGAGGTCAACCTTGTGCTGGTCAGCTGGGATGGTTGTGAACCGCCGCTGCACCATATCCAGCTGGATGTCCCCGCCACATTTCAGTGGCTGTTGTTCGACTACAGCGGCGTAGGTCGCCGTCCGGATGCCATGCCGGATCGATGGCACTGGTTCAGTCGGAAAACCCACTGCAAGGGCGAGATCCTGAGTGCGTTGGTGCCCTGGCTGCGGGATCGCCCGGAGCACTACGGCTATATCGGCCTGATTGATGATGATGTGACCCTGGGTGTGAAACAGATTGAGGCGGCCCTCGCATTGGCCCAACAACTCGGCAGCATCAGTTTTTCACCAGCCCTCCATCCGGATGATCAGGAGTTTCTGCCCCACATGGTCAGCCAGGGGCAGTCTCCATGGCGTCGCGTCGCCTGGCTGGAGCTGAAGATGTCCTTCGTGCGCTCCGATCTCTTGTTGGCGGCAGCCTCCTTCTATCCCCTGTCGTTCAGCGGCTATGGCATCGACTGCTTCATCCATCCCTATTGGGCTCGGGTGCTGGATCTGCCCGGTGATTTTCATGTGTTTGATCAGATCGTGGCGCGCCACCGGCGCCCCCATCGTTCCAATACACTGCTGTTCCCGAACGGTCTGACGGGGCTTGAGGAAGCCCGAAGACTGCATCTCCTCTGCCTGCGGCACCTGAGCAGTGAACGACCGGACCTCGTCTCCGATCCACGGGTCAGAGAAGTGCTGCGACTGCCCCATGCAGCCCAGCAGGATGGATGGGAGTCCTGGCCTGGGTCATGAATCTCTCACCTGAGCTGATCCAGCCGGTGATCCTCACCACACCTGGAGATCGGGGTGCGATGGTGGCTGCATTGCGAGAACACTTCAGTGCGCACTCCCGTTTCCGCGAGCCTCTGATTCACTGTGATGCGGCATGGCAGGGCGCTGCCCTGGCCACCCGGGAGGCGATTCGGCTGGCCTGCGAGCAGGCGCCCGGATGCCCGGTGCTGCTGCTGGAGGACGACGTGTTGGCCGATGCTGAAGCCGCGCAACGCATCAGCGCCGTGGCCTTTGCTCCTCGCTGGGGCGTGATCAGTTTTTGTGATATGCGAGAGGTGGAGGAATATGCTCCAGACGGCCTGTATGAGTGTTCGGCTCTGGGTAGTGATGGCCGCGGCTGGTGGGGGAATCAGGCCCTCCTGCTTCACCCTGAGACGGCCTGTGTTCTTGCAGAATCTGATTGGTTTTTACCCTCTATTGAAAATGCACGCGGTGTGATCGCCCATCGCATCACCTATCAGGATGCAGGTCGCAATTGCGCCGACATCCGCCTGGCCTTGATCGTGCATCAACAGCCGATCCGCAACTGTTATGCGGTCCATGTGCCGAGCTTGTTCCTGCACCGAGGCCACGATTCGCTGTGTTTTCCTGGGCGCAGCATGGGCGAGCGCGCCACCCGCAACTGGATCGCTAATCGCCGTCGCTACGGAATCAGCTGAGATGGCCGATGGTTCACAACGATTGGCCTTGACCACGCCTGCCTCAATGTCGGCGCTGCCCAGCGTTCATCCTCGGGCCTTCAACCGCCACCATCTGTTTCGTGGTCAGATCCTGTTGACCCTGACGCAGCGGCTTTCTGGTTCGTGCCATGCGAATGCTGACACGAGCTTAAAGAGGGGGTATAACGAGAGGGTCTCTTGCACTTCAGGGCAATGTCGGCCGAGCAGCTTGCCGCCTTTTTTGAAAAAGTCAAAGCAGATCCAGTGCTGGAAGAAAAGCTCAAGGCCGCTGCCGGCCTGGATGCCGCTGCGGCAGTCGCCAAGGAGGCTGGTTTCGCGGTGGACGCGGCTGATCTGATGGGCATGAGCGACGAGCAGGTGACGGATGTCGCCGGCGGTCATGTTCGCTATGGGCACGCTATTTACTGAGCGGAGTCGGGTCGGCTGATTCCTCGATCGTCGGGATCCTCCCGCCTGCTTCTGCCGCCCCCTCGCCTGGCGAGGGGGCGGTTCACGCCCTTCAGTCGTCTGCTTGTGGCGCGACCGCTTGCTCCAGTCTGGCTGTGACGGTTTCGAAGTGTTGGTGTTGCCATTGCTTGATCAGGTGCAGGCGTAGGGGCCGCCACGGCTTGGCGTGGTGAGCCAGTCGTCCCTCCAGCGGTTTCAGGCCGCAGGCATGAAGTTCGCAATGCTGACCATCGAAGAACGTGCATCTCCGTTGGGTGTGCATCAGATCCCTGGCCCCTTCCAGTCCGCCTGGTGCCGGTCCGACAACGGCCATGTTTGTGCGATCCGGCCAGAATCTGTACGTCGCCAGGCGATGTGCGTAGCCGGCGTCAATCAGCGCCAGCGCTTCATCGGGTGTCGGCAGGCAGGTGCTGTGTGCGCACATGGCGACGCACTCTGGGCACGTGCAGTCCACTTCTGACATCAGCTCGGCTTCGCCATCACCTGTGATCAACCGGGCTCCGGGTGGCGCCTCCTTGTCTGCCATGGTTGCTGCTCTGCCGGATCAGAGGAAATGGCTTCAGATTAGGTGTCAATGCTGGCCCAGCATCCTCGCCAGGTAGCCATGCCCCTTGAGATCCTGCCAGCTGCCCTGCTCAGCGGCCTTGCCACGCTCCAGGACCACGATCTGATCCGCCTGCTGGATCGTGGCCAGGCGGTGGGCCACGCTGATGCGGGTGATGCCCAGGGCTGCGATGGTTTCGGTGATCACCTGCTGGGAGCGGGTATCGAGTGCGCTGGTGGCTTCGTCCATGATCAGCACTTTCGGGTTGGTGATCAGGGCACGGGCGATCGCGATCCGTTGAACCTGGCCGCCGGAGATGTTGCTGCCCGATTCGCTCAACAGTGTCTCCAGCTGCATCGGCATCGCGCGCACTTCATCAGCCACAGCTGCGCGCTCCAGCGCCTGCCACACCTCGTCTTCGCTGCGCTGCACCCCGCCGCAGATCACGTCGTAGATCGAGCCGGCATTGAGCCGTGCTGTCTGCATCACCACGCCCAGCTGGCGTCGGTAGGAGCGAATGGCCAGTTGCTGCAGCGGAATGCCATCGACCAGCAGTTCACCCGCCTGAGGGCTGATGAAGCCCAGAAGCATCCGCACCAGGGTGGTTTTGCCGCAGCCGCTCGGACCGGTGATGGCGGTGTGTTGACCGGCTGGGATGTCGAAGGAGAGATGTTCGAACAGCTTCTCAGCGCTGTCTGGATGGCTGTAGCCGATCCCCTGCAGCCGAAAGTCTCCGGTCAACCGGTGGCGCAGGGCCTTCGGCTGATAGCCCTGCTCCACGGGGGCCAGCATCACAGGCTCGGCCCGCTGCCACAGCACGGTGGCCTTGCCGGCCACGGTGGCGATCAGGTTCACGGCCCCGGTCACGGCGCTGTTGAAACTGCTGAAGGCCGCATTGAAGGAGATGAAGGCGACGATGATCCTGCTGAGCTCCCCGCTGCTCTGGCTTTGCAGGACGCGTTCGGTCACCACGGCGAACAGGATCAGCGACGACAGTGGCGTGAGCAGTGTTGCGTATTGCTCCAGCGCATCGCTGTAGACATTGTTTCGCAGCTGCAGTAAGGCATAGCGGTTCACCTCCCGCAACCAGCGCAGCAGCACGAAGGGTTCGGCTCCAGCGCTGCGGATCTGGGGCATGCCCATCACCGCCTGGAGCGAGAAGTTCGTGATCTCCGCTCCGCTTTCCAGCAGCGGCATCTGCAGTCGGATCGAGCGCAGCGTGATCCACAGCAGACAGCTCATGGTCAGCGCTGTGAAAGCAGTGGCCCAGAGCGCCAGTTGTGCATCGTAGGTAAACATTAATGCGAAATAACTGAGCGCAAACAGGCTGGACAGCAGGGTGGAGAGAACGCCGCTGCCGAGCAGCTGGCGCAGCTGGGTGATGGCGTTGACCCGTGAGGCCAGGTCGCCGGTGCTGAACTGGCTGAGGAAGGTCATCGGCAGGCGCATCAGTCGATCCCAGACCGCGGTCTGCAGGCGCAGGTCGGCAACGCTCTCCAGGCGCAGCATCATCAGGTTCTGCAGGAACTGAGTGGCGATCGAGCCGATCACCAGCAGCACCACCACCATCAGCCCCTGCAGCAGCAGCTGCTGATCGCTCTGCGGAAGGATCCGGCTGACCAGGAGGTTGGTGAGCATCGGAATTGAGAGGTTGAACAGCATCACTCCGGCGGAGGTGAGCAACAGGGCCAGCACGGCACCTGTCTCCGACGCGAAGGTGAAGCCCAGCAGGGTGAGCGGACCTGGCACGCTTGCGGGCAGGGCTCGGTAGATCTCATAGGCCTCGTCCGCCAGGCGCAGCTGGTGCGTTGCTGGCCAGTGCCGTTGTCTGCTCGGGCAGTAACACCAGTTCCGACCACCCTTGCGGTAAAGAGCAAGCGGCTGACCTCTCTCCGCGTCGAACACGATCAGCAGCGGAAACTCCTGAGTCGCTGGATCGTGCGGGGCCTCAATGCGGCGGTGATGAATATCGTTGTGGTTGAGCAACTCAGGGATCGAGGCTCGGGGCAGGGGCTCCAGGGGCGACTGCCGGTCCCCCAGAAGCCGCAGGCAGAACCCAAGCAACTGCAGCTCCGGCTCCAGGTGGGGCTCGCTGGGTTGGGTCCACAGCAGCTCGCGTTCCAGGTTGCCCGCCGCCACCAGCGCATCACGGGAGGCGTTCATGCGATCACCTCCTGCTGGGCGGGCTCTGCCTGCACCAGCGCATGGAATGCCCCCTCAGCCGCCAGCAGCTGTTCGGGTGAGCCCTGTTCGATCACAGCGCCGTTCTGCATCACCAGCACCTGATCGCTGCGCAGGGCCGCATCCAGGCGGTGCGCCACGCTGATCACGGTGATTCCGCGGCGTTGCAGGGCATCCAGAACACGGCTCTGGCTGGCGTTGTCGAGAGCGCTCGTGGCCTCATCCAGCAGCAGGATGCTGGGGCGGCGGATCAGGGCCCGGCAGAGTTCCAGTCGCTGCCGTTCGCCACCGCTGAGGTCGCTGCCGTTATCGCGCAGATGGCGTTGGAACGCTTCCGGGTGGCTGGTGATCGTGTCCAGGATCTGGGCATCGCGGGCGGCTTCCTCCAGGTCGTCGAGGCTGTGGCCCGGTCGCCACAGGGTGATGTTGTCCTGCACGCTGGCGTTGAACATGAACACCTGCTGGGGCACGTACGCAAGGCTGCGGCGCATCACCGCATCGCCGTGGTCTTGCCAGGGCTTGCCGTCGAACAGCAGCTCACCACCCCTGGGTTGGTAGAGGCCTGCGATCAGTCGGATCAGGGTTGTTTTACCGGAGCCACTGCCTCCCACGATCGCCAGACTGGAGCCGGCTGGAATCGTGAGATCAAGTCCGTTGATGAATGGCGCCGATACGGCATCAAAGCCGTAGCTGAGGTCGCGCAGGTCGATGGATCCCTGTAGCGCTGGCGTCGCGTTGTCGTCCTGATCGGCCAGGGAGAAGCTGCGCACCAGCGGATCCTCCTGACTGTTCCGGAGATCATCGAGCCGGCCCAGGTCCCCGATCAGTTGCTGCAGGGTGGCATTCAGCTGGGGCAGGCTGCTGATCGGTGCAATCAGCTGAGCCTGAAGGAACTGGAAGGCCACCAGCGTTCCGAGCGACATCTGCCCGGCGATGATCAGCATTCCTCCCACCGCGATGATCAGCACGTTGAGCAGGAAGCTGCTGCCGGTGGCCGCCATCGAGGCCAGCGCCATCTGACTGCCGAGCTGCTGGCTCTGAACCACCACATTGCCGAAACTGCTCTGCCACTGGCTGAGAAAGTCGAATTCCAGTCCAGAGGCCTTGAGCGTTTCGATGTTGTTGATGCCCTGCAGACCCTTGCCCTGGGTTTTGCCCTGCTCAATCGCCAGCCTGCGGTTGGCGTCGTAGCGCAGCTCGGTAAGCCACCAGTTCAGCAGCAGGTTGGCCATCATCACCGCCAGCACCAGCAGTCCCAGCCACGGGGAGATCACCAGGGCCATCACCAGCACCAGCACTGCCACCCAGAGGCTCAGCACAAACCGCAGCAGCTGGGCGACCACCACCTGGGTGGTCTGCATCCCCAGCAGCAGTCGGCTGGCGATTTCGCCCTGGTAGCGGGCCTGGTAGAAGCTGAAGCTGAGCTGGAACAATTTGCGGAACAGATCTGCGGTGAGCCGCTTGGAGAGCAGCAACTGCATCCTCCGCAGCGCCGCGAACTGCACGCTCAGCAGGGCCAGCCAGGCCAGGACCATCAGCAGCAGCAGCCACAGGATCGGGATGCCGAACGCCAGCTGCTGGTTCTGCAGAAAGCTGTCGATGAAGCTGGAGGTGAGCCCGGCTACCAGCAGGGTGATCACGGCCTGGGCGCTGGCGACCAGCAGCAGCTGCAGCAGCGATCCGGTGTAGGGCTTCAGGGTGCCGGGCAGGCTGAGCAGGGGCGAGCGCTCATGGCCGCCGGGCTGAAAGTCCGGTCCGGGTTCGAACTCGAGAACCACGCCGGTGAAGTTGTCGAGGAACTCGTCCATCTCCACCCGCACCCGGCCCTGGGCTGGATCGCTGAGGTAAGCGTGCTTGGCGCTGAAGCCTTCGATCACCAGGAAGTGATTAAAGCCCCAGAAGGCCACGCAGGGAAAGCGCCCATATCTGAGCATGTCTTCTCCGCTGAGTCGGCAGGCTCGCGCCTTGAGGCCATAGAGCCGGCCCGCTTGGAGCAGCTGCTTGGCATTCGAGCCATCGCGGTTCACGCCGCAGGCTTCTCGCAGCTCACTCAGTTCCACGACACGGCCGAAATAGGCCAGGATCGTGGCTAACGCAGCGGCACCGCATTCGGCCGCCTCGTATTGCAGTCGTGTCCGCGCCTTGACGCGCTGTCGCTGCAGTGTCTTCACGGTGTGTCACCTCCGCTGGCGCTCCTGGGCGGGGTATCGGGCGGCGTGAGGCCGAAGAGTTGCTTCAGGCTCGGCAGCACCAGTTCGATCGGTCGTACCCAGCGGGTGGTGATTTCCACATCAAGCCGTTCACCGGGAGTCGGTGGGAACGGCAGATCCGAACCCGAGCTCCAGCGGTAACCACCGCTATTGACTCTGCCTGACCCTGCAGTCCGTTCAAGCTCAAGCATCACCAGGGTTGGAGACTGTTCCTGGGCCACGATCTCCTGGGCCAGCGAGCGGACACCAATGCGACTCGCCACGGTTTCAAGCGTGCCCGGCAAGCGCGACTTGTAGACAACCCGGGCGCGGATCCCGCCCACCGCGGCGCGTTTGTAACCGGCAGGCGTGGCCAGAGCTCTCATGCCCGGGCGTACCTGAGCCATCTCGTTGTTGCCAAGGAAGGCGGGAACCAGGGCGGCGCCATTCAGCTTCTGGTCGCTGAGTTTCAATAGCTCCTGCCCGCGACTCACGGCCTCCATGTTCTGGGCCATGATCTGGTCGAGATACAGCTCGCGTGGTGTAAAGATCAGTTGTTGCTGCACCACGCTTGCCAGCTGACTGCGCAGAGCCTGGTAGGCCTTTTCGCTATCGCGGGACAGGCTGATTAATAGGTTGTCATTGCTGTGGATCTGGAGTTTGATTCCGTCCACGGTCGCCTGCTGCTGCAGGATGGAGGCGCGGTTGACGTATCCCTTCGCTGCCAGAGTCTGCATGCTGGCAAGATAGTTTGCGCTGCTGCTTAATTCGCGTCGCAACACAGCTTGCTGCTTCTCAATATTGCTGCGCTGGGCTGCGCTGTCCCGGAGTGTGCGATCCAGCTGATCCAGAGCACTGCTCAGATCAGCTTGTTGTGAGCTGGCGACCACCCAGAGCAGCAAACGACCGGCATCAAACCGAGTGCCGCGGTAGCGCAGCAGGTCGCGTGGGTTGGCTGTCTGTTCAGTCATGGCCGAATGCCGTGCGGCGCTGGCTGTGAGAATGGCGTGGGCCAGCTGGGCCATGGCCTGATCACTGAAACTGCCGGGCTGCCGTTGAAACTCCCAGGCCTGTTCCTGCCACTGTCTGTGTGGTAAGTGGAACATCCAGTGGTTCACCCCGTCGGTCTGGCTGATGCTGGTGGTGATCGTCCCCACGGGCAGCAGCACCCCGGTTCCCTCCACCGTGAGGGGGATCCTGGCCAGGGTGGCCCACAGGCCGCCGCCCGCCGCGATCAGAACCCCCAGCGCCAGGGTTGCCTTCAGTGGCGGACTGAGCAGGGTGATCGGCCCGCTGCGTTCGCCGACGCGGTGACGGCGCTTCAGAGCGCGGCTGTTGAACAGATGCGTCATGGCCTGGTGGCTGTCGATGCTGGTGAGGGAGCCGTTCGCAGGACGCGCAGGCGTTGCTGCACGTCCTGCTGCGACTGGGCAGGCCAGGTGGCTGAATAGCGATAGAGCTGGGCCAGCGCCGTGTTGTAACTGAGGGTGGCTTCCGATTGCTGCTGCGCGGCCTGGGAGAGCTGCTGGATGGTCTGCACCACGCTGGTGATGTCGCCCACCCCAGCGGCGAAGCGTGCTCGGGAGGCCTGCTGGGCCAGTTCGGCACTGCGGTAGGCCTGCTGGGCGCTGCTGTAGGCCAGGCGAGCGGTGGTCAGCTGGCCGTAGCTGGACCGGATCTGCTGGATGGCCTCGAGCTCCGAGTTGGCGGCCTGAGCGATCTGTTGCCGTGCCTGGGCCTGGGCGGCCCTGGCGTTGGCCGCCTGGATGCCGCCGTCGAAGATTGACCAGGTGAAGCCAATCCCGATCGAGGTGGTGCTGTTCAGGAGGCTGGTCGGAGATTGCCCGCTCAGGCTTCCGTCGGTATAGGTCTGCGTTCCGTTGTTGGCGATCACGCTGCCACTGCCCACGAGCTGTAACACCGGCAGATAGCTGCGAAGGGCGGCCACGGCGCTCCACTGCGCCGACTCGGCTGCGGCCAGGCTGGCCCTGATTTCCTCCCGTTGCCGCAGGGCCTGGTTGATCGTCTGCTGCAGTGAAAGGCGCCACTCGCCCTGAAGCACTGCGGGTTCGGAGGGGATGACCAGGTCCCCTTCCGGTAGCGCCAGGCTGGCGGCCAGGCTGGCAGCCTGTTCGATGTAGGAGCGGGTGTAGGCCACCAGCTGGTTCAGTTGCAGAAACAGCTGGGAGCGGGTTGCCTCCACGTCGAGAACCGTGGCCATGCCAATCGACTGCTGCGCTTCAAGTGTTGTCAGTTGTTGCTGGTTGATGGCGTAGATTCTGCGGAAGCTTTTGATCAGGTCGCTGCTGCTTTGAAGGGAGTAGTAAGCCTCTTGGATGTCGAGGATCAGGCTCCTGGCGCTGACGTTGAATAAAAGTTTCTGTTGCTTCAGTGATTCGGAAGCGGCATTGATGTTGGGTTGTCGTGTTGGATCAATCGCGTTCCAGCTGATCGTCGCCCCAGGCTGAAAGGCTGATTGTGTCGTGGTGCTGGAGTAGTTGGGCGGGGCCGTGGGTGATGGCGTGTAGTTCTGGGTGAACGAGGTCCACTGGATGCCTGCGAAGGGGGTGCCGTTGCTGAGTTGGACTGATGGATACCACTGGCGCTGGGCGGCGATCAGCTGCCACTCGTACTGCTGGATGACGCTGAACGCCTGCAGAAGCTGGGGGTTGGAGCGGATGCCGATACCGATCGCCTCCTGCAGGCTGATCGGTCGCGCGTGGGCATCAATCTGGGCTTCCAGTCGTGCCAGTTCATGGACCAGTAGCGCTGGGTCGGCCGCCTGGGCTGTTGCTGCCGGGATGGGACTGTTGATCGGTCCACTCAGTCCCGGCTGCACGAAGCCAAGGTTGATCAATCCGATCAGTGCAGCGAGTGGTCCAAGCGCGCCTGGCCAGGCCTCTGTGCGTCTGCCGGGCACGCAGCGCGGCAATGCAGGCTCTTTCAACGCGGTGGCTCGAGCAGCGGCCGCGGCGCAGCTCGGGGCAGATGCTGCTGGCTCTTGAGGGAAGCCCTGCACTCTGAAGAGCCGACACTTCATTGACCAATCGTTGCCGATGGCCGTCCCGGCTTTGCGGGCGCATCGTCGCTCTCGGTGCCGAACAGGCC
>Ga0129333_10007617_pt1 | contig 10216 bp, 7 predicted proteins | sample CPB6_08_DNA_FD_94474 | JGI IMG/M metagenome (GOLD analysis project Ga0129333, IMG submission 94474) | Freshwater to marine salinity gradient microbial communities from Chesapeake Bay, USA - CPBay_Sum_0.6_0.8_DNA | ecosystem: Environmental > Aquatic > Marine > Coastal | place: USA: Chesapeake Bay...
AGACCGAAATGATGAGGCGCAATTTCAGAACATCAATCGTTTAGCAAAACTCTGTGATGAAGTAAGTAATGTCCCAATAGTCATTGGTACTGGTAGCCAAGCAGAACTAGGACCCAGCAACAAAACTATTTATGAAAGTCAAGCCGATTCGCCAACCACAGTTTATGGTGAAGCAAAAGTTCAAGCGCGCTCATTAATGTCAGAAAAATTCGAAGGTACTGCAACTAGATTTGTCTGGGCGCGTATTTTCTCTACCTACGGCGCACTTGATTCCAACGATTGGCTTCTGCCAGCAACAATTGATGCTCTTCTGGCCGGAGAGAGAATGCGTCTCACACGTGGCGAGCAGGAGTGGAGCTACCTGCACGCTTTCGATCTAGCTGGAGCCTTCGAAACCGCGCTAAAAACCCCGAGTATTCAAGGCATCATGAATGTGGGAAACCCTGAAACAGTGCGCATTTCCGACGTTGTAAAAGAGATTGGAAGAGCCTTGAATAAATCAGATCTACTTGGCTTTGGCGAGCTTGAGTATCGAGAAGATCAAGTAATGAAGCTTGCTCCTGCATGCGAATCACTGACCAACGCTGGCTGGAAACCAGAAATTGCACTCAAGGATGGAGTAGCACATCTAATAAATTGGATGAATCATAAAACTGATGTAGCGCTGCGCAAGAAAGACGGCCACGATATTTTTCTTAACTTACCAATCAGAAATTAAATTTCTCCACAATCTTCTCAACTGTTAGCCCATTGCTGGTACGCAGAAAAGTTTGATCGCCAATTTCAGCCAAGTTGTGTTGGCTGACGCCCATAATCCTGATGTCAGCATTAATACCACTTATCGATGCAAGCTCTAATAGCGCGCTACCTAGACCACCTCGCGTTGAGTGCTCCTCAATCGTCACAATCGGCCCTATTGCTGCAACTTCCTTTATTGATTCAGGTTTGAGAGATGAAAGAAATGGTACAGAGTAAACACCTACATTCTTTCCGTTTGATTTCAAAGTTTCTTGAGCCTGGAGTGCAAGTGTTCCAATAGCACCCGTAAAGAGAATGGAACCATCGTTGCCTTTTAGCAACGCATTCAGTTCACCCGCTTTGAGAGTAGGAGCAGAGCTATTGAGTTGCTTCTCCCCGCTTCGACCCAGGCGAAGATATGAAGGTCTCTTCGTCGATACAAGATATTTTGTTAAAGCTACAGTTTCATAAGGATCTGCGGGCGTGAGCACATCCATCCCCGGAAGGGCCCGCATCACGGCAATATCCTCGAGAGCATGATGGGTGTAGCCCTGGCTTCCATAGGAGTAACCCGCACCTACAGAAACAATGACGACTGGATTATTCATATAGCAGACATCATTTCTAATCTGCTCTAGCGCCCGCACGGTAGGAAAATTACCAATGCTGTAAACAAAGACGCGCTTTCCTGTAGAAGCCATGCCAGCTGCCAAGCCCAACATTGCCTGTTCTGCAACACCAGCATTGATGTATTGCTTAGGCAAAGCCTTTTCAAATTTCTCTAAAACACCAAATCCCAGATCACCTGTAATCAGAACGACGCTAGGATCTTTTTGAGCCTCAGCTAAGAGCGTGTCAACAAATGTATCTCTCATTGATCGACAACTTCCGACAAGGCCTTGGCGAGTTCATCTTCATTGGGTGGTCTGTAATGCCAAAGCACTGAATTTTCCATGAAGCTCACGCCCTTACCTTTAGTGGTCTCCGCAATTACCACTGTAGGTCGTGATTGTTGTGTGAGGCGATTTGTTAATTCTTGATAATTATGTCCATCGATTTTGTGAACATCCCATCCAAACGCCCTCCACTTTTCAGCAAAGGGTTCTAGTTTGAGCGTCTCCTCAGTCTCCTTGAGTGATTGGATGCCATTGCGATCAACAATCACCGTTAAATTATTTAACTCATGATGATGTGCCAGAAGCGCAGATTCCCAGGTTGTTCCTTCATCACATTCGCCATCCGACATCACAACAAAGACTCGACCAGGTACCGAGCTTCTCTTACGTGAAAAAGCAATTCCTAATCCATAGGGAAGGCCATGGCCCAATGAACCAGTGGAGAGCTCAACGCCTGGAACTCCTTTTGATGTGACGTGACCGCCAAGTGGTGCACCATTTCCGCAGTACTGCGCAAGCCAATCAAGTGAAAAGAATCCTTTAAGAGCTAAGACTGAGTAAATTGCAGATGCCGCATGGCCTTTAGAGAGAATGACGATGTCGCGATTGCTCTCATTTAAATTCTGAGGATTTACATCAGCAATGCCTGAATAGAGAACTGCGAGAATATCGATGACAGAGAGAGCAGAGCCGACATGTGATGCTTTTGCTGTAGAGGTCATTTTCAGAATCTCTTGGCGAGCCTGAAAAGCCAGGTCTGCCGCATCCTTCGCGATTCGCTCTTGTTTCTCCACGGTCAAAGTGCCCTATTCTTCTTATCTTTCGTGGCTTAATTGGCTCATTCTGACGGTAAGTATCTCATTTACACGGGAGTATCGAGGGTCATTTCTCCCCGCACCATTAGAATTAGCCTTACATTTCATCTCGAAAGAAGAGGGCGCGCAGTGAAGGCAGTAATCCTGGCAGGCGGAATGGGTACACGCCTTCGTGAAGAAACTGAATATCGCCCCAAACCCATGGTGGAAATCGGTGGTCGGCCCATCCTCTGGCACATTATGAAAAATCTTTCCTGCCAAGATCTCAATGACTTTGTGATTTGCCTTGGCTACAAGGGCGACTACATCAAAGATTTTTTCCTCAACTATGAGGCTCGGGTCAACGACATAACCATTGAGCTCGGCCACGATGGCCCCTCTTTCCAACATAGCAAATCCGAAGAAGAGCATTGGAAAATCACCTTAGCAAATACCGGCCTCAACACTATGACCGGTGGACGAATTTTCAGAATTCGAGATCATGTCAAGGGCGAAAGATTTCTTTGTACCTACGGTGATGGTTTGGCCGATATCAATCTCTCCGCACTTCTTGATTTTCATATCCGCCATAAGAAGCTTGCAACTATCACAGCTGTTAGACCTACCTCAAGATTTGGCGCCATGGAAATTGATTCATCAAATCAGGTGAAAAGATTTGCTGAAAAACCCAAAGCAGAACAGTGGATCAACGGTGGCTTCTTTATCTTCGAGCCGAAGGTCTTTGATTTCCTCGATGCCGAATGTGTACTAGAGCGAGAGCCGCTTGAAAACATCGCTAAGGATGGCCAGCTCATGGCCTATCACCACACTGGATTCTGGCAACCTATGGATACTTATCGCGAAACCCAAGAGTTAAATGAATTGTGGAGCACTTCAAAGGCACCTTGGAAGAATTGGTAACCACCCATGTCTAGGTCGGGAGTAAATCTCCAGAACTTTGCAGGTGTTCGAGTACTCATCACTGGGCATACTGGCTTTAAAGGCGCGTGGCTCAGTCGAATTCTTGATCACGCAGGGGCTGAAGTTATTGGAGTGGCTCTGCCTGCTGAAGCTGGTTCACTTTATGAGCGCACAAAAAAGCTAGATTTCGCTGAAAAAAAACATATCGACATCAATAATCGTAAGAAAATTACTCGTTTCATTACTAAAACCAAGCCCGATGTAATCATCCACATGGCAGCTCAACCTTTAGTCCGTCGCTCCTATCGCGAACCGATAGAAACTTTTGGCACTAATGTCATGGGGACTGCGCACGTTCTGCAAGCTGCTCTGGAGACTGATGGAACACTCGGAGTTGTTGCAGTCACGACCGATAAAGTTTATAAAAATGTCGAAAAGTCTGATGGATATTACGAAGATGAACCCCTGGGTGGAACTGACCCATATAGTGCGAGTAAATCTGCTTCGGAGATGGTTGTGACCGCCTGGCAAAATCTTGCATCAATTTCAGGTTCAAAGAAGATTGTGGCGGCTCGCTCAGGAAATGTCATCGGCGGTGGCGATCACGCAGAAGACCGACTCATCCCAGATCTAATTCGTGGCTTTAAGAAAAATGAAAAAGTAGCAATTCGAAATCCTCAGTCTCTTCGACCATGGCAACATGTCCTTGACCCACTCTTTGGATATCTCGCTATTGCCTCAAAAATTCTCACAAACGAGAAACTCTCCAGCGCCTATAACTTTGGCCCCTCTGACAATTCAAAGTTAACCGTGGGTCAGATGTCAGATCTTGCCTGCCAATTATGGCCAAATAACCCAGGCTGGTTTCATCGCCCCACAGAGGACTCTCTCCATGAATCAACTCTGCTTTGGCTCTCCTCAGACCGCGCCCGCCAAGAATTAGGATGGAAAAACCTTCTTGATGCTCAAGAATCCATCAAGTGGAGCATAGAGTGGGAACTCCAAGCGGATAAAACATCCCCACTTGAAGCACTCGATCAGCAAATCACGAAGTATCAGGAGATGATGAGATGAAGAAGATTTCTATCATCACGCCGTGCTATAACGAAGAAAATAATGTACGTGAGTGCTACGAAGCGGTAAAAGCGGTTGTCACTCAATCCCTTCCAAAATACACATACGAGCACATCTTTGCTGATAACGCCTCAACAGATACAACCCTGGCTCACCTCAAAGAGCTCGCAGCCAAAGACAAGAACGTTAAGGTGATCTCTAATAGCCGTAATGTCGGTCCCTTTAGAAATATGTGGAACGCGATGAAAAGCGCTACTGGAGATGCTGTCATCCCGCTTCTTCCAGCAGACCTTCAAGACCCACCATCTGTCATCCCACATTTTGTTTCCAATTGGGAATCGGGAGATCTAGTCGTCTATGGAGTCCGAGCAAATCGCGAAGAATCATGGATCATGCGCAAGCTTCGAGGAACGTACTACCGTTTAATTCGCCGCTTTGCCGATGCAGTCATTCCTTTAAACTCGGGTGAATTCCTTCTCGCTGATCGTCGCGTCATCCAATCCATTCTCGCCGTTGACGATGCCTATCCGTATATTCGCGGTCTGATTGCACAGACTGCCGTTAAGTCAAGTTCGATTCCCTATACCTGGGTGCGCCGTGAACGTGGACGCTCAAAGAATTCATTTATCGATCTCATCGATCAAGCTATCAACGGATTTGTTTCAACGAGCCGCATTCCAGCACGCCTAGCTCTACTTTCAGGGTTTTTCTTCTCCATTCTGGGATTTCTCGGGGCCATCGCCACATTTATCGCTTTCATCATCAATCGCGAAGGTGCTCCTGTGGGAATTCCAACCATCATCGTTTCAATATTTCTCTTTGGTGGCATCCAATTACTCTTCTTCGGAATTCTTGGCGAGTACATATTAAGTATCCATGGGCAGGTTCGACGTACTCCACCAATGTTTGAAGTAGAGCGAATAAATTTTGATAGGAAAAGCTGATGTCTAAACGAAACAACTTACTACTGAGTGAGAGCGATCAAGTCTTTATTCTCTTTAGTAAAGTATTTGGAACGGTCGCTGCTTCCACACTGGCTTACCAACTCATTCGCTCAGGAAGTAAATCAGAGTCGTGGGATAAACTTATATTTGCTACGGCGATGCTTATTGGAATATTAGGCTTTGCCTCGCTATTCATCTCTAAGACTAAACATTATCGATTTGACAATATAACTTATCTTTTTGCTATTGCGGCAATTGTGCTCGGCGTTGGCGGTATTGAAATGCATGACCCCATCAACGGCGTAGTGTTATCAAATCGGCTGTGGTTAGGTTTTGGACCCTTTGTCTTGGTACTTCTAGTTCTAGTCGCCTTTGTAGCTTGGCAAATTTGGCAATGGAAAAATATCAATCGACTTTGGAAAACCCTTCTTCTCCTCGTCTCTCTGGTGTCGGTTTCCCTCGCAAGTCTCTCCTTCTGGCAGGATTCACAATCAATCATTGATCCCGATCACTCCGAATATGTGCTCAATGAAGTTATGGCTATTCGTGCAGGCAATTGGCCCTTTGAAAACTTCATACCTCAATATCAAACCGTGTACACGTTTATAGCGGCCATGCTAAACAGTCTCAGCACCGACGATGCTGCTCAATGGATTCTGTTGATGATGCTTGCTGCAACTTTGGCATCCATACTTATTGGTGTTTTGTTGGTGCGTCAAACCCTTCCTTCTAAATCGCTTGTAGCGGCGATTTTATTGGTAATCCCTTTTACGGCGTTGACCCAATTTCCCACACGGGAAGGTTTTATGGGCTCCATCGCTTCACTTCTCTCCGGTTTGTCGATTCGAATCTTCCCTGGAATTTTGCTTTTCTCCCTTGCGCTCTGGGTGGTGACATCTCCACGACTTTCACCAAAAAAATCACGCATCGCATTTTTTATTTTAGGTGTAATTGCGGGCTGGACAATGTGGTCTTCTCAAGATTTTGGAATTGCAGCTACAATCACAACTTTTGTAATCCTAGCCATCATTCCGTTTAGAAATGGTTCTTCAAAGTCGAAATCTCTATCCTTCTTATCACTTGGTTTTGTGCCAGGATTCTTGACATATCAATTCGTTTCTTTGGCCACCGGCCACAGCGTCAACTATGACTACTTTGCATTCTTTGCTCGTCAATTTGGTTCAGGTTTTGGCGCTGAAAATATGAGAACTCCTGGACCTGTACTTGTCATTTTGCCATTAATAATCGCGCTTGCCGTCGCGCACCTACACATTTTGAGAATTTCGAAATCATTGGAGGGCGAACTTGGCCTAAGAATTTACTCCAATAGCGTCCTTGGACTTCTCTTCGCCTCATGGAGCACACTTGGTTTTAGCTACTATCTCAATCGATCTTATGCCAGCGGTCAGATGCAAATCCTTTTCTTGCCTATTTCAATTGCTCTAGGAACACTCGCCGGCTCAATGCTTTACCTAAGAGAGCGAGAGAATCGCACATTTGAAAAACCTTCCTTGGGGCTGCTTGTCGCAACAAAAACGCGTTATTCCGCTGTTCTTACCTTGGTAGTTTCCTTACCTTTATCCACACTATTGCTTCTACCAAACCCTTCCATCGAACTTGATCGAATTTCACAAGGTGCCCAGACTCCTCGCTGGCCAAAACCAACCATTACCGCATCTATCAACGACGCAAAGGCAGGCCTGACCTTTGCTCAAAACAGCAATGTTTCCATAGCCTTCTTTGGCGCTTCCTCAAACTATGTCTCTGATGCAACAGGTATAAAATCGGCGGCGATACTCAACAGTCCTTTTGACTTATATATGTCACAAGAAACTGTATCCGTTGCCTGCAAATACTTGGAAAACTTAAAACCCGATTATCTAATCTTGAGTGATGAAGGCGCGGCTCTTTTCCAATTTGATAATCAGACGCTTTGTGGAACCTACGCTTTTTCTGATATTAATGGCGTACGCTCTGGCCGCGCTGCTAAACGACTTTAATTTCTTTGGAGGAACCTGTGGAATTCATCCCTACAAACTGTGCTATTTGCAGAACATCTGGCAATAGCCAAAGGGTTTACTCAGCAAATCTAGATGAAAAGACCTTTTCTGTAGAAGTCTTCTCGGCTCGTCGTCTTCCTGATCGTCGTCACTATCAATGGGTTCAATGCAATACTTGCGAACTTCTTCGATCAGACCCAATACTTAACGTTGATTTAGCGGATCTGTACGAAAAAAGTTCTTTCGATTACTCCTCGGAAGTGGAAGGTCTTAAACGGGCATATGTATCTGTAACAAAGAAAGCTATAGCCCCTAGAAAGCCAAACGGGTCCGTGCTAGAAGTTGGCGGAGGGAATGGGTTCTTTCTTGAGGCAGCACTTGATGCAGGATTTACATCGGCGCATGCAGTTGAGCCCAGTATTGAAGCGGTAGCCGCATCGCGCTCAGATATCAAAGAGAACACCATTATCGACATGATGCGACCTGGACTCATCCCTGACAATAGCCATGACGTCGTAGCGATGTTCCACGTCATGGACCACCTCCCTGATCCACTAGACACAGTGAAAACCTGCGTAGCTGCACTTAAACCAGGTGGCACCTTTGTTGTTGCAGTCCATAACTTTAATTCATGGTCATCGCGTCTTTTGAAAGAGAAATCTCCGATAGTCGATGTTGAGCACACATTCCTTTATTCGAAGAAAACCGCATCTCGCCTCTTTGCAGCCGCAGGCCTTGTCAATGTCAAGACCGGCTCTTATCGCAATCTTTACTCGCTTGCTTATCTCGTGCACCTGATACCGCTTCCTAACAGATTGAAGCTAGGCATTTTGAATAGTGCGCTATCCAAACCATTGCAGAAAATTAAAGTCTCAGTTCCGCTCGGAAATATGTGGGTTTCAGGACAAAAACCTCTGTAAGACCGCTCTAATCGAGTCTTGCTAGGCTCAATCCATGAGAGTGCCGAAGCGAATCTATGCCGCTCTCAGTGCCGCACTTCTTTCAATACTTGTACCAATCACACCGGCATTTGCGATCGATGACAGAACGATTGATATTGTGGAAATAACATGGAGCGGGGCATCTAAGCCGTCTGCTTCCACCCAAGATGTAAAGAATTCAATAACTCAAAGTGTTACTCAATCATGGAAAACATTTACAACAAACGAAAATGACCTAAAGGCCCGCACTATCAACTTTGTTTATGGGAAAACCCTTGAAACTCCGATCAGGCTAAGCGCCCCATTGACCTGCGAAGGAAGCAGATTTGTCTCTTTCATGAGAGAAATTCAATCTGAAACTTATCGCCAGCTTGCAATTGAAAATTGGAGGGAGCGCTACCTTGTAATTCTTGCTCCTAACGCTGGATGTCTATGGATGGGAAGAGCACAGGTAGGAACACCTGGCACTAAAGGCGGTGTCATGATGCTTCATAACACGGCTAGCGCATTTGTGATTACTCACGAACTCGGTCACTCCCTAGGTTTAGGACATTCGAATTTCATCAATTGTGCAAATTCTCTAGCAGATGGTGCATGGGCGCGTGAATGTAAAGCGGTTGAATATGGTGGAACTATCGATGTTATGGGGAATGTTGAGACTACATCGACACTTTCTACCTATCACCAATGGCGTATGGGTCTCCTTGACCCCGTTGAAATTGCTCAATCTTGGCTTAACGAAGACATCACTTTGAGTGCCACTGATGTCATTGGTGGTAAACGAGCAATCTTTATTAGAAATAACAATTCGACATACTGGATCGAGTATCGCCGCGCTAAACCAGGTGTGAGCTACAAACCAGGCCTAGTTATTTACCGAACAGACCCACCTCCATCATCCGCAATTGAAAGCCCTAATCCAGAAGATCGATTGGATCAGGGCGCTAATCCTGGCGTTGGTACAGACATTTGGATGATGAATTTTGATGATTATCAGTACTCCATGACTGGCCGTGCGACCGGCTCTATGTCACTGATACTAGGAAAATCAGGAAGCATTGCTGGCGGAAATATCACTCTCACAGCAACGCAAGGAGCAAATGAGAAAGTAGTTCGGATCACCATCAAAAGGAATGCTGATACAACTCCACCTCCTGCCCCTGAAATTATTGAACCCTCTCTATGGAGATCTCCAGACATTTCAATTATCAAAGCTGGATACGATGATGGCGAAAGTGCGATCTCAGGTTTTGAAATTGATCTCAACGGAAAAGTTACCTCCGTAGAGTCGGCTAGCGCCGAAAACTTCATTCCGACCTACCTCAATCCATTTACTCCTCAAAAAACGATTTATCTCAAGAATCTTCCTGAAGGGGATTTCACACTTGCCGTGAGATCCACAGATGTCTGGGGAAATAAGAGCGCGTGGTCCAAGAGCGTTAAAGCCTACGTGGATCGCGGTAAACCCATTGTGACTAATGATTTGCGCATCTCATCCATCAATTCCAAGGAAACAAAATTTATCTGGTCTGGTCTTCGTGATGACGGTATTGGTCTCTGCGCAACGCTCTTCCACACTCCAGAAGGCTTTATCTTGAATCGTTCGACCGAAAAAAGTTCTCCTTCCTTCACAATTACCACAGGTGCAACCCTGAGCGCTCAAGTACAAGTCTTTGATTGTCTCGGAAATGGGCTTAAAGGCGAGATTGATATAACACCAAATTTCACAAGAGCAGATAAATCAGCACGCACGGGAAAGTGGAGCCCGGCAGGTGCCGCCTATCCCGAAGGAGCTCTACGATGCAGTGGAAAATGCAGCGCTTCCTTTAGCGCTACCGGCAACGTTGCAGCTCTCATCGGACAAGGATCTGCACAAGTATTCCTCTCATCAAAACCAGTCGTATCCAT
>Ga0129333_10007618_pt1 | contig 10216 bp, 2 predicted proteins | sample CPB6_08_DNA_FD_94474 | JGI IMG/M metagenome (GOLD analysis project Ga0129333, IMG submission 94474) | Freshwater to marine salinity gradient microbial communities from Chesapeake Bay, USA - CPBay_Sum_0.6_0.8_DNA | ecosystem: Environmental > Aquatic > Marine > Coastal | place: USA: Chesapeake Bay...
ACTCCAAGATCCGCTATAAGTGACTGTAGAATTATTCACTCCAATAATTTCAGTTCCTGAACTGTTTTGATAAGAGTTAGTTTTAACATGATTAACAACTATGCCACCGGTTCCGTTAGTTTTTACTAAAGCACTATTTTCACCAGTAGTAGTAATTAAGTTTTTAGTTAGGAAATTGCTTTCGTCACCACCTATACCTTGCTTGTTAAATGTGAATGCATAAGTAGTATCATTAGTTGATCCACTACTAAAGAAATTCCATATACCTCGTTTCAGAGCAGCTTCTGGTGTAATATGAGATATAGTAGCAGCAGTTGCACCTAAGTTTCCTAACAAACTACCGGCATCTGCATTTTGTATTTTTGCATATCCTATTGTACCATTTGTAATGCTAATCCATCCATCTGTGGCAGTAAATGTAGAACTATCAAAACTAGCTAGTCCTCTGTCTGCCTGTAATATGCTTGTAGCGTTTACCCTGGTTGTCGCAGCATTCATTGATAATTTGCTTTGTAAAATTCCTGCATTAGGGTTTACGTCTGCGTTTACAATTGCATCTGCGCTAATTTGAAAATCTAATCTTGCGCTATTTAAAGGAATAACATTATCCCCGGTATTGTGAGATTGTGATGTAGATTGTCGTTGAGCTCTAGTTACTCCAGTTAATTTTCCTGCATTAGGATATGTTGGAAGTATCGGAACTAAGTCTACACCTGTAAAGGTGAAAATTTCTCCGTTTATTTGAAAATAATTTTTGGGAGCTATTCCAGGACTAGCACCATAAATTTGCAAACTATCTACAAATCCACTAACATCGTAAACGTCTACTCCACTGGCAACTATTGTTTGTGCAATAGTAGGATCTGGATCAGTAGCCACGCTTAATCGCAGCGTTGTAATGCCGTCAGCAGTATATTTGCTATAGATGTCACCTTTAATATCTGTATATACAACTGCATTGTTTGCCCCGGCCAATGTAACTATCTGACCAGTAATATCTTTATAAACATTAACAGTCAACGAACTTGTTGTTCCTACATTTATTGCTGATCCTCTTTTTTCTGATCCTAATGTAAATGTATTTGTTGTTTTTGATAATACATAGTAAGTTACATTTGCTCTTAAATTTCCTACAGCAGTAAGCATTCGTACAGGCATATCAATACTTAAAGGTCCAGTATCATTTCCTGCGCTAACTGTTATTGTACTGCCAGAACTACTACCTATTTGAGTTAAGGTTTCACCATAGCGCACTACAACATCAGTTGACTCTTCATACTCATCTCCCAGGCCGAGTTTACCTAATACATATCCAACTGTAGCAGCATAATCAGTGTTACCATCTCCAGGAGTACCTAATCCAGTAATATAGTTACTTCCCATTGTAAGATTAGCTTCCATTGGAACCTGACCATTCAATGGCATAAATCCAGGACCTATCTTATTCGCTACCGGAACATTAGTGCCGTTATGGTCGATGCCCAAGCGTTTGTCAATATAGCCTCTTACTGCTTGTTGAGTAGGAACAGTATCAGCAGCATTATTTGTCATTGTGTTGTCAGTGCTGAATTCACTTACTGTTACACCACGTTTGAATCCGAGTCCATCTAGGTTACTTAACGCAATGCTTGCACTAAATGTAACAGTACCAGTACCTTGGTCAACTTTGAAGTACGGACCTACCTTAAACACGCCGTCTTGGTCACTAGACACATAAAACACACGACCTTTGGTTTCTTCTTTAATTTCGTATGCGTCACTTGGCTCTATGCTAGGGTTACCATAGATAGCAGTAGGATAGTTACTAGTATTAAATCCACCTGTACCTATGTCTAAGAAATCGTGGCCAGTCGCTCGACAAGTACTAATCTTAATTGTTACAGCACCGCTGCTACCTGATGGCAATCCTGAACGGAAAGTTCTTGTACCATCACTTGGAATCGCTTCTCGTAATCCTGAGCCCCCAGGAATATTGTTGTTGTCTAAGACGTCTACTATGGAAATGTAAGCGGATGAAACTCCAGCTACTTCGTCAGTATAGCCGGTAATACGATGTAGCTTCCCCGCCCAAGAAAATTGCAAAGTTCCAGTATTCAATAAATCAATTATATATGATGTAGTTATAGTATCTATAGCAATTTTTGTATCGCCCGCAGCAGAACCGTAACCACCTGTTAATGCACTGACTTTACTATTAGGTTTAATATAATTAAATGTTTGATCTGTAGTAAGTATTGCTAAGTTATCAGGTAACTGATCCCCTGTTGATAATGTTAAATTGTATGCAATTATTCGTAATGTAGATTGTGTTGCGTGTTGAGCATAGGCATCAAGCTCTAAAGCTGTGCTTGGTCTTGTAGGATTAACATTTTCTATATTGTTAAACCTCATATTTTGTAAAATTCTAATCACAGCATTTGAATGATCTGGAACCTGAGCAGATAAACCAGTTGCACTACGGTTATCTGCTGCATTTGTACTTAAGCTTAATTGTAAAATTTCTTTACCGCCAAACCCGCTTGGTAGTAATTGTACTGTACTGCTACTTGAACCTAATACAGATCCATTACTTACTGCTTCAAATATTTCTCCGTTCGCTGGAGTTGTGTCTGCTCCTAGTGTAGTTAGGTCACTATTTGCACTTGTAATTTTATATAAGCTTCCTTCTATAACATTAGTAGCATTTAAACTTGCCGTATTTTCGGAGAATGCCTGTAAAAATGCTTCTCCTGTAGTATTAGAATTTCCTGTTCCTGTCGCTGTAAAAATTGCACCAGCAGTATTAGAACTAGCTCCTAATGTGGTAAAATCAGTAGTTCCTACTACAACTATTTTATATTGCTTGCCAACAACAAAGTTTCCTGCTTTAACTCTCGAAATCAATGATACAGATGTAACAAGAGTACTATCGGAGTAGAGAGCTACCTGTGTAGGACCTAACGGTGTGATTAACTGTGCCTTACCTGTAGTTGTATTATCTCCAGGCCCTGATGCTGTAAAAGTAACTCCTAAGAAGCTACCACCAACTGCTGTAGCTCCTAAAGTAGCCCAAGGAGTAGATCCTACTAAAGTAATTTTATAAACTTCACCTGGTACGAAGTTTCCTGCACTAACAATAATACTACCACCTTTTCGAACATAATGTGTATTATTCATAGCAGGTATTGACAACACACCTGATATTGAAATAATATCACCGTTTTCTAAATGAACAGGTTGATCAAAAGTTACTATAGCAGGACTTGTGCTGCTTATATCTGTGATACGATATTTTGTTTTTTCATATGCCCATCCGCCATAGTAAGCACTACCTGTTGTACCGCTTCCTGTAGCTACAAAGTGGTTTAGTAATGTATTAGTCGACGATCCAATGCCAGTAAATGATCCAGTAGTGGTAATCATATACTGTCTGTTTGTAACAAATGATCCACCGTTATGTGTACCAGTGCCGGCTCCGAATGCTGTTATTCCTGCATTACTTAATCCTTCATAAAAGCTTATATAGCAAGCTACCACACTTTGGTTAATGTTAACAGTCCAACTTAATCCGCTTCCTGCTGTAATTTTAGTTCCTTTAGCTATTCCTGGTCCAATTAGATATTGCCCAACAGCTAATGTTCCGAAATAAATTGTTGTAATAGTTAAAGTAGTTCCTTCAATACTGCCTTCAAAGCTATTATTATAAGTTACGCTTCCAGATCCTAAGGTAGTAGAAGTGCTAGCAATAAATGTGCTACCAATTACATAAGTTTTATTAGTGGTACCTGCTTGAGTGTTCCAATTAGTTGAACCTACATCAGCTATTGTGTATAACTTTCCGCTAGTTAAACTTGTAGTTGTATTTGATCTATTATCTGTATATAGTGCAGCTTCGTTAAATGTGCTAGTCGGTGCAATTAGGAATTTTTTCCTGTTAAGCTCGACAGAATTTATTAGGCCGTCAAATGTAAGAACATCTCCTGCATAAAATTTTAAACCAACATATATAGTTCCATCACTCACATATGTATTGTATAATGTTGAGTCTATTGGAGCGTTAAGAGAATCTTTATAAATTTCAAAAGTTGTGCTAGAAGCCACCTTAACGTAATAACTTCCTCCGTTAAGTTGGGTCATTCCTTTAATGCCCCACATTGAAATAAAGTCACCGTTTACTAACCCGTGGGCAGAGCCGGTGGTAACTACACAAGGATCAGTCCTGCTTATACCAGTAATAGATAATCCGTTTGCTCCAATTCCAAAGCTGTCAAATTTAATTTTAACTGGAGTACCACTTAGATCTATCGCTGTAACTCTGTATTTGTATTGACTATCAGTTAACCCTGTCTTAGTAATACTTCTTACTTCATATCTACTACTATCACCGTCAACGTGTTCAATTTCTAGTTCACTAATTGATTCTGGGGTATATGAATATTTTTTTGCATAAACTATGATATCATTTTCTAAATTCTCGTTACTAAAATCTCCGTATCTGAAAATCTTTAAGGGTTGAACCTGGTTAAAACTTAAAGCTACTTGATCAGGCAGTTCTGTAGGATCCGCCCCTGATGCTCTTAATCCGTAATTACCATTTGCATTAGATCCTGCAACACTTCGTATTTGTCCGCCATTGCTAGCATAATATGCTGTATGACAATAATAGGTAAAAGTTGATACTTGTTCTGTTAGACCTGCATTATGTGCTACGATTCCATAGCCAAGATCATTGACCTGAGTATAGTCATTAGCCAACATACTTCTATTGCCAGGAGTTTCTAAAATAATTTGTAAGTTACCATTACTCCAAGGTGTAGTAGCATTTAATTCTACTGTAGCCTGTCCTGTTCCGGTTGGACTCCATGAAATAATATTATCAATTTGATATCTAAAACCGTTATAATAAAATGCTGTAGGAGCTATAGGTCTACGTTTAGTAAGTCCTTCTAGTGTTAGCAGTAGTCCACCGCTGCTAACATTGGTTATTTTAGCAATTAGTCGACCACTGAATCCATCTATAAACATCCCGCCTCTAAATGCCTGTTTGTTAACACTAGCACTAAAGCAAGCACTTTCTTGTACATAAGGGCTCTTGCTTCCAATACTACCACTAGGATCAAGTACACACATAAATCCGCCGTGTGCCTGTCCTGTAATATTGCTTACTCTAACAGCATCGTTGAATAAAAATACATCTAATTCAGTGCTATTTTTAGGTGGATTATATGGAGTATTCCCTGAGTAGTTAGTTATTTCTAAAGCATAGGTAACACTGCCTATTAAATTAGATACGCTTGTGCTAGCTCCGGATTCGATTATAATTGCACTGTCTAACAGTTGATCAATTGTTAAATTACGTTTTTTAGCAACACTGACACTATCGGCTCCGGATCCAGGAATAGCAGTATTCGGAGTACTTAATATAGCATCTACAAGAGTATTAATATATTGTACGCCTTGTTTAAACCAGCTAGTAACTAAATCTGAATTATAAAATTTAGCAGCAACGTCGATTATATTTGCTCTTCCACCTTCTTTTAAATCATTAATAAGAGCGTCTATAATAAATCCGCTATTTCTTATTACCTGAGTTTGTTGGGAAGCAGAAAGACTTGTTAGTGTTTGAATGAATAATTTAACTTCTTCTTGTAAAAATGCTTTATTGATATAAATCATATAGGCAGCATTCTCATAAGACCCTGCATTTGTATAGCTGGTACCTAAATTTAGAGGCTTAAGACTATTTTTAAGATAATGATATCCATATTTTGGACTGTCGTAATCTCCAAAAGCAGTTGCTAAATTACTCAGACCATTTCGTATTACATCTGCAATATCATCACATAGTCCTTCAGTTTTCGTTCTTCCAGCAGTTTCACTAACCAGTCTTACTGTACCAGTGCCTGAACCATTCGATGTGGCAGTAAATTGAGTGCCAATAGTATTAGCACTAGCTCCAAATGACGTGAATGTTGGACCTGTTCCTAATGTTAAAATTTTATAAGTTTTACCTTGTTCTACTGTTGTAGCTGCATAACTACTTTGAGAGATGCTAGCCTGTAATGCAGTAACATTGTTACCTTGCATTATTGTAGTTAAGAGTCCTTTTAATTTTGAATCTATTGCAGCAGCAGTCTCATTTATTTGACTAATATTAAGATATGATGTTCCGATCTTACTGACTGCTCCATTCCAATATAAACTTGCTGCGTTATAACTTTCTCCATTACCTCCAAATTTAACATCGTGAGTAATAGCATCTATAATCAATCCTACATCACGGCTACATTTACCTTTATTAAAATTAAGAGTAGGGTATGTCGATTCAATCCAAGCTACTACTTCTCGTTTACAGAATTCTTTATTGTCTTGTAAAAGTATAATACTTGCATCATAATACGTGGGTAATAGATCCAACCCATCAAAGCTACTGTCTCTATAGAAGTAAGTTTCTACCCAAGGACTTGAGCTAGTTTTATTTTTTGGTCTAACAATACATCTACGAAAATCATTTCCTCTAATTGTCACATTTGGTGGAACTCTGATTGGTAAATCTTCATAATATATTCCACTTTCTACCAATATTGTGATTTGAAGATCTTTATTTGATTCTGCAAATTCTAGTTCTTCACCTAAAACAAATTCTTTAGGAGTTAATAAAGTAGCTTGAATATGATCTACTGGATCACCATTAATATCTGTACCTGCTATTCTTACATAATCTGTTATTCTTCCTACAGCTCCGCTAGTAATACCTTTGATCAATTTACCAGGAATAATATCTATATTGGTAGATATTCCTTGATCAGATCCGCTTCCTCCGTTTAAGAATTTTATTAGTGTTGTTCCTGTTCCATAGTCTATAAGAGGATGACTTGCACTTCCTTGTAAGGCATAATTATCGATTATATTTTTAATAATATTAATTTTACCAACGGCTGTAGTGATTTGTGCATTAGTTATATTAGTGTGACCTAATACGTTATAATATCTACTATATGTTGTTTGATAGCTTGTAAAAGTACTAGTTGGAGTAGCGTCATTTTCTAAAACGATCTCAACAAGTTCGATTATTCTATTAATAGCGTTTAATGTAGAAGTTTTTTGAGTAGTACTAGCAATTATAGCACTAGAATTTTTAAAATAATTTCTGCCAGCATTAATGCTTTGCCAATTACTATTATTGATTACATCTAATTTTACAGCTTCTAGTATAAGTTCTACGTCACGCGAACACAAATCTTGGTTATAAACTAATGTCGGTTCATTAATATTTACATAAGCTATGGTCTCTGCTCTAATCCATCCTACGTTTCTTTCCATAAGAGTTTTAAAGTCATAAAACCAAGTTTGTCCGCTATTACCACCATTAAATTCAAGTTCGCTCGTAATCGTCGAATACTGAATACCGTTGACAGTATAATAGATTTTTTGTCTATAAGGACCTGGTTCGTTTCCTGCCAACTCTATCATGCTCTCGGCTCTTTGACAAGCAGCATTGATAGTAGAATATGCATATGCTAAAGCACTTCCACGTTTACTTAATGGAACATTTATTTGTTTGTCGTCCCCACTGTTACTGACATAAAGGTTTGTATCACTGCTAAAACTACTATTATCTACATAAAATTTAGTAGCAGCTTGTAAATCGTCAGTACCGTTAGGACTGCCAGAACCTGAAAGTGCTCCAGGGTGATCAGATAGATACAATGCTCCTGTCATTGTATCACCTTGTCTACGAACAACATTTTTCCTTGGAAGAGATTCGTTACTTAAGTAGTACCCAGCTAATGCTGAATTGTAGTAAGCATCAATGATAGTATGAACGCTCTTAATAGTTAAACTAATAGCTACCTGAGGACTTATATTAGGAGTGATTTGACTTTGACTTACAGTATAAGTTCCTGTTCCTCCTGTATAAATTCCGATTTGACTCAGAATAATAGTGTTAGATGTTACGCCGGCTCCTGTCACCCTACTACCAATAGTAATGGTTCCTGATGTAACATTTGTTATTGTTAATGTTGTTCCAGTAATATATCCATTGCAAATAGTGTCTGCGGATGGCGTTAATAATATTCTGTTATTATTATTGTTAGCAAGACTATCTTCTTGAATTTCTTTAGCTTCGTCTAGTTTGTAATATAAATTAAGGTAATTATCATTATAATATCTAACAAAGTAAACTGGATTTGTTTTGCCTGTTGGGGTTTGACTACTTGGAATAGTTAAATTACCATTAGTTGCTGCAACAAATATATCACCTAATCTATAAGTTTTTCCTGTAGTTCCTGCTGCTGCATTCCAGTCTGTATTCCCTAAGTTTGTAATTTTGTAAGTTCTTGTAATGCCAAAATTACCTGCTGTTGTTTCTTCCTGAAGAGGTGACAAAAAAGTACCGGAGCTATTATAAGTGTAAGCAGCCCCGTTAACTCCTAAGTTGAAACCATGACTAGGAATATATAATCTTCCATCATTAACAGGTACATCCCCCATTGTCTTAATATGAACATCAGCAGAATTTGGTTCGTCTCTAACTCTAACAGTACCTGTTGAAGATGATCCACTTACAGATTGCAGATAACGCTTATCAGCATAACCTTTAGTAATAACTACATCATCTGGAGTGATAGGATATGGACTAGGATGAGAATTGTTCCAATTAGCATAATCTTCTGGATCTGCTACATTAGCGATAACAAAGTTAGACCCATTTAAATCTCCTCCTAATTGGGGTTTTGGATCTACCTCTATCTTACCACCTTTAGCTCTAAAAGTTATTCTATCAGATAGAGTATTGCCTATTTCAATAGAATCATCTAAAGCCATAAGCTTTTTGCTTAAAATGTTTTGTCCAGTCGAATCAGATATTAAAACAGCATCAGATTGATAAACATTTGGAAAGTCGTCTAATAAAGATGTGCTAATAACCTGTGTTTCAGCTTGAAAAACAGCGTACAAATCGGTAAAATTTTCGTTAACTTTTCTAAATGCTTCGCGAATACTGTCACCAGTACCATCATTACCTTGTACTCCAATGTCTATAACTTTTCGTGCCATTTTATACCTCTAAATGATCAAAGTAGTCATCTGCTACTGAAAAACTTGAACCGCAGCCACAAGTAGTTTGTGCGTTTGGGTTTTTAATACTAAAATTTGAACCTTCAATATCTTCTTTATAATCTATTTCTGCGCCTGCAAGGTACTGCATACTCATAGCATCAATTATCACCTTTGTTGATCCTAGTGGAATCTCGAAGTCGTCTTCATTTTGATCCTCATCGAATGTGAAGCCGTATTGCATACCACTGCATCCTCCGCCTTGTACGAAGGTTCTTAGCTTAAGATTTGGATTATTTTCTTCTTGAACTAATTCTAAAATTTTATTTTGTGCTGCTAAACTTATGTTTATCATAGTCTTAAGGGCCCTTTAACAGTATTTACCTAATATTTTTATAACCTTAATGTAAATAATAAGATGTATTTAGGACAAGAAAAGGAAGAGGTAATTTATTCTAGACCAAGCAAACTAGGTCTAACACATTGTTATACACGAATTAGAACTAGATTAATTTTTAGATGTGATAGTTGTGGACAAATCTTCAATAGATATAAGTTTAAAATAAGCCCAAAGCGCACTAATAACAATTATTTTCATTGTTGTAATAGTTGTGATAGTAAAAAATTTGCTCAACGAAAAGGTGTTGAGAGGCGTAAAATATGGGATGTTCCGGTAAGCAGCGAATTAGATATTAGTAGATTGTAGCCTAGCTCCAACTACTACCCAATTAATTATTTTCCATTGGTTTTCTAGATACTTTTTCTTATCCCATTTGTAGTCAAGAGCCCAGGCGTGTTCCCACCAATCTACTAATAGAACTATGTCCTGCCTAATTTGATGGTTTGTAATTGTTTTAATTTCACCGTCTTTTGCTAGATAAACCCAACCGCTACCTTGTATTCCCATAGCCACTTCTTGAAACTTATTTTTAAATGATTCAAAAGATTTATGATGTTCAATAATAAAATCTAGTGCAGGACCATTTGGTTCATTACTAGTGACGATTCTTTGAAATTGAGGAAAGTATAAGTTATGTAAAAAGGCGCCTGCTTCGTTAAAATCTAAGTCACCTTCTCGTTTATTGTAGCGATCAACATAGGCCTGTGCCAATTTATTATAATGATAAAATATGGCATCTTCGCTTAGAACAGGTTCTAAATCTGTTTTACTGTAGGG
>Ga0129333_10007619_pt1 | contig 10214 bp, 9 predicted proteins | sample CPB6_08_DNA_FD_94474 | JGI IMG/M metagenome (GOLD analysis project Ga0129333, IMG submission 94474) | Freshwater to marine salinity gradient microbial communities from Chesapeake Bay, USA - CPBay_Sum_0.6_0.8_DNA | ecosystem: Environmental > Aquatic > Marine > Coastal | place: USA: Chesapeake Bay...
CGGCGCCATTCGTCGATGGCCGTGGCGAGCGGGTCGACCGACGTCAAAGGTTCACGCCGACGGCGTTGCCCTTCGAGGAAATCGTCACTCGGCGGCTCGGGCGACGGGGCGAGCGGCAGTCGCGCGAGGAATGCACTCGGCTGAGCCGCTCGGCCGTTGCGTTGCACGGCATGGGTGAAGGCGAGCCGATCCGAGGCCCGGGTGATCGCGACGTAGGAAAGCCGGATCTCTTCGTCCTTCTCGTCGGCGGACTTGGCCGAATAGTGGGGGACCAGGCCCGATTCGCAGCCGGCGATGACGACCCCGAACCACTCACGTCCCTTGGCGGCGTGGAACGTCACGAGCTCGACGGCATCGGGACGCGAGTCGGCCTGGAAAGGTCGGGCCGTACGAACCCACGTGGCGAATCCGAGTCCATCGCGACCACCCTCGGCGAGAAACTCGTCCACGGCATCGGCGACGCGTCGACGCGCCGACATCTCTTCGTCGGTGGCTTCGACATCGGCGTGCCGCGCGTCGCGGCTCCAGGTCGACAGTCGTTCGCGACTCGTCTGTTCAGCGGCCGCGCGCACGGCGACTTGGATCGGATCGAGCGCGGCCGAGCCACTGATGACGGCGGGAACGCCGACGTGTTCGAGGGCCGCTTTGATCGATGGCAATTGGGCGTTCGTCCGGGCGAGTACCGCGATGTCGCGCCAACGTCCCATGGGCAAACGCAGTCCGGGAACGATTTGGGCGATACCCGCGGCCTCGGCCGTCTCGTCGGTGAAGCGATACGCGACGGGAACCTCACCGTCCGAACGGGTCGAGCGCAGCGGCGGTAGTGGTCCCGAGCCGCTCGACAGCGCTTCGAGTCCGGTCGTCACGATCTGGGGCGTGCAGCGGTAGTTCTGGTCGAGTCGCACGACTTCGATACCGGGGAAGCGATCTTCGAGTCGCAGGAGCAGACGAGAGTCGGCACCGTTGAACCCGTAGATCGCCTGCGACGGATCGCCGACCAGAGTCAGATCGTCTCGCTGGCCGCGCCACGTGTCGAGTACGGCCTCCTGAAGCGGGTTGATGTCCTGGGCCTCGTCGACGAAGAAGTGGCGGAGTCGCCAGCTGTTCGCGGCGGCGAACGACGGATCGTCGTGGGCAAGTGTGATGTGAAGCTCGAGGAGATCGTCGAGGTCGATCACTCCTCGCTTGCGCTTCAGGACTTCGACGTCCTTCATCACCTTGGCGATCTCACCCCAACCGGCTCGCGACGTGCGTCCGGCTTCGCGAGCCGCGTACTCGAGTCGATCCGGGGTCACTCGTCGGGCGCGTGCCCAGTCGATGTCGGACACGATGTCGTAGAGACGCCCCGTGCGACGGGCGCCCATGACCTCACCCACGAGTCGGGATCGATCGGCCACGAGGGTCGGATGACGCCGGTCGTGGTCGTCCCAGTACTGCCGAAGCAGTCGCAGGGCGACGGCGTGGAAGGTGCCCGAGATCGGTTGATCGCGCAGTCCGAGCACGCTCAACCGACGACGAAGTTCACCGGCCGCCTGGCGCGTGAACGTGAGCACCACCGTGTGCGACACGTCGGCGACACCGGTCAGACAACGGTGTGCGACCCGTCGCGTGAGAACCGTCGTCTTTCCCGAGCCCGCACCGGCGATGATCGCGAGGAGCGGGGCCGGCGACGTGACGGCGGCCGACTGAATGGGATCGAGTCCGGCGAGGACATCGTCGGTGGTCGGTGTCGTCGCCATGGGGGCAAGAGTACGCCGTCGGTGTCGATCGGCTCTCGGCCCGGTCGCCGTCGGCGATGCACTTCGCCTGACTAGGGTCGTTTCATGCCCTATCCGCAGCGACTTCTCAACGATGACGAAGAGGTGGCCCTCGACATCCACCCCCACTGGTGGTATTTCGCCCGGCCGGGTGCGGCCGTCATCGTGTCGGCGCCGCTCTTTCTCTGGACTCTCGCCGCACTCGGTGACGCCGCATGGGAATCGGCGGTTCGCTGGATCACCGGAATCGTCGCCCTGCTCTCGATCGTGTGGTTGGGGGGTCGCTGGCTCAAATGGCGGACCACCCACTTCGTGATCACCTCTGATCGTCTGATCGCGCGCAGTGGTGTGGTGGCCAAGCGCGGCATCGAGATTCCGCTCGAGCGCGTGAACAACGTGAGTTTCAACCAGTCGATCTTCGAGCGAATGATCAAGGCGGGTGATCTCTTGATCGAGTCCGGTGGTGAGGACGGTCAGCAACGATTCACCGACATCCTCCGACCCGATGAGGTGCAGAACCTGATCCATCTCCAGATGGAGGAGAACCAGCGGCGCACTTTCACCATGCCCACCTCGACCAGCGATGTCGCCACGCAACTCGAGAAGTTGGAGGGTCTCCGCGATCGCGGCACGATCTCGGCCGAGGAATTCGAAGTCGAGAAACGTCGGCTTCTCGAACGCTGATTCAGCGACGAAACGTTGCGTCGCCCAATCAGCGACGACGCAGGGCGACGACGCACCCGCCGAAACCACCGCCGGTCATGCGAGCACCGATGACGCCGGGTGTGGCCATCAACCGGTCGACGGCCGCATCCATGGCCGGGGTGGAGGTCCCGAAATCGACGGCGAGGCTCCGGTGACTCTCGACCATGAGCCGACCGACCTCGGCATCGTCCCCCGCGGTCAGCGCCGACACGAAGTCGCGGACCCGCGCGTTCTCGGACACCACGTGCCGAGCTCGCCGGCGGATCAGCGGGTCGTCGATGGCTTCGACTTCGGCGATCGTCGCGGTCCTTAGAGGTCCGATCGTCTGCTCGGCGCGCCGTGTCTCGTCCACCCGATCGGCGTATTCGCTTCCGGCGAGGGTGCGAGGCGCAATGAACTCGACCACGACCTCGAGGTGATCGGGGAGTTCGATGTGCGTGATGTCGAGTGAGTGGCAATCGATGAGCGTCGCGTGGCCGGGACGACCGGCGACGATGCAGAGCTGATCCATGATCCCGCACGGCACACCCGATGCCGAGTGTTCGGCCCGTCGGCAGAGTTGCGCAACCTCGGAGTCGGAGAGGTGAATCGAATCGCCGGCCAGGACGAGTCGGGCGACGGCGACTTCGAGGGCCGCGCTCGACGAGAGTCCCGAGCCGATCGGAATCGTCGTGGTCACCCGACCTCGAAAGCCACGAACGGGAATGCCGAGAGCATGCATCTCCCGGACCACAGCGGCCACGTACCGACCCCATCTGGGTTGTAGTTCGGTGAGGTCGACGTCGGGAATCGCGAAGCGAGTTGGCTCGGGCTCGTCGGCCGATTCGAGGTGCCATCGGCCGTCGGTCGTGTAGTCGCCCTCGATCGTGGTTCGGCAATCGAGGACCATGGGCAACACGAGGCCACCGGTGTAGTCGGTGTGGTCGCCGATCAGATTGACCCGACCCCGGGCCGACGATTCGACCACGGACGTTCAGCCGAGGCGGAGAGTCGCGGCGAACCGCTCCAAGGCCTCGACGTCGAACGGCGCGCGCAAAGCCAGGTTGATCTGATCGGCCCCGGCCTCGACGTATTGGCCGATGCGGTCGATCACTTCGGCGTCGGATCCGGTCAGCACTCCCGGACGTACTCCATCGGCGAGCATGCCGAACTGAGCGCGCAGACTCTCCTCGGTCCAGGCGATGCCCACGTTGACCGTACGGCGCACCGCCGACGGATCGCGACCGACTCGTTCGCAGTGTTGGGTGAGGACCGCGCTCTTGTGGGCGAAGGCTTCGGGGGAGACGAAGGGGACGTTCCAGCCGTCGGCGTAACGAGCCGTGATCGCGAGCGTCCGCTTCTCACCGCCACCGCCAATCCAGATCGGCAGTCGCTCCTGAATCGGTCGCGGTTCGTTGCGGGCCTCGTGCAACGAGAACCATTCTCCGGCGAACGACGTGACGTCCTGATGAAGAAGACCGCGGACGCATTGAACCGCTTCTTCGAGTTGATCCATGCGGGTCTTCACTTCGGGGAACGGGATGCCGTACGCGTTGTATTCGACCACGGCCCAGCCGGCACCGAGTCCCATGTCGGCGCGTCCACCCGAGACGTGATCGATGGCGGTGATCATCTTGGCCAGCACGGCCGGATGGCGATAGCCGATCGAGTACACGAGCGAACCGACGCGGACGCGCGAGGTCTCGGCGGCGAGTGCGGCATGCATCGCGACCGCTTCGTAACAGGCCGCGTCGTCCGGTTTGCCGGTTGCGCCGTAGAAGTGGTCCCAGATCGAGATCCAGTCGAAACCGAGATCTTCGATCTTGCGCCATAGGGGCTTCAGGACGTCGTACGAGGTGTGCTGCAAGCCCGTGTGGACTCCGAACCGGGTGTTCTCGAACATGGTGTCACCGTATCGGACGACGTCGGTCGGCTGATCGTCCGAGGAGGGCGGTCAGTAGTGTCGGGCCATGGCAATCGCGCGGGTCGAGGCGAACATCGGAACGGTCGAACTCGAATACGAGACGATCGGCTCACCGAATGATCCGCCGATCCTGCTCGTGATGGGGTTCACGGCGCAGATGATCTCGTGGCCCGATGCCTTCGTTCGGCTGCTGGCCGACCGTGGATTCCACGTCATCCGTTTCGACAACCGCGATTGCGGTCTGTCCACCAAACTCGACGGAGTCACCGTCGACGTGGATCCCGTGATCGCCGCCGCGCTCACCGATCAGGCACCGCCCCCGGTTCCGTACACGCTCTCCGACATGGCATCGGATGCGATCGGCCTCCTCGATCATCTCGGTATCGAGTCGGCCCACATCGTGGGGGCGTCGATGGGTGGAATGATCGTCCAGCACATGGCGATCGAACATCCGACCCGGGTTCGCTCGCTCACGTCGATCATGTCGATGACGGGGGAGCCCGAGTTCGGCGCTCCGCTTCCCGAAGCAGCCGAAGTTCTGCTCGCGCCTCCGGCCACCGACCGCGCCGAGAACATCGAGAACGCGATTCGTTATGCGGTGTGGCAGAGCAAGCGCTACTTCGATCCGGCGACCGTGCGTACGGAAGCGGCGCGCGCGTACGACCGCTCGTTCTACCCCGAGGGTTCGGCTCGGCAGTTGGCGGCGATCTACGCGAGTGGACGCCGTACTGAAGGTCTGATGAACCTCGACCTACCGACCCTCGTGATTCACGGGCGTGACGACACCCTGATCCCGCCCAGTGGCGGTGAGCGCACGGCGGCCCTCGTCCCGGGTTCCACGTTCATGTTGGTGGCCGACATGGGCCACGACCTGCCGGCGCCACTTCACGGGCTCATCGGCGGTGCAATCGCATCGCACGTGGGTCTGGCCGAATGGCTGCGTAGCAGCCGAGCCTGAATACGATCGGGCCATGGCTGGTCCGCTCTCTGGTTATCGCATCATCGAAATCGCCGGTATCGGCCCGGGTCCGTTCGCAGCGATGCTGCTTTCCGACATGGGCGCCGAAGTCATCCGCGTGGAACGCAGTCAGGCGGTCCGCGGACCGGCGCCGGACACTCCGGGCGCCGACATCCTGCAGCGCAGTCGGCGCAACATCGCGATCGATCTGAAGAATCCCGAAGGCGTCGAGACGTTGTTGCGTCTCGTCGAATCGGCCGACGCGCTGATCGAGGGCTTCCGGCCCGGGGTGATGGAGCGTCTGGGTGTGGGTCCCGAGGTCTGTCTGAAGCGCAATCCCAAACTCGTCTTCGGACGGATGACCGGCTGGGGTCAGACCGGCATGTACGCGCAGGCGGCCGGACACGACATCAATTACATCTCGTTGGCCGGAGCGTTGGCTCACTTCGGTCGCGCCGGCGAGGGTCCGGTGCCGCCGATGAACATGGTCGGTGACTTCGGTGGTGGCGGCATGTTCCTCGCTTTCGGAGTCGTGTGTGCGCTCCTCGAATCGGTCAAGAGCGGTCAGGGCCAGGTGGTCGACGCCGCGATGGTCGACGGTACGGCGATCCTGATGACGATGTTCTGGGCCTTCTCGCAGATGGGCGCCCACGACGAGAACAGTCGGGGCACCAATCTCCTCGACACCGGTGCGCACTTCTACGACGCCTACGAATGCAAGGACGGCAAGTACGTCTCGATCGGTTCCATCGAGCCGCAGTTCTACGCCGAGTTGCTCCGACTCACCGGTCTCGAAGGCGACCCCGAGTTCGCCAAGCAGATGGACAAGTCGAGTTGGCCGCACCTGAAGAAGCGGATCGCCGACGTGTTCCGCACGAAGACACGCGATGAATGGTGTGCGCTCATGGAGGCCACCGATGTGTGCTTCGCTCCGGTTCTCACGATGAGCGAGGCCGCTCGACACCCGCACAACGTCGAGCGCAACATGGTGATCGACATCGCCGGTGTCAAACAGCCGGCCCCGGCGCCACGGTTCTCCCGCACGGTTCCCGTGGTGGCGGCGCCGCCCGCGCACCCCGGCCAGCACTCTCGCGAGATCCTCACCGAATGGGGATTCCCGACCGCCGACGTCGAACGTCTCATCGGTTCGGGGGCCGTGGTCGACGCGTGAGCACGGTCGTCTTCCTCCACGCGCATCCCGACGACGAGTCCATCGCCACCGGCGGTTCGATCGCGCGGGCCGTGCGCGAAGGACATCGGGTGGTGCTCGTCATGGCGACCGACGGTCGTCACGGTGAGACTCCGGAGGACCTCGGTGACGACACCTTGGCCCAACGTCGTCGACGGGAGACCGAGGATTCGGCGCGGACCCTCGGTGTCGACGATCTGCGTTGGCTGGGTTACCACGACAGTGGCATGACTGGTTGGGCGCAGAATCACGAACCGGACGCATTCGTGCGCGCCGATGTGGACGATGCGGGCCGGCGACTCGCGGCCGTGCTCGACGAGGTCGCCGCCGACGTGATCGTTTGCTACGACTGGCACGGTGGTTACGGACATCCGGATCACATCCAGGTTCACCGCGTGGGCCATCGGGCCGCCGAGATCGTGCGCGACGCCGGTCGGCCGATCCGCCTCCTCGAATCGACGATGAACCGGACGCGTATCGCCAAGATGATGAACGAGAACCCCGACAACGAGGGCTTCGATCCCGAGCAGCCCGCCGACGACGGGAATCCGTTCGGTTCGACCGAGGACGAGATCACGATGGCCGTCGATGTCTCCGCTTTCGTCGAGACCAAGCGTGCCTCGATCGCTTCTCATCGCAGTCAGATCACCGACAGCAGTTTCTTCCTGCAGATGCCCCCCGAGGTCTTCGCCATGGCCTTCGGAACGGAGTGGTTCATCGAACCCGGGCAACCCGGTGGCGCCCGACCCGGATGGTTCTTGTGACCCGGGTACACCTCGTACGCCACGGACGCGCTGCCGCGGGTTGGGACACCGATCCCGATCCGGGGCTCGACGAAGTCGGACGTGAACAGGCGCAGCGAACCGCCGCCGACCTCGCGCGACTCGACCGCATGGCGGTGCTCTCGAGTCCGTTGCGGCGATGTCAGGAGACCGCCGGGTTTCTTCTCGCCGCGTGGGGACTCGATTCGGCCACCCTCGCCATCGCCCCCGAAGTACGCGAGATCCCTTCACCGAACGGGATACCGATGGGTGAGCGCGTGCCCTGGTTGCGCGCGGCGATGGCCGGCACCTGGGCTGAACTCGGCTCTCCGTTCACCGAATTCCGCGATGGTGTCGTCGAATTCGTGGCCGCCCGATCGGTCGACACCGTGATCTTCTCGCACTTCATCGCCATCAATGCGGTGATCGGAGCGTGCATCGGCGACGACCGACTCGTGATCGACAGTCTCGACAACGCGTCGGTCACCGTGGTGGACGTGCAGACGAACGGTGAACTCCGTCTCGTCGAGCGGGGCCGGCAAGCCGACACTCTGATCCGCTGAACCGGCAGACTGAATACATGCGACTTTTCGTTGCCTCGGCATGTGGTGCGATGTTCGTCCTGTCGGCCTGTGGTTCGGGTGGCTCGAACGGCGACACTCTCGCTCCGCTCCCGATTCCGGTCACCACGAGTGCCACGACCGTTCCCGAGTCGACGTCGTCGTCGATCGCGGCGAGCACCTCGTCCACGTCGTCATCGTCCACTTCGTCCACGTATCCCGAGACGGTCGACCTCGTGTTGCGCGCCGACTCACTGGGTGACATTCGCTTCGGGGTCGAGCCCGATGCGGCCATCGAGTACGTCACCGCATTGCTCGGTGATCCCACCTCCGACACCGGCTGGATCGATTCGTTCTCTGAATTCGGAACGTGTCCGGGCACCGAGGTTCGCGGCGTGCATTGGGGAGACTTGTTGCTCCTGTTCGGCGACGAGAGTGATTTCGACTCGGGTGTTCGCCACTTCTACCAATGGCAATACGGCCCGACCGGTGACGGCCCAACCGGTGACGGCCCGACCGATGACGACATAGCGGACCCGCTCGGACCGGCCACCGATGGTGGCATCACGATGGGCTCCACGGTCGCCGATATCGATCGCGTGTACGACAACGCCGAGATCTTCACCGATGTGGTGTTCGGTCCCGGGTTCGAACTCGAGCCCGGTCTGTGGGGCACCTTGTCCGACGATGCGCCGACCGGCCGTGTGCTCGCCCTGTACGGGGGCACTCCGTGCGGCGAATGACTAGGGTCTGAAGCCGTGTCAGCGTTGATGTTGCTCGATCTCCACGAGTCGTGGGCGTGGTTCGTGATCGTCGCCAATGGTTTGGCTGGTTTGTGGGCCCTCGGCGCTCACCGATTCGCGGGTCTGCGGACTCGTGCGCTGTGGTGGTTCACCCTCGTGGCCGAATTGACGATCTTCGTGCAGGTGACCCTCGGCGTGATCCTCGTCAACAAAGAGAAACTGGAGTTCCCGCAGTTCCACGCGTTCTACGGATTCGTCGGCATCATGGCCGTGGCGATCATCTACAGCTACCGCAACCAGATGCGGCACCGCCTGTATCTGCTCTACGGCCTGGGTGGGCTCTTCCTGATGGGGCTCGGCATACGAGCGATGCTCGTCGGCCAGACCTGATCGTCAGACGAGACTGATCGTCAGAGCGCTCCGGCCAACTGGTCGAGTTGGGCCGAGAGTCGGTTCGGCAACTTGGGTCCGAACTGGGCGTAGTGATCCTTGATCTGCGGGATCGCCGAACGCCAGCCGTCCACGTCGACCGACAGCAACTGCTCGAGGTCGGCCCTCTCGATGTCGAGACCGCTGACATCGAGAGCGCCATCGGTGGGCAGGTAGCCGATCGGCGTCTGCACGGCATCGGCTGCACCCGAAACCCGCTCGAAGACCCACTTCAACACGCGACTGTTCTCGCCGTATCCGGGCCACAGGAAACGACCGTTGTCGTCGCGACGGAACCAGTTGACGAAGAAGATCTGGGGCAGTTTCGAAGGATCCGACTTGCTGCCGATGTTCAACCAATGGGCGAAGTAGTCGGCCATGTTGTAACCGCAGAAGGGAAGCATGGCCATCGGGTCGAAACGCAGATTGCCGACCGCGCCCTGCTGGGCAGCGGTGGTCTCCGACGCCATGATCGATCCGAGGAACACACCGTGCTCCCAGTCGAAGGCCTGGGTCACGAGCGGCACCGTGGTGCGGCGGCGTCCGCCGAACAGGATGGCCGAGATCGGCACGCCGGCCGGGTCCTGCCATTCGGGTGCGGCCGAGGGGCACTGCGACGCCGGTGCGGTGAAGCGCGCGTTGGGGTGAGCGGCGGGCGTCTCGGACTCGGGGGTCCAGGCATTGCCCTTCCAATCGGTCGCCCGGGCCGGAGCGTCATCGCTCATGCCCTCCCACCAGACGTCGCCGTCGGAGGTGAGCGCCGTGTTCGTGAAGATGCAATTGCCCCACAACGTGTGCATGGCATTGGCGTTGGTGTCGTAACCGGTGCCCGGCGCCACTCCGAAGAAACCGGCTTCGGGGTTGATCGCGTAGAGGCGGCCGTCGGCACCGAACTTCATCCAGCAGATGTCGTCGCCGATGGTCTCGGCCTTCCAGCCCGGGATGGTCGGCACGAGCATGGCGAGGTTGGTCTTGCCGCAGGCCGACGGAAACGCGGCGGCGATGTACTTGGCCTCACCGGCCGGATTGGTGAGCTTCAGGATCAGCATGTGCTCGGCGAGCCAGCCGTCGTCGCGGGCCATCACCGACGCGATGCGCAACGCGAAGCACTTCTTGCCGAGCAACGCGTTGCCGCCGTAGCCCGATCCGTACGACCAGATCTCGCGGGTCTCGGGGAAGTGCACGATGTACTTGTTGTCGGGGTTGCAC
>Ga0129333_10007621_pt1 | contig 10213 bp, 8 predicted proteins | sample CPB6_08_DNA_FD_94474 | JGI IMG/M metagenome (GOLD analysis project Ga0129333, IMG submission 94474) | Freshwater to marine salinity gradient microbial communities from Chesapeake Bay, USA - CPBay_Sum_0.6_0.8_DNA | ecosystem: Environmental > Aquatic > Marine > Coastal | place: USA: Chesapeake Bay...
ATGCTGGTGCTGCCTTGGGCTGTGGTGTATTGCGTGCCACGGCGATAAATAGCGGCAGGTACTTCTTCTGTGCCTTGTTGAGTTTGTGTGCTGACGTTGGCGTCATTCCAAACAGCACCAATAAAATTGCCGTTGACATCAACTTCGATGTAGTAGTCAGGGCCTGTTGTGAGGTTTAGACGCTCGCTGCCACTGGCACGCCACTCAAGTTTTGGTGGGATATTGATTCCGTATGCAGCACCTTGACGATATTCACCCTGCGGATTCAACTTGTCAGTTACGTCAACACTGTTCCAGTACGCACGAGCGATGCCGGGGTTGTCTTGTCTGATCCAAACGCCATATTTGATAGTGCGGGCAATGGCATCCCAGTCGGCAGCGGAAGCAACCAATGTGCCACCCGGTAATAGCGGCAGTTCACCAACACCAAGCGGAGACAACTTGCCAACAATGCCGCCAGCAGCTTTGCGACCGCCAATCACAAACTCAGGGTTGCTGGCCATATCGCTAGTCAGGATGACCCGCTGACCGGAGTAGGCGATATAAAACTGCCCTGCAGAGATAATGTCAAATCCAGTGCCACTGAGCAGGTGGATTGGATTGTTTAGGTAGCGACCGACGACAGTGCTGCCTGGAACAGGCACGATGCGGTACTCGTACTGACCGTATGGGTGAACAATGCGAAGTACGTTGTACTGTGCCTGCGGCGAATTGCCCTTAACTGCAAACACCTGATCGCTTGAAATATCGAGCCAGTCGCTTGTGATCGAGCTGCCAACAGGTCGCGCTTGTACTTTGAAAAAGCTGTAACGAGTTAGGTAGCGGTTGATTGTGCCAAGGGAAAACGAAATGTTGTCCTTGGCGTATTGCGCGAGGATTGCATTTTCAGGCTGGCTATTGACATTGGGGAAGCCATTTAGACGCTTGAAGACCGTGCTTTTAATGCCGAGTTCAGTCTGGTGGCACTTGCGGTTGTTGGTGACTGCGCCAATCGCAATGCGCTGCAGATGTTGTCCATATGGGAGATTGCCTACGGTTGCTGGATCACTGTCTGCAGGTAGAAAATAGCCAAAGCCTTGTTCGATGCACTTGAAGACGTAGCTTTTAGCGTCGCCTTTTTCCCACGGTTTATCAGTTGATGTGCCAATACATTCAATAATTGCGCTGCCAAAAATGTAAGTATCCCCGACGTTGATGTTGTCGTCAGCAAAGGTATGGCGATCTGCGATGCCGTTGTTTACGTCTGTCAAGCCATGCGGTGCGTAAGCATTTTCGTCTTCGTTGGCGCTTGAGATTTGGAAAGTAATCGTGTCGCCTACGTTGATCTGCTGGGTGCCAACGCTCTGCACGACATTGTTCTTGCGCTCCATTGCCTGGCGGATGCACCAAGGGCGCAGGATCTTTTCTTCTTTGACGCGATCGACGGCGTTGTAAACCAGAACCAGCTCGTAGTTCAACCAGAACTGGCTGCCGTTAGAGATTGGCGAGTAGCAGCCAAATGTTGTTTGCGACGAAGGCGTGCGAGCGCCGCTGAACATGGCGCTGTACTTGTTTAGTGCCAACTCGTCGCGGGTTAGCAGCACATCCGAATAACCCTGCGATGGCAGCAGCGATGCGGCGTAGCGGTTTGTCTGTTCGTTAATGCGCCCACCGTTTGAGCGGTAATAGAGCGCAAACTTTTCGCGGGAATAGTTTTTGAGAAGTTGATCACCCAGCGCAAAGCCTTCAATGTCCGGGATGGTGCTGATCGGTCCCAGTCCCAGCGTGAGCAGACCTTTGAACTCCTGCTGGGATGCGCGACTGAGCATCTGCGACCACAGCAGCAATGCCTTGGTGCGGATGCCACCGATGTTCTTGGTGTTATTCCGGTGGGCAAAAACCAAGGGCACGATGGCGCCGAGGTTGGCTAGATCCTGGAGAGAGTCAAAGCCGTAAAGGGCTGCAAACTTGCTTTGCCCCGTAATGTCCGGTGTGCGGATTTGCCTAGCTTCCGGCCCTGCGGCGGGTGGTGCCTTGGGTTTTGGCGCAAGCAAAAAGGATGCGGCTGATGATGCGACCCCAAGAACAAGGCTAATAATTGCAAGTGTCAGTCCAGCGTCAGGGCCGGCATTTACATCAGGCACCAAGTCGTATTCCGGTGCGCGGTCTTTAACGTGCGCTTCTGCTAGCTGACAAAAATAAAAGTATTCCTCAACCGTTAGACCGAGGGTGTTGCACAGATCGGCTTCTGCGGGCAGTAAAGCGCGGCTGGTGTAAGCCCGGTTAAAGGCACCCAGATGATCGTCTTGATTGCGCTGAACTGAAGCCATCCGTCCTCGTAGAAAACTGTTAACGCACCAAACTGCTCGGGGCCGGTTAGCAGTCCAACTGTCCCCACTTTAGCTTCGCTGACCTTTTCGCCCCAGCGTTCTAGTTCTTCTGGGAACACGGTTAGGTCGCCATTTCTTAGCCGGCGATACCAGTTCCGCTCGGGGGTTGGTGTGGTGATGCCGTACCAAGCAAGCACTGTGCGGCAAAGGTTTAAGCAATCCGAGGCACCGTGGCGTTCTGGGTCAGCGCCGAGGCGATACGGCAGCCCGATTAGCTGGTGCGGTGCGATCAACGGTTGCTGATCTGCGAGGTGAGCGGCAGTGCGCCGACATATCGCTGCAGCAGTGTGCGGTTAGGGGCGTCGGCTCCAACGGCGTCGATTGCGCTGCTCAACTGGATGCGGACCGCTTGGGTGTCGTAGCCGAAGTTCGATGCGATCCAGTATTCGCGGCTGAGCTGGCGAACAGGCGCAAAGGTCTCGGGGTGCATCAGCACCGTGTCAACCTGTACGGACCAGAAATTCTGTACAGCCTCGCTGGCGATGTTCATGCTGATCTGGTTTGCCGCCAAGCCAATATCACTGGTCATGTTGTCGCCAGTGCGGTTTTTGGTGGCGCCGTTGTAGATAAAGCTCAGGTAGTTGTAAACCTTGCCGTCGTAGGTAATTGTCGAGCCAACCTGGCTGTTTTGGTAGCGACCTTCAATCGCGCCAGTAGCTGTGGTCAGCTCGATAAATGTGGTGACGGCTTGGATTGTCATACGGCCAGCCGTGAGCGCAGGCTGCGCTTATTGGTCAGCTCACTGTAAACCTGCTGTTTGCCAAGGGCGGCGCCTTGCTTAGCGGCTTGTTCCATGCCGCGCTGGAATTGATCAGCGGTGACGTAATCGACGTTGTTGATGCGCTCGACGGTGTAGCGCACGTCGATTGGAGCGGTAGCTGCCACAACTGCACCTTCTGCTGTTTCGACGCCAGCACCGGTAATGACATTTCCGCCAGTGCTTCTGCCATAGCGCGTCATGGCACCATCTAAACGAGCTGCAACACCAAGCTTTCCATCAGCACCACGCTTGAGCGGCATGATCGCTTCGGGGCCGGCTTCGCCCATAACGCCATTATTAAAGGTGCCACCATCTGCATACTTAAAGAAGGTTGGCTTGGTGACAATGCCACCCATAGCAAATGGCTGAATGCCGTTTTGAGCAAAAGCCGCCCCCTTTGCTGCTGGCAGCAGACTTGGACCCGTGAATACAGATGGATTAAATCCAGCCTTTCCGCTACCAAAAACGCCACTGTAATTCGGAGCGTTTCCGCCTGCATTCAAGCCAATGCCAAGTGCCTTCATGATTGTTCCATAAATAATCATTGCAAGTTGTTGCGCAATAATTTGTTGCGCCATTTCCAAGAAATGCTTACCAATGGCTCCCATTAAGTCAGCAAGCGCTTGGCCGGCTGACTTGCTGCTACTAATAGTTTCTACAAATGCCGTAGAGAATGCACCGCCTATTGCCGTCGCGCCAAGAGTGACTTGATTTTCAAGTGAAATTAACTCTTCAAGTTGCTTTTTCATTTCTTGGAAACGCTTTGCCTCAGGTGCCATAAATTCTTGCGGTTGATATATCTGCTCACCGCCAAAGCCTCCTTCTCCAGCCTGACCAAATTCAAAGACGCCGAGACCGGCGCGACGCCCGGCTTCGCGCATTCCCGAAGTTAATCCCATTGACTCAAGAATTTGCAGCTGAAGCCGCAACTCATCCGTAACAGCCTTTTCGGCTTCAAGTTGAAGCTCTTTGTATTCAATTTGATTTCTTGAAATTTCTTCTGCTGTTTTAGAAACATCAAGACCTTGCCGCAAGCCGCGAACACGCAAATCCTCCAAACGCTCCCTGCTTTCATTCAAGTGCGTTTGTTTGATGTCGATGCCAAGTTGTTTTTGCTTCAAATCAAGTATTGTAAATTCAATTTCATCTGCACTGCGACGCACAAGTTCCTGGCGCTGCCTTTCAAGACCTGTTAATTCTTCAAGCTGCAAGGTGCGCAGCCCGACATCTTGCAGGCGCATTGCATTGCGTAAATTCTCTTCGTATGCACGTTGGGCTTCGCGAGCGGCTTTGTCGGCTGCGTTTTTATCGGATTTACTGGTATCTTTGGTCACACCAGGGAGGCCAGGTCTCGCCGCAGCTTCCTGCGTCCCGTTGCGGGCTATTGTGTCAGCGGCGAGCAGTGCCTGAAGCCGCGAGAATTGCTGGGCGCGCCTTGCCTGCATTTGTACAAGCTGTGCAGTAAATTGCTCAGTCAAGCCCATTCCGGGCTTTTCGCTGATTCTTTGCTGAAGCTCTTTTATTCTATTTTCTGTAGTATTTAAATTTCGCTGCGCTTCATTGATTTCTCCCTGTCGGCCGCGACCCAAAAACTCATTAAGCTTTCGGATGCCGGAATCAATTGCAGCAACAATTTGTGCAAAAACATTTTGAAATTCAGCGCCAATTGGCCGCAAAAGCGTTCCTACGCTTTCACTGAGATTCGATAGAGCTGTTTTTAGTCGATCACCTGCTGCTTCTGGCCCGCTGGCAATTTGCTTTGCCGATTCACCATATTCTTCAAATAACTTTTCTGCAAATTTTTGAAAATCAAGTAGAGATACTTCCCCCTGCTCAAGTGCTTTGTCAAGCTGTTGCGGTGTTTTGCCGATTGACTTAGCAAATAAAGAAAAAGCGCCAGGCAGTCTTTCGCCAATTTGCCCGCGCAGCTCTTCAGCCGAAACTTTTCCTTTGCTAAATACCTGTGCAGTTGCTGTAACAGCTGCATTTAAGTTTTCAACTGATCCACCAGTGCCTCTTATGCCTGCTGCAATTCCACGAAATGCTACTTCCGCATCTTTAACGCTACCTCCGGCGCCAAGAACAGATGCTGTTAATTGGGTAAACGATTTTGTAATTACATCTTGAGGAATTGCAAGCTCTTGGCTGTATTGACGAATAATGCCAAGAGCTTGATTATATTCTGCGCTGCTGTCCGTTACGTTGCGTAATGCAATTCTTAGCTTTTCAAGTTGAGCAGCATAATCAGCCGCCATTCCAAGCTGCTGTCTAAAGGCGCCAACCTGAGCGCCAATTGCCGCGCCAGCAAAAGCACCACCAACTGTTCCAAGCCCAGGAATTAGTGAACCGGCAACAGCGCCACCAATGCCGCCAACGAAGCCCTCTGGTCCGCCAAAAATACCACCAGAAATTACTGCGCCAGCGGCCTGCACGGCCTGTCCTGTCGTTAATCGCCCCCGTCTTTTGCGATCTCTTGCTTCAAGCTGGCGATCAAATGCTGCTAGCTCATCCCTAAATCCTCTCTCTCGGACTTGACCTTCAAGATCAAGCCCATCAAGCATTTTGTCAATTTGAATTTGATCGTATTTTGATTGAAGCTCTACTCGCTGAATACGAGCATTTTCATAAATACGATTAACATCGTCTAGCGATCGTTGAATTGATTCCTGGGCGCGACGACCAGCTTCAGGAAATGCTTGTGGTCCGATTGGGGCGGGATAAGCGGCTTCTTCAACCCGAATACGGCCAGGTGTGCGAGCGCCTGCAGCAATCATCGCTCCGGTAACCGGATCGCGATAGCCACCTACACCAGGAGCCATTGGCCCCTGTGTTCTGTAATACTCCTGAATTCCGGCAAGCTTGCCTTCTCTGCGCTCAACACCAGCCTGAGCAATATCAAGCTTGCGAAATGCTTCTGTCGTCCCGGTAAGTTCAGCGCGAAGTTCACGCTGAATACTTGCCATTCGATTTGAAACTTCAACATATCGAGCGCTTCCGCGTTCAACATTTGCTAGCTCTCCAGTCAGTTCAGAAAGCTGCTGTTCAAGCGCTGCCGTTGTATTTGGCAGGTCTGGCAATCGAGAAGGATCCGCATATCCACCTCGAAATACAGGACTTTGAAAAGCCTGAAAGCCAGCAATAACTTCAGCCCGACCAGTTCTGCCTGCCTGAGTAATAGAAAGAAGGCGGATACGCTCTAAAGTCTCAAGATATTTTTCAGAATCAAAGCGCAATCCAGACAGGCCACGGCGAAGCGTCGCGATCTGCCCGCCAAGCACTTCGGGCGTGGCGCCAAAACCTGCACTTAGGGTGCGGTTAAATTGAGCTGCTTCATTGCTTAAATTGTTTAACTTTGTTTTGGCATTGTCAATATCTTTTCCGAGCTGAGCAAAGGCAGATGATCCTGGACGAGTTTGTCTTTGCAGCTCGGCAAGCGCACGAATCTGCTGCTGCAATGCTTGAGCATTGCGCTCGGATGCGTTTGTTGCTCGAACTATCGATTCTCTTTGTTGGTCAATTGCGGCACTGCTACCGCGAAGCTCAATCTCAAGAGCAGTAATACTATTTGTTAATTTGTTGTAAGTTGTCGAGCCAATTTCTGCCTGACCACGTAATCCCTTGAATGCCTCAAGCTGGCCACGTATAACTTGCTCCGTCCGGCTACCTGCGTCACCAAATTCAATAATGCTGCGACGAGCTTTTTCGATTGTTGCATTTGATGGGCCAATGGACTTTTCAAGCTCGCGAAACGAACTCTTCAGCTTGTCCAGGCCCTCAAAGCCTTGAATGCCAAGCTTGACGAGAATTTCGCTGACCTGTTTAGCCATCCTTGTCCTTGGCCAATTCGCTTAACGCTGCAGCCTCCATTATCTGAAGGCCTTCGAGCATCTCGCGGCGATTCTCCACATTGTAGAGGTCAAACATTCCGCCAGCCGCAAGCAGCACGTCATATCGCAAACCCATGTAGCCCGCCATTGTCGTCGTCCATTGCGTCTGCATACGCAGAAACATCATGACTACGTCCCAGTTTTCGTCCCATACCTCAAAATCAGCCGACTCCTCAGCAGGCTGCTTAGGCAGGACGATGCCGAATGCGGCAGCGTCCTCGCCCGATTTATCTTCTACTCTCTTGCCGCCACCCGCCCAATAGGTAGCAGCATCCTTCAGTTTCCCTGGCGGGCACCCTCAAAAGTCTCGGTGTAAGCCTTCAGTACACCGCGAATCCAATACGGATCATCGCTGAATTCACGCACTGCCTCAAGCGAAAACGGTACTTCCTTGCCCTCCTCGTCCACAATGCCGTCCCAGCCAACCATGATGACCTTCAATAGATCAAGTTCACCCTTCTCGCCCAGCTTTTGAAACTCCTTGCGACCAACGCGCTTGAACTTTGCGTCAAACGTCGCGGTGTCAAAAGTGCCGCCGTCAGTAGGCTCCTCAATGGAAACAGGCCAAGAGAAAACCTTTACCTTTTTACGGACAAATGCCATGCGTAATGAACGCGATACTGCAACAGCATACACCCAATAAAAAAGGGCCGCATTAGCGGCCCTTTCGTCCGTCTGTCCAACCGATCAAGTGTAGACCAGGCTGAACTCGTCGTTACCCGCAGTGCTAGGCACACAGGTGTAGGGGATGGTCAGCATGTGAATGCCATCCTGATCGCTGTAGCTCACATCGCCGATGTCGACCTTGGTGGAAACAAAATCAACAATGTTGCCAGCGGTTTGGCCATGCTGGAACAGCAAGTTCCCCAATGTGCCGTCACTCAAAGCGGCGGTGAAATAGTCCTTCTGAGCAATGGTCGGCGCTTCGATTACGACGCTGCCGGTGCTGGCCCGATCAGTCAGCAGCACCTGTTTGGTGCAGTTGATCAGATCGCGATACACCAGAGTATTGCCGATATCAAAAGTTACCGACTGTAGGCACCCGCTGTAAGACAGCAACTGGAAGTCAGTCGTGTTGCCATTTTTGGCAATTACCGGGTTTGCTTGATCGGCATAGGTGACCGAGGGAGCAGCGGTGTCAGTAGGAGCGTTATACACACCAGTGAAAGTGAAATCAATGGTGGGGATTTCGCCAACTGCCAGGTTCAGCGTAAAAGTGCCACGCGCGCCAGTCACTTTATGCAAAAGACCATCAATGTTGTAATAGATGGTGCAGCTGCCAAAGCTGGAGCTAACAGGCGCATAGGTGACGCTTGTAGTGGCAACAATGGTTTCGCTCATGCCGCAGGCAAGCAAAGCTTTGCCGTAGCGAGGAGCTGTACCCGCAGTGCCAGAACCTGCAAGTTCAACGCTGAATGTGCATTCAACGCGAGTATTAGCCAGCAATTGCTGAGACGCGCCCAAATAAGGGCGGATCAGCTCACGGCTAACAACATCACTCTGCAGAGGAGTGATGTTCAGATCGCGAACCAGAATAGCGTCGGCGCCGGTCGGGGTCGGATCCGTCCCGTAGGTTGCCTCCGATTCGAGCAGAATCAGACGTTTCCGAGTTAGAAGGGGCATTGGAAATTACCTCTTGTGGAACAGGTGGCAGCGTCCGCTGAACGAGAGTGCGGATGCCTGTCTCGGGGTCAAGGATGTACGAGCCACCCTGCCCTTGAAACTCATCAATCACTGTAAATCGCGCGGCTTATCAGACTCTACGTCGCCAAACTTGCCACAGTTGTGCGATATTGAACGATATAATCATTGAAAATTACACCAGCAGGCTGATCGGCGTCGAGCATGTTGTACGTCACTTCGTCCGGCTGTACATCAATCGCGTAACCGCCAAGCGTTAGATCAGCCACCATCTTGGCGTGCATATCCTCAATAATCGGATCAGCGAGCTGATCAGGTACATCGCCCCGTACAATCACTGTCACCCGAACACGCATGCGCCAATCCAAAGTAGGCAAACTCGTGTTCTGGGTTGGCGTATCACTAATTGGCTCGATCACAATCGCAGGTGACTCCGCTCGTTGCATCGCAGTCACCCTGCTGCGATAAACACGACCGCTCACTCCCGCTGTCGTCGCAAGCGCACTTGCAATCGCTGTCAAAATCTGCTCGCGTTTAGTGGTCATTGAATCCTCGCTTCGGTAGCGGACCAAACGCGCCAGGATCGACCTGCTTGGTCACAATTGATTTTGCTCGATAATAAATATAACTGTCTGTTTTTCCAGCTTGCTCTAGCGCTTGCATGACCTTGACCCAGTTCTTAAAGGTGTCGCGGTCCATGTTCATCGCTACAGCACCACACCTGGCCCCATCACAACCAAAGCCCCTGTATTGCTATTACCTCTTGTTACGCGACCGATTGGCTGCTTATTGGTTGGGGCTGTTGTTGTAAAACCACCACCATTTGCAACGTAAAGAGGAGAATTAACCGCATAACCATTCGTATTCATTTGCGCAATCTCGCCAGCAATTACAACGTGTCCATCTGCGTTTCCAGCTAATGCAGCATCTAAAATTCCAATCGCAGGCATTTTGTTCAGATTTGAAGCATCAGCAGCTTCCACGATCACAGTGGCGGTGTCACCGACATTGCCAGTGATATAAACAGGAGTGCCCTTCGCTAAGGCGCTACCAGTCCCATTTCGGCAATGAATATAAACAGGTCCAGCAAGAGCGCCATGAATGTGCGGTAACGTTGCGACACCAGTGCAGCCCAGTGTTGTAAACGTTGGATTGTCATAACCCTGTACGTACAACAGCGAATTCCACGCGGTCGTGCCATCACCGAGCTTTAGTTTGCGCGTATCGCTCTCAAGTCCAACCTCACCCGCCAGCAAAACCGGATTAGCCGCAGTCCAAGCCGCAGCAGTACCGTTACGAAGCTTGAATCGGGTGATTGTGTCGCTCATGGCACTCCGCCGTCAAGAACATTACCGTCGACATAAACGGTCGCAGGACCGCCTCCATCAAGGATAACTACGCTGTCCGTATCGGCTCCATCACCATCAAGCACCGCAGGCAATACCGCAGCCAGCACAGGTGTCGCACTGCGTTGCAGCATCAGATCACAAAACTTGCCGTCGTCAAGCAGCTCAACATTGCGCACCGTATAAGGCAATCCATCAACGTTGACGCCA
>Ga0129333_10007622_pt1 | contig 10213 bp, 7 predicted proteins | sample CPB6_08_DNA_FD_94474 | JGI IMG/M metagenome (GOLD analysis project Ga0129333, IMG submission 94474) | Freshwater to marine salinity gradient microbial communities from Chesapeake Bay, USA - CPBay_Sum_0.6_0.8_DNA | ecosystem: Environmental > Aquatic > Marine > Coastal | place: USA: Chesapeake Bay...
CGGGCCATGCGCGGTCTGTTCGGCAACCCGGTGATGGCTGCAATCGGTCGGAGGTCGTACGGCCTCTACCTATGGCACTGGCCGGTGTTCGTGGGGCCGCTCGAGGGGCGCTCGCTACTGGTCAGGCTGCTCGTCGGGATCCCCGTGATGGGAGCGCTGTCGGAGATTTGCTACCGATTCATCGACACGCCGATTCGCAAGGGTGGTGTGATGGCGCGGGTGCGACGCCGTCCGGTGACGTTGCTGGGTTCGTTCTCGGTGGTGGCGGTCTCGTTCGAAAAGAGACTCGTGATGGTGCGCACCCCGCAGATCGGTGGCCTCGACGACGCCGAGGTGGCGAGTGCGCTCGAGATCGATGACCCTGCCCTCGATGACCCTGCCCTCGATGACCCTGCCCTCGACGACGAGTTGCTCCCGGACGACGCAATGCCACTCGATTCGCTGCCGACGGACCCGCCGCCGGTCGACTCGTCATCCGCAGGGTCGCTCCCGGTTGACACGGCGCCTGATGACTCACCGAGTACCAGTGCACCGGCCCCGACGACCACGCTGCCGCTGCTCCCGCGACGCGTGGTTGCCGTGGGCGACTCCACCGCAGGCGCCTTCGCCCGCAACGTACCGAAGAACATCCGCAAGACGTTCCGCTTCTACGACGGTCAGTTGAGTGGTTGCAGCGTCAACAACGCAGGTGTTGCGGTGGGCGAGCTCAACACCGGGCGCGACTTCCGGGTGTGTCGCGGGTGGCAGGGTCGCTGGAGCGGCAATGCCAAGCGATATGCAGCAGAGATCGTGCTGGTGATCATCGGTGCGTGGGACGTGTTCGACCTCAAGTTCAAGGATCGGACCGTGCAGTTCGGCAGCGCCGAGTGGAACGCAAGTTGGGTTGCGAACCTGCGCACCGGCATTGATGCCATCCTCGAGACCGGTGCGAGGGTGGCACTGCTCGAGGTGCCCTGCTACCGCCCGTACTTCACGGGCGGGCCGGGGACGCGTGTCTTCCCCGAGCGGCGCGACGACAGCCGCACACGCCACCTGAACGACTTGCTGCGGCGCGTCGCGGACAGCGATCCCGGCAACGTCACCTTCATCGCCGGTCCCACGGAGTGGTGCACCGACGAGACCACCGCCACCAGCAGGTCCAACCGCTACGACGGCGTCCACTACACGGGTCGGGGGGCGTTGCTCGTCTACAAGGCGATCCGGGACCAGTTACTCGCCATCCCGGTTTCGCCCGAGCAGCACGCAAAGCGTCCGAGGAACTAGCCGGAACCACCGGGAACCGACAGGTGCCGGGAGGCGGAGAACCTACTCGCTGGTAACTTGGCGGGCATGCCCGAGTTCTCGCTAACGCTCAGTGACGACCAGCAGCAGATCCAGAAGTGGGTCCACGATTTCGCCGCGGAGGTGATCCGGCCTGCTGGCCAGGAGTGGGACGAGCGTGAGGAGTTCCCCTGGCCGATCGTGCAGGAGGCCGCCAAGATCGGCCTGTACGGGGTCGACTTCATGCTGAACGCGATGTCCGACAAGACCGGCCTCACCCTGCCGGTCGCGCTCGAGGAGATGTTCTGGGGCGATGCCGGCATCGGCATGGCACTCATGGGATCGGGACTCGCCGCAGCGGGCATCTCCGGCACCGGCACGCCGGAGCAGGTGTTCGAGTGGGTGCCCCAGTGCTACGGCACTGCCGACGACGTCAAACTCGGCGCGTACTGCGTGAGCGAACCCGATGCGGGTTCCGACGTGTCGTCACTGCGCACGCGTGCGGTGTACGACGAGGCCAAGGACGAGTGGGTGATCAACGGCACCAAGGCGTGGATCACCAACGGCGGTATCGCCGACATCCACGTCGTGGTGGCCGCTGTCGACCCGTCGTTGAAGAGCCGTGGTCAGGCATCGTTCATCGTGCCCAAGGGCGTGAAGGGCATCTCGATGGGCCAGAAGTACGCCAAGCACGGCATCCGTGCGTCGCACACCGCCGAGGTCGTGCTCGACGAGGTGCGAGTACCGGGTCGCATGCTGCTGGGTGGCAAGGAGAAGCTCGACGCAAAACTCGCCCGTGCACGGGAGGCCGGTCGTTCCGGCGAGAAGCAGCCGGCCATGGCGACCTTCGAGGCAACCCGTCCTGCCGTGGGCGCGCAGGCCATCGGCATCGCCCGTGCTGCGTACGAGTACGCGTTGGAGTACGCGAAGGAGCGTCACGCATTCGGCCGACCGATCATCATGAACCAATCGATTGCGTTCAAGCTCGCCAACATGATCACCGAGATCGACGCTGCCCGTCTCTTGGTGTGGCGCGCGGCCTGGCTCGCCCGCAATGGCGGCTTCCGCAACGGTGAGGGATCGATGAGCAAGTACAAGGCCGGTGAAGTGGCGGTGTCGGTCACGCAGGAGGCCATCCAGATCCTCGGCGGCGTCGGCTACACCCGCGAGTACCCGGTAGAGCGCTGGCACCGCGACTCGCGCATCTACTGCATCTTCGAGGGCACGTCCGAGATCCAGCAGCTGGTGATCGCCCGGGCCATCTCGGGAATGCGCATCGAGTAGCGCGGGTATCCGCGCACGACACGTGCGTCGTCAGCAGAATCGTGTACATGACACAGCACACCGAAGCAGCCTCCCGGGCCACCGGTCAGGAGGCAGCCACAGCGGGCTTCGATGCCTGTAGGGCCCGGTACGGAACCTTCCCCGAATGCCCGTTGTGCGGACACGATCTCACTCCCGAGCACGCACACTTCAAGTGCCGCGGGTGTGGCTGGCGCGACAGTTGCTGCGACTGACGACGTCCTGCGGGGTGGCATAGCGACGCTCGCCCCGGGATCGGCCGACCTTCGGCCCGGAAGGGTTGGTGTGACAGGCTGACGTGGTGACCGGAGGGGGAGTACCGGGGGTGGCGCACGATCGCACGATCCCCGGTCGCACATTGTTCGACAAGGTGTGGGACGACCACGTTGTCGCGCATCTCGGGGACGGCGTCGACCTGCTGTTCGTGGACCGTCACCTCACCCACGATCTCGAGGCCGGCCCGAACCTCGCGCGACTGGAGCGTCAGGGCCGGGGCGTGCGGCGTCCGGACCTCACGTTCGCCACACCGGACCACGCCGTGGCGAGTGCGCCGGGGCGCAACGCCGACACCAATCCAACGGGCGGCCGCCTGCTCCGCGACATGCGGCGGGCCACGACCCGATTCGGGATCCGCATGTTCGACATCGGTGAGGTGGGTCAGGGCATCGTGCACGTCATCGGGCCCGAACTCGGTATCACCAACCCGGGAATGCTCATCGTCTGCTCCGACAGTCACACCTGTACGCACGGTGGCCTCGGTGCCCTTGCGTTCGGGGTGGGTGCGAGCGAGGCGACCCATGTGCTCGCCACGCAGACGATCAAGCAGGCGCGCCCTCGCACGATGCGGGTCACGTTCCGCGGCTCGCGTCCCGTCGGAGTCACGGCGAAGGACATGGTGCTCCACGCAATCGGCACCCTCGGTGTGGCGGCCGGACGCGGTCACGCCGTCGAGTGGGCGGGCGCCCCGATACGGGCACTCGATGCCGAGCAACGGATGACGCTGTGCAACATGTCGATCGAGATGGGCGCAAAGATCGGGATGATTGCGCCGGACGACGTGACGTTCGAGTACGTCGCCGGGCGGCCCTACACGCCGAGTGGCGGGTTGCTCGACCGTGCCATCGCGTACTGGCGCACGCTTCCGGGCGACGAGAGCGCACGTTTCGACCGCGAGGCCAGCGTCGACATCTCACATCTCGTGCCACAGGTGACGTGGGGAACGAATCCTGAGCAGGTGATCGGCATCGATGGTGTCATCCCCGATCCCGACACCGAACCCGACGCATCGCGCCGCGCCGCGCAGCGTGCAGCACTCGAGTACATGGGACTGCGACCTGGCGAGCACCTCGAGGGAACACCGGTTGACTGGGTGTTCATCGGGTCGTGTGCGAACTCCCGCATCTCCGACCTTCGGGAGGCTGCTGCGGTGGTGCGCGGCCGTCGGGTGGCACCACACGTGCGTGCCTGGGTGGTGCCCGGGTCGGTGCAGGTGCAGCGCGACGCCGAGGCCGAGGGACTCGACGCAGTGTTCCGTGCGGCCGGGTTCGAGTGGCGCGAACCGAGTTGTTCGATGTGCCTCGCCGCCAACGGCGACACGGTGGGCCCCGGGCAGCGATGCGTCTCGACGAGCAACCGCAACTTCGTCGGGCGGCAGGGTCCCGGAGCGCGTACCCACCTGTCAAGCCCTTCGATGGCAGCGGCGGCGGCCGTGACCGGAACGATCACCGACGTACGTCGACTGGCGGGGGTTCAACGGTGAGGGCATTCACCGAGCACACCGGCCGGGTGGTCCCGATACTGCGCCGCGACATCGACACCGACGTGCTCATCCGCATCGAACGACTGATCGAGAACCCGCCGGACGCATTGGGGCCGTTCCTGTTCGAGGCGTGGCGCTACCTGCCCGACGGTTCTCCGGACCCTGCGTTTGCGCTCAATCAGGAGCGCTACGCCGGGGCATCGATTCTGGTCGCAGGCCCGAACTTCGGTTGTGGGAGTTCGCGTGAGCACGCCGTCTGGGCGCTCGACGGACAGGGCATCCGCTGCGTGATCGCACCGTCGTTCGGGGACATCTTCGTGCAGAACTGCTTCCAGAACGGTGTGCTCCCGGTAGCACTCGACGAGGCTGCGATCGCTGAGGTACTCGCCGAACTCGAGCCTCTCGACGATCCCCTGCTCACCGTGAGCCTCGAGCAGTGCGCCGTGTCCGCCCCCTCGGGACGCAGGTGGACATTCGTGGTGGCCGACGACCGGCGCGAGGCGCTGCTCCAGGGCCTCGACGAGATCGGGGCGACGCTGCTACGTAGTGACGACATCGAGCGATTCATGCGGGACGACCGCGATCGGCGACCATGGGTGCACCACCACTCGGGTGGGCACAACGCGGGGGAGACCACCGTGGGGGAACCGAAATGACGAGGTTGCTGGTCCTCGCAGGTGATGGCATCGGGGCGGAGATCATGCCGCAGGTTCGCCGTGTCGTGGACTGGTTCGTTGCGCGTCGCGGGCTCGAGGTGGACCTTCACGAGGAGCTGTTCGGCATCCCGGCGTGGAAGACACATGGCACGCTCATGCGCGATGAGACCTGGGCGGAGATCCTCGGTGCAGATGCGATCCTCTTCGGTGCAATCGGGGCACCGGAGTACGAACAACTGCCCGACTCCGAGCGCCGGGTCGACTGGCTGCTCGAGATGCGTCGGACACTCGACCTGTTCGAGAATCTCCGGCCCATCCGCGCCTACGAACCGCTGCTCGCCTCGTCGACGTTGCGCCCCGAGGTGATCGGCGGTGTCGACATGGTGATCGTCCGGGAGCTGTGCGGCGGCGTGTACTTCAACGAGCCACGCGGTATCGAGACCCTTGCTGACGGCACGCGCCGTGCGGTGAACACCTATGCCTACACCACCCCGGAGATCGAGCGGATAGCCCGAGCCGCGTTCGAGCTTGCTCGCACGCGGAGGAAGAAGGTGTGCTCGGTCGACAAGGCGAACGTGCTCGAGAACGGTCGACTCTGGCGCGACGTCGTCTCGCGCCTCGGCGCCGACGAGTTTCCCGACGTTGCGCTGTCTCATCTGTACGTCGACAACTGCGCGATGCAGTTGGTGCGCCATCCCGGCCAGTTCGACGTGATGGTTACCGAGAACCTGTTCGGGGACATCCTCTCCGACTGTGCGGCCATGTCGACCGGGTCGCTCGGCATGCTCCCGTCTGCCTCGCTCGGACCACGTCGCGCCGACGGGAGTCGCCCGGCGCTCTACGAGCCGATTCACGGGAGTGCACCGGATATCGCTGGTCGGGGGATCGCCAACCCCGTGGGGGCGATCGCAAGTTTCGCGATGTGTCTGCGCCACTCGCTCGACCGGACAGACGACGCGCTTCTGCTCGAGCGAGCCATCGAGGTTGCCCTCGTCGCCGGTGCGCGTACCGCCGACATCGCAATGCCCGGTGAACGCACGCTCTCCACCTCTGCGATGGGCGACGCCGTTCTTGCTGCCCTCGAGTCCCTCTCCACCACTTCCGCGAAAGGCTGATGCAGATGCGCGAACCGTATGTGTTCCCGATGTCGGAGTCCCCGTTCTCCACCGATGTGCCACCGCTCGAGCGCCGTCGACGGGTACTCGAGGTGGGTGCCGATGTGGTCACCGACGAGATGGGCATGGTCATCGACTTCATGTCCGAAGCCGATGTGGAGGGCGTGTTGAACGACCCGAGGTTCGCCGCGGTCGCACTTCCCACACTTCACCTCTCGGGGGTCACCGACGGTCCGCTCTGGGACCTCTGGACACAGTTGATGTTCGCCAAGGACAACGAGGACCACAAGCGAATCCGCAGTGTCATGACGAAGGAGTTCTCGCCACGACGCATCGAACGGCTTCGCCCGGCGATCGAGGGCATCGCAGATGGTCTCATTGCTGCGCTGCCCTCGGGACCATCGTTCGACCTGGTCGAGCGGTACGCCATCCCGTTCTCGGCCCAGATGGTCTGCGCGATGCTCGGCGTGCCGCTCGTAGATGCGGATCGTGCTGCGGTGTGGGGTTTCGACCTCGCGCGCGCCTTCTTCCCCTTCATGAGCCCGGAACGGAAGGAACGTGCAGAGCGGTCCGCAGTGGAGATCCGTGCGTACATGGACAACCTCCTGGCGAAGCGGCGTGCGGAGCCGAAGGACGACGTCATCTCGATGCTCGCGAGTGCCGATACCTCAGCAGTGCTCAGCCCGGCGGAGGTGCAGGCGCTTGCGTGCAACATGGTGTTTGCGGGCCTCGAGGCAACGGCCAAGGGTGTGGCTACCGGCGCCTACTTCTTGATCCAGCACGGAAAGCTTGCCGAACTCGGCTCCCGGCCCGAACTCGTCGACACCGCAGTGCTCGAGCTGCTCCGCTTCGCCCCACCAGCGCAGAACGTGGCACGGCTCGCGCCGGTCGACATGGTCTGTCAGGACGTTGCACTCAAGGGTGGTCAGGTAGTGAGCGCAAACGTTTTCGCTGCGTGCCGCGACCCGAAGCGCTACGCGAACCCCGACGAACTCGACCTTGCGAGGCCGGCGGGCAAGCAACTTCCGTTCGGTGCCGGTGCGCACTACTGCCTCGGTGCCAGCCTCGGCCGACTCGGGCTCGGGATTGCGTTGCAGCGTCTGGCGCAACAGTGTCCGAACCTCCGACTCGCCGAGGGCGATTCCGGTGTTGGCTGGGACTACGAGGGTTTCGCCGGTGTGATGCGACTCCCCGTGGTCCACTAAACCCTAAATCTGGGTCTGGAAAACGCCCAAAACGGGCAGAAAGTTGACCGAGACGTAGGGTCAGACCTTGCGGTCGAGGCCGTCCCAGTACGGGCGGCGCAACTCGCGCTTGAGCAACTTGCCGCTCGCGTTGCGCGGCAGTGCGTCGACGAAGATCACCTTCGTAGGGCACTTGAAGTGAGCGAGGTGCTCGCGTGCGAAGGCGATGAGTTCCTGCTCGGTGATGCTTGCTGACGCACGCCGGACGACGAAGGCGATGGGAACCTCACCCCACTTGTCGTGTGGCACCCCGACGATGGCAATCTCGTGCACGTCCGGGTGACCGGCGATGACGTTCTCGACCTCCGCGGGATAGATGTTCTCGCCACCGCTGATGATCATGTCCTTCAGGCGGTCGTTCACGTACAGATACCCGTCGCGTAGGTTGCCGATATCGCCGGTGAGCAACCAACCGTCGACAATGGCGGCGGCGGTAGCGTCGGGTCGACGCCAGTATCCGGCCATCACCTGTGGCCCGCGGATGAGGATCTCGCCGTCGGTGCCCTCCGGCAGGTCGACCAGCGTTCCCGGTTCGACCACGCGCAGTTCGGTGTCGCGGGCGGGGCGACCGACGCTGCGGAGCAGGTGACGTTTGGGCCCGGTCGGGTCGTGGTCGTCGGGGCTGAGGAAGACGCATGCGGCGCAGGTCTCGGTGAGGCCGTACGAGCCGACGAACACCCTGCCAAAGCGCGCGATCGCCGAGACGAGGAGCGTGTCGGTGATCGGGGAGGCGCCGTACATGATGAACCGGATCGACGAGACGTCGGCGGGCTCGTCGCACCCGAGCATCATCTGCACCATGGTCGGCACCCAGAGCGTGTGTGTCACCCGGTGCTGCTCGACGAGGCGCAGCACGGTGGCGGGGACGAGTTCGCGCATCACGACGATCGGGAGTCCGTTGGCGAGTGCCTGCATCGCCCATCCCGAGCCGCCGATGTGGAAAACCGGGAGCGCCACCATGCTGACGGAATCGGCGCTGAAACCATTGATGTCGAGACCTGCACGGAGGAACGCAGCGAGGTTGCCGTAGGTGATGAGCACTCCCTTGGGGTGGCCGGTGGTGCCCGATGAGTACAGCTGTAACCAGGTATCCGACGGTTGGGGGCGGTGCCCGGGGTCGACGGCCGGCGCTGCATCGCGCAAGGACTCGAACTCGGCGTGGGGCCCGTCGAGCGGGATGCAGCGCATACCAGTGGGTACGAGGGCACGGAATTCGTCGTGAACCACTACCGACGTGGCACCGCAGTCGTCGAGCACGTAGCGCACCTCGTCGGCCGACAGGCGCCAGTTCACGGCACAGACCACCACCCCCGTCTTGGCGGCGGCGAAGATCAGTTCGAAGAACTCGGCGCAGTTGCGTCCGAGGAACCCGACCCGGTCCCCCTCCGCGAGCCCGAGTGCCCGCAGCACCTGCGCAACTCGGTTCGACCGCTCGTCGAGCGTGGCGTACGAGAGGGAGATCTCGCCGTCGATGACAGCGGTGGTGGAATCGGAGCCACGCTCGCGCACCATGTCGACCACCTGTTCGATCAGCACCGTCCCCTTCGGCATCGCTGTTGTGTCCCCCTCGTCGCCGTCGCACTACCGTAACCGCCGGGGTACCGAGCAGGGGAGTGCAGGTCGTGACCGACATCATCATGGGGGCGCCACGAGTGGCGCTCAACGAGAGCGACGCCAGTATCCACGATGCCAAGGAAGCGCTGCGCCTCGGGTTCCGCGGATCGGCCGTGGCGGGCACCGTGCACCTCGACTGCTTCGTGCCACCGCTGCTCGAGGCGTTCGGCCAGCAGTGGTTCGAGCGGGGAAGTATCTCGCTGTACTTCGAGAACATCATCATCTCCGGCGAGGAAGTCGAGTCTGCGGTGCACCTGCCGGCAATGGGCGATGAACGCGTGCGCGTGTATGCGCAACGTCGCGGCGAGCCAGACTTCCTCGTGATGCAGGGCACGGCCTCGCTCGGCTTCGACGCGAAGTCGGAACTGCGTACGCGCGACCTGCGGCTGTGTGACTCCTCCCAATTGCGACTCCTCGAGGGGGTGCAACCGGGACAGTCGCTCGGCGAGATGACCCGTCGCGTGTCGTCGGAGTCGCAGTCGCACGCACTGCGGACCGGGGGAATCAACACGGCTCTCCCCTGGTACACCACGGTGTCGCCGTGGGGAGAGCCCATTGCGTGCCCGAGTCATATCGCGTTCATGATGCTGCGTATGGCCAACGCCGACGACGGGACGTACTTCCCGCAACTGTCACCTCGCATCGGCAGTACCTCGTCGATGTTCGGCGCCTGCGAGATCGCGTTCATCAACGGTCCGGTGTTCCTCGACCGGCCCTACACCGTGCGCGGTCAGGTGGTTGGTGTCGGGCAGAGCCCGAAGACGGAGTACGTGTGGTGGGATGCCTCGGCCTACGACGAGGACGGCACCGAGGTGGTGCGCCTCCGCCACCTGTTCCGCATCATCAAGTCTGCGTCAGCGCTGTACGCCTGAGTCGAAGTACTCGTACGGCAGGTCGCACCCACGGTTGGACCTCGTGCTGCGCCCCGGTGAGCGCTTACCGGTTATCTTCCGTTCGAGTACTCAACGCACCCAGCAGTTGCTCGGTGTTCCAGTGAGAGGTCGGCAATGAAGGCAGAGCGAGTGGCGCCCGAGTCGGTGCGCGGCGGATTCATGGTGCGCAAGCGCCCGACCTTCGATTCGGTCGCCGAGGAGCGTCGATATCGACTGGAGCGTCTCGCCGGGGTGTGTCGGGTGTTCGGGCGCAAGGGGTTCAGCGAGGGTGTGCTCGGTCACGTCACGGTGCGCGACCCCGAGCACCCCGACCTGCTCTGGGTGAACCCCCTTGGGATGTCGTTCCGGAAGATCCGCGTCTCGGACCTCA
>Ga0129333_10007624_pt1 | contig 10212 bp, 17 predicted proteins | sample CPB6_08_DNA_FD_94474 | JGI IMG/M metagenome (GOLD analysis project Ga0129333, IMG submission 94474) | Freshwater to marine salinity gradient microbial communities from Chesapeake Bay, USA - CPBay_Sum_0.6_0.8_DNA | ecosystem: Environmental > Aquatic > Marine > Coastal | place: USA: Chesapeake...
AATAACAAAAAAGCAATAGTCCAATATTACAAAATACCCGCAACAGAAAAATGGGTAGAGTACATGTTGGATAAGCATGATGTTAACAAAATACTAATGGATAGCGATTTTGCAACAAAAATGGACTTGTTAGAAGTTTTGCAAGTTTTAGAGCGCAAAATTGACTATATGTATAAGCATCCAAATTTTGAGTTTAAAAAAGCAACAGATTTGTTTCATCGGCTCAAAAATGCAACTAAAGTTGTACCTTTAGCAACACCCAAAAACGTTGCAAAAAAGCAACGGAAAAAACGGTAGACTAAAAAGACCCATTTTGCTATACTATGTGTGTTGGGTAGTTAATTTTAACTGTAACTTTTAGGAGAGTATATGTCAAAGACTTTTACTTTTGCGGGTACTTGCACTGAGAACGGTGCCGTTGTTTACAAATTTGCTAACGACGCTAGTCGTGCTAAGGCACTTGAGCGTTTTGGTTGCACTAACATTAACATGGTTGAGTTGCCCAATGCAATGGATAAAGAGGCGGCTGTTGCTTATTTGGCTACTGTGGGTATGACTGCTACTAAAGCCCCTCGTGCTGCCAAGGCTGCAAAGCCTACTGCTGCAAAGCCTGTAAAGGCTGTGGCTGCTCGACTGCCCAAAGTTAAAACTACTGGTGACGACGAGGTTACCCGTGAGTCTTATGCTGAGGCTATGGGCGAGCGTAGTGCCAACGGCATGCCGGTTGTGTCGTTTGCACAATACAAGCGTGATGCCGCCAAAGCGGTTGCGTTCTTTGCCAAGTGTGATGCCAAACTTGCTGTCAAACGTGCTGCGGGTAAAGCTCTGTAATACAATGAGCGTCTGTTGTGTAAAAGCGACAGACGCTTATTCTGTTTTACGCTATAATAATGTTTCACACGTTATAAAGGAGAATATAAATGGCTGTAACTGAAACCCGCACGGTCACACCCGAAGAGGTCCGTAGCCGTGTACTGCGTTGCTTTAAACACAAGCGTCCTGTGTTCCTCTGGGGTCCGCCCGGTGTTGGCAAATCCGAAGTCGTAGCTGACATCACAAGCGAGCTTGGCGGCTACATGATTGACTTGCGCCTAAGTCAAATGGAGCCCACTGACTTGCGCGGTATCCCGTTCTTTAATAAAGACAAGGGTCTAATGGATTGGGCACCACCAATTGATTTGCCTGATGTAGAACTTGCTGCACAATACCCAATCGTTGTGCTGTTGCTCGACGAAATGAACTCAGCTGCGCCGGCTGTGCAAGCGGCTGCATATCAATTGATTCTTAATCGTCGTATCGGCAAGTATCATCTGCCAGACAATGTTGTTATGGTAGCCGCTGGCAACCGTGATTCGGACAAGGGTGTTACATATCGTATGCCTAGTCCGTTAGCCAATCGTTTCTTGCACTTGGAAGTACGACCCGACTTTGAATCGTGGCAGACTTGGGCTGTCAAGAACAAGATTCATGCAGACGTTGTCGGTTACTTGAGTTTCGCTAAAGCGGACATGTTTGATTTTGATCCGCGTAGTAATAGTCGTTCGTTCCCGACACCACGTACCTGGACCTTTGCAAGTGAGTTTTGTCATGACGAGGGTGTTAGTGCTGCTGAATTGACGGATCTTATTGCAGGCTGTGTCGGCGAAGGTACTGCTGTCAAGTTCATGGCCCATCGTAAACATGCGGCCAACTTGCCCAAGCCCGAAGACATTCTGGCAGGCAAAGTAAAAGAACTAAAGACAAAAGAAGTGTCGGCTATGTATTCGTTGACCACTAGTATGTGCTACGAATTGCAAGACTACTACACAAAAAACGGCAAGGACAAGATTGCCGAGTTTCATAAGATGGCCGACAACTTCTTGCGGTTTATGATGGATAACTTTACAACTGAAGTCACTGTCATGGGTGCGCGAGTTGCGTTGACCACATACAACCTGCCAATGGTTCCTGGCAAGATGCCGAGCTTTGATGAGTTCCATCAGCGGTTTGGTAAGTATGTTCTCGCAGCAGCAGGTTCGAGCAAATAAGTTTTATCGCGTGTGAGGCGGGGGCAGGGCTCAGGTCCGTAAGACCCCCTTATTTTTATGAAATTTACAATTACCAAGCTTGATGGTCGATACACCGGTAGTAGCTGGTACAAGTATCGCATAGAATTCATATCAATACTGTATGGATACGATGCTCGCAAGGATCGAGCACAACAATATCAAGAGATGTTAGAATGGCTTTGGGAAACTTACGGCCCTGGTTGCGAGCGCGATCATAAGAAGTTTTTTGCATTTAAAGATGAGAATACTACAGGACCTGAAGCAAGGAAAAACGGTCCAAAATGGGCGTGGTTCGTTGATTCTAAATCAGGACTTCCTTATATATACATTGTTGGCGACGAAACACTATCGCACATACAATTAAAATGGACCAATTGACTATAAATCCCGTTTGCGCTATAATATACATATAGTTAAGGAGCATGTAAATGGCAGATTCAACCGTAATTGACAAAGCAAAAGTTGTAACAGTAACGGATCCACGCACGGATGCTGCGGCTCGTGAGAAACTTACTACAGCCCGTATTGGCTTGCTACTAAAGGCTCCGTTCTTTGGACAGTTGGCTACTCGTATGACACTGACCAATGCCGATGAGTGGTGTTCAACTGCGGCCACAGACGGACGCAAGTTCTATTACAATAGTGAGTTCGTAAACCGGATGCCGCTTAAACAACTAGAGTTTCTAGTTGGACACGAGATTCTACATGCGGTTTATGATCACATGGGCCGACGTGGCGACCGTATGCCGCGTCTTAGTAACATTGCTGCTGATTACTGTGTTAACCAAGATCTTGTGGATCAACGCATTGGCGAAAAGATCTCAGTGGTACCAATCTTGTATGATGCCAAGTTCAAGGGACAGAGTTACGAAGAGGTTTACGACTATCTGTATCAAAATGCAGACAAAATTAACATGGACCAACTTGAACAGATGGTTCTTGATGATCATCTAGAAGATGGTGATAGCGAAGGCGAAGGCGGAGATGGTGACAAAGACGGTAAAGGTCGTCCCAAACTCAGTAAAGAAGAAGCACAGGCTATCCGCGACGAAATCAAGGGTGCTGTGATTGCAGCGGCTCAGGCTGCTGGCGCCGGCAACTTGCCCGCAGGTGTCAAGCGTCTACTTAAAGACATCACTGCACCAGTCATTGGTTGGAAAGAATTGCTGCAACAACAGATTACTGCAATAATCAAGAACGATTATACTTGGGCCAGACCGAGTCGCAGAGGTTGGCACATGGATGCTGTTATGCCGGGACTCAAGCCCGGTGACATGATTGATATCTGTATTGCCATGGATCAATCTGGATCCATCAGCGAAGAAGATAGTCGTGCGTTCCTGGGTGAAATAAAAGGCATTATGGAATCATTTGACGAGTACAAGATTACACTGTGGTGCTTTGATACTGAAATTTACAATGTTCAAACTTTTACGAGTGACAACATTGACGACATTATGACTTATGAGCCCATGGGCGGCGGCGGTACCGACTTTATGGCCAATTGGGAATTTATGAAAGAGCATAACATTGAACCCAAGAAGTTTGTTATGTTTACCGACGGCATGCCATTTGGTGAGTGGGGCGAAGAAGAGTACTGCGAAACTATTTGGATCATTAAAGGTAACCCAGGTTGTGAACCACCGTGGGGCATCTGGGCCCACTATGAAGAAGCGAAAGGACGATAATGAAGAGATCGTGGCGTTTTATTAAATGGTTTGTGAGTAAATGTGGTTGGTTTGAGGTATTGTTGTTTTCGTCTGCTTTTTGTTTGTCAGCAGGGCTTACAGCAGGCGAAGGCACTACTCGTAATATCTTTTGGGGTATAGCTGTATGCCTAAATGTTCTAGCAGCATTGATTTTTGTTGCATGGGGTGTTCGCAATATGTGGCGTGATTTTGTCAAACACGACGAACAAGTGTTTGATATACTTAAACAGAAAGATATAAAATGATCAACAAAGAATTCATTTTAGTCATCATAGCTGTAGCAATAGGAACGGTATTAGCTCTGGCATATTATCCAAGCGATCGTCGCGTTATTGATTGCAGCATTGCAGAAATCAGTCCTGACTATACCAACGAGATGAAAGAAGCTTGTAGGAAAGAAAGGATGGCACGATGAAAGTGGAACTCACTAGCGAAGCAGTGGACGGATTGATGCGGAGCATACTGATGCAAGACTATCGAGGTCTATGCGACGATATTAATCGTCTTGAATCGGCTAAAGAATTGGCCCTGCACCAACGAGAAGATTTGAATCATAATTATCACTATCGTAATGCAATGGAAACGCTTCTCGAATACTATGTTGGATTTAACTGGAAAGAACAACTAGAGGACAATAATGGAACCAATTGATTATACTCAAATTAAAGCAAGCAAAAAAGTCCTAAAGCTAATTGCAGACTTACAGGAACGTTTATTGCTTACAGAAGATGCATTAGAAGATATTACCCGTGCTGCCGAGATCGTGGAAGTAACCGGACAACGAGAAATTCTAAGCACCTGGATTGAACAAGCCAATGAATTTCTCAAAGATCGTATTGTACGACCTGACTCTAGTATTGGTGCCGACGAACAAAAAATTCTTGTCATAACCGACGAAACAGAAGGCAACAAGGATGTTACGTAACGGCGAAGCCAATCCGTTAACTGTACACGGGCTACGAGAATTAGAACGTTGCCCGCCTCATTTTGTACAAGTCAAATTTGAAATACGTTGCAGCCGTAAACAGGTAACTGATTGGATATGGGAAAACTTCGAAGGTCGTTTTTGGTTTGACGACTTGTATTTTGTCACAGAAAGCGGCTCTATTTCTATGACTGCTTGTGCTGCTTTTGAGATTCCCGGTGAAGCCAGTATGTTTTCCCTGATGCTGGATCAAATACAAGAATATTCCGGCATGCTCTCATAAAAATAAAAAAATAAACCTGTGTCCTTTCTCTGTTAAATAATATATAACTTTAATGGAGAACACATGGACGAGAATCCACAATCCCCCGAATCACCCAGCCTGGCACTTACTGATTTAGTACTACTACTAAATCTTATTAGAATGACCAGCGAACGTGGTGCAATCAAAGCCGAGGAACTAAGTGCAGTTGGTATAGTATATGACAAACTTCTAAAATTTTTAGAAGCAAGTGGCGCTATAAATAAACAGACACCAGCAGATCCCGCAGCGGGTCAATCCGAATAAAATCAAGGAGAATTCAAATGTTAAAGCACGTTGGCAAACACAACGACAAACGATGTGTAATTGTTTTTCGAAAAATTCCAGATTTAGAACATATGGCTTTAGTTGTCTATAGCGATCTACTTCCTAGAATGGTTCACGATGAAGTAATGCGAGCACTAGAAAGCCCACAAGGACAAGAAGCTAAAGAATTAAGCGATGTGTTGTTTAGAACAATTATGGCAGATGGACATAACTGTCTAGAAAGCTTACATCGTAACGGCCTGATGAAAAAGGTGCCCACCAATCAAGTGTTGGTAACGCCTACTTCTACTAGCAGTGTTCGTCTTGATGAACTAAACGACATCTTAGATGAAATGACCAAAGGAGAAGAAGCTTTAAAACGACTTCAAGAAATAGATGCCAGTCGCGGCATGACAGGTAAACAGGCACCACGACGAGCAGAAATAAAAGAAATAGGTGAACGTCGTACAAGAGAAGCACAAGGTAACACCAGTGCAGCAGAAATGTTATCGGGTTTATTGTCTGATTCGGACTTGGCTGTCCAGCGTTTAGAACAAGCTGAAAAAATGGAAGCAAGTGCTAGACAGTTGTTAGCAGAAGCAGAAAGATTAAAAACAGAAGCACAAAGTCTAAGTCCAAAGGTAGAAAATGCCGGAACAAAAACCAAAAAAACCGCGACGAAAAAGCAAGCGGCTTAACTTAAACACAAAAGCACAATGGGAATCAATTTTACAATCAGTAGAGAAAAAAGAGATTCCCATTGCCTTACTTGAAAGTGTTGCTGTCAATCTCACTGATGGTACCATTGTAAATATTAATATAAAAGAATTGTTAGACGAAGGCAATGATCCAGACATTTTAGAAAAAATGTTAAAGACAAAATTGTTGGCATTAGATTATATTATTGAAGATATTGATTTTTATATCAGCGTCGCGGCAGTTCAAAAAGCAGTGCAACCAGCCACAGACGAATTACTTAAAAATTTATGATTTGTACAATTTTTGCCACAGACCAAGCAGGCACGTTTGGTAATCGCGGAACTTTACCGTGGGCCATGGACCCAGAAGATATGGCCTGGTTCAAGGAACATACACACAATCAAGTTGTTGTGATGGGACGAAGAACTTGGGACGATCCCAAAATGCGAAAACCATTGCCGAATAGAATCAATTGTGTAGTTAGCAGTAAATCGATTGTTGGGTATCCTAGTGTTCGTCGATTACACGGGGATTATAAAAAACAAATTCAAGAACTACAAACATTGTTTCCAACTAAGAATATCTTTATATTGGGCGGTCCGGATCTCATTATGGACTGTAAAGATCTAATAGACTATGCTTATATTACTCATAGAAAAGGTGCTGCCTTTTCGGATGTTAAAATTGATATGCGAGCATTTATGATAGGTATGAGAATCACAAGTAGTAGACCTAGCACGGATAAGATGTTAAACTTTAGTATCTACAAAAATGTAGATATTTTTAGACCTTTATAAATGGAACAACAATATTTAACAGCATTGCGTGATGTTTTACTAACAGGGACACGCAGAGATGATCGCACGGGTGTAGGCACCATATCAAAGTTTGGTATGCAACAACGTTATGATTTGAGTCAAGGTTTTCCTGCTGTTACTACCAAAAAACTAGCATGGCGAAGCGTAGTTGGCGAACTACTCTGGATGATCGAAGGCTCGGGTGACGAGCGTAGGCTGGCAGAGATTACCCACGGAACCAAGGACGGTACAGTCACTATCTGGACTCCCAATGCGCTTGCTCGTTATTGGAAACCCAAGGCCAAATTTGAAGGTGACCTGGGTAGAGTATATGGTGTACAATGGCGTAAATGGCGTGCAATTAAGCCTAGAGAAACCGAAGGAACTTTCAAGGACAGTTTTGGTTCTACATATCGTAGAACAGGTAATAATATAGAAGTGCGAGAAGTCGATCAACTAAGGAATCTAATCGACGGCATCCGAGCAGACCCACACGGACGAAGACATATATTATCAGCGTGGAACCCAGGCGAATTAGATGCCATGGCTCTGCCCCCGTGTCACTGCTTTGCACAGTTTTATGTAGATAATGGAAGATTGAGTTGCCAGATGTACCAGCGTTCTTGCGATATGTTTCTGGGCGTACCTTTTAATATTGCAAGCTACTCGCTATTGACGCACATGATTGCCCAGGTGTGCGGCCTCGAGGTAGGAGAGTTTGTTCATGTACTTGGCGACGCACATATATATCTGGACCATGTAGAGCAGGTAAACGAACAGCTAAAGCGTGAACCATTACCTGCTCCAACTCTCTGGCTCAATCCGGAGATTACTGATATCACTAAATTTACCATGGCTGATATCCGTCTTGATGGATATACTAGTCATGACGTTATTCGAGCAAAGATGGCTGTTTAATGATTACCATTCTGGTAGGTGATAGAACAGAATATATATCTGTTGCAGCAAAAAAATATAGTCATGATGCAAGTTTGATCACTGAAGATAATTTTAGAAATATTTCAAACGGGATCTATTATATTAGTCTTGGTGATTTTACCTCTATCAACAATTTTACACTAGCTTTAAATAGTGCAGATAAATTAATTTATTGTCCACCCGACCGCTGGTCGGACACTGATAGCAGTAATTTTAGTTATATGCAAAAATGGACTGAATTTTACTTACATGCATTCAATGGTTATAAAAAAGTCGAAGGTATAGAGCGAACATCCAACATCAGCAACGCTGATGCAATGTTATCACTTGTTGACACTAGAAAAGTCGACTCTCAACAGTTATGGGTCGCAGGATGTAGTGTGTCTATTGGGGACTGGTTAAATCCAGAAGACAGATATGGGCAAATATTATCAAACAAATTAAAAATTCCTGTGTCATTTTTAGCACAAGGCGGAAGTTCTATCAAATGGGCAGCAGATCAAATTTTACGATCGGATATACGAAAAGATGATGTTGTAATTTTTGGATTAACTTCTGCATGCAGGTTTAATTATTATCAAGACAAAAAAGTGCTACACGTTAATAGTTCCTTTTATCAATCACATCCAGAATTTAATAATTTAATTAACATCACTACCCTTGATAGTGAAAATAGTATATACCAATCAATAATAAGTGTATATCAAGTAATTAATTTTTGCAAAGCAGTTGGTGCTAAATTAATACTGGCAGGATTGTTGATTACTGAGGAAGAACTATCGCATTTTGCATCTATACCAAATTATCGTCACTTAAACGGATTTTTTGGATTAAACAAAGACAATAAATTCATCGACTTTGCGTACGACAATGTTCATCCAGGTCCACTTATGCACCAATGGTACGCAGACAAAATATTAAATTTTATGACAGCAAAATAACTTTATGGTACTACATTCATTTTACATGGCCGATGTAGAAGATCCTTATCTATACGCAGGATTTCCAATTACAGAATGGCAGGCAACTGATAAGGGAAAGTGGGTAATGGCGAATGTTACAGAGGAACCTATGTTTCATGTTACACCAGATCCCAATACACTCGGATATCGTGTAGTAATAACAGGCAAACTCAACCCCCAAGCAGAAACTTACTTTAGATTAAAATATCGATGAGAGCATTTATAACAGGCAGCGCCGGATTCATTGGTCACAATGTTGTTCGTTTTCTTGAACAACATGGAGTAGAATGTTTTGGCGTAGACAATCGTACCAATTACGGATTTGTGCCCCAAGTTGAATTAAACTACTTGATTCAAGAAAGATTTAAACGTATACGTGCCACGCCACTATTTGGTGATATCAGAAATAGCGATGATATTAAAAGTCGTATAGGTATTTTTAATTGCAACACTGTTATACATCTGGCCAGTTTTCCAAGACAAAAAGTGGTTAGCCAAAATCCAGTTCTTGCTAGTGAAGTAATGAGTACTGGTTTAATCAATTTATTAGAAGCAGCGGCGTTACATAAAATAAAACGTTTTGTCTATATTAGCTCCAGTATGGTATATGGTGACTTTGAATCGGATGTGACTGAAGATACTATATGTAGGCCAATTGGTCAATACGGTATCATGAAGTACATGGGGGAAAAGTTAGTAGAAGACTATGCTCGCCAATACGGATTCGAATATGTGATTATTCGTCCCAGTGCAGTATATGGAGAACTAGATGTTGAGGACAGAGTAGTCAGCAAATTCATGTTGGGTGCTATGCGTGGCGAAACTTTAAAGGTTAAAGGTGCAGGAGAAGTTCTTGATTTTACTTATGTTGAAGATGCTGCAATGGGTATAGTACAGGCCACATTAAGTAAAAATTCCGCGAATAAGATTTATAACATAACACGTTCGGCGGAAAAACAATATACATTAAAAGATGCCGCTGAGTTGGCAATACGCATTGCCGGCAAAGGCGATATTACAATTCAAGATAGAGATTTAAATTTTCCTAAGCGAGGTCGTTTGAATATTGATCGTGCAATTGCAGACTTTGACTACAGGCCAACTGTTAATGTAGAAGAAGGATTCCGTCGATATTACGAATGGTTTAAACAATCTACTTACTGGCAAGCTCGACTATGAACGTAATACCGTTCTTTGGCGTGGCACGGCAATATAAAAATCTGCGCGAAGAAATACTCGACATCACTGATCGAGTATATTCAACAGGGCGGGTATTAGACGGCGAATACACTAGAGAATTTGAAAGTCAAATGGCACGCCGTTGTCATAGAGCATATGCGTTAACAGTAAACTCAGGAACACAGGCATTGATATTTGCACAGAGGGCTGCTTTAAATCGTCCGCCCTATTCTGTTTTAATTCCCACAGTCAGTTTTGTAGCAACAATTAATAGCGTACTAATGAATGACTTCACTCCAGTATTTTGTGATGTTGATTTCAAAGGACTAATTGATCTTGAATCATACGAATACAAACTGGATCAAAGTGTTGGTGCTATCATGTAC
>Ga0129333_10007625_pt1 | contig 10211 bp, 14 predicted proteins | sample CPB6_08_DNA_FD_94474 | JGI IMG/M metagenome (GOLD analysis project Ga0129333, IMG submission 94474) | Freshwater to marine salinity gradient microbial communities from Chesapeake Bay, USA - CPBay_Sum_0.6_0.8_DNA | ecosystem: Environmental > Aquatic > Marine > Coastal | place: USA: Chesapeake...
TCAAATTCGCAATACTTGAGTGAAACAGTCGGGATTGTTGCCTCTTCGGTCATTTGACGATGCCGAGCAGCCTCGTACTTGCGGTCGGTAGCACTACGGTACATTGTTGACTCCGTTTTTTTACTGTACCCAAAGTATATAAGAAAACGGAATTATTGTCAACCTCTGTTAGTAATTACCTTGTCAGCAAGTCCATAGTCTACGGCTTCTTGGGCGCTCATAAAATTATCACGCTCCATATCGGCGCTCAATTGCTCAAATGTTTTACCTGCTGAGTTATGCTTGACATAGATATTGGTCAAGCTACGCTTCATTTCAAGGATTTCGTTAACTTGAATAAGCATATCGGTTGCTTGTCCACGGGCACCACCACTGGGTTGATGAATCATGTGCCGAGCACTGGGAAGAATAAAACGCTTATTGGGTGCACCTGCTTGTGCAAGCAAACTACCCATGCTGCATGCCTGACCCATTACAATAGTATGAATATCAGGCTTAATAAATTGCATAGTATCATAGATAGCCATTCCAGCGGTTACACTACCGCCTGGGCTATTAATATAGAGACTAATGTCCTTATCTGGGTTTTCACTTTCTAGGAACAACAATTGGGCAACAATTAGATTTGCCATTTGATCGTGAACTTCACCTTCAAGCAAAATTACACGGTCACGCAATAGACGGCTGTAGATATCATAACTGCGCTCACCGCGGGCTGTTTGTTCCAAAACAATAGGTACTAGACTCATAAATTTCCTCTATAAAATAGTATTATTATACAGGAAATTTACAATATGTCAACGCTTCTTTCGCCCTACATCACCGACTTTTAATTTTTGTGATGGTTTAGATATGGTGCCAGCACCAGTAATATCTTTGGCTTTGGAAACCAAATCTCTCTCACTACTTGAATAATCTACCTCAGGTTCTCCGGGTTCGTCACTTACACTGTTATCAGTTCTTCCTAGTTTAAAACTAAATCCACCGGCAGTAGGCTCCGTGGAACTTGATTTGTTCTCAACAGATATTTGACCGTCAAGTTTAGCAGGCCATTGTGTGGCAAATGTTAGTTGACCACCCTTATAATCTGTGTATTGTTGTATGAAATTCATTTCTAATATTTGTAATATTGCATCTTGGAATTCCGGTAAGCCATCTCTAGAATTAATTGCTTCAGCTACATCTTTTTTAACAGCGTAAACTATTTTACCACCATCAGTTCCTGCACCCGAAACGCTATCTATGATACTATTATATTTTGCTGGCATTAAATAATCATCTCGTTTTCTACCTGCTGCAATATTTTCTCTGCACATTTCTACAATCTTTGGATGCTTATTTGACCATGGCAAATATTTATGAAATTTTTTACTAATAGCTTGGGGATTTACACTGTAAATTAAATCCATTGCGCTGAATGCTTGTTGAATTGTTCCTTCTTTCTGGCAGATATCAATAAATTTAACTGCATTTTCAAAATTAGGATCATTTCTAATGTAATCAGGAACTTTTAATCCTGATATAGCAGGGGCCGCACCTCCGCCTGTGCCTTTACTTGAAATGTTTAATGTGTGGCTAGTTTTGGGGTTAGTAACAGTGGCAAAGCTGTCAGCAAGGTTGGTGTTTGCTTTACTGGGAAAGTTTAAAACTAACTCACCTATATCTGAACCTAACCATTGTTCAAATTGTGCTTTTCTTGGGAAACGACTACGGTCATACAACAGCGCCAAAACACCTAGATATTCACCTGCGTAATCAACAATAGCCTTTCTAACTTTTTCTTTATTCTTACCTTGATACTCTTCGGGCAACATTACATATTCGCCGGATGTAATGTATTTTGCTAATTCAATAATAACTTGACCGTAGTCGGTGCTGTTCAACGCCTTATTTTGAACAATTGTTTCATAAAAATCATGTGCAGGAATATTTTTATCTGTTATTCCTATTTGGCTAGGTTTGACTACTAAACCTTCTTTACCTGCAGTGCTAGCATCTTGACCTGCGGCAACCGCGGCGCCACCAAATTCATTTGTTTTAGCTAACTTACTTAGGGGAATTTCTCCCCCATCTATTGTTTTAGCTTTTAAAATACCTTTAAAAGTCTTACCAATATGATACATGTTGAAAAATTTGTTAGCTTCAACTGGATCAATGATAACTTCTTCCCCGTCAACAGTGGTGAACGGTTCTTGTTTTTTGATTTTATCTATAAACTTCTCAAAACGCCAGTCATATTTTGATATCTCGCCGGCACTTAATCCAACCGCAGCTTCCGAAATTGTATCTAGAATGTTTAATAAATCACGCATAGTTAAGTATTTATGCGTTTTAGCATTTATATAAGTTTTGATGCCTAAACCATCTACGCATTCCAAATGCCCGTTTTAGGGGTATGTTTACTTCTTTTAGTTTTTGTTTATAGATAAAAAATGAAGGACCGTGGCTCATTAATGGTTCTAAACCCAACTTGTGTCGCTTAAAACTCTCAACATCCCACTGATATTGGTGACACATTTCATGCGCTAAAGTAGCTATTAGCCATTGTTTGCAAAACCACTTGTCACTTAATCTAATTAGACAACTTGACTTATTTTTCTCTATGACCCCTGACAATCCAACACAATACCCCCAATATTTTCTGCACCTGGGTAAAATTTCAAATTCTGGGGTGGGAAGTTTGTTGTTAAAAACTTCTTCATTTAATAGCTTAAAAAGATGTTGTACTTCCCGTTTTGATGTTCTATAAGAAAGTCTTTTTTGGTAGGTTCTGGATGGTAGTTCCTGAGCCATTAGTCTTTTGATTTGACTTTCTTTAGACATAGTATTTGTATGTAGCATATCTCACTTGCGTAAAAAATGCTGATTTTACGGGAAAAATTGCCATTTGCTTCAGGTCAAGTAAATAGTATTTTAGGAGAAAATTATGGAAATTATTATCATTGCTGGCGTTGTAATTCTTGCAGGTTGGTACATCTTTTTTCGTCAACCCAAGAAGTCAGTAAGTGACCCAGTTGTTGCTGCACCATACAAAGTTGAGGCAGAACCAGCTCCAGTCGTAGAAGCCAAGGTAGAAGCACCTAAGGTTGAAGAAACTGCTGTTCCAGAGACAAAGGTTGAAGCTCAACCCAAAAAGCGTGCCGCTAAACCAAAGGCTCCCGCAGCACCTAAGGCTGAAAAGAAGGCCCCGGCTAAGACAGCTAAAGCTAAGTCAACCCCACGCCGAGTTAAGTAATAATTCATGGGCGTCGGATTTGACGTAATAAGCGATTTGCATTTATCACCAAATGATAGTTTCAATTGGGAAGGTAAAGCAACTAGTTTATATTTGATTGTAGCAGGAAATGTAAGCTCTGATGTACGAACCATTGGACTTACATTATCCCATCTTTCAAAGTTTTATCAAGGGGTGTTTTATACCCCGGGTGCTCTTGAGTATCACGAAGTTTCAGATGTAGATGCTAGAACGGATGAGATATTAAAGATAACGAAAAGAATCGGCAATGTCGCCGTTCTTTACCATCATGTTGTTATAATAGACGGCATAGCGGTATTGGGGACAAATGGTTGGTATGGAAATACTAACACTGATGACCCAGTTGCAAACTTAAAAGTTGAATTACTAAGAAATGATGACATTCATTATCTTAAAAATTCAATAGAAAAATTACAAAAACATTTGGATGTAGCTAAAATTATTGTAGTTACAAACTCAGTCCCTAACACTAATTTATACTTCGGAGAGATACCCGATTATGTTAGAGGACAATTGCCATTAGATATTGCTCTGTATGCGGATACTCAGTCAAAAGTATCTCATTGGGTGTTTGGCACACATGGAAAAATAGTTGACATTACTATTAATAACATCAACTATTTGAACAACCCAAGTTATAAAATTAAACCTTACTGGGCTAAAAGACTAGAAATAACTGTTTAGGCTTCTGCTTCAACTTTAATTTGAAGAGGATAACCTTGAGACCTTGCATCTACAGTTACCTCAATGCCTTTTTGCTCTGCAATTTCATAGGGTAAAATAGCAACAACAGCACTACCTTCTTCATGAATATTTTTAGTTATATTCGTGGCAGTTTCTGTGTTGTAATTAAAATAATCAATTAATGATTTTACTACGAACTCCATTGTCGTTACATCATCATTTATGTAAATGATTTTAAACAATGGGGGTTCTTGAAGTGAAAGATTGGGCTTAATCTTAATCTTGGTTTCAGCTTTAGACATATTGAATCCTTAGTACGGTGCGTATTTCTACGCACCTCTATAATACTATTTATTAAACGAAATAGCAATTTTCTTGGGCTTTTGTTCTTCAGGAACAATACGCTCAAGTGAAATTGTAAGAATGCCATCAGCAACAGTAGCACCTGAAACTTCAACATGGTCTGCAAGAGTCCATGAGCGATTGAAGTTGCGGCTACTAATACCATGATGTAGGTATTCTACATTTTCTTTTAGTTCAATTGCCTTTTCTCCCTTGACACTAAGTTGGTTCTTTTCAACAGTAATGTCAATGTCTCCTTCTTTGAATCCTGCTACTGCAAGTTCAATAGAAAACTTATCCTCACTATGTTTCACAACATTGTATGGCGGATAATTTACTTGTTGAGTTGCAGTCTGCCGCATAAGTTCATCAAACACGTTTTCAAATCCGACTGCAAATTTATGGATAGAAGGAATATCCAAGGAACGAAGTGATAGATTTGTCATATTATATCTCCTTTTTTAAGCAAGAATGACATTGTAGACCCGACCATCGGCATCTACATTACTATTTATTCTAACAGTAATTCTATATAAAAACTATTTTTTTGGTTAAAATAACTTTGGGGGAAGAGTTTGGCTTTGGAGATAACGCTGCCAACGTTTTTTAGCTTGATTCTTTGCTAGTTTCTTTTTAATTGTTGGCTTGACATATGATTGACGGTTTTGTAATTCCTGCAATAATCCATCCTCCGCAATTTTCTTTTTAAATTTGCGAAGTGCTTTGTCTACATTACCGTCATGAACGATAACTTTTTTACCTTTTATATTCATATCAATGCTTTAGGATGAATTACTAATTCCTGATTAATATTTATCTCTTTAATGTTATTTTTTTGGTATCTTTTGATATTATACATATGAGGCATTAAAGTTCTTTCTATCTCTGTATGTAACCCACGGGCCCCAGTTTTCAACTTAATACAATTATCTACTATTTGATCAATAGCTGATTCATCAAACTGAAGGTCTACTTCATCCAAACTAAAAAGATATTGATATTGACTAATGTAGTTGTTTTTGACATTTAGTAATACTTGCTTTAATTCATCCTTAGATAATTCAGTAAGTGTAACGGTAGTAGTAAAACGACCTATAAATTCGGGAATCATTCCAAACTTCGTAAGATCATCCGGGCTTACAGATGATAAATCTTGTTCTTTGCTTGATTTATTAATAACTGCACTAAAGCCCATTGTGGTGCCTTTAGTGCGGTTCTTTAAGATTTCACTTAAGCCTACGAATGCGCCACCGGCAATGAATAAGATATCTTTGGTGTTTACTTCTATCATTTCACCACCGGGATGTTTACGGCCACCTTGATTGGGGATTCTGCAAACAGTGCCTTCTACTAGTTTAAGCAGAGCCTGCTGAACACCTTCGCCAGACACATCTCTTGTTATACTAGTAGATTCACCTTTACGGGCGATCTTATCAATTTCATCTACGAAAACAATTCCGCGCTCTGCTTTTTTAACATCGCCATTTGCAGCATTGAGTAGCATGCTAATCATAGATTCTACGTCATCACCGACATAACCTGCTTCAGTTAAGCTTGTTGCATCTGCTACTACAAAGGGAACATCCAAAAACTTAGCTACACTTTTTGCTAGTAATGTTTTACCTGAACCAGTGGGCCCGATTAATAACACATTGCCTTTGCTTATTGTTAAGTCGGTGGGAGGATAAGTAATCCGTTTATAATGATTAGCAATAGCCACACTTAAAATTGTTTTCGCATCATTTTGGCCAATCGCATGTTGGTCTAAGTATTCTTTAATAGCTATGGCATCAAATGTAGATTTATCTTTGCTTACATCTTGTACTACTGCACTATCATCGGCTATGAGTTTGTTACACAAATCAATGCAGTCATTACAGATTGCAACGCCTTCACTTACTATTAATTTTTTAACAATATCTTTGTGATTACCGCAAAAGGAACAATGGTTCAATGTGTTTTCAATGGTCATAAAGTACTTATCAGGTGTTTTATTTAAGATTTATTTTTAGTTATGAATGTTTCAACGCTTATTTTCTCATTTTCTGTTAGCATGTCAACATCATATTCACCCGATGAAATTTTATTTGCTAAATACTTCATATATTCGTCATCATACAAATAGCTTGATGATATGTGCTTATTAATTTCTATCCATTTTTTACCATCAAACTTAAATGCTTTGTTTGGCAATACATCAACTCTAACAAAAATATCTCCTTTGTTTGAGACTCTAGGAAATTCAGTACCAAAATTTGTTGTAGACTGTTTTATAGCATCAGCATTTAATAAAAACAAGTCCGGGCGTAATTCTTTTAATGCTACCTTACTGAATACTTTGTTTTCAAAACTTACATATCCATTCATTAAATCCTTTACAGCACTTTCTTTTGTTACATTTTCTGTTTCTATAACAACTTCTTTTGCTGGCTCGGGTGTAGGTTCAGGAGTTGGCTCTGTTGATTCTTCAGTTACTGGATTATGAATTTTTTGTAAAATTTCTATTTTTTTTCCGATATTGTCAACAGCTTCATCTGACACTTCAACTGGTTCATTAGTCTCAGTGATAACATCGGGTTTGTAAACTTGCGGTCCTGTCCTATCAATGCCGGGAACTTTATCAGACCAGGGACGATTTAAATAAGCATATTTTGTAAAGTCAGTTTTTTCGTTGTCAGTATTACTGATTGTAGCTTCGGGTGCTTTTTCTTCTATAACTTTTTCTTTTATAGGTTCGGGTTCTTTCCATTCAGTTGGCCACGGTGTTGACCCTTCAACAGGTTTGTCCAGTATTTCTTTTTCTTGTTCTGTGAATGGTCTAATAGTAACACCTTCTGGCTCAGGATTTATGTTGGTGGCGTCTTTGTCATCATCAACTTCTTTATCCCATTCTTTACTTGAGTTGGCAGCTAGCACAAGTGCAATAGCTAATGGATCAAATACTACAACAAGTAATATGATAACCCAACGAACTGCTCGTTCTAGTAAATTACTATCGGGGTCATCACCGTATATCAATGCGGCAACATACTTTATGGGACCAACTTCAGCCTCTACTTTACGGTTTTCTGCGGCGATCGGTGCTCGTTCTTCGTTTAATCTAGCAATTTCTTTTTGTGCGTCACCAATTTCTTTTTGTAATTTGGTTCTTTCAGATGCTTGTTGTCTACGAATCTGTACTGCCCGTTCTGCGCCCGCCTCACTATCACCTCTATTTAATCTTGCATCAACTTGAGCATCCATTTGCTGTAATGCTTTACGGGCAATATCAATATTGTCTCGTTGGGTTTTTATTTTTTCATCGTACAACGCCAGTTTAGCTTGAACATCACCCGATGTTATGCCAGCATCCATGTGTGCTCTGGACAAGAATCCAAATATTCCCATGCTGGTTAACAACGCCAGTGCTACAACAGCAGGAACAAGATATAACTTTAGTAGTAATCCAGACTTGTGCCAGTATTTGCGTAACCATACTGTAGCGGTTATCTTTCCCACTTCTAGGATAGAACCCATAACAATAATGGGTATAACCGCACCTGCGAAGATAGCGGTTAATCCAATAATACTGTAATACGCGGCAACTGTGCTAAGTGCTAGTGCTACAAGTAAGGTTAAGTTTGATAAGTTTAATAAATTTTTAAGTGGCATCTAATATTTATTCAGAATCGGGCCACGGAATATCTTCAGTCTTTACGCCGAATAAGTGACCAAAGGTATTTACAAACTCGTCAATTTGCATGACTTGTTTTCTAGGTATACCCGGACCTTGCTGTAGATGGTATGTAACCCAAGGTACACCTCCATCACGGACTTTTATTTGAATAACGGTAATACTGTCACCATCTTCAAATGTATGGCTTTTCCCAATTAAATCATTCATCAAATACTTCTCTGTCCAATTCAGCCATTAAGTCCTTATAATGTTGATCTTGGATTTTTCCTTCTTCAGTCAACTCCACATCACTATCGCACATTGGACATACGTCTTTGGTGCTATGTGAATCTTCATCACTTTCAAAGTAGTTTTCAATAACTGTACCATCTTCACGCAAGTATTGCGTTTGTGTTTGATACTTAGACCCAGTCCAACGACATTTGGTGCACTTATGTGTGGGTTCAGGTTCTTTATCTGGTTCTACCCAGCTAGATTCATCACCTAGCTCATAGGTAATTTCGTACCCACCTTTGCGGTCAGTCCAACAATCATCGTATTGGAAGTCCCATTCTATTTCAACATCGTTATCGTAGGCTGCTTCAATAACTTCATCAACGGATATTTCGCCATTTTCAATTTGCTCAAGCATATTGGCGATTTCGTCATCATCTAAGTCAGGATAAATTTCACTCAATAGTGCTTCATCAAGTTCAATAGCATATTGCCTATCGTGTTGATGCCATTCATGTTTAACAAGTGTAACCATTTTATTTATATACCTTTACATTTTTATGCTCTACGCTGATGACGGTGCGGGCAACACCAGATTTGATGATAGGCAAATCCAAGATTACATATACCAATGGTGTGGTGTCAGGTCCACCTATTTGGCTGTCATTTCCAACTGTACCCACAAATGGAATTCCATTCCACTTACCACATACTCGGTCACCGATAAAGTATTTGGGTTTGTAACTTTCTTTTGCAAAGTAATCAGCAAGACTCGCCATGATTGCACTCCTCGTCAAAAACGCTATCCATCATTCTCTTAAGTCTATTTACTTCGGTTTTACTCATACGCAAAGTCATAGACATGGTATCGTTCATAAGTGTAAGTGTTGCCATTTCATATGTTGAATCATAACCTACTCTATAGAGTTCATTACTAGATTCAATAGAAGGCACATTCAATTCATTTTCCATGTCAGAAGATTCTTTTACCATAGGTTTTCCTAACCAATTAAACATATATTATTTGTCATCCCTAAAACGAACGAACCTTGGGAAACGCAAGCTATATGTACCGTCTTGATTCTGAGTGATTACATCACAAAGGATTTCAACTGTACGACCAATAACCATATTGCGATCATTCCAAAAATTATCTCGGTCATCGTCACTAAAGCCAGACCCCACATTGACACTGATTTCTTTACCATCATCTACTCCTTCACAAACAAGAGCACCAAGCCGACCTTCATTACGACCAGTCCCTTCTTCAAGACCAACCACAGTCAAGTCAACAGTAATAGTGGGTTTCCACTTCATCCAAAATGTGTTTCGCTTACACTCGTAAGGAGCATTCACATCCTTAATCATAATGCCTTCAAAGCCCGCGTTGACTTGATCCTTAGCATAACGGTTGAGTACATCACGACCTTCTGCGGTATCAAGGTCAACCATGATATGTGGCAACAATTCAACATTGGGCATCTTGTCAATGACATGACGCATGTTTTCAAGAATTACAACACGCTTACTAAGTTGTGCGTTCCAATGTCCACGACGGAAATCTTCCAGCGGAATAACATCAAAAATATTGAACACGCTATCGTCGGCTTGAACATTTTCCTTACGCCGTGCTTGTCGCATAAGTTCTTGGAATGTGTTACCAATCACTTCGCCATCAAGTACAAAACCATTTATCAATGACATTGCTTTAGCCTTGCCTACCAACATAGCAAAGTTATCACGGATTTGATTTTCAATGTGTGTGAAGTTTTCAAACACTTTGCCATTACGGCTAAGACTGATAACAGAAATATCACCATCGTCAGCAGGAATGACCATCATCAATACACGCACTCCATCCAACTTCGGCTCAAGTCGCTTCATACCCTTCATTTCGGGGCGACCTTCACTATTGGTAGCAAGTTGGCAACCGAATACAGGAATCTCGTACTCAGTCTTTTTACAGATTTTATTGATGGTTTTGTCTGAAATGCCTGCCCGCATATCACGGCGAATCACAGGAGCACAAAAATGATTCCA
>Ga0129333_10007626_pt1 | contig 10211 bp, 8 predicted proteins | sample CPB6_08_DNA_FD_94474 | JGI IMG/M metagenome (GOLD analysis project Ga0129333, IMG submission 94474) | Freshwater to marine salinity gradient microbial communities from Chesapeake Bay, USA - CPBay_Sum_0.6_0.8_DNA | ecosystem: Environmental > Aquatic > Marine > Coastal | place: USA: Chesapeake Bay...
AGTGACTCTCTCAAGCGGCATCTGGTTAGCATCTAACTGGCCATTGAGCTCAGCGACGATGGTGCCAATCTCATCGTTCCAGTCATCCGCCATAACGATGTCACCACCGATCGTGGCTGCCTGTGTGTATTGCCTCATTGTTTTGCTCCTGGCTGCCTGACATTGATAGTCTTTACCTGGCCGCCGATGAAGTTTATCTGATACTTTGTTATCTGGATGATATTGGATGTGATGATCTTGAATGAGAACTGATCGATAAGGCCTGTCCTCACGTCCCAGCGCAACCTTGTGACTCTTGGATCCTGCCACTTTGATGTGTTCCACACTGCTGGATTCTTACCAACAATGGTTGGAAATGCAGTTGTATCGACATATGTCGGCTGCTGTGAGGTAGTCTTTGCGACATCACCACGCTGGACAGGGACAGTCCCTGCTGAGTTCCAGTCATATCCCCAGTCCTGAGCCCACTGGAGTTCAATCTCATTGTCTCCCTCAGTGAGGACATCCATCTCAATGCTGAGGATGCGCTTCTTTACAGAGTCATCGCCGAAGTCATACCAGGTGGATTGCCAGGTGCAGTTTCCCTTTGGAACATATTGCCAATTGACATAGTATCCCTCTTCAGAGATGATGTTGCCAGTGTATCCCCAGTAGTTATGAGCGCTCCACACCTGTAGTCCAAGTCCGGGATATGGATTAGAGAATGCTGGAGTTGCTGTATCGTAGTAGGGACGAGTTCCAAGGATGAAGTATCCGCTCTGGTCCGTAGCTATCTGTGTAAATTTCCAGTCATACAGCTCATCGGTCCCACTTGGTGCTCCGCGTAGTGACCATTCACCTGTTACAGTATTGAATGATGCTCCACGAGTATTCTCAGTGTCTCCATCCACAGCATAGAGACACCAGTATTCCTTCTCACGGTCTGAGTAAGCGGCAGAAGATCTGGCCAGAGCGTTCTTGCTCAGTCGCTTCATCTCACGCTCGATCTTCTGTGATATCGATGATACGCTTATCGTGGCTCCACCACGAAGTCCGCCCTTCAGGAGCCAGAATCCGTCCTTGTTAAGGAATATGACGCCGAATCCTGGGACGAGCTTGATTGAGTTGGTTGCGGTTGTTCCGACGTCTTTGTTGATGGTTGTGCAGGTGTATCCGTCTCCGGCGGCATTTGTGAAGACTGCGTCGATGCATCTTTCCCTGAATACGAGCAGGACATCATAATAAGGATACAGAGCCGTGATATGACCGCCATCTCTAACTCCCACATCAAAGTAGTTGAACGCGCCGAACTGCTCAGGAAGTCCCTGGACAGAGTAGATTAACTTAGTTGGATTTGCCTCGCCACCTGCCAGCCACAGGGAGCCGTTCCAGGCAGCGCCCCACTTGTATCCAGTCGATATTGTGACTGAGTCTGTTATTGATGGAGCCTCGATGACCAGCTGATTATCAGGTGCAACATCAATGTAAGTCGTCGTCGTATTGTCGTCGATCTGGGCAAGGAAGTAATACACGTCACCATAGCCCGTAATACCATCCTCCTTGTTCTTGGTCCGGTAGATACGACGAGCAACCACGCCATCAGGTCCAGGATCGAGACCAGTAACAACCACGCCATATTTCACCTGATTTGCAACAATCACGGGATCCGGAGCATCCGGATCAGTCGTTGGTATCGTCCAAGTGACAGTAGCTTCTGACGATAGAGGGCTTTCAGAACCTGTATCAGTGACATACGTAATCTTGTAGGAATAAGTGTTGATAGAACCATTTTCAGTATTACCTAATCCAAGAAGACTTGGCAGTGGAAACTGGATTGCAGTGCCACTGAGGTTGATGTTTGTATTGTTACCAGTAGGTGGCGTGTTACCAGTGTTGTATTCAGTATCGACATTCAATGGGACTGGAGTTGGTGGGCGCTGATAGAAACCGAACTGATCGACCTTTGAGCGTCCCCACCACTTCAGCATCCTGTTGTAACCGTTCATCACCAGCGTGAAGCGACCATACGGTATTGCCTGAGTGCCAGCATCATCTGGTTTCGGATCATTACGACCAGTATCAAGGACAACTTTTCTTGTAGTGGCAGCGCCGATGTTTCCAAACTCGTAGAAGAGCTCACCACCACGCTCTTGCAGGTAGTATTCCTCAGAGCCCTGGTGGCGTTGGACTATCGATAGGAAGCGGCAGGGAGAGAAGACTGCCTCTAAGCTGGCGAGGTTTGGTGCAACATAAGTCGTGCCGTCGATTGGAATGAGTGGTTCCCATCCCCTGTCATTACGCCAACCGCCGCTTGGCTCATACCTAAAGTTCTCAACAAGAGTAGCAGAATTTGCATCAGGATAGAAGCGCTGGTCCATACCACCAGCAATCTGCTCTCTTAGAGTTATGGTTTCCATTTAGTTCAGCCTGCGCAGAGAGTTTGGATCGAAAGGTGTCCAGATTCTGCCTTGAGCTCCGAACTGCTGGCGGATGTAGTCTGTATCGACTGAATCGACATATCTGTTCTCAAGGCGCTCAAGTTCCTTCTCATACTTCTTAGTATATATCTGCGCCTGATTGAAGTTGTCGTGCTTGCTGAAAATATCTTCCAGAGCCTTATAGACAATGAGCTGGTGGAACTCATACGGCATCTCAGGAGCGTCAGTCTGCAGGCTGAGGCGCTTTGGCTTGTAGTAGTATCTCAACTCCCACTGCCTGAATAGCCTCTCTGGAGCATTGTTGATTGTGATAGGATCTGCTGTTCCAGCAACGTGGAGGTATGTGTAGTCTGAACCGATTGGTCGTGGATATGGGCGGAAGCGGAAGTGTTGGCCATCCCACTCGATATAGCGAGCATTACCAGAGTTGATCTGGTCTGAGCCGTCGATGACATAGGTTGCAGCAGTATCGATGACTCTCACTGGATCAGTAGAAGTAGTGATGCCCTGAGTTCCTGGAGCTGAGCGATTAGAGCCGAGGACGACCTCACGCCAGACTGGAAGTCCTGGTAACCTCTCTCCAGTCGTGCGGTTGAAGTTCTGGTTGAAGTAGATACGCTTGCGAAGCCCTTCGAACTGGTTCTTATTCTGATCGACGAGACCGTTGTATGTTGGAGCAGCGACTGGCTCGTCGTCCCAGGTCCTGAATGCGACAGTTATCGATGTGGAAGAAGGTCCCTCACCGACAGCCTGGATGATGTAGGGCTCAGAGAGAGCGCCGACATAGCCGCCCTCGCCCTCAAATGCCCAGCATAGCTCGTAGTATCCAGGATCAAGAGCGCCTGAACCAGTCTCGCCGGTGACTGCCAGTAGCTTCTCACCTGGTGGAATATTGGTGACGCCGACTGGAACATAGCAGATCGAGTAGAACGAAGTCCAGTCTTCCTTCAGGTTGAGGTCCTCTTCCCTCCTCATCGGCATACCGCGGACAGCGCCATATGGTGGCTGCTTACCAGTTGCTGGTGTATCACGGTGACCGAGGTAGAGGATCTCTATTGCATCCTGTGGAACTGAGTAGAAGCGGTGCTTCAGCTTCCAGTCAGTCGTGGCAAGAGTAGTTGATGTAATTCTGACTGGATCCTTCAATCGGACCTGCTGAGTCGATATTACCTGATCTATCACATAGTCGCGGCCAACAAGCGTCAGTATCTGTCCCTCCCAGATGTAGGGACGCTCCAGAGACCAGACGTCTCCAGAGAATATTACAGTCCTGTTGTTATTGATGAGTGCCGCAGTTACTGAAGTTCCATCTGGCTGAGTTGAGTTGATGTCTGGCCAGATGTCGATGAACATATGCTTCATCGTGAATCGCCAACGCTTCTCCGTCCATAAAGCGTTATAGGCATCATTGATAAAGAGGTCCAGCTGCTCATTATAGACAGTCAGCTCTGGGCTGTAGTCTGTGATTGCTTTGACCTTATTCCTGAGTTCCGTTAGGTTCATTAGTTCTCCCAGAGAGATTTGTTATTGCAGTGGAGTGGTCCCTCCCCACCGGAAGCGGAGAGGGACCGAGAGCCTTAGGCTATTTCAGATGCCGAGGCCGAGGACATATGCGGTGCCAGCGCCGCCGCCAGCAGCGACTGCGGTCATTGCATATCCCCAAGGAACTGCAACGCCGGCTGCCAGATTAACGGAGGCCTGACCTGCAGTGCCACCGATATCGAGGACAAGGGCGTCACCGATCGCCACACCGACACCAGCGCCGCCAGCGTTGGCAACGGCAGTGTAGGAAGCTGGACCGCGAACGATTACGCGGACTGGCTGTGGCGAGGTTGCAGTGCCGGTCACAGTCTGATCTGCAATGCCGACCACGATCTTCTGGACGGTGGCGGAGTTGAAGTCAGCGGTGATTACGGTTGCAGCAGAGAGACCACCAGATGTGTCAGTAGCCATCTTGGTGACATCGATTGCAACGAGCTGGCCTGCAGTGATTGCGCTCTCGCAGAGGAAAGTCTCGAACTGACGACGGTCAGAGGGAGAAGTTCCAAACTGGACAGAGGCTCCAGATGCAGATACACCAGCGGTCTCGAGGTATTGAACCAGAGTAGAGGTAGCCATATCAGTATCCCTCACCGTTGAAGAGTAGTGCGCAAGAAGCGAGGTTATCAGCAATGAGCTGTCCCTTCCAGTAGATCTGGGCAGACCTTGCGGTGGTGCCTGGGATATACTCGAATGGGCTCACGGCGAGATCACCATCGGTGTGCATAACGAGCTTGATTCCATCGAAGTTGATGAAATACATCGTTGCTGCAGTGTTGGGGACAGTAGTGTTCAGTGGCATATAGACGTCCTGGACGACTGCGGCGTTGCCGAAGGCGAGGGACATAAAGCCAGCATTCAACTGCTTCTCGTCGATGTAGCGTTCATTGAAGAACAGTGCGCGACGGTAGTTGGCATAGCCAGCCTCAGAGGCGAGGACCAGCTTCACTTCGCCCATTGGAGCGCGTGCAGAGGTCTCGGCTGCGAGCTGGTGCATACCACGGATACCGTTGGTGCCGAACAGGTTGTTTGCATCGAAGATACGGTTGAAGAGACCGTTGCCGTCTGGGACGAGCGAACGGGCAAGACCGCCAACGGTGTTGGTCTGACCTGCTGCGGTTGGAGCTCCCTGCTCGAGGAAGCCGGTGGTGGTGGTGACACCGTTGAGAGTTCCAAGCGAGGTGAGGACGGTAGAGTTACCGGCCACGAGCTGCTTGTTGATCTCACGGCGCAGGAGTCCCATCACGTTGCGCATACGGGCTTCAACAATCTTGACGATTGCCTTCTCGCCCTGGTTCTCGAGCTCTTCCTTCTTGGTGATGACGATTGGAGCGACGAAGTCCGACCACTCATAGAGTGCGGGCTGCATCACGTCCTGGACGGCCAAGGAGACGGGCTCATAACCAGTTGCAAGCTGAGTGATGGTGGAGTGCTCGCTTACTGCGAGTGGGCGTTGAATTTTTATGCCCCCGTCCTCATATTCTATTCCGCCGAGCCGCTTGGCAAAGTCAAGGAAGGGAACTCTCTGGAAGAGTTCATCGACTTCGCCGTCGCGGATGGAGAACAGAGTAGAGGAGAGTAGTTCGTTACTGATTGGCATTTGAACTTTCCTTTACTTGTTGGTTGTTATTGGACAATTTGATAAAAACATCGGTTGCCGACGGCGCCGGTCCGCTCTCCGCAGTTTCACTTCTCGGTGACCTTTCGGTTCGATGGTGTCGTCGGGAGGAGTTACACGATATTTCATTAAGTATTCTGTCAAAAGAGAAGAATCTCATTTTGTTCCATTGGCCTTGTGGTATTGATAGGCATCCCAGGCCGACTTGAACTTTGGTGGCTGAGCATTGCGGACAGCATTACCAGTCGATGTCTTCTTGAGGACCTCCTTCTGGACCTGTCTCACCTGGCGCTCCTGTGCTGACTGCTCAATGCTCTTCTGTCCCTTTACAAGATAGTATGCGTCTTCCAGCTTCAGTTCTGGCCGTTCCATTAGAAGCTTTGCAATTGGAACTCTGAGGTCATCTGAAGTTACATCTGGATGCTTTGTCTTGAATGACTCAAGGGCAGCCTGACGCTTCTGGACAGCAAGGTCCTGCTGGAGCGGCTCCAGCATCTGCTGCATCATTTGAGCAGCCTTCTGGTTGATGCGTTCTTGTAGCCCCTCATCCGACCAGGGATCGGATTCAACTGGCTTCGATGCAAGCTCCCTCACATTCTTTGCAAACTCAGACTCAGAGAGGAGCTCCCTCTGCTGCTGTAGGTTCTGCTTCTCTGACTCAAGTGCCCTGCGTAGTTCAGCGATCTCCTGTGTCTTCTGTGTGTAGCTTGCCCTCAGGTTCTGGACGAGCTTCCTTCCGTTCTCTGGAATGTGCTCCAGTATCTTCTTGTAGTCTGGTATCCCCTTGTGCGTGCCCTGCATCGCAGGATCATCGCCGAAGTCAGCATTCATTAGTGAATCTAAGTCTATCTCATAGTCATCAACGGCGCCACCAGATTGGTTATCCGAGACACTCTGCTGTGTAGTGTTGTAGTTGTTATCAACTGCAGCTGACGGTGTCTCTGTGGTCGCTGCAGGTGCCATTGCTGGCGTGGCTGCTTCTGTGCTCATTTTGTTACATCCTCGACGCGAACATTGCGTCTGTTTCTTCTGCGCTCATCTCTTCTGGCGACTTCTTGCCGCCCTCTTCTTCTTCACCTTCTCCACCGACATTGATCTCAACTTCAACCTCGGTCTTCTTTGGAGACTTTAGAAACTTCTTGAATTGGGGAGACTTTGCTGCCATATTGAGGCGGCCAGCAAGCCCCTGGAGGCCTGAGTCATCAGTGATGGTGGTGATATCGATCCCAGCATCCTCAGATAGAGAGCCATCATCAATAGCATCGCTGATTGCCTTTGAAAACATCGAGATGAGCCTAATGAAAGCTGGTGGCAGCTCAGTCAGAGTCTCTGGACCGAACTTCTCATACTTCTCAGTGATGCCGAACAGCGGTGTGAGGCGGTTTGCAGCATCCACCAGCGCATTCAGTGCCTTACCAGAGAAGCGGCCCTTTGGAGATGCGGCTGCATAGAGCTCATCCTCCGACTGCTCGACCTCGCCCTGGCGCTGCATAGCGCGCTCCTTCATTCCCTCAAGCTCATCCATACCAAGTCCCATCTCTTCCATTGCCATCTCAAGCTCCTGTTGTTGTGGTTTTATCTGACTGTGCTAACATCTCGTGTGCGGGAAAAGTTTCAACGACGGCCTTCATCTTATCACCGCCAAACTTCTTTAAATTATCAGTGTAGGTATTTGTTACTTTATCCAGCCTGTCTCTCTCAGCGAAGGCCTTTGTCTTGTAGTCATCGATGAACTTGTCACCACCGAGGTCAGACTCACGGATGAGACCGCGATCCCTCAGCATCTTGTCCTGGTGGTTACGACTGAATACTCGCTGACCGAGACCAGCATCCCACTTGCCATTGATGCCCCACTCAGTGTCGCCCCAGTGGGCAGTGGTCCTGGCGCAGAGCGAGAAGATCCGCCTTGATTCCTCACCGCAGTCTGGACAGGCCAGTGTTTCCACCGTATGGGAGGCAATCATCTCCCAGGTGCCGTGCTCCTCGCATACAAACTCATACAGTGGCATCAGGTTCCACCAATTGCTGATGAGATCTCAGATGCAGACTCTGCTGGTATCTTTGCAGAGCCAATATTATTTGGAACTTCCATACCAGGTGGAAGCTGCTGCGCCTCTTCGGTGAAGGAAGGTGGCAGGTTATAGAGGCGAACGATCTCATCACGGACCTTGTCCATTGGAACGCCAAGCTGTGCGAGGAGTGGGAAGAGCTGGATGAGCTGTGTCTTCTTGATGATGTCATTCATTGGAGTTGAGCCGCCGTCGGTGGCATAGAACTTCCAGTCGGCGTCGATGCGTGCTATGGAAACTGACTTTGCTCCCTCAGATGTGATGATGACCTGGTTGTCTCCCTCATCGATGAGCGGGATGAGCATCCTGATGTAGAGCTGCGCAGCCTGCTCCATAGCAGAGTCCCTGTCACGTGCCATCTTGCCCAGCTCAGATGCGGTGTATTGCATCAGTGCTGTCACTTCGGTGGCAGATGCCTTCGATGCCTCGCCCCTCGTGAAGCCAGCGACAAGGGATCCCTTGTTCAGGTCCTGCTCGACATAGTTGAGGTAGGCAGCGTGGTTGGAGGATATTGGAACGACTGGAACGACATCGATGAGTCCACTGATCGTATCATTATCGACTGGAACCATTGCGCCATCCACGCCAGCAGTGATCTTTGCAAGGGCCTCCTCATCGAAGACTCCCTCCTTGTAGATATACTGGCGGGAGTCACGTCGAACAGCGTTGGCCCAGAATGTCCTGAGGATGTTCTTCTCAAAACACTGGTCGTAGATCCTCGACATTGCAGCATAGCCCTCCATTGGACGGTCTGGAGAGCGTGAAAAATAGAGTGGAACCAAGTTGGACAGAGGGCGACCATCGTAAGTGAGGACTGGGATAGAATCTTTTGACAGGAGCTCCTCGCCATTCTTATAACAGTGACTCCAGAAGAGGAGTTCGTTATTGAGGAAGTCATACATCTCGACGATCTCGATGTAGAGGTATTCATTAGGTAGCTCTGGTGAGTCACCGTTAGAGCGGTAGCTCCTGTCCGTGTTCTTCTCATAGTCCGTAAAGTAGTCTTTCTGCGGTGTGCCCTGCCATTTCTTGGTTCCAAACTTCTCATTTGCCTCATCTACCGGCAGCCAATAGACGTGGCCCATAAACCTGCTGTCCTCCCAGGCAGAGGCATCCCTGTCGAGGATGACCTGCCAAGGTGGAACAGCCCTCATAGCGATCTTATCGATCATCACATTCGATTCCCTTGGTGCGAGCTTCAGGAATGAGTGTGTATAGATGAGTGCCATACGAGCTGCATTCTCAAGCTGGTCGCGACACTTGCGCAGCCAGTTGTTGGTGAGCTCCTTTGTGATTGCGATGTCCCCCTTGCCCCGGATGTCTGGGGCAACTTCCATCCCTGGATACTTTGTGAAGAGAGAGCCCATCACCGACTCGATGGCGGCATAGGCATCGGCAGTCTCAACACGGATGGCAGAGGCATCGATGAAATCTGAATCGGAATAGAATTTTGTGAGGTAGGCATTTCGATAGCGCTTCATCTCTGGGCGCTGTTGATCCCAAAAGTCAGTATGGGACTGCTTTGCGGCCCTGATGAAATTGATTCTATCTCTGTCTGTTCGTGCCATTCAATCCTTCCTGTAGATTAAGTATTACTTATAACGACGAAGTTCTTCAAGATTTCCAGAATTTTGCGCTCTTTGTAGGCGACGGAGCTTCAGCCAGTCTGGAAGGTAGGCCTGTGTTGGTGGTGATATTGACTCAAGACACTGGATGCAGCAGGCAATGGCCATAACTGTATCACCGTGATGGACACCGTTGCGGGGACAGAAGGGCTCACCGCGGTCATTCACTTTAAATGATCTCAATTCGCCCATCGTCCAGTGGTCGATATTCCTGAGCTGTCCCTTCAGGAGGCGGTCCTTTATGCTCTCCAGCATTATTGGCTTGTTGGAGGCATTGGTAATCCAGTCCTTTCCCTCACCTGTCTTCCACAGGGGGATGCGCATATGGCGGAGCTCGGTGATGACGACACCGCCCCAGGTGCCGTTACTCTCGACGAGCACCTTTGCTTCCTTCCACTTCCTGCTCGCATCGGCCACGACGTCGGCCCACTCCGTTGGCGTGAGGTCATTCGCACGGCGGATCTCCACGATGTCACCGGTGAGGGCAGACATCACGACAAGCGCTGAGTAGTCACCGCCGGTGCCGGCGCCCACATCGACGCCGATCGCATACTTGTCGTTGTGGTCGATCTTCGAGAAGACGATGCCGTCTGGCTCGCCCTTGATGATGTTGAAGTCTTCCCAGATTGATCCTGGAATCCAAGCACCGTCGGTCTGGGCATAGGCATCCTCGACATTGAGGGGATACTCTCGGCGGAATTTCGTCCAGCCCAGCTTGCCCACCTGCTTCGCCATCCAATACTGCTGTCCCTTTGACAACTGGCTGTCAGGATCGGGCTCCCAGTCCCACGGTGGTTCGATGGAGTAGCCCTCGTGCTCTGTCCAGGGGAAGAAGAGGAAGCGCCACTCGACCATATTGGCCTCCCACAGCTGGATCTCATTGTGGAGGGGATCGCCCCAGTGGTTGGCGGTGGATTCGATGCAGAGCTGGCCCCCGTTGAGG
>Ga0129333_10007627_pt1 | contig 10211 bp, 14 predicted proteins | sample CPB6_08_DNA_FD_94474 | JGI IMG/M metagenome (GOLD analysis project Ga0129333, IMG submission 94474) | Freshwater to marine salinity gradient microbial communities from Chesapeake Bay, USA - CPBay_Sum_0.6_0.8_DNA | ecosystem: Environmental > Aquatic > Marine > Coastal | place: USA: Chesapeake...
AAAGACACCATTGGAAAATGGAAAGACATTACTTGGATCGAAATCATAGAAGAAATCGCAAAAATGACCGAAACAATTGAGAGTTTCGGAAGAGAACAACAAAAGCTCCCAGGTATTTTAAAGAAAGAAAACGCATACAAAGAACTTAAATAAGAAATTGATGATATGACAGAAATCATTCCATTGGTTGAGCAACTTGCAAAACCAACCATTCGTCCGAGACATTGGGATGAAATCATTCAAATGACTGGATCAGACATTCCTTACTAGACTGATACTTTTAGTCTCTAAGATCTTATGAAAGCCAAAATATTAAATTTCAAGGAAGAGATTGAGGACATTACGGACTCAGCGGATAAATAATTCAAACTTGAAAAACAGTTGAATGATGAAATTCATGCATACTGGGAATCTGCTGAGCTTGAAATAAAAACATGGAAAGGAGTTGATGCTCCTTGCACTCTTGGTGGAAACATTCAGGACCTTCAAGAAAAGCTTGAAGAGCATGGACAGGCTCTTTCGCAGATGCTTGCAATGAGATATGTGACCCCTTTTAAACAACAAGTCGAAGACAAAAGCAATTTACTTTCAGCTGTTAGCGATACAATCGAACAATGGTTGAAAGTCTAAACATTATGGACTAACCTCGTTGCAGTGTTTACTTCAGGAGACATCAGCAAGCAATTACCAAACGAGTCCAAAAAGTTCAGGAAAATTGACAAAGACTGGTTAAAGATTATGGAGAGAGCAAATGAACAGAAGAACGTCATCAACTGTGCGCAAAACGATATTTTGAAGAATTCTCTTCCAGGTCTCAAGACAGATCTTGAGTTCTGCCAGAAGAAACTTGAGGACTACTTGGAGTCTAAAAGAAATATTTTCCCAAGGTTCTACTTCGCTTCCAATGAAGATTTGCTCAAAATTTTGTCAGTAGGATCTGATCCAAATGCTGTTTAAGACGACTTTGAAAAACTTTTTGATGCAATTAATCTGGTATCGTTTGATGAAAATGACCGCAAATTGATTATTGACATCAATCAAACTTTCGGAGGTAAACAAGAAAAACTAGTTTTAACTGAAGGAGTTAAAGCTGAAGGAAATATTGAAGACTGGCTTGTTAAGCTTGAAAGTGAAATGTAAAGGTCTGTTAGAATGGTTTGCCTAAAAGGTTGCCAGGATTGTCTTGGTCTACCTAATTCAGGCCTAAAGGAATTTATTGACAACTATCCTTCCTAAGTTGCTCTTTTGGGAGTGCAAGTTGTTTGGAATATGAAAGTTGTCGAATGTCTTGAGAAAGGTAACAAAGAAAGAGGACCCGAACTTGATCGAAAGAAAAGAGAAGTTAACTAAATTATGCAAAATTTAACTGAAATGTGTTTGGAGCAAGAAATGACAAAGCTTCGAAGAATGAAAATCGAAACAATTGTGACGATTCATGTCCACTAAAGAGATTTATTCGACGATTTAGTGAAGAACGTTAAGGCTGGGCTCGTAAAGGATGTAAACGACTTTGATTGGGCAAAAAACACTCGATGTTCGTGGAACACTGAAACACAAAACGTTCAGGTGGCTGTCACAGATGTGGAGTTTACATACATGTATGAGTTTTTAGGAGTCAAAGAACGTTTGTGCATCACTCCACTTACAGATAGATGCTATATAACTCTGTCTTAGGCCTTGAGCATGATGTACGGAGGAGCTCCAGCTGGTCCAGCAGGTACTGGAAAGACAGAGACTGTCAAGGACTTAGGAAGAACTCTTGGAATTTTCGTCGTCGTCACTAATTGCTCCGATGAGCACAAATTCAGAGACATGGCAAAAATATTTAAAGGAGTTTGTATGTCAGGACTTTGGGGTTGCTTCGATGAATTCAATAGAATTTCGCTACCTACTTTATCTGTCGTAGCATCTCAGGTTGAAGCTATTACGGGAGCCAAAAAAGCTAACTTGAAGAATTTCGACTTCCCTTATGGAGAGCAAAAGCAAAATATTAAGTTGATAAAAGAATGCGGTTACTTCATCACAATGAACCCAGGATATGCTGGAAGACAAGAACTTCCTGAGAATCTCAAGGTTCTGTTTAGAGGTGTCACCATGATGGTTCCAAACCGTGAAGTTATTATGAAAGTCAAACTTGCATCAGTAGGATATTCAGAGTATGAGCCTCTTGCCAAGAAGTTCTTTGTTCTATACGGACTTTGCGAAGAGCAGCTTTCAAAACAAAGGCATTATGACTTCGGTCTCAGAAATATTTTATCCGTTCTTAGAACTGCAGGTAATTCTAAGAGAGGAGAACCAGCAGGAACTAATGAGGAAAAGATTCTTGCAAGAACATTGAGAGACATGAACCTTTCAAAGTTTGTAGCTCAGGACATTTCTCTGTTCAATTCCCTGATTAGTGATATTTTCCCAGCACAAAAAGATCTAGGGCAGAAAGAGTACAAAGAAGTTTAAAACTCTGTCAAGAACTACATCAAAAAGAACGATTTGATGATGCAGGATAGGTGGGTGCTTAAAATTACCCAACTTTATGAGACATCCCTTGTGCGTCACGGATTTATGGTGGTTGGAACAGTAGGCTGCGGAAAGACTACAATTATGAATGCTTTGACCGAAGGAATCACCGATATCGGAGGGTCTCAATACTTGCCTCACAAAATGACTAGAATGAACCCTAAGTCTATTACTGGACAAGAAATGTACGGTGTTATGAACACAGTCACTGGAGAGTGGGTTCCAGGAGTATTCTCTCAAATTTGGAAGAAATGTAATGACAAGAAAAACAAGCATGTTTCATGGATTGTTTGTGATGGTCCAGTCGACGCAATTTGGATTGAAAATCTTAACACTGTATTGGATGACAATAAAATTCTAACTCTTGCAAACGCTGAGAGAATTCCAATGTCTGATAACTGCAAAATGGTTTTTGAAGTTGAAAACTTAAATAATGCTTCTCCCGCTACAGTTTCAAGATGCGGTATTATTTATGTTTCTGCATCAGATCTTGATTGGTACCCTCTTATTTATACTTGGGGTAGAGACAGACAAACTGAAAAGAAACAATGCAATCCTGACGAAGCAAATTGGATTGAAGACCTTGCTAAAAAATATATTGAAAAGCCTGAATTGTTTAAATTGATCGCTATAAACTACACTCAAGTAATGCCAGTTCCACCAGTGGTATGTATCAACATGCTTTTGAATTTACTAACAGCTCTTTTGCAAGATTTCGTTGAGAAGAACCAATAGGTTGAAAAGAAAGTTTTCGAGATGTTCTTCATTTACTGCTTAGCCTGGTCAATCGGTGGTATTCATGAGTAGGAGGATAGGGAAAAATTCCATAAGTTCCTTGAATCTCGTTAAGGAGTTCCTCTGCCCAATTTGGCTTCTAACAAAATGCAATCCGAAAAAGAAACAATATTTGACTATTATGTAAGTTCAGATTTAACTTGGAAATCATGGGAGGCTGATAAGTGGGTTCCTCCAAAAAGGCTTGCTTATTCATAGTTACTTATCCCAACTGCAGATTCGACTAGAACTGAATATATAATGGATAAAATAGCGAGACTTCCAGTTATGAGGAACAAAGCGAGAAAAGAACCTGGCCATTAACACACTTTACTTGTCGGTAGTCCAGGTACTGCCAAAACTTCAGTTTGCCTTATGTTTGCCAGCAAATTTGATCCTGAAAAAATGAAATTCAAACGTATTAACTTCTCTAGTGCAACAACTCCAGCAAACTTCTAGGACTCTATTGATTCTGAAGTTGAAAAGAAAAATGCAAAAGTGTATGTTCCTCAAAAAGGTGCTTACATGACAGTATTTATTGATGATATGTCAATGCCTTTTGTAAATACTTGGGGTGATTAAATTACTTTGGAAATTACAAGACAACTTGTTGAGTCAAAAGGATTTTACTTCCTTGATAAAGATAACAGAGGAAATTTCAAAACAATTGAATAGCTTCAGTTCCTCGGAGGAATGAACCATCCTGGAGGTGGAAGAAATGATATTCCTCACAGACTCAAGAGACATTTCTTCATCATAAATATGACACCACCTTCCCAAAAGGCAGTTGAAAATATTTATGGTTAGATTCTTGAATACCTATTGAACGCTCCCAAGAAAAATCCTTATCCTCCAGAAGTAGTTGCAATGAAAAATCAATTAATCGAAGCTACAATTGAAATCTGGAATAATGTAAAGAAAAAGCTTCTTCCAACACCTGCAAAATTCCATTACGTTTTCACGCTAAGAGAACTTTCAAGAGTCTTCTAAGGAATTTGCAAAGTCATTCAACAACCAGAGTACGAAGTCATAAAGAAATGCTCGAAAATTGGAGAAAAAGAAAAAATAAGGAGCGAACTTTTTGTTATTGCTCTTTGGAGACACGAGTGTGACCGAACATTCGTTGACAAGCTTACAACTTACCCAGACAAGAAAGCATTTAGTGATATGCTTGAAAGAGTTACTAAGGACAAGTTTAGAGATGGACTTGGATTCGAAGACGAGTAACTTCAAACTAACTACTTGTTTGCAGATTTCCAAAGAGAAGACAAATACGACGAATATGGTGAGCTCGAATTCGAAGCTCCATTCGTGTACGAAGCTGCAATTGATATTGAATCAATTAGAAAGAGATGCATGAAGAAACTTGCTGACTATAATGAAAAGTTCCCTGCAAAAAAAATGGATTTAGTTATTTTCGACGATGCTTTGAAGCACCTTCTTAGAATCTGCAGAATTATTAATACTCCAAGTGGAAACTGTTTGCTTGTCGGAGTTGGAGGTTCCGGAAAATAATCACTTACCAAACTTTCATCATTCATTTGCAAACAACAATTCTTTTAGATAGCTTTGACCAAAACTTACGGAGAAAATCAACTGAAGGATGATATAAGGCAGCTTTATCAATTCTCTGGACCAGGAGGAAAGAGTGTAACTTTCATAATGACTGATTCGGAAATAAAATCAGAGACTTTCTTAGAGTCAATTAATAGTATGCTTGCTACAGGAGAAATCCCAGGTCTCATTCCAAAGGAAGATAGAGAAGTCACTGCTTTAGAGTGCAAAGGAGTTTGGCTTAAAGAAGCTGGTCAAAAAGGAGTTGAACCATCAAGCTCAGAGTTATGGAACTTCTTCATCAATAGAGTCAAGGACAATCTCCATGTCGTTCTTGCATTCTCACCCGTAGGAAATAAATTCAGAGAGAGGTCTTAGAAATTCCCATCCTTGTTCAGTCAGTGCTCGATTGACTGGTTCCTTCCTTGGCCAGAAGATGCTCTTGTTGCAGTTGCAAAGAATTTCTTGAGTGGATTCAAAATGGATGCAACAGATTAAATTAGGTAGCAATTAGAGAAACATATGGGTAAATGCCATGATTTAGTGAATGACATGTGCTCAGTTTACCTAGCTAGAATGAGAAGACATGTATATGTTACTCCCAAGAGCTACCTCTCATTCATCGACCTTTACAAAGACGTTTATAGGAAGAAGTACATTGGAATCGATGAAGAAGAACAAAATATTGTTAAAGGACTTGACAGATTAGCAGAGGCATCTGAAGGTGTTGAAATCTTAAAACAAGATTTAAAGAAAGAAGAAGTCAAACTGAAAGACGCTTCTGAAAAAACAGACAAGTTCCTCAAAGAACTAGAAATCGAAAATAAGAAAGCTAAAGAAAAAGGAGATGAAGTTGCTATCACAAAAGAAAGTTGCCTCTAACAGAAAAATCAAATTGAGAGGGAAAACTAAGAGGCACAAAAAGATTTAGATGGAGCTCTTCCATTCTTGAAAAAAGCCGAAGCAGCTGTGGACAGTATCAACAAAAAAGATATTAGTGAGCTTTCCGGAATGAAACAAGCCACTGACACAACTCGAATAATCATGGATCTCGTCCACATTTTGTTTAAGAGATCCCTTGACACTTGCAAACCAAAAGTGGTTGTGATTGCTAAAACGGAAATCAACTATTGTTTCGACTCTTTCGACAACCACAGTAAATCAACTCTAGGATCCAACACATTCTTATAGGACCTGATTAACTTCTCCACTAAAGACAAGGATGATATTAATGAAGAAACAATTGAACTCCTTGAACCCTATCTTACTCTCAAGTTCCCAAGCGGTAAAGAAGAAGGAAATTTGGTTATAGACACAAGGATTGCAGAAGGTGCTTCAAAAGCTTTAGGAGGTCTGTGTACTTGGGCCAGGGCCATGAGTGATTACCATAAAGCTTCAAAAATTGTGAAACCAAAGCTTCTTCTTCTCGCAAAGAAAAAAGAAGAGTTGGCTGCTGCAGAAGCTGAGCTTGCCGCTGCTGAACAAGAACTAGCAGAAGTAACAGCGAAGAAAGCTGCTCTTAAAAAGGAGTTTGATGCTTAAATGGCTGAAAAGAATAATTTATAGGAGCAAGCATCAAAGACTCGTAAGAAGATGGATTAGGCCAACAGACTCATTAACTCTTTGCAAGACAACAAAATAAGATGGGAAAAGAATGCCGCCGAGTTTAAATCTTTGAAACAGAGATTAGTAGGAGATGTCGCAAAGGCCTGTGCATTCGTTTCATACTGCGGACCTTTCAACTCTGAGTTCAGAACAAAGCTGTTCGAAGAGTCTTTCCATTAAGACTTGATTGCAAGAGAGATTCCAGTTTCTGAAGACATGGAGCTTACGGCTTTCCTTGTTGATCAAGCCACAATTGGAGAATGGAATCTTCAGGGACTTCCATCAGATGATCTTTCAATTCAAAATGGTATAATGGTTACAAGATCATCTCGATTCCCACTCATGATTGATCCTCAGGGCTAAGCTATCTAATGGATCAGAAATCGTGAACCAGAACTTGAAGAATTTGGTTTAGTCTATACTTTAAACAATCCTAAACTTAGAGATAATCTTAAAGTTCCAATGGATAATGGATGGCCTTTCCTTATTGAGTCAATTGAGCATGAAGTTGACCCAATGCTTGACCCAATTCTTGAAAAACAGGTAATTTTGAAAGGTAAAAAGAAATTGATTAAACTTGCTGATCAAGAATATGACTGGAATGATAAATTTAGACTTTACATGACATCTCGTCTTGCAAATCCTCACTTCTCTCCAGAATTAGCCGCCAAGACGACAATTATTGATTTTACTGTCACTCAGAATGGTCTTGAATAATAACTTCTCGGAAGACTCATTTCCAAAGAACAAAAGTCTCTGGAAGACCAACTTACTTAACTTTAGGAAGAGGTAACGTCAAACACAAAAATATTGCAAAATTTGGAAGAGTAACTCCTTGGCAGACTTGCTAGTGCGTAGGGTTCACTTCTAGATGATGTAGAGTTGATCGATGTGCTCGCAACAATCAAAACAAAATCAAAAGAAGTCAATGAAAAGCTAAGTGAAGCAAGAGAAAAGAGAATTGAGATCAATGAGAAGAGAGAAAATTTCAGACCTGTCGCAGCTAGAGGAGCAGTACTCTATTTCTGCATAGTTGAAATGACTCTCATCAATTGGATGTACAACACTTCATTGCAGCAATTTTTATAACTATTCGACTACAGTATCGATAATTCTGAAAAAGCTCCTCTGCCAAAGGAGAGAGTTCACAACATTATTGTTTGCCTGACCATGAAAGTATATCGATACATAAATAGAGGATTGTTTGAAAGGGATAAGGTCACTTTCAAGATTATGATGGGCACAAAGATTTTAATAAAGGAAGGAAAGCTCACCCCAGCAGATGTTGGGCTTTTCCTTAAAGCAGGTGCAAGTATTGATGAGAAATAGAATCCAAATCCTTATAGTTCATGGCTTGAAAACAAAGCGTGGCTCAATATGAAGGCACTTTCCAAACATAGGTTTGCAAACGAACACAACATGTTCTTCAAAGAGTTACCAAATTATATCCAAAGAAACGATCAAGCATGGAAGAAGTGGATTGACGACAATGAGCCAGAGAATGCTGCCATTCCAGACTACGAAGACAAGATTAATGCAGATGCAAATATCGGTCATTTCATCCACCTTTGCTTGGTAAGAGCTGCAAGAGAAGACAGAACTGTTCTTGCTTGCAACAAATTCATACAAGAAGTTCTTGGAGAAGAGTATGTTGCTCCAGTAACTGACCAAATATCTGATCTTTATGACGAGTCTAAAAAGAATGTCCCTGTTCTTTACTTGCTTTCAGCTGGAGCCGACCCAACAGGAAACATTGATGAGTTCGCTAAAAAGAAAAAGAAATGGACTGAAAAAGTTTCAATGGGAGAAGAACAAGAAAAGCCTGCATATTAGAAGATCCAAGATGGATTTAAAACAGGATGGTGGGTGATCCTTCAAAACTGCCATCTTAGTCTTGAATTCATGGGTGAAATGGAGGAAATTCTGGCTCCAAAAGATCTTAACTCAATCCATGAGGAGTTTAGACTTTGGATTACTTGCTAGCCACACAATGAATTCCCTCTAGGTCTTTTACAAATGGCAATTAAAGTCACAACCGAACCTCCGAACGGCCTGAAGGCAGGAATATCAAGAACATTCTAGACAATGGTAAATCAGGACTTCCTGGAGAAGGTAGAACCTTATGAGAAATGGAGATCACTAGTCTTTGTTCTCTGTTTCATGCACTCAGTTGTCTAGGAGAGAAGAAAATTCGGTCCTCTTGGATTCTGCATTCCTTACGAGTTCAATACTGCAGACCTTGAAGCTTCAATGCTCTACATTGATAAGCATATGACTCAATGTGCAGCTCTTACTAGGGCTTTTTCTTGGGTTGCAATGAAATATATGGTTTGCGAAGTGCAATATGGAGGAAGAATCACAGACAATTTGGATAGAGAGCTCTTTAATACTTATGGAGACCTATGGATCCACGACTAGTGCTTCACAACTGGCTACAGCTTCAATAATAAAACAGATTTCTCCTATTAGATTCCTGATGCAGCAGAGCATGCTCGTTTCCTTGAATACATCAATAAAATGCCGAGCAAAGATAGTCCTGAAATTTTTGGTCTCCATCCAAATGCAGATTTAACTTTCAGATTAAAGGAGTCTTAAGAAATGTTGACAACTCTTATTGATACTCAACCAAAGGAAGCTTCAGGAGGCTCTGGAAAGTCTGTCGAAGAAGAAGTAAAAGACAAAATTGAGAAAGAACTATTAAATAATTTGCCTTAAGACCTCATTTGGATCGAAGTTCTTGACAAAATAAAAGCTTTGAAAGGTCCTAAAAATCTTGCTCCTGTGAAGGACAGAGAAACTGGAAAAGATACTTATGAATACCTGCCTCTCAACATTTTCTTGAGACAAGAACTCGAAAGGTTCCAAACTATCCTCACAATCGTCAGGAACACTATGATTTCAATGGTGCAGGCAATTGAAGGATCGATTTCAATGACTCCAGAAATCGTTGAGTCAATTAATGCAATGGCCGATGCAAGAGTGCCAAAGAAATGGTAATTCGACCCAACAGGAGCTGAAATCTCTTGGTTAACTCCATCACTTGGAGGATGGATTGGAGGCCTTATTGACAGATTCTATCAACTCAATTCATGGTATACCAAGGAAAGACCAACAAGCTTCTGGCTCACAGGTTTCTTCAATCCCCAAGGATTCTTGACAGCAATGAGATAGGAGGTGACAAGAGGAAAAGGAGGAGCCTGGTCATTGGATGAAGTTGAAAATCTTCCAGCAGTAACAAGAGATGCTCCCAAAGTGGAAGGAGGTAGAATTGAAGGTAAATCGATTGCTGCCAAACCAGAAGGAGTGCTGATTCATGGTCTGTTCATCGAAGGAGCAGGATGGAACAAGCAATAAGGCTACTTGGAAGATTCGGAGCACGGAAAGAGCGTTGTTGACTTCCCTATCCTCCACATTAGTGCAACTCAGTAAACTGCTGACAACAAAAAAGCAGGTGCTGGTCCAGTTAAGTCAAAGGATGCTGACCTTGCCACCATGAAGAAGTGCTACTACAACTGCCCGATATATAAGTATCCAAAGAGAAACGACAAATATCTGATCACTCGTTGCTACTTGAAACCTGAGGCGAATCCAAATCCAAACCAGAAAGAGACAGCAAAGAGCGGAGTTGTGACTTCAGTTATGAAGTGGAAGCTTTGCGGAGTTTCTCTACTGTGCTCCAAGGACTGAGCAATAAATAATATTATAATTTAATTATTATTAACTTTATAACAATTTCATCAATTCGGGGTTTTGGGGTTTTGGGG
>Ga0129333_10007629_pt1 | contig 10209 bp, 9 predicted proteins | sample CPB6_08_DNA_FD_94474 | JGI IMG/M metagenome (GOLD analysis project Ga0129333, IMG submission 94474) | Freshwater to marine salinity gradient microbial communities from Chesapeake Bay, USA - CPBay_Sum_0.6_0.8_DNA | ecosystem: Environmental > Aquatic > Marine > Coastal | place: USA: Chesapeake Bay...
GCGGCGACCGGAGTCGCCATCGAAGTTCGCTACGGAGACAGCGGCGAACTCGCTGGACAGATCCTCACCGAAGCCGGCTCCTCTCCTGCCGACGTCTTCTTTTCGCAGGACGCGGGAGCACTGGGAGCGATCGCCCAAGCTGGACTCCTGAGTTCGCTCGACGACGCCATATTGGATCGAGTTCCGAGCGAGTTCAGTTCGCCCGACGGAGTCTGGCTCGGCACCAGCGGACGCGTGCGCGTGGTCGTCTACAACCCCGAACTCGTCACAACTCCCCCAGCGACGATCGACGAACTTCTCGATCCGTATTGGAAGGGCCAGATCGGCTTCGCTCCCACGAATGCCTCCTGGCAGTCCTTCGTCACTGCGCTTCGCGTCCTTCGCGGAGAAGAAGGAGCTCGCAAGTGGCTCGAGGCTTTCGCAGCGAACGACCCAGTGCCATACGAGAAGAACTCCGCTGTGCGTGACGCAGTCGACGCGGGTGAAGTCGCCCTTGGTTTGGTCAATCACTATTACCTCTACGAAAAGGTCGCAGCTGAAGGTGCAGAAAATGTCGTCGCGAAGAATCAGTACATGGCCCCAGGAGATCCGGGCGGTCTCGTGAACGTCGCCGGCGCGGGCATCTTGACGTCATCGGACAATGTCGACGGTGCGAGTTGTTTCGTGTCCTACCTCGTCTCCGACGAGGCCCAGACCTACTTCTCGACGAAGTCGTTCGAATATCCGCTCGTGGCCGGCATTGCTGCGACCGAAGGCCTCCCCGATTTCGATTCACTCGACCCCCCGAGCATCGATTTGTCGGATTTGTCGTCCATCGCCGAGACCCAGGAGTTGCTCGCCGATGTCGGGCTCCTGACTCTGTGACTGCACACTGACTCCGTGAGAACTCGAGATCGCGAACGGTCGCTGCCAGCGGCGTTGGTCGTTCCAGCGCTGCTCGCAGCCCTTGCGTCACTTTTCCCGCTCGTCTACCTGGTCGATGTGGCTTTCGATCGAGGTGCCGCATACATCTGGGACGAACTCTGGCGGCGACGAACTTTCGATCTCGTCACCCGCAGCCTGGCTCTCGCGGCTGCCGTCACGATCGCGAGCGTGATCATTGCCGTGCCCTCGGCATGGATCGTGACACGAACCGATCTCATCGGTCGACGAGCTTGGAGAGTCGTGCTCGCTCTGCCGCTCGCAATTCCGAGCTACCTCTCGGCATTCGCATGGATCAGTTGGAGACCCCAGTTCGCTGGCTTCTGGGGAGCGCTTCTGGTTCTCACACTCGCGTCGTATCCCTACGTCTACCTCCCGGTGTCGGCCGCATTTCGCCGGCTCGATCCTGCGCTCGATGAACTCGCTTTCGTCCACGGTCGCAATTCGATCCCGCGACTGATTGCACTGTCCGCGAGTCAAGTGAGATCATCGATTGCCGCAGGTTCGCTCCTCGTTGCCCTGTACGTGCTCAGCGACTTCGGCGCAGTTGCGACGATGCGCTTCGACGCATTCACCTGGGTGATCTATGGCGCCTATCGAGCAGGTTTCAATCCGAGTCGGGCAGCCGTTCTTGCGGTCATCCTGGTCATCATCGCAATCGTGCTCGTCACTGCGGAGTCTGCCGTGCGCGGACGCGCCGTGCAGACGATGACGACACGCTCCACCGACCCGATCCCTCGCGTGAAACTCCGCTCCGGAGGCTGGAGTGCGCAACTCTTCCTCATCGGAGTCGGTGCGATCAGCCTCGCGTTTCCGATCTGGCGGGTTCTCGTCTGGGTGATTGGAAGTGGTGCGGAAGAAGGACTCAGGTCCGTCGCCGAGGCCCTCTGGGGATCGGTTCGATTCTCAGCCGTTGCTGCCGCCGTAACGGTCCTCGTGGCACTTCCTGTCGGCATTCTGGCCGGACGCTACAAGACGAGATCGGCCGCGCTGATCGAAAGATCCACCTACATCACACACGCACTACCCGGTGTCGTGATCGCCATTTCCATGGTCTTCATCGGTGTTCGCCTCATGACGCCGATCTACCTGAAGGCTCCACTTCTCGTCCTGGCCTATGTGGCCCTGTTTCTTCCGGTCGCTGTCGGGGGAATCCGCAGCATCGTGTCACAGATACCGCGTGAACTCGACGACGTTGCTCGATCGCTCGGCTCCACTCCCATGCAATCGGTGCGCAGGGTCAGCATCCCTCTCATCGCCCCAGGAATCGCTGCATCGTTTGCTCTCGTTCTCCTCGCCGCCATGAAAGAGCTCCCGGTCACGATGCTGCTTCGACCCACCGGATCCGACACCTTGGCGACGAGGTTGTGGAACTTCACGTCGATCTCGGATTATGCAGAAGCAGGTCCGTATGCTCTCGCACTGATCATTTTCGTGGCAATACCGACCGCCGTGGCAACGAGCAGGAGCTGAGCGTGAGTTCGATCGACACCAGTTCAACACGAGCAGCGACCCTCGATCTGATCGACGTCTCCAAATCGTTCGGCGACGTCGAGGTGCTGCACGACGTCTCGTTCTGTGCGCCTTCGGGGCGCGTCACTGCGATTCTCGGGCCTTCGGGACAAGGAAAGACCACATTGCTTCGGCTGATCGCGGGTTTCGACCGGCCCGACGCAGGAAGAATCCTGATCGACTCCGTTCTCGTGAGCGATGCTCACTCAGTCGTGCCTCCGGACCGCAGAGGAATCGGCTACGTACCTCAAGATGGCGCCCTGTTTCCCCATCTCAGTGTCGAGCGCAACATCGCGTTCGGCATTTCCGCAGGCAAGTTCAAGAGGGGTCATCGCGAACAGTCACGACGTATCGAAGAGATGGTTCATCTCGTCGGCCTCGAGGGCCTCGGCGAACGGCGCCCCGGGGAGATTTCCGGAGGACAGCGCCAGCGAGTGGCTCTCGCCCGCGCACTCGCTCCGAGCCCTCGCCTCGTCCTTCTCGATGAGCCATTCTCCGCACTCGACGCGTCCATGCGTCATGACATCAGCCAGGAGGTCGTCTCCATCCTTCGGCGAACCGGGACCACCACCATCATGGTCACCCACGATCAGCAAGAGGCCATGTCGATTGCTGATCATGTCGTCGTCCTCCTCGACGGTCGCGTCGCCCAGCAAGGGTCGCCATCGGAGATCTACGACTCTCCTGCGTGTGCTCGAGTGGCCCGTTTCATCGGAGACGCGAATCTTCTCAACGCTCTCGCTCATGACGGAGTCGTGGAGCATGCCCTCGGATCCGAGCCTTGGAATGGACCGAGCGGTCAGGCGACAATCCTGCTTCGACCCGAACACATGGTGCTCAACCCGAAAGATGGGACGGGGCGAATCGGAGTCGTCGAGGGTCGCAGCTACTTCGGCCACGACGGCACATTGGTCGCACGTCTCGCCAACGGCGAACTCGTGACGTTACGAGTGCCCACGAGTCAGCTCGCCGACATCGGGGACAATGTGCGCGTCGGTTACGACGGCACGACCCGTGTGCTCCCGAACTGACGGGGTCGTTGGACGTTCGCCAGTCGTCGGGTCACCTGCGGCCGAATCCGAACAAGTGCTGCCCGACCTTCCGCATCTGGATTTCTTCTGCACCTTCGGTGATCCGATAGCGACGATGATGTCGATAGATGTGCTCGAACGGCATGTGCCTGCTGTACCCCACGCCGCCACATGTTTGCATCGCTCGGTCCGCCGCCTCACAGACCAGTCGATTGGCGCGGTAATTGCACATTGCGACCATGTGCGTGAACTCCATGAAACCCGTGTGTGACGCGTCGTCCTGCTTTCCATCCATCAGCCATGCCGTGTAACGGATCAGTTGACGCAACATCGCTGCCTCGGTGTGCAGTTCGATGAGCGGGAATTGGATGGCCTGATTGCTGGACAACTTCTTTCCCCATGTCGTTCGAGCATTCGCATATGCAACTGCTTCGTTGATGCAGTACTGCGCCGCACCCAATGATGATGCAGCTTGACGAATTCGGTTCTCGTGCACGAAATGCTGGGCGAGATCGAGCCCGTGATCGAGCCGTCCGAAGATCGCACTCATCGGCACCCGCACGTCCTTCATCGTCACTTCGGCGTGGTCCGTGGGCATGTTGAAGGTCCACCAGAAGAAGTCGACGGAGAATCCCGGTGCATCGGTGGGAACGAGGAAGGCCGAGATGCCGATCGGGCTTCCTGGATCACCTGACGTCCGAGCGAACACGATGTCATGAGTCGCGTGGTGCAGCCCGCTGTTCCATCTCTTGACTCCGTTGATGACCCACTCGTCACCGTCGCGCACTGCCGTCGTCTCGAGGTAGGTCGCATCACTCCCGTGGTTCGGCTCGGTGAGTCCGAATGCCAGTCTCTTCGTTCCATCGAGGAAGCCGGGCATCCACTCGGTCTTTTGCTCTTCGGTTCCGAAATCGCGCATCATCAGCACGGTCGGGAAATTGCCGACGACGGATGACTCGTTCTGCAAGTCGTTGAACAACCCGAGACCCTTCGAGGCCAAGTGCTCGCGGATGATCGCCATCTCGAGATTGCTCGCATTCCGCCCGCCATATTCCTCTGGGAGGGCCAGCCGCAGCCATCCGGCCGCATCTGCTCGCCGACGCATTTCGCGGAGGAGTTCTTCCCATTCGACTCGCGGAACGCCACCATTGTCGAAATCGGTACGCGCCCATTCACGGCGATGATCGAAGAACCGCTCGTTGTCGTCTCGAGCCTGAAGCGGCACGATCTCCCGCTCGATGAAAGCGTCGAGTTCCGACAGCGTCTGCTGGATGTGTTCCGGTATGGCGAAGTCCATTGCCCGACCGTAATCGCCGACTACCGGACGCATTCAGCCCGGCGTTAGCGTGCCCCGGGATGACAGTGTGGGGTCAAAATCTCACGTGTCGAGTTCTCCGGACTTCAGATGGCTCACCCGCACCCGACTCCAGACGTCCCCGGTCGATGGCCTCACCTCTACTCAGAGGTCGAACGCTGCCTTTCGAGAGATGACGTCTCGATTCATCTGCTGACCAATCTCGCTCTGCCCGATCTCGACGATCGCCGCGATCTCGGCGAGACGGTCATCACTGGTCACGCTTGCGCGACGACGTGGGTCTTCGATCCCGCCGGTCGCTACACGCTGCTCGTCCGTCATCGGCTGTTCGATTGGAGCGCGCCCGGCGGGCACATCGAGCCTCACGAAACGAGTCGCGACGGAGGGTTGCGCGAGTTGGAAGAGGAGACGGGGCTGACACGTTTCGACGTCACTGCGATCCTCGACGTGCCGGCGTTGATCCATGTTTCCGATCTTCCCGGTGACAGGCCTCATCGCCATTGGAACATCGCCTGGCTGTACACCGCAGAAATGGACAGTCCGCTCTCCCCCGTCGAGGGGGCCTGCTGGTGGCCGGTGGACTCGCTCCCTGCGGGTCCACCCGATCTCGTCCCAACGACCTCCCGACTCCTCGCCATTCTCGAACGACATCGAGCTGGATGAACCAGTTGTCGGAGGTCCCTCCAAAGCCTTGTCGAGACGTGCCGAAAGCCGTTCGCGTCGGCCTTGGAATTCGACCTCTAGCCTGACGTGATGAGCGTTCCGGCCTCCGGCGACACGTCTTCCCCCCAATCGCTTTCTGTCGAGACCGTGAGTCGCCATCTCGAGGAGCACGGATATCTCGCGGAACGCGGGCTGGCGACAGCTGTCTTCTTGTCGCTGACCTTGAAGCGACCTCTTTTGCTCGAAGGCGAAGCAGGAGTCGGAAAGACCGAGCTGGCCAAGGTCATTTCTCGCTGGACCGGGGGCGAACTCATTCGCCTGCAGTGCTACGAAGGCATCGATGCGAGCCAGGCCGTCTACGACTGGGACTACTCGCGCCAGCTGTTGCATCTTCGCGCATCGGAAGCGAGCGGTGAAGCAGCGGGGATCAGTACCGACGAACTCGAGAATCAGCTCTACCAGGAGCGGTTCCTTCTGCGACGTGCGGTTCTTCGAGCACTCGAGCCGTCAGCGGTTCCGCCGGTCCTCCTCATCGACGAGATCGACAGAGCCGACGACGAGTTCGAGGCCTACCTTCTCGAAGTTCTCTCGGATTTTCAAGTGACGATTCCGGAGTTGGGAACGTTCGCAGCACCTCGTCCACCGGTCGTCATTCTCACGTCCAACCGCACACGAGACGTCCATGACGCCCTGAAGCGCCGCTGCCTGTATCACTGGGTCGAACATCCTTCATTCGACCGCGAGGTTGCGATCGTCCAATTGCGAGTTCCGACGATCGCGACAGAACTCGCTCGTCAGGTCTCCGCTGCCACCGAGATCATGCGATCGATGCATCTCTACAAACCTCCAGGGGTTGCTGAAACCATTGACTGGGCGACAGCTCTCGGGTCGCTCGGTGTCAGTGCACTGGACGATGACAGCGTTCGGTCCACGCTCGGCGCAGTTCTCAAATATCGCGAGGACCAGGAGCATGTGGAACGCTTCGGATATTCCGAACTGGTCAAACAGGCTCTTCACCGGAGTCTCCTCGCCTGATCGGTCGATCGACTCCCGATGGCCGACGTTCGATCACCAGTTGAAGTTCTGACAGTCGCCTTTTGTCGACTGTTACGAGGAGCGGGGATCTTCACCCCGATCGGAAACGTGATCCTCTTCATGGAGGCCCTTGATCGCCTCGGGGTGAACTCGAGAGACGATGTCTACTGGGCTGGTCGCGCGAGCCTCGTGCGACGCCCGGAGGACATCGACCTCTACGATCGAGCCTTCGCAGTCTTCTGGGAACGCCGCCGCTCGCAGACCGTCGACGAGGCGACTGAGCCCGTTCGCTTGACGATCCTCATGGACGATGAAGGTTCATCCGACGACGGAAGGTCCGAGGCCAGTCCCGACGCTGATGACACGATCACGATTCGCTTCTCTGCTGTCGAAACACTCCGCACCAAGGATTTCGCGGCCTATTCAGCAGCCGAGCTCGATGAAGCCCAGCAGCTCATGCAGAGGCTGCGTCTCGTCGGATCACCTCGGCGCTCGTATCGTCGGCGCCCGAGCGGACGCGGATCACATCCGGATGTGCGGAGAACCGTACGAGCCAGTCTTCGAACGGGTGGCGAGCCCATTGAACGACATTGGACCGATGCCGATGAGAGGCTTCGTCGACTCATCCTGCTCATCGACATCAGCGGATCGATGGAGCCATACGCACGAGCTCTCTTGCGATTCGTTCAGGCGGCAGTCGCTGGTCGCCAGAAGGTCGAGGCTTTCGCGATCGGCACGCGACTCACACGGCTGACTCGAGAACTCGGATCCCGAGATCCCGACCGAGCTCTGAGTCTCGCCTCCACACGAGTCCAGGATTGGAGTGGCGGCACGAGACTCGGCGACTGTCTCCGTGAATTCAACGACCTCTGGGGAGTACGCGGGATGGCTCGCGGGTCGATCGTCGTCGTCCTCAGTGACGGCTGGGACCGCGGAAATCCGGAGATCCTCGCCGAGCAGATGCAACGACTCCAGCGAGTCAGCCACCAGGTGATCTGGGTGAACCCGCTCAAGGTTTCGCCTGGGTATGCACCGCTTGCACGGGGAATGGCGGCGGCGTTGCCCTTCGTGGACGATTTCGTCGAAGGGCACTCCCTCGGAGCCATGGAAGACCTTGCGCGAATCATCGGGGGAACGCAAACTCGACTCGACAAGCCATCGATCGTCGCGCGTCGCAGTTCGGATCTGCCTCCGTCCCCGGCAGACTGATACTTCATGCGTGAGATTCTCGACGACATCGACCGTTGGCGAAACGCAGGCAAGCGCGTGGCTGTTGCACGTGTCGTGAACATCGAAGGTTCCGGGCCTCGAGATCCCGGTGCGGCGATGGCTGTCAACGAAGACGGAGAAGTCGCTGGGTCGGTCAGCGGTGGCTGCGTCGAAGGTGCAGTGGTGAGCGAGGCCCTCGCATTGATGGCTGACGACTCCCCCGGTCGCATCGTCACCTTTGGCTACAGCGATGACGAGGCATTCGCCGTCGGCCTCACGTGTGGAGGCACCATCCGCCTCTACATCGAGCGACTCGATTGGTGACGGGCTTGGCACACGAACTGTTCGAGCTCTTCAGCGCATTGGTGCGTTCCGAGACTCCCGTCGCATTGTGCACGGTCATCGATGGACCTGGGACAGGCAACAAATTGCTGGTTTCGAAAACAGACGTCGCAGAAGACGTGGGGGGTTCCCTCGGACATCCAGACCTCGATCGCGTGGTGACCCGCGATGCGATCGGAGAACTCGAAGCCGGACGTACGAGCGTTCGCCACTACGGGCCACAGGGTCAAGCGACTCCCGAAGATCTCGTGGACACCCCGACCGTGTCGGTGTTCATCGAGAGTTTCTCGCCACCTCCCCAAATGTGGATTTTCGGCGCCGTCGATTTCACAGCTGCACTCGGGCGCGTCGCCAAAGTCCTCGGCTACCGCGTGACTGTCTGTGACGCGCGGGAAATTTTTGCCACGAAACGCAGATTCCCGATGGCCGATGAAGTAGTCGTCAGTTGGCCCGGACCTCTGTTCGAGCGCAGAGGCTCCGTCCTTGGACCACGTGATGCCGTGTGCATTCTCACGCACGATCCGAAGTTCGACGTCCCTGCGATCGCAGGGGCACTCGCAACTTCAGTTGGCTACATCGGCGTCATGGGGAGCAGAAAGACGCATCACAAGAGACTCGAGCGTCTCGCCGAGGTCGGTATCGATCGGCCGGATCAACTCGAACGACTGATGTCTCCGATCGGGTTGGATCTCGGCGGACGCACGCCCGAAGAAACGGCGATCTCGATTTGCGCCGAGATCATCTCGCGGCGCACCGGACATTCAGCGAGCAGCCTTCGCTCGACGAGCGGTTCCATTCACGGAGGACCGACTCCGGCGTGACTCGACGTCGATGGCGGTCGATTCGATCGGACTCGTCAGATCGAAATGACTGCCAGCCGGTGGTCGGCATTGTTCATCGGACGCGGACCGTCGTCGGTGGCCACGACGATGTCTTCCAACCTCATCCCCCAACGCCCCGGCAGATAGATCCCCGGCTCGATGCTGAACGCATGACCGTCCTCGAGTACCGCCGAATTTCCCGAAACGATATAAGGATCCTCGTGAGCGTCGAGTCCGATGCCGTGGCCGGTGCGGTGGATGAAGTAGTCGCCGAAACCCGCATGCGAAATGATGCGCCGAGCAGTTGCATCGACTTCCTCACAGGGGGTGCCGACGCAAGCAGCTGAAACTGCTGCCTGCTGGGCAGAGAGAAGAACCTCGTACGCCTCGGAGATTTCGGTGCTCGGTGTCCCGAGGTACACACACCTGGTGATGTCGCTGCAATACCCGTTCATCGTTCCTCCAAAATCACAGAGGACGATCTCGTCGGCTCCGATCACACGTGAACCCGGATGATGATGCGGACTGGCGGCATTCTCACCTGCTGCGACGATGGCGAAGTTCGTGACCTGATGGCCTTCTGCAATGATCAACCCCGACAGATGAGCGGACACCTCTGCTTCGGTTCTGCCGATGAGGGGAATGTCGCCGGCCTGGAGTCGCGCCGCGATCCGATCGACGGCAGCCCCTGCCTCGCCGAGAGCTTCGATCTCGGCCGCATCTTTTCTCATGCGCAGACTGCCGATGACATCGACTGCGCGCGAGTACCGCACGTCGACCATCATCGGGAGCAGTTCGACGAGAAACCTTGCCCACATTTGATCCCCGATGGCGATGTTCGATGGCTTGTGTCGACGCACGATGTCGGCAGTGATCCGAACAGGATCTTCGGTTTCGTCCCATGCAACGATGTCGAAGACCGATGGCAGCTCATGGACGCGGGGAGCCTCGAGTCGAGGAATGACGAGAGTCGTCCGGCCTTCGAGGGGAACGATCAGCATGGTCAGCCGTTCGAGAGGCATCGCCTGGTACCCGATGAGGTACGGCATGTCGAGGCCGACCGAGACGAGGACGACGTCGACGCGGCGTCGAGCCATGGCTCTGCGCAGACGATCGATTCGGTCGAGATGGACTGCTTCGTCGACTCGAGAAGTCGTCATACCGAAACGCTAGCCGCCGACGTCATACGCGTGAGGTACGCCGCGCCAAGCTGACAGGCACGGACTCGGCTGCCTGCTTTGCGTGATAACTCGATCGAGTCAGCGGACTCGACTCGACATGAGCGATGCCGAAGGATTCACCGAGCATCTTCCACCGAGCGAACTCATCGGGATGGATCCATCGCGCGACGGGCAGATGA
>Ga0129333_10007631_pt1 | contig 10207 bp, 14 predicted proteins | sample CPB6_08_DNA_FD_94474 | JGI IMG/M metagenome (GOLD analysis project Ga0129333, IMG submission 94474) | Freshwater to marine salinity gradient microbial communities from Chesapeake Bay, USA - CPBay_Sum_0.6_0.8_DNA | ecosystem: Environmental > Aquatic > Marine > Coastal | place: USA: Chesapeake...
AGATAGAACTTTTGTATGTAAATTTCTACAGTTTAATAATGGACAATTATTTGATGAAATTTATCATATGGCAGCAGATATGGGTGGTGCCGACTTCGTTTTTACTGGTAAAAATGATGCTGACATTTTAACAAATAGTATGCAAATTACTATTAATGTTTTGTCTGAACAAAATAATTTAAACACTAACCTTAACATTAACAAAACAAAAATATTTTATGCAAGTTCAGCTTGCGTATACCCAGAACATAACCAGTTAGAACCTAATAATCCTGACTGTAGGGAAAGTACAGCCTATCCTGCCAATCCGGACAGTAACTATGGTTGGGAAAAGATATTTGGTGAAAGAATTTTTTTAGCATATGCTAAGAATTATAATATGCCAGTGAGAATTGCACGATATCATAACGTATACGGTGCAGGTTCAACTTACTCAGGTGGCAGAGAAAAGGCCCCAGCAGCACTATGTCGTAAAGTGTTAACTAGTAATGGCACAATAGAAATCTACGGTGATGGTAATCAGACAAGAAGTTTTCTATATATTGATGATGCAGTTGATGCCACACTTGCGTTAATGGAAAGTGATTACCATCAACCTATTAATATTGGCAGCGAAGAAATGATATCCATAAATAACTTTGTTGACATGATTGCCAGTATTGAACACAAGCAGATTGAAAAAATTCATCAGCCTGGACCATTAGGTGTTCGTGGTCGTAATAGTAATAATGATGTTATACGATCAGTATTAAATTGGGAACCTAAAATTAGTTTACGCGAGGGAATTACTAGGACGTACCTCTTTATTCAACAAGAATTAAGTAAACGGGCAAATAAAATTTGACACAATATGTTGATTTGTTTATTCTATATCTAGTATAAGCAAATGGAGTGTAATATGAATATTCGTATAAAGGCTTTCCTTCAAGTTGTAGGTGTTGCGGCTGCCGGCGTAGGATCTATGTTTGTACTCAATTGGATCACCCCTAAGTACGCTACCCTAATTTTCGCACTAACAGGTCTTGTCTACCTTATGTGGTGCATGTATAACATCCGCTTACTGTCCTTAAAGCGTGGACAAGACGAAATCGTAGATATTCTTAAGAAATAACAAAGCCGTTGTAAGGGCTTTTACGGCGTTTTTACGAGGTCACGTAAGTTATTGATTCTTAACGCCTTTTAGTTCTTGCATTAATTCTAGTTTGGGCGCATAATATCTATACAGTCGAATTACGGAGTTATTATGTTTATTAAGAATTTTGGCATGTTTACTGACGCAGGCAACGCCCTTGTTTTGGGTGTAGTTGAGACAGCCAAACGTGCTGATCTTGATTGGAACGAGGTCATGGACTTGCTCTATGATCTGGGTACACTTGACGGTTTTGAAGAGGCTACGGATACTGAGGTCCGTGAGCAGGTTTATATGGAGTTGAGCAATGGTCGATAAGCGTCACGGCAGTCCTTATGATCGCGGAGCGGCTGATAGTTATTATCGTCGGGATTTTAGCCCTCACTATTATCTGGGCGACACCTATCGTAGTGAAGTGATTACACTGGTCGCAATGACTGGTAAGGAACTTGAGGAGTATGCTCAGGGCTACAAGGATAACGAAGCAGCGGGTAACTTCAAGGAGTGGGAATAATGGGTTATCGTATTCTCGGTCAGCGTGAGGAAAAGTTCCAGCCCCGTAAGGGTCTTGAAGGTCCCTTCTACTACCCGTCAGGAGCGGTGTTATACTATGACCCCAAGGCATGTCAGTACTGGGATCCTACAACAGACTTTTATGTTGAAAGTGAGGTCGTTGCCAATTTTCAACGTGAAATTTTTAATATCGTAAGTCGTTAAATTTTGGATATAAAAAAATTGAAATAACATTATAAATGTTATAACATATTTCTATCGTTTGCAATTGAGGACTCTTTATATGAAGATTAAATACTCTCGGAGCAAGAAAATGAAAAAGCCAGACACCACCTATATTGCCATTGACGTATTGGCGTGGGAACAGTCTAAGAAAAAGGTTACGTCTGATCAACGTCCAGTAAACGTACTGGATAAGAAGCCGCATGAACACGATGCCAAAACTTTAGAAGATTTGGTGTTGGGTTTTCTTAATGATCCTATTGGTAAAGTCACCCTTAAGAATATCAATAAGAAAACTAAAAAATTGTGCCAAAAAGGCAACAACAATTATGATAAGTTGGCAACTTATCAAAAGATTCCATTGCGTAATCTATTGAGTGCATTGGCCGTACAACGTCCACTGTCTTATAAACATCTTAAGAAAATTCTTGAAAAGTGGAACGATCTCAAGGTACAGTATGTAAACGTACTTAAAATAAAATTTAATGGAGTTTATTACTATTATGTAATTGACGGACAGCACACCGCTGTTTGTTATGGTGTGCAAGCGTTTCGTGGCTACTACGATGTTGAAAACTGGCTTGATGTTGGCGTCAAGTGTCAGGTTGTGGAATGCGATAACTTTACGTTTGCGCGTGAACACTTCCTCGGCATTAATGGTGGCGACAAGTTGAAACTAGCACACTTTGATAAGTGGAAGAACTGGGTACTTGCGAAGCGCCAAGATAGCCCCAACGATACCACATTAGATACGTATGAAGATGCGTATGCGCAACAGGTTATTATGGAAAGTTACGGAATTATTCCTCGACATGAAGGTAATGAAGAGGATAATGGTAAACCAGGTTCATTCACTCGTACTGACCTGTTGAAGGACATCAACGAAGATGAACTGCATTGGTTGTGCCGTGTACACCAAATTAACTTTGATGATCGTGAAGTTGACTCAATGGAAGTCGATCCTATTGTTAATTTGTATAGCAAGATTAAAGGTGAAAAGTCTCTTAATAATGGAGAAGTCTATGACTTTGTTGTGGCACTTGGTAACATCATTAAAAATGTTGCAGGTAGCCCGGCGCAATTCCGTGTATTGACGGCTAACACATACAAGGAATGGTATAAAGAAGCATATCCGGAAGAGCGTAAAATTCCTAGTACTCCGGGTGATGCAGAACTGGCTCTCATGCTTCAAATTTACTATGAGGCAGGCGGCACGTTTAATCGTATCAGCAAACGTTTTCTTGATGACTATGAAGAATCTGGGTATAAGTTGTTTCATGCACTTGATCAAAATCTTCAGGATCTAATTAAGAAAGTTGGCTAATGGAAATCGTCAGTCTTTACAATGCCGAAATTATTGATCTCGGTAAGGTCAGTCTTAACAAGATTGGCATTACTGAAGATTTTGATAGTCGAGGTACTACTTACAGCAAGGGCGGAAGGAAGGTAAAATTTCACTTTGTTGCCATCCCACGCCCTGGCTTGAGTGACGTTGTTAAAACAATTGAAAATGATTTGAAGATTGAATTAAGTCCGTACTTTGAAAAGTTTAACGGTATTAATAGCACAGAGTATATTGATCCTAAAAAGCATAAAAATATGAATCTCAAAAATCTTGAAAAGATTACAAGGGAACATATTGCACGATATCCTGGGCGAATTTTTATCGTTAAAAAGAAATGGTTACCCCTCACGCTTGATACAGAGGACCTTAAGAATTTTGTACAGAATGCACTTAAGTATCCCGACAAATATCTAGAAGGTTTCTAAAACACTTGTTTTATAAGGCCTCTAGGAACTGTAAGTCATTGATTCTTAAAGCCTTTTAGTTGTTGACCTCAGGGTCAGTTTTGTCTATAATATCTATATTGACTGTTAACTAACGGAGTATATATGTCAGTTGTTCTTGTTAAGAGTGGGTCGTATCGCAATGTCCCTGTGATCAATACCCAGTTTAAGTTGGTGAAGGGACTTCAGAGTGGTAAGACGGGCAACTGGATTACTGTTGAGAACGGTGGTCTGTTCCCTAATCAGAGTTCGTTGATTCGCATCAAGGTTGAGAATCAACACGATTACGAGTTCATTGGTGGCGAGGCACCTGCAGAGGTGACTCAGTTTGTCACAGCACCTGTCGTTCAGGAGACTGACGAGCAGGCTATGGATCGTATTGCTACACGTTTCGCGGTGCTTGATGAAATGGCACGTGCGACTACTAATGGTGGCATTCGCGCTATGATCGTCAGTGGTCCTCCCGGTGTCGGTAAGTCATTTGGTGTCGAGCAGCAGTTAGAAAAGGCTAGCATGTTTGATCGTCTTGCTAATCGTACACTCAAGTATGAGGTGATCAAGGGTGCTATGACGGCACTGGGTCTCTATGCTACATTGTTCAAGCATAGTGACAAGAATCACGTATTGGTGTTCGATGATTGCGATAGTATTCTTATGGACGATCTGTCGCTTAACATTCTGAAGGCCGCACTTGACAGTGGTAAGCGTCGGCGTATCTACTGGAACAGTGACTCAAGCATGTTGCGGCGTGAGGGTATTCCCGATGCGTTTGACTTTAATGGTTCGGTGATCTTTATCACTAACATCAAGTTTGATCACTTGAAGTCTAAGAAGTTGCAGGACCATCTTGAGGCTCTTCAGTCGCGCTGTCACTTTCTTGATCTGACGATTGATACTGATCGTGATAAGATGTTGCGTATCAAGCAGGTGCATCGTGATGCTAACGGTGGTCTGTTCAGAGATTACGGGTTTGAGGCTGACATGGAAGATCAAGTGTTGCAGTTCATGTGGGACAACAAGCCCAAACTGCGCGAGTTGAGTATGCGTATGGCTCTTAAGATTGCTGATCTGGTTAAGATTAGCCCCGACAACTGGAAGATGTTGGCTGAGTCAACTGTTATGAAGCGGGCTTGATACTCCGTTACCCGCTAAGGCGAGAGGGTCGAAAGACCCTCTTTCCTTTACACTAATATTAGATGTGATAAAATAATATGATGATAACTAAAAATGATTTAGTTGCCTTTCTTACAAAAGGATTTATTCACGTAAGTAGGCAAGATTATTCTTTTTTTATTAACCTTTTTAAACTAGCTGAAGAAGGTAAGGTTACTACTGGTCAAGATAGTTTACTGAATAAACTAATTCTTAAGTATCAAAAACAATTAAGCAAACAGGGATATGATAAAGACTGGTTACAAAATTTAAGTTGGGAAAAACAATTGGTTCAAACACTTGATTATTTTAAACAAGCACATTTAAATTTAGTAAATGACAATCTTATACTTAAAACACCCTTTTCAAAATCTTTTATTAATGAATTGCGATCAAAACAAGAATACAATACTTTTGAATGGGATCGAAAGAACAAACAGTATGCAAGCCCATCTACAACGTTGGCATTAAAAACTATTCTGCCTTTACTCCATAAAAATTTTGAGCAAGTAATATTGGATGAAGTTCTACAAAAGACAGTTAAAGATATTCAAGAATATGAAAATTTAATTTGGAATCCTACACTTGTAAGAATACATAACCATTACTACATCGTAGCATGTAACGAACAAATTAGTCAACAGGTAACAGATAATATACTTTCTAATAGTGCAGAATGTGTATATTACCTAAGTAGATTAGGTGTAAAAATTCATAACTCAATAGGGGAGTCAGAAGAACTTAACTTTGCTTCATCATATAGTTATGAAATTGATATTAGTAAAATTGATGATTTAATTTATTATATTAAAAGTATAAACGTAAAAACCGTTTGTGTGGACAATCAATTTAAATATACTCGCGGTCTTTACACTGAGATATGTGATAAGTTACAAAATGAGGGAATAGAAACGTTACAATTAACTCCTGATATATCTAAGGATATGCCTATTTTGTTACAATTTAAAGGTTATACTAATTCAGATTTTAACCCACCAAAAATTATTAAAATTCAAAATAGTAGACCAATTTTAGTCAAATGAGAAACATCAAATGTCAACGGTGTGATAAGGAATTTATTTGTAATGGTTCGGGTTACGATTGCTGGTGCTTTGAAAAGCCATATGTTAGATTGGATGATACTGACCAATACAAAGATTGCTTATGTGAACAATGTCTGATAGAATTACACAATGCGCGAAGCCAAAATAATAATTAAAGATGAAGTCAATTGCAAAATCGAAGGTCTAGAATTAGACTGTAGACGAGCGTTGATGAAAAAGTTTGAGCATGAGATACCTGGCGCACGTTATCTGCCTGCGGTCCGTCTTGGTAGATGGAATGGTAAGGTAAGTTATTGTAGTTTGGCAGGTAGCACATACATCAATCTGATACCCGATATTGTACCCATACTACAAGAATATGATTACGATATTGATCTTGTAGACCTGCGCGAATATCAAACTTCATATAGTTTTCAAGAAATCACAGAAGATAGTTTTAGTGACAAGGTTTGGCCAAAAGGTCATACACAGGAAGGTCAACCTATTACATTGCGTGACTATCAAGTAGAGATCATCAATAACTTTTTGAAGAACACACAATGTATTCAAGAAGTTGCTACAGGGGCAGGCAAGACTATCATGACCGCTGCATTATCAAAGAGCGTAGAGTATTATGGTCGTACTATCGTCATCGTGCCCAACAAGAGCCTTGTCGTACAGACTGAAGCAGATTACATCAATCTAGGACTTGATGTTGGTGTCTATTTTGGTGATCGTAAAGAGTACAACAAGCAGCATACGATCTGTACTTGGCAAAGCCTTAACAATCTATTGAAGAATACTAAGGCAGGTGAGGCAGAAATAAACATTAAAGAGTTTATTGAGGGTGTGATTTGTATTATGGTCGACGAGGTGCATATGGCAAAAGCTGATGCACTTAAGTCATTACTTACAGGACCATTCAGTCAGATACCTATACGTTGGGGTTTAACTGGCACTATACCTAAGAGTGCATATGAGCAGGTCTCATTACTAGTATCATTAGGACCTGTGATCGGTAAACTTAGCGCAGCAGAACTACAAGAGAAGGGCGTATTGGCTCAATGTCATGTCAACATCATACAGATGAAAGATGGTGTAGAGTTCACAAACTATCAAAGCGAATTGAAACATCTATTAGAAGATGAAAAGCGATTAGACAAGATAGCCCAACTTATTGATAAGATTAAGGATAGTGGTAATACTCTTGTTCTTGTTGATCGTGTCAATGCCGGACGAGAGTTAGAGTCACGTATCAAAGACAGCGTGTTCATATCAGGCGAGACTAAACTCACGGAGCGTAAAGAAGAATATGACGAAGTTAAGACTAGTGATACTAAAGTTATTATTGCCACTTATGGAGTTGCTGCTGTGGGTATTAATATCCCTCGTATATTCAATCTTGTTCTTATTGAGCCCGGCAAGTCATTTGTCAGAGTTATCCAGTCGATTGGACGCGGTATTAGAAAAGCGGAAGACAAGGATAACGTAGAGATTTGGGATATCACTAGCGATTGTAAATTTGCCAAACGCCATTTAACACAACGTAAAGCATTTTATAAGGAAGCAAAATATCCATTTACACTTGAAAAACTTGACTATTAAAAAGGATAGTAGTAAAATTACAACATGAGAATACTAACACTAGATAACCAATCTTATAATTTAGAAACATTGCCTGAAGAAATTGATGATATGCGTTTTGCTATTTTGGATAATAGCAATCCACAAAGTGTAGATTATCACTACATCCCACTTATCTTTTTGGAATCATTTAACAGTCCTGCTCTTGTATTAAAGGTTGGAAAATATAAAATTAAAATGCCACTTGACTGGCAAATATTGATTGGTGAAAAGGAACATGGTGATCTTGAAACACTACCATTGAGTAGTTTGAATGATCGCGGATTTAGCGCATTTGAATTCAATCCATTAAGTTCATTTAGTCCAACGTTTCAAACTGTAGAGATACTTGATATCTACAATGACGTAACTTGGTATAGTCCAAGATTACGCAATGGACAATTCTTATGTGTTCCATTGAACGATCACCCTAAACCACAATGCGTTTATTTCGTAAAAGAAATTAGTCGCAATTGTGAAATCGTAGACTACAATCAGGTATTCTAATGAAATATGGTATCAAAGTTAAGATTAGTATTGATGAAGAGCTATGGGTTGTAGATATGAATTTACAACCTAAACTTTATGAGAATTATGAATCTGCCCATAAAGATATAATCTTTTGGGGACCTAATGCTAAAGTAGAAGAGTATGGCGAAAGCAAAGACACCAACTGACGAAAAGTTTACAAATATAGACTTTCCACTTTTTGAGGCATTAGAAGCCATCGACAAAAAAGACTATGGGTACTATGATAGATTAACTTTAGAGCAGCGTAAAAAATTCAGCGCCTATATGATGTTAATTTGGGCTAGTAGCGTATCAGGATCGCAGCAAAAAGAAATTCTCAAATCAGTTGCTAATGTAACAAATATACATTTCTTTAGTGAGAATATAGGCAATAATCCAAAATTACAATGGTTATTATTGTGTGCCTCTAGTATAGGTAAAGGAAAACAATATCACCAATGGGTGCCACATCTAGAAAACAAGGTTGTAAAACTTCATAAGAAAGCATCCTATTCAGACGTTAAAGAATATTTTAAAAAAATACATCCTAAGGTTGACGATGAATTAATTGTTGAACTGTCAAAGTTATATGTAGAGCAGCAGCATCGTAAATTTTATCTTGCTGAAAAGTTTCCTAACTTAAAATTTGATGAAATAGATTTATTAAATGAACTTCTTACTGATGAAGAAATCGAAAAATACGAACGAGAATACGGCAATTAAACATACTTGTGAATTCTGTGAGAAGGAATTTGTAAGAGAAAAATCATTAATTGCTCATGTTTGTGAACCAAAGCGACGATACAATGATCGTGAACGCAAAGGTAACCTTATTGGTTATCAAACATGGCTAGAATTCTATAAACGAAATACTGCTGGTAAGAAGAAACGTGACTATATGGACTTCATAAAAAGTTCGTATTATACTGCCTTTGTTAAGTTTGGTAATTACTGTGTAGAGGCAAACGTAATAAATGTAAATAAATTCTCTAACTATCTAATTAAAAATCAAATAAGTATTGACAGATGGGCAAGCGATAAGGTATATACAGAATTCGTCATCAATTTTCTAAAGGACGAAGATCCGTTTGACGCGGTAGCGCGTAGTATTGAAACAACTTTGGATCTAGCAAAAGACGATAAGATACCTACTAAAGATGTATTGCGTTACGGCAACAGGCATCGTATCTGTTATAACATTACAAAAGGAAAGATTAGTCCATGGATGCTTTATCATTGTGAAAGTGGTGTTAACTTTCTATCTGGTTTAGATGAAACGCAGGTAAAAATGATTTTAGATTACATACAACCTGAAGTATGGGCAGCTAAGTTTAAAAGATATCCAGAAAATGTAAAAGAAGTAAAAGAATTATTGCACAGTGGTGGTTACTAATGAAAATGAATGATTACAGAACTATATTGACAGATGGTCCTGGTTATAAAGTGCTAGAAAGTTTTGTACCTAGATATTTAATTAATGATTTTAAAAAACAATTAGGAAATTTATATCCTGTACGTGCTAGCAGTAGTAAAAAAGTCTATGCTGAACGTGATGGTATTAAGAACCTAGAAGATATTAGTGTGTGGTGGAGCCAAATGGTTGATGATTTACCACAAAGCAAAGCAATACAAAAACTAATTGATCCTGTCATACAATCGCATTTTCCCGGGCTTAATATGTATGCTAATGACGTTGTGTTTATTAAAGCAGGTAGTACTTGGGTCAACCCCCATATTGATACACCACATAGATTTAAAAAATTCAATATGGATAAAAGGTTACTAGGCATACAATGTATTGTGTCACTAGACCATATTGACAAAAATAGTGCCAGTACTGGATTAGTCCCATACAGTCAAAAGCGTGATTTTGAAATTGAAAAATGTTATCAGGGTATGTATGATCGTTGGTTTATGGAAAACGTTGTGCAACCGGATATGCCTAAGGGTAGTTTATTGTTTTACAACTGTAGGGTATTACATAGCAGTATGCCCAATCCAACAACATTAGAACGGCCTGCGTTATTGTTTAATTATCTTGATCGTAATATACTTGAAGAAGTAAAGTCTATGGATAATATTTGGACAAGCAATGGTAAACGTTCCTAAAGATTTTCAAGACTTTGATGACGACGATAGTGATTTGGAGAAAAGATTATCGCGTTTTAAGTATTGGTCTAACTTAAAAAATCTTAAATTAGAGTTTTACGATGAAACTCAAAGTAGA
>Ga0129333_10007632_pt1 | contig 10207 bp, 14 predicted proteins | sample CPB6_08_DNA_FD_94474 | JGI IMG/M metagenome (GOLD analysis project Ga0129333, IMG submission 94474) | Freshwater to marine salinity gradient microbial communities from Chesapeake Bay, USA - CPBay_Sum_0.6_0.8_DNA | ecosystem: Environmental > Aquatic > Marine > Coastal | place: USA: Chesapeake...
ACGAAAGAAGGGCTCGATACTCCTCGAGCCCTTCTGAACTGACGGTCACCACGTTCAGGCGACCGTCAGTTTGGAAGCGAAGTTCAATGACGTTCATTTTTCTCCTCATACGGCCGTCAGGCCGCGGGAACTGGAACCTCCATTCCCGCATCCAATGCCACTTCGATCCACAAGCGCATGGCATCCTCGATCATGGCGCCGACTTCCTCGAAGGTATCCGCCTCAGTCGCGCAACCCGGCAATTCGCGAACGCGCGCGAACCACACCGGATGATCCCCGGAAAGGTCTTTCGTGACTTCGATCGTGTAAGGGAGGTTCATGTAGTGATCTATCATTTTTTGCTCCAAAAAAGTGTTCCGGCTCTGCTGTGCAGATTTCCTCATACGGCCGTCAGACCGCGGGAATTGAAACCTCAGATTAATCACTGAGTTCCGCAATCTTGCGATCCACAAGAGCGCGGAAGCTCTGGTTGTCATAGCGGATTTCTCCGCTTTCAAACGCCTTGTCGAACGCTTCGATGGCGTTCTTTAGCTTTTCGATGCCGGCGTTCACGTCACCGGCGTTTGCAATTTTCATTGCGTTCTCCACCATCTTTATGAACTTGATCATTTTTCGCCTCCAAAAAAGTCCGGTTTTGATAGAGAACCGGCAAACTCCGGGGTTTATGGCTATGCCCCCCTAACCGCACAGCGGGTTAAAACGGATAGAAGCACAACCCTGTCAGGGAATCGAACCCTGATAAATCGCCAGACAGGGCAATCTTCGTCCTACCGCATAGCTTGTAGCTTAGGTGAGGATTGCTCCTCATGCGACCGTCAGGTCGAATGCGCCTTGGCTCCGGAGATTCGACGTGGTCATCTCCAAACCAGAGTTGCGGCGCTTCTGTTGTCATCCGCGAGGGAAATAGTCCCGCATTTCTGCTGGTCCACTCTATTTCCATTACTGGTCTCGTCAGCACCCGCATTACGGGTGGATCATCGGGGAGCTTTCGCTCCCCTAGATTTCGACCTTATGGGGATCAGAACGGGATTTCCCCGTCCTGATCCTTCTCCTTTCCCTGCCAATACTTCTCGATTTCGGAATCGAGAAGGTTGGCAAGGAACATTGCCACGCGGAGTTCGTCGTCGCCCTGCTCGCGCGCAAGACGCACGAGCTCTTCGGTGATCTTGCAATCACCGAAATTCTCTAAATTGGTGACAAACTGATCGAGTTCGTCACTGATTTGGAGATATCCTCCAATCACGTTTGCGTCGTGCCACGCCGCCGTCAATTGAATGACGGCGAACATGACTGCTTGGAAATTGTTGTCGTTCATGATTCTCCTCATACGCCCGTCAGGGCGTTTTTGCCAACAAAACCCCACTGGTCTCATCAGTGTGCGCATCACGCACAGACCCCTTGCATCGCACGCAAGGGATTTCGACCTGTCTCGGCCTAGGAAATGACTTCCCAGACCGAGAATTCAAACGACGCAGAAGAAATTTCTGCGTCACTGTATTCCGCAACGCCTTCGCGTCGCGGCAAGCCGCGAACGCTCATCACAACGAGCTTGTCGTTCAGCCCAAGCTTGACCATCGGCGCCTTCGCAGGCACTTCGACCATCAGGCCGAAGCGCACCCGCATGGCGGCGATCGTTGCGGTGTGCGAAGGGTTCAATGCCGGGATGATCCCAGCATCGACCAGCTCGCGGACGGTTTCGACCGTGACGATCTTGCGGGTGACCGTCACGTCACCCGCAAACATGCCGTCGGCGACGGCAAAGCTAAAGTAAGTGCTCATTTTGCCTCCAAAAGAACTACTGCACACAAGACTCTACTGGTCTCATCAGCACACGCATCACGTGTGTATACCCCTTAGCTAGAGGGGTATTTCGACCTGGACTCACTACTGATTAGCTAGATCAATAGTGAGTCACAGCACAAGATTTCGGCTTGTGCACACCGGATTGTGCAGCGGAATAGCGTCCGCACGCTTTGCACATCCCACTACAGAAGCAGTCATCGTTCTTTGTGTCTAGATTCACAAAGAACAACCCGCTTCTGCGTTCTTGCTCGGTGCAAGACCACCCTTTCTCAACCAACACTGACTCGCGGCCTCGCAAAGCAATCCCGAACAGATTGAGTCTCTGCTTTGCGACTGGATCCCATGGGCGACCCTGAATGCCCGAGCACTAGCTCAGACGACCCACGAAACCGACTGAGAGCTACGACGCAGCCCTCAGCCCAAAATCCTCATACGCACGTCAGTGCTTCGCACTAACGGAAACTTACTGGTCTCATCAGTGCACGCATCACGTGCAGACCATCGGGGAAGAGACGGCTCTTCCCCTAGATTTCGGCCTATACGATTACTACACCCTCTTCATCCATATGACTGGACGCATCCGGCACGATCTCAATTCGATTGGTTTCCGTGCACCAATAGCGCACAAGACAGTCGTATTCAGCGGCAACTTCACCCATCTGGTAATCCAGATAGATGGTGTCAAGGTAGTCGTAGATACGAACTACCTTCCCTGTTGCCTGCGCTTGAACGCATGCCTTTCTGACCAAAACGATCTGCTGAAAATACCACTCTGAATCCATGTTCATTTTTTACCTCCAAAAACCGGCCTCATCAGTGCACGCATCACGTGCAGACCCCCCGCATCGCACGCGGGGGATTTCGACCTACAGCGAGACAATGATGAGGCCGAGGTTGCCTCCGCAGACGAACTCGGTCTTGAGCCCTCCGAGCTCAAAGAGGACTTGCTGGGCAAGGGCGTCTTCGCCCTCGCGCAGATGCCACACGACATTCCCTCGATCTCCGTAGTCAAGGGCGTCCATCACGCCCTCGACCGTCTGCCACTTCACCTTGTTCTCGTTCATAACACTCCTTCGGGAAAGCTCTGCGGCCTCCCATATGCGAACAATTAAGAGAGCACACAAGCTTCTCCTCATACGCACGTCAGTGCTTTCGCACTACACATGCGTATCAGGAGGAAGCAAAATGCTCTCATACGCCCGTCAGGGCAGAGTCTCCACTCGAGACTCGCTCTGTTATGTATCACCTCCCTAACCGTTGCTGTTAGGCGAAGGAAGGGAGGTGAATACGACATCCTGTGAACCGAAAGGGTATCACCGGATGGGAACCCACTCGAGGGTGATGTTGTCACGCTCGGTGAGTTCAGCCGAGTTCAGGGCGAGAACCCGGCAGGCCAACTGGATGGCCTTTTGCTGCCAGAGCTGGACCTCCTCGTAAAAGAAGGTCTGGCGCTTGGTGAGCGGCTTGCCCTGGACCAGGCGCCGCTCGATGTCGCGCTGGGTGGACTCCCGGAGGCGGGAGCCGTCCATGGGGCGCCACGCCGCGATCTGGCCGGCGTAGGCCCACTCACGCATCTTGGGGTCCGGCTTAACCCCGTGGCGCTTCGCGTATTCCGCGAAGGCCTGAGACACCGCCTCAGGGCGGATGAAGATGTCCCTGCGCACATCGTCCTTGCGCACAGGGATGTTCACGAACCGACCGTGGTTGACCACGGCGGCTCTGTACCCGGGAGGCGGACTGCCGAAGTCCGTCTCCGTTGCGGAGGGCTTGGCCGCGCTCGGCACGGCTGCCCTCCGGGTCGTGGCGGGCGCTCCACGACCGACTGCTGGTCTCTCGTTCATGATCGCCCCCTTCGGGCGCTCGGCCCCTAGAGGGGCCTCGCCCCCTTCGGGGGCTTCGCCCCATGAAATAAAAAGCCTCGCATTGCTGCGAAGCTTCCTCATACGCGCGTCAGCGCTTTTGCGCTGTGCGGTACGAGCAGGGAGAGGACGCTTTGCCTCTCTCATACGCGCGTCAGCGCCACTGTCGCTAAACACAGCTGCGCTAGAGCACGCGTTGAGAGTAACGCAGCGTCGAGCCTTTCGCGGTCACCACGAGCCCCTGAGCGTGGAGCGCGTCAGCGCGACACGCGAAGGCGGACGCAGAACCTCGTGAAAGGTCGTCCAATGCGAAACATGCGCACGCAAGCGGCGCATTAAAAAATAAAAAAGAGGGCGGTCATAGACCACCCTCCACTGAGGCAAGAGATGATTCCAGTCACCTCCTGCCCACTACACCCTACATCACGTCCGTTTCGACCACGCCGTCATCGGCGCTGGCGTAGTCGAAACCGCCGTCATCCGCCCACTCCGGCTCCGGAGTGTCTCCGTCCAGCGAAATCTCGAAGAACTCGGCCATCACTCTCCCCGTAAAGGTGATTTCCACGCTCTTCATCCCGGGAACGGTAGCGAGTTTGACGTGGTACATTCCCGTCGGAACAACCGCGCCAACCATGCCATGCGTCTGTCCGTCGCCCACGCGAACAGACAGCGGATACTTTGGCGTTTTTGCGCTTGTATCAACGACTTCGACAACCGTATACACGGTGTCGCTGTCCATATACTTAGCGCGGAATTCCATGCCGCCCATGATCTTGCCGATCATGCCGGCCCCCACTGCGCGTCTCTCGGCAATGCTGTCCTTTCGGGCAATCAGCATCCGCGCGACTACTTCCGGAAGTGCAAACTTCATTGCAAATCCGGCGTTGTCGCCGCGAGAGAACGCAGCCCACAGCGCGCTGGCGGCAGATTCCAGCCACGCCGTGTTCTCGTTCTCCTTGCCAAGATTCATCTCGACCGCCTTGTCGCGCCAAACCTTTCGATAGCCTTCGAAAAGCTCAGCGCGCAGCATGTTGGCCATTTCCAACGCGATCTTCTTTGCCTTAAGATCGTTGGCAATGTCGCCCATGCGCTTATACAAGCGGTCGACCGCCCAGTTTGCCCACTTAAAGCCCTCTCCCGGGATCTCCTCAATCCACCCGGCAAAGAACTTGTTGTCCAGCGTGGACAACTGGATGAGTGGCACCTCATCCTCGTGGGCGCGAATAAACGCCGCCAGCGGCATCAGCTCCTCGTCAGGAGCGTCCACCTGACTGAAGAACCTGCTGGGCAGGATCGGCTGTCCTGGCTCCACCACCGGCCGGCCGTTAGCGTCTCCAAAGAAGCGCGCGGTCTCCACCGCTGCGTCCTCCGCCGTGCCCGCAAAGAGGGTGAACGGCTTAATGTTCTTCCTCTTCTGGAGCTGGCGGTAGGCGTGCATGGAAAGAGTAATGCCATACTCCTCCTGCGCCTCCTTGGAGAGTTTGCGGACAAGCTTCATGTCCGCAGTGGCAGCCTTCTTGACGCTGTCCACCGCCTTCTGAAGCTCGACCCGCAACTCGTCGATCTTTTCATCGGCGTAGGCGGCGGCATGCGCGACCATGCGCATGATTACCACCCATTTCTGGATCACGTAGTCAATGAGGCCGATGCCAGCGGCCATTGACTGCGCAATCATTTTGCTGCGCGACGTCGGGGGCTTTGCCTTCTGCCGCAGCTTCTCTTCGCTGATCGGCAGCCCCTCGACCGTTTTCCGCATCTCGACTACGACCTCGTCAGGTCGCAAGATGGCAAAGGCGTCGCCATCGAAGTCGAGCGCCGCACGATTCATCGTGCGCTCGTTGACCCACGCTTCATACCACCGCACACGTGGGTCAGCGTGTACGATGACTGCGACCATTTCATTCCGGTGGGCAAACGGGTACCGGATGGCCACAGTCTTAACGCCGTCTCGGCCTGTCTTTCCAAACAGGTGCTGGAACACCTTTGGATTGACAGCGACGACGTTGTCGCCCAGTCCTCTGTTGCAAACCGCGCGGAATCTCCACGCGTAGATTCCCAGACCTGCCAGGATCTGGTAACCCACAGTGGCGACCCACTCGGTCAGCGCGGCAACCATCATTTTGCTGCGCATCAGCCGCGTGTCGCCGATAGCGACGCACACAGCTGCAAACAGCCTGATGATGTCGAACTGCTGGAGGTTTCCCTCCTCGTCTCGCAGCGACGTGCCCCGGCCGGCCAGCCAGCGCACGTCGCTGAGACGCTCTCGCAGTTCGCCCAGCTTTGCCGATACGAGGTCGTGCGCCTTGTTCACGACTTCGCTCGACATCCACTGGGTCACCTGTGGACCGATCAGCATGGGGCCGGCCAGGTCCTCGTCACCATTGACGATGCCGAACCCCATCATCACCTCGTGCACGCCGTCCGGAAGCACAATGCCCTTGTTGTGCTTGAGCGTGCCCCTGGGCATTACCAGGTCCACCCCGTCCGGCAGCCGAGCCGGAATCAGGGTGCCTTTGCCCAGGATCCACTTGGACGAGTCCTCATTGTCCAAGTGGAGGATCGCGCGGAACTGCGGGTCGTTCTCAAACACGACCTTGTGCTGCGCAGCCCACGCGCGATCAATCAACCCCTGGCCGTCGCCGATGCGGGTAAAGCCAGGATCGTCATCCTTGCATACCAGCACCCGGGCGGTCACGTGAAAGTAACCACCCCGCAGGGGCGTATGCAGCGCTCCAGGGCGCACGGCGTCTCCCGCGTCCGGGAACATCGCCTCCATGCGCTTGGCCCAGTAAAAGTCCACCACCGGGAGCACTGCATTATTTGACTTGGCGGCCTGCGTCATGTACCGCAGCCAGCCGCATTTGCGCTCATCCGAGGGGCGGACCGGCCAGTCCACCTCAGGGATGTCGATGCCCCTGTCCTGAATGATGTCGAGGGCGAGAGTGGAGATCTCTTCCTCATCGGCATCAATGAGACTTGGGGCCAACTGTACGCCCGCGATGAGAGCGCCTTCCTCGCGGGCAATGCATGAAGCGTAGTCCCGGCGCACCCACCGGTATCCGCTTGGCTTGAGCGGACCCGGCCGGGCGTTGGACAAGCCCATGCGTTTGAGAGCCGGCCAGTTGGTCACCAGCTCTCCGTTGTGTCCCTTCATCACCGGGACGACCACGAATACGTCGTGGATCGTCAAGGTGACGATAGGGACTTCGAACATCTTCATTTGCCTGCCGGACCTCCTAAGCCGGCTTCCATTGAAGAATTCGCGCCACCACGAACGTGCGATCTTCATTGCGCAGGTGGCAGCGCGCAATGAGACCGAGTTCAGACCAGGACAGAGGGGTGACGACCCGCTCTGTCACCTCGCCTCGAATCCGCCCGTCATAGCGGATCCAGAGCTTGGCTCCGGTCTTCATGGCCTCGCTCGCGGCCATGGTGAACTCAACGTTGTCCGTGTGGACCACCTGCGAGCGCAGGTTGGCGGGGCAGTCCGGTCCGTACACCGGCACGCCCTGCGCAGCCATCCAGGCTGCGACCTTGGCCGGGTTGGCAGCCCGGTCATAGTCGCGGCGTGAATCGCCACGCATCCACACGCGGGTGCCGTTCGTCGGGAACTCCACGGCCAGCACCCCGAGCGCCGTGAGCTCCTGCCACGTCTTCAACCGACTAGACGCGTCGGTTGGGCTGAACAGTGGCTCGTTCAGCCTAAGAATTGCCCGTACTTTTGACGGCAAAACAACCGTCATAGGGCACCTCCTTTCAACTACGGTTTTCGTGAGTCGCAGGTTCCGCTCCTGCCTAGCCGCCATTGCGGCACCGTTCGTTCGCCAGAACGGGCTTACATCTATGCCGTCCTGGGTTGTTTCGAAACCCGAACTCCGCCGAAGAAAGCGCGGAGAGGGCAGAATGCGCCCCGCAGGCTCGTCAGCCTCGCAGAACACATGGCATGAAAAATAAAAAAAGAGGGAAAATAAAAAAGCAGGGTCGACCGCGAGGCCGCCCTGCCTGATTCGTCGGGGTTTTGATATCGCAGGTGATCCCCTTCCTGCGCGCCGGCTACTCTCCGTAAAGGTACCAGCGCAGATTTTTCACCTGCTTGGTAAGCTTTCGGAGCTGATCCTGAAGGGCGGCCAGCCGCGGGGCCAGCCCTTCACCGTCTCTGATCTCCAAAGCGGATGCGACTGCCATCCACTTTGTTTCCTCGATGGAGGTGAAGATCTCTGCCATCTCCACCTCCAGCGCCATAAGTTTGAACGACAGACTTTCGTGGTCCATCATTCCTCCTTTGCCCCTGTGGGCCTAACTGCCCGGCGCTGTATCCGTAAACACGGAGCTCAGCCGGCTCAGTCACTAAAAAATAAAAAGGAGAGAAATAAAAAAGGGAAGCGCCGCCGCAAGCGCTTCCCTTTGCCATGATCGACCGGGTTTTGATCACGCAGATCCCGGAACTGCGGACGGCGACTAGTCTACGTAGTCGCCGTCCTCGTCCTTGCCCCACCAAAGGGGCTTGGACGGGCCATCCCTCAGGATGGCCATCTCTGCCTTGAGGCGGCGAACCTCCGCAATCGCCGCCTCCACGCCCGAGATCTTCTCTCGGGCGTCCCACGCGGCGCTTTCCGCCGCTCGAAGCGCCGCCCACTCCGGGCCGCTGAAGAACGCTCGTTCGCGTTCTTCAGCGCGGCGGAGAGAAGCCTCCGCCGCGGCTCGATCCCGTCTTGAGGCGCTACTCACCCGCTCCTTGGCGGAGAGGGTGATGCCCTCGATCAGACGCCTCATGGCGTCTGATGCTTCCTGCGCGCGCAGGTAGGCATCTTCGGCCTCCCTGCGCTCTCGACTGAAGGGTCCGCGCTGCGCGGCCTCCAGTCGAGCCTCGGCCGCCTCGATGGCGGCCCTGAGCTCTTCTATGGTCATTTCTGACCTCCTTTGCCCTCTGTAGGGCATGTGACTCAGGCTCTATCTACACCACACGCGGGTGTAGCTTTAGCCACTCAGTCATTAAAAAATAAAAAGGAGGAAAATAAAAACGGGACACGGCGTCAAATGCCGTGTCCCTGTGAACTATTGTAGGTTTTGGTATCGCGGGTTTGCCCTTATCCCGCGGAAAGCTTCTCCTTTACCTGCTTTCGAGGTGTGCATGCAGCATTTGTCACCAAATGCGCATGAGGCGTCTACTCCCACTCAGCTTGCCCAGTATGCTGAGGGGAGCGCCGTGCTGCTTACGCAACCTCGTCGAGACAAGCCCACAGGCGGCTCGCCTCAACGGCCGACGTCATTCCCAAAAGGACGACGTCGTCGTTGCGCATGGCAACTGCAAGGGCCGGAAGGCTTTCGCCCTCAGCCCAAGCCAAGTCAAACATGGCGATCTCTTTCGAGGTCTCCATGCTGCTGGCTTTCGCAGCGCCATTCAGCAGCACAACAAAGAAGAATTTCTCCTTCATGTTTTGCCAACTGGCATAGGATGCGGCTTCCCCATGCCATGCAAAATTGCAGGACGATCCTGCAATACGCACAGCCTTGAAGCCGCATCAACCTTTCGGTCAATAAAAATGAATAAAAAAATAAAAGCCGCACAGGGGAGGGAGTGTGGAATCCCCACCGCCGTGCGGCTTGTTGGTTCTGCTGCAAAGTAACCCCGTAGGATCACTTTTGGCCGATTTTGGCCATTAGCAATACCCCCAAAAATATTCTGAGTTTTCTCCACATGCTTATAATCTCCGCACATGAAAGTCAGGAAGATTTATCTGGATCCGACGGCGGAGGTGCAGGAGTTTCCTCCTGGGTTGTTTGAGGTATACACACCGGCTTCCCAGGAAGGACAGCATTCCTACTTGATTTCCCCGATTTTTGCCGGCAAAACCGCGTGGCAGAAAAGGCACACTATGCTTCGCTTCTATATTGGAAAGCGGGGATTTGTGTTTGTGTGGAGAGAAAGGCCTGGGCCGTCCGGTTTTGACGCCAAAAACGGTATGATTTCCGTTGGGTTTTGGAGATTTGTATTTAACAGCTTTCTTGTACCGGAGAAAAAATGAACCCGCAGGAATACATTGAGGAGACCAGAAGGACGCGTCCGCCCAAGAAGGGGAGGCTTGACCTGCATTTTGTGCAAAGCGGGATGGGAATTGCTTCGGAAGCGGGAGAAATTCTGGGATTGATTGAGAAATCGTACTGTCAGGGCCACAATGTTGACCAGGCAAAGCTCAAAAAAGAGGTGGGAGACCTTATGTGGTACGCGGCAATGCTGCTGGATGAGTTTGACTGGACGTTTGAAGAGGTATTTGACGCAAATATTGCCAAGCTGAAAGCCAGATATCCGGAAAAATTCACCGCAGAGGACAGTATTCGAAGAAAGGACGTGGATTATGGCTAAAGCAAGCTTGGGAAAAGGGGATTTGGCGATTATTCAGGAGGCGCAAGACCTTCAAAACCCCGGAATTTTTACTTCTTACTACTTCAGACCCGCGGACAACCCTGAATCCGCGGGTTTTACTGTATTTCCCACTCATGCGCGCTACGAGCCGTACAAAGAATACTGGGAAAAGAACGGAAAG
>Ga0129333_10007633_pt1 | contig 10207 bp, 8 predicted proteins | sample CPB6_08_DNA_FD_94474 | JGI IMG/M metagenome (GOLD analysis project Ga0129333, IMG submission 94474) | Freshwater to marine salinity gradient microbial communities from Chesapeake Bay, USA - CPBay_Sum_0.6_0.8_DNA | ecosystem: Environmental > Aquatic > Marine > Coastal | place: USA: Chesapeake Bay...
CCGCGTCAATGTCTTTTGTGACGCACACAGGCAGAGCTGCAATCACTCGTGGTGCCGGACGATCGAATTCCTCGGCAGCGGCAGTGATGGTCGGCACAGTGAGGGTCTTCAAGGTGTTCGGCCCGGTACACCAGGTCAACGTGCCGTCGGCGAGTGCTGCGGTGATGCGCAACATCTGTGGACCGAGCGCAGCGACGACAACTCCGAAAGGTGACGACCCCTTGATGGACACGCCGGCCATCACCTTGAATACCTCACCGTCGAATGCCACCGACTCACCTCGAGCAAGCGGCATGAGCACTGACAAGTATTCCTTCATGTGACGCACTGGCTTGTCGAACGACATGCCCATCATGTTCTCGATGACGATCTTGTGGCTGAGGCCGATACCTAGCGTGAGGCGACCTTCCGACGCTGCATTCACGGTATGGCACTGCTGCGCAAGCATCATCGGATGTCGTGGATACGTGGGCACGACGCTCGTGCCGAGTTCGATGCGGGGCACTTCGCGACCGACAATTGCAAGTGCCGTCAATGCATCATGCCCAAAGATTTGTGGCGCCCAGTAACTTTCGAAGCCGTCCGCTTCAGCTTGCTTCGCCTCGAGGACTACATCATCGAGCGTTCCATCATTGACTGTTCCACCGAACAAACCGATTCGCATGTGATGACCGTAGCCGCAGATCGGTACATTCACGCCAAACTGACGATGTCCAGCCAGTCTTCGGAGAAGTAGTCGACTTGACCGTCTGGCAACAGCAATACCTTCGTCGGATCGAGATGTTTCACGAACTCAGTGTCGTGGCTGACGAAAATGATGGAGCCCTTCCAGTCGGCCAAGGACGAGGCCACTGCCTCACGACTGGGTGGGTCGAGGTTGTTGGTTGGCTCGTCGAGCAAGAGCACGTTGTTCCCACCGATCATCAACATCGCAAGAGCAAGCTTGGTCTTTTCGCCACCAGACAATGTGCCCGACTCTTGGAAGACCTTCGTTCCTTGTAACCCGAACATGCCGAGAAACCCTCGCAACTGGGTGTCAGTGAACGACGCCCCCGGCGGAAGATCGCGACGCATGTGATCGATGAGCGACATGTGCGGATCAAGATTGTCGTGTTCCTGGGCGTAATACCCGGTGCTGACATTGTGGCCCCAACGAAAGTCACCGGTCTTTGGTTGTGACTCACCAGCGAGAATGCGAAGAAGCGAGGTCTTGCCTGCACCGTTCAGGCCGAGTACGAGTAGTCGCTCACCGCGACCAAGATCGAACGACACATCTTCGAAAATCGCCGGACCGCCGTAAGCCTGCGACAAGTGTTGTGCCTCGACGACCGTGACACCAGACGCCGGTGGGTCGGGAAAGCGAACATTGAAACGACGATCGCGCGTGGACACCGACACTTTGTCGTCTTCCAGCCTGTTGATGCGCTTTTCGATGCTGTGCGCCATCGACGCTTTCGAGGCCTTCGCGCCGAATCGATCGACGACGGTCTGCAGTCTTGCAATTTCTTTTTCCTGGAGCACGGCCTTTCGGGCGAGACGTTCTTCGTCTGCAGCGCGCGCCGACTTGTACTGACTGTAGGTGCCGCGATATTCCACCAAGTTCCCGACACCGTCTTCATCAGGGCGGTCGAGGTGAAGCACTCGGGTGATTGCTTCGTCGAGCAATTCAAGGTCGTGACTGATGACGACGAGTGCACCTTTGTAGTTACGCAAGAAATTCAACAGCCAGTTCTTCGCATCGAGGTCGAGGTGGTTGGTGGGTTCATCGAGCAACAGACCATCACTGCCTGCGAACAAGATGCGCGCCAACTCGACGCGGCGCCGCTCGCCTCCGGACAGCACGCCGAGTGGCAAGTCCAGACGGCTGGTGGTGACACCGAGTCCTGCAGCTATCGAACGCGCCTCACTGTCGGCCGAGTATCCACCTTTCAGTCGGAACTCTTCTTCTGCCTTCGTGTACCTACTCACATTGCGATCGTCTGGCATCTCCTCCATGGCGATGCGTAACTTCTCGAGACGTTCTCTGTCGGCGTCGATACCTCGACCTGACAACACGTGTGTGATGGCAGTTCGACCATCGAGCACGCCGGCGATTCGTGGGTCTTGAGGCAGATACCCGAACCCACCGGTTCGACGTACCGACCCGCCAGACGGCTCGGTCTCACCGCCGAGCACTTTGAACAAACTCGTCTTGCCCGCACCGTTACGTCCGACCAATCCGACCTTGTCGCGAGCCATGACAGTGAACGACGCCCCTGACACCACGGCACGTCCGCCGACCTCGACCACGAGTTGGTGCACCTGGAGCATCGGATAAGTCTGCCGTTAGTTGTACGACTTGACGCTAAGGCGTCGTCGTTGTCGGCGAAGATGTCGACGAAGCCGAAGCCGTCGACTCGGTCGTCGAAGGAGTCGTCGATGAGCCAGATGGGACGGTGGTCAGGCTTGTCACCGGCGCCACAGTTGCACTCACCTCGGTGGTGGTGGTGGCGACATCGGGCATCTCGTCACCACCGTCAGAATCGTCAGTGAATTTTGATGAGAGGCATTTTCCTTGTTGAGTCGGTGCCGGACCAAGTCCTTTGCCGATGGCCGTGACCAGCACGGCTCGTCCGTCGGGTGATGGGTGAATCTTGTCGCGATTCAAGACACCGGACTGCGACGACAGAGATGCCCAGTCGAGCACCGACACGTTCTCATTCGCCGATGCGACGCTCGCGATTGCACCATTGACTTCTTTTTGACGATCTCGAAACAATGACGTCGTGAGCAACAAAACTGGACGCGGGTTCAGCGACGTGACGATTGCAGTGAGATCACTGGCGTACTTGTCGATCTGGCCGGTGTAGTTCGTACCGAGAAACACAACAGCAGCATCCCAGCCATCAGATAGCCGCTCACGCAGCACCTCACGGCCGAACTGCACGAACCGAGACGGCTCAGCTTCCACTGCCACTTGCCAACCAAGCGGCAACAACGCGCGACACATCTCGCCGCCATATCGGTTCGCCGTGGATGCGATGATCGAGTCGCCGATGACGAGCAAACGGTTCCCTTTTGCCACCGATCCGACGAGAGGTCCCTGAATGGGTGGGAACTTGATCGATGAAGCGAGCGTCGGCGGCAACGTCACTTGTCCGACAAAGTCGTTACCGGGAATGACACCGATGCCGTCAAGCAGGCTCGATGATTGCGAACCCGAGTCGGCCGAGCATGCCGTTGCCGTGAGCGCGATCACAACACCGACAAACACCCGTTGTCGGAGCTTCAGGTGACGTTGGGGACCGTGGGAGCGCATCTGGCATCCATTCAACTCCACGGGCTCACTCAGTTCGCGTCATCTCTTTCTTTTGCACCCTGCGAACGCCGCAGTTCATCGCGTATCTCCGCCAGTAATTCGTTAGTGGTCGGTTCGGACTTCACGTCGCGGAATCGGTTGTACGTGCGCACGATGAGGAACAGAGCAAATGCCACGATGAGAAAGTTGAGCGAAGCCGTGACCAACGTCCCGACGGGAAGTTTGCTGCCGTTCAAGTCGATCGTCTTGTCGTGAAAACTGGGAGTGCTGCCGCCAAACAGCGCACCGAGCAGTCCGCCGAGCAGACCCTGGTTCTCCTTGCCATCACCGGCAAAAGCATCGATGACAGTCTTGAACGAAGCACCGATGACGAACGCAACACCGACATCGACCACATTGCCACGGTTGATGAATTCGCGAAATTCGGCGACGAAACCGCGAGCCTTCTTCGCAACTTCGACGACCCCTAGATCATGTATTTCTGGCACGCAGCAATTATTGCGTTTCGAGGTCTTCGAAACGGTCCACGTCACGCAACGCCGGGAAGCCCACCCAGAACGCTCCGACGATGACGACGGTGGCGATCCCACCACCGACGACGGTGGCCGGCGTACCTATGGCGCTGGAAACCACGCCAGACTCGAATGCACCCAGTTCATTGGACGCGCCGATGAAGACGTTCTCGACCGCATTCACCCGCCCCCGTTTGTCATCTGGGGTGACGAGCGGAACCAACGACCCGCGAATGAAGACACTCACCATGTCGGCTGCACTCGCGACGATGACAGCGAAGAAAGCGACCCAGAACGACCGTGTGAGGCCCAAGACGATCGTCGCCAGACCAAAAATGGCGACCACCAAGTACAAGATGCGCCCGATGCGACGGCGAATGGGATACGACGCAAGAGCCAACGCCATGACCGCTGCACCGATGCCGCCGGCGGCGCGCAACCATCCGTAAGCCACGTCACCCACGCCAAGTCGTTCTTCTGCGATCACGGGCAGCAGCGCAACTGCACCGCCAAAGAGAACCGCGAACAAGTCGAGTGAAATCGCCGCAAAAAGCACCGGTGTACGGCGGATGAAATGGAGACCTTCGAGGGCATGTCGCAGCGTGGGTCGTTCTTGTTGTTCCGGTGGGACACGGACATGCGGCACTGGCACGCGGCTGAGTGCTGCGATACCGACAATCATCAGTGACATCGCACCGCCATAAGCGACACTTGGGTCGACCGAATAGAGAAATCCGCTCACTGCAGGTCCGATGATCGCCGCACTCGTCCATGTCGCGCTGTACAGCGCCACGACGCGCGACAACCCTCCTTCAGGCGCGATCATCGGCACAATCGACCGAATTGATGGCGCAGCAAACGCGCGACTTGCGCCGAACACGACCGCGATGACGAACATCGGTGCTGCCGACGTCGGTTCGGTGCGTGCGTACAACAACAGCGCAAGTGCACTCACCGCTTCGCCTGCGAGCGCGAGCATTCCCACGTACTTTCGGTTGAAGCGGTCAGCCACTGTCCCTGTCACGAGAACGAGCACTGCAGCAGGAAGAAACTCTGCGAGTCCCAGCCAGCCGATGTTGATCTCATCACCTGTGATGTCATAGACGTGCTTACCCAGGGCCGCGGCCTGCAGCATGACTCCTGTGGTCACCACGAATTGCGACAACAAGAACGCGAGCACCGCTGGTGATGCCAACACGTCTCTAGCTGTCAAGGTCGACCCGTCAGTCGATGAGGTCTCACTCGTCATCGAGCAGTCCAGCCGCCGTCGACGACGAGGGTCTGTCCCGTCATGTAACTGCTCGCGTCGCTTGCAAGAAAGAGCACAGCACCATCGAGCTCATGAACCTCTCCCATTCGTGGCATGGGACTGTTGCGTTCGAGGAATCGGCGGGACCCTGCATCACCTTGCATCGGCTCGGTCATCTCTGAGGGGAACCATCCCGGACACAACGCATTCACCCGCACACCTTTGCGTGCCCACTGCAGAGCAAGCTCTCGTGACAAGTTCACGACTGCCGCTTTACTGGCCACATAGTTGGCTTGCTTGATGGGAGCAGAACCGACCAGTCCGAGCACACTTGCGATGTTCACGACGGAACCGCGACCTTGTGCGACCATGTGCTCACCACAGAGCTTGCTGAGATGCCACACAGCCGTCACATTCACTTCGAGCACTTCTCTGAACTGTTCGACGCTCTCGTCTTCGACGGCAACGGTGTGGCCGATGCCTGCGTTGTTCACCAGGACATCGATGCGACCACACGTGGCGATGACATCTCGCACCATATTCTCTCGCTGCACTTGGTCGGCGACATCACACACCATGGTGATCAGACCTGGAAGATCTGCTGCCAGAGCATCGAGGCGAGCTTGGCGCCGTGCAACTGCGACGACAGTTCCGCCGACGGCGTGGAACACGCGCGAGAACCGCTCACCAAGACCAGATGATGCCCCTGTGACGATCACCACCCGACCCGACATGTCGAACACCGACATCGGGTCGAAAATGTCTGGCATGCCCCGAGGCTAGAGCCCCCGCTGGCAACGACAGCAATGTACGACCGGCCTGTCTGTCTGCCATGGTGCGCAGATTCACCAACTGTTGTGCGACGATGACACCGATGAAAGTACGCATCGGGTTCGGTCTGGGTGCGCGAACTAGCGTGAACGGCGCCGACTTTCTCACATTGGTGGACGACCTCGAACGACTTCAGTTCGACAGTTTGTGGGTGAGTGAACGCATTGCGTCCCATGCACCAGATCCAGTGGTTGCGATGTCGATGGCTGCAGCCCGCACCAGTCGGCTGAAGGTGGGCATGAGCGTGATGGTGTTACCAGGGCGAAATCCGGTCGTTCTGGCAAAGGAACTCGCTTCTCTCGATGTGATGTCTGGCGGGCGATTGTTGCCGGCATTCGGGCTGGGTGCTGCCGACGCGCGTGAACACAATTCCTTCGCGGTCACTCGTGAGACGCGTGCTGCAATCTTCAACGAAGCGTTGCACGTCATCCGCGCTTGCTGGACACAGGAATCGGTCAGCTTTCATGGTCGGCATTTTTCGTTTGATGACGTGTCCGTTCTGCCGAAACCCATTCAGAACCCGCCCGATGTGTGGCTCGCCGGTATCGCTGACAGCGAACTTCGCCGCGTCGGTCGACTGGCTGACGGATGGCTACCTTCGTTCATCACGCCGACCGAGGCTGAACTCGGATGGCGCAAGGTCAACGATGAAGCCGCGCACAACAATCGCTCCATCGACCCGGAACACTTCGGAGTTCTCATTCCTTATTCTCTCGAAGCCATTCCCGACCAAGTTGTCGCGACCGTCGTGTCACGTCGCTCGAGTGATGTCGACCCGAGCGACATCATCCCTGTCGGCTGGCAGCGCCTCGTCGAGCTGATTCACAAGTTCATCGACATCGGGGCAAGCAAGTTCGTCGTCATACCGATGGGCGCACACGCCGATATCGACTGGACCGCACATCTCGAAGAAGCAGCCGCGATGTTGAAGCCTCTCGAGAACTGAGGAGCGCGACCAAGCGCTCCCCTTGATGTTCGTGCGGGCCTACTTGCGTGGTTTGCGGAAATTCTCGACGACGTCGATGAGTAGACGAGTACCGAACGCTGTAGCACCGCGGTTCAACCAGCCGTCATCACCGTCTGTGTCCATCGGGCCGGCGATGTCGAGATGCGCCCACGGCACATCGGAGACGAATTCGTTCAAGAACAGCGCTGCCGTGATGGTGCCCGCAAGTGGACCGCCGATGTTTCGCATGTCGGCCACATTGGAATCGAGAAGTTTGCGGTAGTCCTTGTGGAGCGGCAATTGCCACACCAATTCATCGGTTCGCTCACTGGACGCCTTGACTTGGTCGACCCAGGACTGGCTGTTGCCCAGCACGCCGGCCATCTTCTTTCCGAGAGCAGCCATACATGCTCCCGTCAGTGTGGCGATGTCGACGATGGCATCTGGCTTTGACTCGACCGCGAGCGACAGACCATCGGCGAGAATCAATCGTCCTTCAGCGTCGGTGTTGTGAATCTCGACTGTCTTGCCGTTGCGCATCGTGATGACATCACCCATTCGCAAGGCGCTACCGGACGGCATGTTGTCGGTGCACATGAGATACCCGACGACAGAGGTTCGCACCTTCAAGTCACGAAGCGACGCCATCGCACACAACACTGCGGCAGCACCACTCATGTCCATCTTCATCGATGCATGGCTCGGGTCACTCGGCTTCAAGCTGATTCCACCCGAGTCGTACATGACTCCCTTACCGACCAGGACTACCTTGCCCTTTGCATTGCGTGGCGTGTATGTGAGCTTCACCATGCGCGGCGGTTCGACACTTCCTTTGTTCACGCCGATCATGCCGCCACAACCCATGGCTTCGAGCTGGTCACGGTTGTACACCTGCACTCGCAACCCTGACGCCTTCGCAATCTCGACGGCCTGATCGGCGAACATCCGCGCAGTGAGATGACCTGGAGGAGTATTCGCAAAATCACGCGCACGGCACACAGCCCCTGCAGTCGCACGACCACGAGCGACGCCCGCCTCGATGGTTGCTCGTGCGGCGGCGTCGGCGACCAACACGATGCTGCCCAACTTGGACTTCGATGACTTGTCGTTCTTCAAGTCGACATAACGATGAGTGGCGAGCAGCAAACCTTCGACGACGGCTTGTGCATTGGCTTTCTTGTCTCCTCGTCCAGCCGACACCAATGTCGTCGAGAGTGATGCGTGACCAGCAGCTGAACGCGCAAGCGACGCGGCAGCCGAACGCAGCGTCGAAGGCGTCACGGCCCTCGCATCACCGATGCCGACAAGAATGCGAACCTGCTTCGAACCAACGGTCGGTGGAAGTACGAGCGTCTGCCCTGACTTCGCCTCGAACCCAAGTGCAGCCAAGTCCTTGCGACTGAGCCCGAGGTCGCCCGACAATGGACCGTCTGCAGCAATCGGAATACCGACCGCCGAGGTAGATGAATCTGCGGTGCGTGAGAGGGTGACGGAAATGCCCATGACTGTGTTGCTCATGGGAGGTGAACTTAGACGGTACGAACCGGCCGGCTCTTGCCCTCTTGCCACCTCGCCATCGTCCACAACAGATCAGAGAGCCGATTGAGGTATGGAACCACGTAGGAAGGAGCCGGAGCCGCAGACAGGGCATGTCGTTCGGCCCTCCGCACCACCGTGCGAGCCACGTCGAGCCAGGCTGCCACGGGATGTTCGCCGGGTACGACGAACTCTGTGGGTCGCTCGAATCGAGTGTCGAGGTCGTCGATGATGTGCTCAAGCCGATCGACCATGTCGGGCGTCACACTCGACTGACCAGGGGCGAGTTTGTGGCGGTTTTCAGGAAGCGTGGCCAGTTCTGCCATGAGGACCCACAACTCGCGCATGATCTTCACGCAGATGTCGTCGCACTCGGTGCCGTGGCCAGCAGTCACACGAACTAGTCCCAATATCGCTTGTGCTTCGTCGACTGAACCATAGGCACGCGGCAACTCAGAGTCCTTCGGCACACGACCACCGAACAACAGACCAGTGGTTCCGTCGTCGCCCTCGCGGGTGTAGATGCGCTCATGTCCCATGCGAGAAGAACCCTAACTCTCTTGCCGGACAAGCACCTCAGTGGGAAAGACATTGTTCGAGAAGCCCTCATGCATGCTCGGCGAAGTAGCGTTTCAAGGGTCATGACACGCCAGCCCTACGTCGAAGCAATTCGCGAAAGAGTCATCGTCTTTGATGGCGCTTTCGGCACTTTTGTACAAGGCATCGATCTTGGTCCCGATGATTTCGGTGGGGCATCACTCGAAGGTTGTAACGAGATGTTGTGCGCGACACGGCCTGATGTCATCGCTGACATGCACCGCGCATTTCTCGATGTCGGCGTCGATGCAATCGAGACTGCGAGTTTCGGATCCTTCAGCACGGTCCTTGCCGAGTACGACATCGCCGATCAGGCGTTCGAGCTCAGCAAGACCGCGGCCGCGATAGCTCGCCGCGTCGCCGACGAATACGAAGTCGACGGCCGACCCCGTTACGTGGCCGGGTCCATGGGTCCTGGCACGAAGCTGCCGAGTCTCGGGCACATATCATTTGCTGAACTACGTGATTCATATGCCGAACAAGCGCGTGGATTACTAGCGGGTGGTGTCGACCTTTTTCTCATCGAGACGTGCATGGACCTGCTGCAGATCAAGGCAGCAATGCAAGCGTGTCGCCGTGCCATGGAGGCAGAAGGTCGCACTGTTCCGATTCAGGTTCAAGTCACCATCGAGACCACGGGACGAATGCTGGTCGGAACCGAGATCGGTGCAGCACTCAGCGCTCTTGCTGCGATGAAGCCAGATGTCATCGGCATCAACTGTGCGACTGGTCCGGCAGAGATGCAAGAGCACTTGCGCCACCTCAGTGCGCACTCACCCATTCCGATCAGCGTGATGCCCAATGCCGGTCTGCCGAGTGTCGTCGATGGTCGCACCCACTATGACCTCACACCTGAGCAACTTGCCGAGTACCACCGCCACCACGTGACCGATCTTGGAATCAACATTGTCGGTGGTTGCTGTGGCACGACTCCAGAACACCTGCGCCGGGTCGTAGAAGCTGTGCGCGGAGTTCCGATCGCGCAGCGCCAGCCGACAATCGAGCCTGCAGTCACCTCGTTGTACTCGCCGGTGACGATCGACCAGGACAACAGCTTCCTCATCATCGGCGAACGCACCAACGCCAACGGATCCAAAGCTTTCCGAGAAGCGATGCTCCGCGAAGACTGGGACACCTGCGTGAAAATGGCGACCGACCAGATTCGCGAAGGTGCCCACGTGTTGGACGTCTGCGTGGACTACGTGGGACGCGACGGCACCGCCGACATGCATGAGATC
>Ga0129333_10007634_pt1 | contig 10206 bp, 3 predicted proteins | sample CPB6_08_DNA_FD_94474 | JGI IMG/M metagenome (GOLD analysis project Ga0129333, IMG submission 94474) | Freshwater to marine salinity gradient microbial communities from Chesapeake Bay, USA - CPBay_Sum_0.6_0.8_DNA | ecosystem: Environmental > Aquatic > Marine > Coastal | place: USA: Chesapeake Bay...
CTTTTGGACAAAACCTGTCTCAAATGGGACGCGGACTGACGAATCTTACCGAAGCCGGTGGGCGCGAAGCGTTCATGTCCGAGGCGGGAGTTGGAGGCGGCAAGGGTCTGCTCAAGTATGGCGCTGCAACAGGACTGCCTTTGCTGCTTGGTGAGGAAGAGGACAGCGCACCGGCCCCGGTGGATCGGGAGCAGATGCGCTACGCCTACTCCCCCGGTCGTGTTGACAACCCTATGGCGGCGTATCCGTCAGACTATCGCGGAGAGTATGCATATTTCCGCCCGACATTTACCCGGTTGGCAGATGGCGGCCCCGTAGAAGACATGTCCGATGCCAACGTCTACGACATGCAAAATGCCCGCGGCGGTGTTTCAGACTTGGGTGTGGATATGTCTACCGGGATGCAGCGTATGGCTGACGGGGGGCTTTCTGGTTTTAAACCCCTTTCTGGGTACGGGGATGAAACGCGTAGCGGCTACAGCTACGACCCTACTAGGCAGTCGTACAGCAAGCTTGCGCCTAAAGCACCGCCGGTAGAAGCCGTTTTGGCGCTTAACGCCATGGCTTCTGGTGACGGCGGTTTAGGCGATGGGCAAAGCGGCGGGTACAGCGGTCCAAGCACGGGGGGTTTTAGTGGTATGCACGGCGGCATGTCAATTGGCGGCGGCGAAGCTGTTGGCGGGTACGGGGCTAGTGCTGATACTGGCGGAAGCACATCTGGCGGAGACGTTTCTGGCGGATATGGGGGAGTTGACAGCGGAGGGTATAGCGGTGACGGGAGCGGAGGTTATTACGCGGACGGCGGTCTTTCCGCTCTAGCCAGTGGTGGTATGTCCCACCTTGGCGACTACTCTGATGGCGGCAGGCTGCTGCGTGGCCCCGGTGATGGGGTATCGGACTCTATCCCTGCCACGATTGCAAATAAACGTCCCGCTCGTCTTGCAGATGGTGAGTTCGTGGTACCGGCTCGGATTGTCTCTGAACTGGGCAACGGCTCGACCGAGGCTGGTGCGCGTAAGCTCTACGCCATGATGGACCGTGTGCAACGGGCTCGGGGTAAAACCACCGGCAAAGGCAAGGTGGCCAAGGATACTCGCTCTGATAAATACCTGCCAGCATGAACATCGACGAAGGCAAACTTGAGTGGTTCGGAGGGAACCAAGACGCCCTGAATATGTTTCGGGCGTTTATCTTTTTGTCGCATGCTTGGGATGACATGGTGGACAAGGATAAGGATGTATCCGATGACACCATTAACCAAGCCTTCCTGACGGCGCTTGTTTATCTTCCGGCCAACCCGTTTTACCGCAGTATCCAAGACGCCATCTTGCCAATGTGGTTGGTTGTAGTTTCTTCTTTTGAAACTGCAAATACTTTTGAGCGAAACAAAGACCCGCATGGGATTGAGATTGCGCACAGTCTGCGGTACGCTGCTGGCAATATCGTGGCTTACGCCGTACATGTTTGTGTTGGCCCAGAGAAAGCGAAAGAGATTCTTCCAGATGTCTGGAAAGCTGTGTTTTATGAGCGGTTTGACGACTACCGCAAGGAGCATCTAAATGTTTAAGCTTTGGAAGTGGTTGTTCAACCCCGACTGGTTTATTCTGAGTGTTGGCGGCGGCGGTGGCGGTAGCTCAGCCCCTGCTTCTCAAACACAAGTTTCTGATCTGCCAGAGTGGGCCAAGCCATACGCCAAAGAGACTCTTGGCAAAGCTTCTGCGCTGACAGACATTAATCAGAACCCATATCAAACGTACGGCGGGGAGCGGACCGCTGGTTTTACGCCAATGCAGCAACAGGCTCAAACAGCAGCCGCACAACTGCAGCCCTCTCAACTTGGGCAATACGCAGGGCAGCTAGCCGGTGCTGCTACGTACGGGGCATTGGGCACAACGTATGACCCGTACCAAATGGGGCAGTTTACAAGCCAAGCCGCCGGTCAGTACATGAACCCGTTTACTGAACAAGCAATGGCTCCCCAGCTTCGGGAGGCGCAGCGGTCTTCTGAAATGCAGCGGATGGCTGATCAGGCGCAAGCGGTTCGCTCCGGGGCTTTCGGCGGTTCACGGCAGGCAATTATTGAGGCAGAGCGCCAGCGCAATTTGGGTATGCAACAAGGCGACATCCGCGCTCGTGGGTATCAAGCTGCGTTTGATCGAGCCCAAGAGCAGTTTGCCCGTGAGCAGCAGCTTCGTGAGCAGTCCCGCCAGTATGGTGCTGGCCTCGGCTTGCAGGGATTGCAGACTGCACTCCAAGGTGCAGGTCAGATGGGGCAGTTGGGTCAGACAGAGTTTGGTCAGCGCAAAGATATTATGGGCCTACAGTCCCAGTTTGGCGAGCAGCAACAGCAGCTAGAGCAGCAACGCCTTGGCCAGAGATACCAAGACTTCCTCGACCAGCAGCGATATCCGTACCAGCAGTTGGAGTTCATGTCCAACATATTGCGCGGCACGCCGATGGGCACTGTGCAGTCCATGTATCAAGCACAGCCAAGTATGGGGTCCCAACTGTTGGGCGCTGGCACTTCTTTAGCAGGTGCCTACCTGTCAGGCGGTCGCAGATTTGCCGAAGGTGGTGATATCGAGGACAGGCCCGCCGGTCTTGCCGATCTGGCTCTGATGAAATTGGGAGCTTGAGATGATTAACGTCAACCAGATCACTTCGCAGCTTGCACGGTTGCCTGATCAGGCGCTGCAGCAGTACGCGCAGATGCACAAGAACGACCCGTACATCTTGTCGTTGGCGTTGTCGGAGTCCAACCGCCGTAAACAAATGCGAGAAGGCGCACAAGCCATCGTTCCTGAGCAACCCAAAGTTGTAGACCAAGCGATTCAGAGCATGGCCGCACCTATGCCCGATGATGTCGGCATCGCACAACTTCCCGCAGGTGAGATGGAGTTTGCTGACGGCGGCATTGTTGCGTTTGACGAGGGCGGCCCGGTTGAGCGGTATCAGAGTCAAGGTCTAGTATTTAATAGATCTGTGATGGATATGCCACGATTCTTGACGGACCGAGCAAAAGCAGAACGTGATGCTTTGGCAGAAGCTAATAGACGACAGGCTCTGACCGGATCATCTTATGAAGAACTATACGGTCCTGCTACGCCAGAAACAGTGACCGATTCTCGGTTTAGGTCTGCTGGTGCACCTGCTGCTCCCGCTTCTGCTGCTCCTGCTGGAAACCGTCCCGCTGCTGGGGCTGCTCCTGCTGGCTCTCGTCCTCCAACTAGCTCTCGTCCTCCAGCTGGTTCTCGTCCTCCTTCTGGCGAACGTCCTCCTGCTAATGCTCGTCCAGCTGCTCCCGCTGCAGCCGCTGCTCCTGTAGCTGCGCGTCCAAATCTGGACGTTGGCGAAATGACCAAAAAGGCGCTGGAGTCTGCAGCAACGCAGCCCAACCAGTTTGCTAAGGACATTGAGGCGCTTGGCAAAGAACGCGTTAAGGCCAAGGAAGAAGAGGCTGCAGGGGTCGAAGCCATTCAGAAGAGGTTTGATGACATCTTCAAAGGCCGCAGAGAACGCCTTGGTATTCGGGAAGAAGAAGTTGCCAATATGAAAGATCAAGGCATCGGCTTGGCACTTTTGCAGGCTGGTGCCGCCATGATGTCTACGCCCGGTGGAATCGGTATGGCGCTTGGCAAAGGTGTCAAGGTCGGTACAGAACAGTATGCTTTGGGGTTGGATCGGATTCGTAGCGCACAAGAAAAGCTCGCCGACGCACGGGATCGTTTGGATGAAGCTGAGGCGCAGCGCGGCGAGATGTCTGCCCGCGAGTTGCTCAGGGTTCGTGGCGAAGTGAAAAATGCCGGTATCAGCGCCCGCGAGGACATGATTAAGTCCAACATGCAGATGTACGGTGTAAACCGCGATATCGCCATGAAGATGGTGGACAACCAGATTAAAGTGGGCGTTGCGCAGTTTGATGCACAGAACCGTAGAGAAATTGCAGAAATGGAAATACGGAGCCGGGAACGGACAGCCGCTATGCTTCCATCTGAGTTGCGCGGTGCAATGATGCTGGGTACTGGCAGCACAGACGCAGAAAGATTGCGTAGTGGTCTTTCGGCGCTTGTGGAATCTAAAGACCGGATGACCGAATCGAAGCTTGCTGAGCTTTACGCCAAGCATGTGGCAGACGCGAAGAAAGAAGTTCCTCCTGCAACGCCCATGACACCGCTAGAATTTGCAAGGTCAATTCGTTCTGCTGTTAGCGCTTTCAGACCTACTGTTGCGGATGTTTCCAACCCGCTACCTAGGTAATAGAATTGAAGCGACGGCGCAGAAAATGGGTGTTCGCCAAGCCCAATTGATGTAAGAGTTTTCTATGCCAAAAGCAGTTCAACTTCCTAATGGTTCTTGGTTTCCACTGTTGGAAAATGAAGATCCTACGGATGCGCTTATAGAAGCTCAGAAGAAGTACCCGGAAGCTTTTGGGATTGCTCCTCCTAAGCCTGCAAAAGAGCTTGGGGCAGCGGGCTTTTCACTTAGAGATCTGGCAACGTCCTTCGGCCTTGGTGCGGTTGGCGGGACCAAAGCTCTTACCGATGTTGCAGGCGCAGACAATGTTGCATCGCAGCAATTGCAGAGGGCAAGTCAAGCACTTCAGGAGACGTTTACTCCTGAGCGTCAGGCTGAACTGCAAAGACAACAGCGCCGGATGCAGGCTGCTGAGAAAGAAGGAACGCTGGCAGAAATTAAGGCGGGTCTACGGAATGTTCTCGAGGCACCGCTTCAATCTACGGCTCAGGCTATTGGTTCGTTTGTACCGTACTTGCCGGCATTGTTTGCTGCTCCCGCGGCAAGGGCGATAGGGCTGTTGCCAAACGCTGTCCGTGCCGTAACTGCTGCTGCTGATGCCGCACCTGCGGTAATTGGGACGGCTCAAGGACTTGGTGCTGTCAAGGGCTCGATCTATGAAGGGGTGCTAAGAGCTGAGATTGAAGCTGGCACTCCGGAGAATGTTGCTCAAGCCAAGGCGGTCCGGGCACAAGAGTATTTCGGCAACAACTTCGAGCAGATAGCACTGGGTGGTGCGCTTGGATACGGTGCAGCACGGTTTGGTGCTGAACGGCTGCTGACCCCTGGTGGTAGGCAGGGATTGCCTGCTGGCCTTGGAAGGCGCGTCGGTACTACCGCGGTGGCTGAGGCAGGTACTGAAGCTGCACAGGCGGCTCAAGAGCGGGTTGCACAGAATCTGGCACTGCAACGAGAAGGATTTGACGTACCTACTTTCCAGGGTGTAGCTGGGGCTGCGACTCAGGAAGGTTTGATGGGTGCCCTGGGTGGTGCTCCTGTGGCTGCTTTTGCAAGGCCAACTGCTGCGCCTGTTGCACCGCAGGCTCCTGTCGCCGAAGCTCCGACACCACCGGCCCCACCATCAGAACTCCAGACAGCAATTGAAAGAGCTACTGGGGTAGCTGCTCCTGCGCCAATGCAGCCTATGAGCCTGGAAGAGGCAAGAATTGCCAGGATGCGCAAGGCTCAAGAGGACATAGATGCGGCTGTAGAACAGGAACAGGAACGCGCCAGGAGGTTCGGTCCTCGTCCTTCTGTGCCTGTGGTTCAGCCTATGGACACTGGTCGTATGGCAGAAACGATGCCTATGGCCACGCCCATGGATCGGTTGCTTGAGAAACAGCGACAAGTCGATGAGCGCCGTCTGGCTGCTGGGTTGCCCACAAGCACTGGCGTTATGCCGGAAGGGACCAAACCTGAGCGGCCAAGAGAACCGAAGATTGTTGATAACCGTCCGTTGAATGAACAGGGTGCCCGTAATCGCCTGATGGTGATGCAGGACATGCTGAAGAACGAGGGCGGCGATCCTAATAGTCTGGCCATCATCCCTCACCCCACGGCTAAGGGGCGGTTTGCCATTACATCGCTTGATCGTCCTGTTGAACTGACGCCAGGACTACCTGAGACGGCTATTACGAAGCCGCCGGCAGAGCCCATCATTGATCCTGTTGATGCATATGTCAATCGGGCAAGGGCTACAAACACGCCAGCTGCTATGCGGTTTGTTCGGGACTATGACGATGGCCGCATAACCCGTGCTGACGTTGAGCGGGCTTTGGAAGCTGAGCGACAGGCTGGTCGTCCCTTGCCGTTTACTTACACCGAAACAGGTGAGCCTGGGATTGTTGCCCCTGGTGGGTTCAAACCCAGGGCTCCGGCAACTGAGACGCAGATAGAGCTAAAGAGGATTAGCGACAGCAACAGTGACTTTGCTGTGGATAACGTGGTCAGTGATGGCAAGCGGCAGTTTATTGCCAGTGCTACGCCCACCTTGGACACTGAGAAACGACTGCCTTTGGTCTTGACCAGTGCTGAGCAGTCAGCGGCAGATGCTATTCAAGATCGTCTTGATGCATCGACCACCGCAGAGGAGAGGACAGAGGCAGAGGCTTTGCTCAGGAACACTCTGAGAAGGGCGCTGTCTCGCAATCTCGCTGATGTTGACGTAGGCCGGTTTCAGCCACCTACGGCAGAGACTCCGCCTGTTGAGCCTCCTCCCACAGAGCCACCGCCTACAGAGCCTCCACCGCCTACTGTTGAACTGCCAAAGTCGGCAGCTGAGTTGGCACAGCGTTTGCCGGTCTTGCGTCAGAACCCTGAGGTTGAGGCTGCTAATAAAGCAGGTAACTTCGGTGCGCTGATTGATGCGTTGGCCAAGAGCAGCAATCCTGTTGTCAAAAAGATTGCAGAGATCTCGCAGAAGTACAGGAACAAAATCACGCTGAAGAAAGCACAGCGTAGTTTTCCAAGGTATCCAAACGCCATTGGGTTGTACAACTCAGGCGAAGACTCTATCGTCATGCGTTCTGACTACGCTGGGGATGAGAGCACTAGCGTACATGAGATTGTTCATGGCTTGACAGTCAAGTCTATGCTTGCGCCTAATGCGCGTCAGCAGCCTATTGTCAAAGAGATTGAAGCCCTGTATCAATACGTCAAGGTAGAGCTTGCCAAGAAGGGCATGGGCTGGGATGGCAAGAGAAGGCCGCGCAGGTTCCAGACTCAGGTCTATGGCATGGCCGATGCTTTTGAATTTGTAAGCGAGGCAAACAGCAATCCTGATTTTCAGTTCTTGCTGATGAACATCCCTTACAAGGGCAATCGCAGTGCTTGGACTCAATTTACCCGCTTGGTTGCTAATCTGCTTGGCATCAAAGATGTCAATGCCCTGACTGAGATCATCAACCTGACTGACAAACTGACGGCCATCCCTGGTCGTGGGTCTCTGTTTGGCCAAGGTAAGGGTCAGATTTTTGAGCGTGCTGAGGGACGAGAGGTAAGCCCTATCGGCTTTTACTCTGCACTTTCTGACGCTGTTTCAAAGTCTACTGTTAAGGCTGCTCCGGTCGATGGCTGGAAGGCCATGTTCAAAGGCATGGTCAACAAGGGCGTTGTCAAACAGAACGAACTTGAGTGGACTGGTATCAATGACTGGCTGGATCTACAGCAGGGTCGGGTTACCAAAGATCAGGTCAAAGAGTACCTTGATGCCAATGGTGTGCAGGTTGAGGAGACGGTGTTGGGTCGCCGCAATGGCGAGCGGCCGCCTATCGTTGTGCGAATGAGCCAGCTCGAGAACGCTCTTGATGCTGGCGACGCAACCCAGGAGGAATTCGCCGAGTACCGAAGGCTAAGCGAGGAGGTCCGCCTGAATGGTCTCCCGGAGACTCCTGAGATCCTCCCCACCAAGTACGGTCAGTACACCCTACCCGGTGGCAAAAACTACCGTGAGGTGTTGCTGACTTTGCCAGTTAAGCAGACCCTTGAGGATCGTTATGCAGAGATGCGAGGCGAAGCAGGTAATGTCTATCGTTCTCGTCACTGGGATCAGCCTAACGTCCTCGCCCACATCCGCGTCAATGACCGTACCGATGCCGATGGCAACAAGGTACTGTTCATTGAGGAGATCCAATCTGACTGGGGGCAAGAAGGTAAAAAGAAGGGATTCCGTGACGAAAAAACAAGCCGTGCTGCTACAGAAGCATATCTGTCTTATGTAAAAGAACTGAAGTCTCGATTCAGGGATTGGCTTCGTAATGAAGTAAAAAATGAAGTCAAGGCAGATCGGCTAGAAGACTACATTGATAGCCAAATGAAGGGATATGAAAAAGATCCTTTAGCTATGGCTCGAGTTTTTGGAGAAGAAGACAAGCACACAAACTTGCTCATCGCTAATATTGACGAGAGAGATAAATTTTTGAGAGGATTTCCATCAGCACCATTCGTCACCAAAACTGAAGGCTGGCTGAACCTCGCCCTCAAACGCATCATGATCATGGCTGCTGAAGGTGGCTATGACAAGGTGGCTTTTGTCAATGGTGAGCAGTCTGCTGATCGGTATGACCTGAGCAAGAGCATCAATAAGATTGATGTTGGCATGGATGAAAGCGGTGAATACTCTGTAGTTGCAGAAGACAAAAATGGCTTAGAGGTAATTAACCAACTTATTCCGGCAAACAAGCTGGAAGAATCTGTTGGCAAAGAACTGGCTGAAAAAATAATTAAACAAGTTAAATCACCAGATGAAGTTCCGGTTACCTTTTCTGGCCTCGATCTTAAAGTAGGTGGCGAAGGGATGAAGACCTTCTACGACAAGATCGTACCCAGCGCTATTAATAAGCTGCTGCCTAAGCTTGGCGGCGGGAAAATGGGCGAGACAACGATTATCCTAAACGACAACATACGCTCTCGCGTTGCTCCTGCTGATGCGGGCGGTATTGAAGATGATGGCCGAGGATTTTGGCTTGGAAGCAAAGGCACGGCATGGGATAACCAACCCGGCTTTGACATCACATCTGAGATGCGGGACAAGGTTGATGAAGGCATCGAGTTGTTCAGCATGGAGCGTGAGCCAGAAGCACCGCCCAAGGTTGATGCCCGGAAAGAAATGGCCAAGGCAGAGGGTACGCCTGCACAACAAGCAGCCGCCATCCTTGAACAGACTGGCATGCAGCAGCAGGCTGAAGAGCCAAACCGGGTGAAGAACGTCCTCGATTCTCTGCGGAAGATGGGTGAGAACCCGCAGCTAACCAAAGAGTCGGCCAAGGCTACGCTCAAACAGTGGACCGATAAGCTCGAGACGATGGCGTTCTCGGGTGATGCTGCGTTCAACAATGACATCCGTCGCAACTTGATGGCGGATCTGAATGAGCACCCAGAAGTTATTGGCATGTTGCTCGAGGCCAGCCAATCACAGGCTGTGCATGCAGACGCCTTGGCTACGCAGTTCATCGTGGACGGCGGGATTGCCTATGACTCTGAAGCCAAAAAGTGGGTGTCGGTCAAGAAAGAGGACAACTTCATCAAGCTGTCCCAGTCGATTGATGCCTTGGCTGCGAAGTACAAAATCAGCAAGCAAGAGGCTGAGCGTATTGCTCACACCCACTTTGTTGCCAAGCGGTTCAAGTCACTGGCTGCCAAACAGGACCGGCGCAATACTGAGATTGCTGACCTTGAAGAGAAGATCAACAAGGTCAACGGCGACATTCGCAGGGAAACTGATGCGAATAAGCGTGACCGTTTGTACGCAGAGCGAAATGGATACCGTAAGCAGGTAGACGACCTGAAGAAGGCTGAGGTCTACATCAGCGATGACCAGCGGGCCATGATTGATCCTGGCATGCGGTTGGCTGAGATCATGCCAGAGCTCAAAGACATCAGTGACATTTGGCAGGGTATCCGTACCAATGCTGTCAAGGCGCTGATGGATGGCCAACTCTGGAGTCTGGAGACGGCTGAGGCCATGTTGGACAACGTTGACTACGTGCCTTTCTACAGGGACGAGCAACTTGAAGCAGGTGGCGGCCCGTTGGAATTTATCCGCGGTCTTCAGGTCAAGGCCAAGGAGTTCCGCCTGAAGGGCAGTAATGCTCCTGTGCATGACGTGTTTGACAACATGGTGCGCTGGAGTCAGTACGCGGTCAATCGAAGCGTGAGGAACCACAAAGCCTTGCAGATGATTGATCTCGGCAAGGAAATCAAAGTTGGTGACGCCAAGATGGCCACCAAAGTTGACAAGATGGAGCCGGGCAAGAACATTGTTCGCGTGTTCCGTAACGGTCAACAGGAGCTTTACGAGGTTGCAGATCCGCTGTACATGGATGCGTTCACGTCCATCAGCAACGTGGCCATCCCCAGCATCAAGTTCTTCTCTTGGTTTGCTGACATGCTGCGTAACTCGGTGGTCTTGTACCC
>Ga0129333_10007635_pt1 | contig 10206 bp, 10 predicted proteins | sample CPB6_08_DNA_FD_94474 | JGI IMG/M metagenome (GOLD analysis project Ga0129333, IMG submission 94474) | Freshwater to marine salinity gradient microbial communities from Chesapeake Bay, USA - CPBay_Sum_0.6_0.8_DNA | ecosystem: Environmental > Aquatic > Marine > Coastal | place: USA: Chesapeake...
CCACCGGAGCCGGGACGGATCTGACCCCACTTCTCGCCGCGTTGGTCTCTGTCCTTGGGCTCGCGCTCGTCGTTGTCAGACGGCGGCCGACTTGAGGCGCGGCAACACGTCGCTCTCGAAGAGGCCCAGGCTCTCCTCGGCCAATTCGGGCGGAATGCCACCCATCAGCGGATGCATGGTGAGCGATCCGAATCGACGGGCGAGATCCACGCACTCGTCCGGAGTCACCACCGCGTAGACACCGCTGGCCTTCACCTCGTCCAGGGTTTCGGAGTGGTGCACGTGCACCACCGACGACTGGCCGGGACGTTGCCACGATGCGTAGGTGCGGGCCTCCCACATCACGTACGGAGCCAGCCGTTGCCAATCGCGCTCGGGATCGTTCGTCACGTGAATGAAGCCGGGGGCCTTCGGGGGCAACATCACGAAACCCTGGAAACCCACCTTGCGACACTCCTCGTTGTAGGCCTCTCCCACGGCGGGGTCGTCGGTGGCCGCCGAGAAGTAGCACCGCAGTCTCGCGGCGCGTCGGGCCGCTACCGGCGTCGAGCCTCCCATGAGCAACAGAGGTCCACCGGGAGTGTGCGGCACCGGCCGCACACGAACCCGTCGTCCGTTCCAGTCGAAGTACTCGCCGGTCCAGGCTTGCCGCATCACGGTGACGGTCTCTTCCAGAAGGCGGAAACGGTCGGCGAAATCGAGACCAGCCATCTCGAACTCCTCCTGCCGGTACCCAGTTCCGCAGATGACGTTGGTGCGACCGCGCGACACGATGTCGACGGTGGCCAACTGCTCGGCCAAACGAACCGGATCGTGCATGATCACGAGCGCGGCCGAAACGCTGATACCGATGCGTTCGGTGCAGGCCGCCACCGCGGCCGCCACCGTCACCGGAGACGGACAGAAACCGTCCTCGGTTCCGTGGTGTTCGGAGAGCACCACCATGTCGAGGCCCACCCGATCGGCCCAGCGGGCCTGCTCGAGGCACGCGCCGTACTGCCCAGCCGGCGTGACGCCGGCCGCCTCCGAGCCAGCCGGCGGAATCCGCAGGTCGTAGCGCATCACGATCATGGTCATCTAGACACCTCCGTCACGACTCTTGCACCCGCGTCGACGAGCGCTCGTGAGTCATCACTCTTCCACGACCAGTTGCACCTTCAACGACCCGCTCGACCGGTCGGCTGCCACGCGGAAGGCTTCCACCGCGTCGGCCAGCGGGAACCGATGGGTCACCATGGTCAAGGTGATCTCCGGATCGGCCTCCAAGATCGACACCGCCGAACGAAAGTCGTCGTCGCCACCGCCGGAGTGGCCACCCTCGGCGTACAACACGGCCGGCGCCAGTCCGATCTCGCGGAAGGTGAACTCGGCCGCCAGCGACACCGGCTCCCAGTAGATGCCGAGTTCCACCACCGTGCCTCCGTTGTCGCAGACGCGGATCGCTCGATCGACCGCCGACTGCGTGCCCACCGCATCGAAAACCACGTCGTATCGACCCGACAGCCCGAGGTTCGCCCCCAATCGCTCGGCGGCCCCGGCCTGGTGCGGGTGCCGGGCCTCCACGTCGATCTCCACCGACACGTCGACACCGGAGTGACTCCACGATCGGCGTTGGAGTCCCCGCAAGGCGGCCACCACGGCCAGCCCGACGCTTCCGGCACCGATCACGGCGACGCGCTGGCCATCGACGAGGGGAACGCGCCGCACGCCGTGCACCGCGACGGCGATCGGTTCCACCAACGCGACCGTCGACGGTTTCATCGAGCCGGGCACCTCGACCAGACGATCGGCGTCGACCGTGAGACGGTCGGCCATTCCCCCGTCGATGGCCCCTCCGAAGAATCTTCCGAGGGCGTCCGAGCACAGATGAATGCGGCCCGCCGCGCAGAATCGACACGTCCGACAGGCACCGGTCGGGCGCACGGCCACGAGGCGACCATCGGCGGTGCGGGCGGCGATCTCGTGGCCGAGCGTCGCCGGACTCGGGCCCATGGCCACCATGTGCAGATCGCTGCCGCAGATTCCGGCCGTGGCGACCCGGACCAGTTGCTCGCTCGGGCCCGCCGTCGGTTCGGCGCACTCCACGAGTTCGACTCCCGAACCGGTTCGCTTCACCGCCCGCACGCGCGCCTCGCCCTCGGGTTCGCGATCAGTCGACCCGACACAGATGGCCGACCCGAGGATCGACCCGTCCGGCCAGCATCTCGTGGTACAGCGACTCCACCGCGGCGGCCCCCTCGGTGGAACGGACCGTCATCCACGACGACGACCAGCCAGCGAAGCGATCCCAGGCCGCACCCACCCGCTGATCGAGCCCCTCGCGCCCCCACTCCTTGGTGCGCGCGGCGATCTGCGAGGGAGCGAAGAAGAACTCCGGACGCGGACCCGGAACGTCGGCGTCGTTCGACGGTGCGGCGTTCCAGTGCGTGCCGCCCACCACGAGACTCAGACGATGATCGGCTCCGACGGTCGCCAGACGACGATGCAGGGCCGAGTTCACGGCCCGGTCGCCGGCGACGTCGACGTAGAACACCGGACCGGCGAAGTCGGACGACGCGATGTCGGCGTAGTCGACCACCCGGTGGTAACAGTCGAGACCGCGCACCATCTCGAGGTTCCGTGTCGACGTGAGACCCACCACCTCGACGCCCGGTCGCCGCGCCGCGAGGTGCGCCGCTCCGATGGATGTCTTGCTCGATGCGCTCGACACGACGACGGTGGCCGCGGCGAGATTCCCGAGGTGGCGATCACCGAGGAAGTCGTCGATCATGAACGAGGTCATGAAGAGCGGCCACAGGATCATCTGCTCGGCCTCGCGGTCGTCGCGGTGGACCGGATCGGTGGCCACGTTGGAGTAGCGGTTGTAGGCGGCGGCCATCTCGGCGCGGTGCGGTGCGACGTCGGTGAATCCGCGCGCATCGACCCGGCCGGGCGACACGACGAGGTGCGAACCCATCGGGTAGTAGCCGTAGAAGCGCTGACCCACGGTCACCTCACCGTGGCGCGATTCGACCACCTCGGCGAAACCCCACACCGGAACACGACCCCAATTGCCTTCGCCCGGTACGGGGAAGAAGTTCCAGTACTTCATGGCGTCACCGAACACGGCGTAGGTGATGTTGTTGGTGGTGAGCGCGAACCGTTCGATGGCGAGCAACGCCTGGCCCTCGGTCAACGGACCGACGGCGTCTCCGTTCACGCGGGTACGAGCCAGTTCGCCCTTGTCGACGTCGATCACCTGCGCCATGAGTGTCCCCCTCGGATTGACATGTGATCAGTGTTGCCGATCACGGTCGCCGTTCGCGTGCCGCGGGCATCCAGTTCGGACCGGCGGTCTCGTCGATGCGCCTCAGCAGCACCTCGCCCACCGGTTCGACGGCGGCCAGGAATCGGGCGGTGGCCCCGGCTCCGACCGCTCTCCACTGCACCTCGCACAGTTCGTTGGTTCGCGTCTCGACCGACTCGCGAAACTCACGTCCGGCATCGGTGACCTCTCCGTCGCGCGCGAGACCCCTCGCCTCCAAGCCCGCCATGGCGACGGCAATCGTGTCCTGATCGGCCCCACGACTCTGCGGAATCCAGCCGCCGTAGTTGAGATGCGCGTCGTGCAGGATGCCGGCCTGCACCCGGTCGATCCCTTCGGCGAGCAGGATCGCGAAGTGGGTGTCGCCGCGCCACTCCCGCAGGCAGTTCACGGCCAGCCACGCCGACAGCACCTGGTCGTCGGGTCGGGGAGCATCGCGGTGCGCCGCGAAGAGCACCCGGCCCGAGTCGGGCAACGAGTCGGCTGCCTCCCACAACGAGGGGGCCAGTGCGGCGAGTTCGCCCCTGATCCCGGGCACCCACTCGGCGAGTCCGCGCGACACCGCGGCGTTGCGCGCCTCGAACACCGAACGCCAGTCGGTGTGCGCGGCCGACAGTTCCACCGCGAAACGCACCAGATCGGGATTGATCGAATAGAACGCCGCGCTCACGGCACCCGCACCGGCCGGGAGCAAGGGGGCGGCGCGACTCGCGACGTAGTAACCCATTCCGTTCGGCACGCCGAGGGCCGCGTAGCGGGCGACCGCGTCGGGATCCCAGTAGATCCAGCCGACCAGGCGGTGCGAGGCGAACGCCGCGCGGCAGGCGACCTCTCTCCAATCGGCAATTCCCGGAGGCGGCGCATCGGACGATGACATGTGGCACCTATAGTGCCACAAATGAGAACCTCCCCTCGGACGACCCTGCTCGTCACTGCGGTCCTTGCACTCGTTGCCTGCGGTGGCGACACCGAATCGGTCGCCACCGACTCCGTTGTCGAGGCGCCGACCACAGCCCCCGCCACCGAGCCCCCCGTCACCGAGCCCCCCGTCACCGAGGCCCCGTCGACGACGGCGACTCCGGGAACCGCGATGCGCTCGTTGCGTTACTGCGAGGTCGTGTTGCTCGCCCCGGGTGCCGAGGGCATCGTGGCAACCGTCTACAACTCGTACCCGCTCAACGAATGTCCGCAGAGTCAGTGGGAGGCCATCGACACCGAGCAGATAGCGGTCGACACCGGTGCGGTGTTCGTGCTGAAGAACGGCCCACGCTTCTGGCTCATGGACTCGGTGGAGCGCGGCAACAGTGACGTCGTCAGCGAGACGTTCGGCGAGATCGAGATGAACCGGTACGCCACGGTGACGATCACCGACACGGCGACGATGGGTCGCCCCTACACGATCCAGCGAGTCGACCGCAAGGCTCGGTTCACCTTCGAGGCGGGCTCGAGGATCTACTACCTCCTCGACACCGAGGGTCGCCGCTTCGTGATGCAGAGTTGGAGCCAGCAAGTGGTACCCGGACTCTCGGAGGACGATCTGGCCGATCTCGCTCCGCAACTCGATCTACCGAGCGGCTGGACCTACGGCTGGGAGTTGCTCGAGGCCGACCTGACCGTCGACACCACCGACCGGGTGGCCGAGGTGCTCCAGGACCCCCTGCTCAACACCTACTCGCTCGTCGGTTGAGGCCCATCGCCCGTACACGCCTCGGGGATTAGTGTCGGACGATGAGCATCCGCCGATCTCTCGTCGCATTGCTGGTGGCCATCGGTGTCGCCACCGCCGTGACCATCACCATGACCGGTGGCGGATCGGTCGGCCCCGTCGCCGCGAGCGCCCAGGCACCCGACGGATTCGTGCGCGCCATCGAGCCGCGTCGCGTGTACGACTCGCGCGACTCCGGTGGTCCACTCGCGTCGTCATCGTCGGGAACCGAGCACGTCATCGACCTGTTCGGCCCGCTCGTCGCCTCGTCCGACGTCATCGGTGTCTTCGCCAACGTGACGATCGATCGCCCCTCCAAAGATGGGTACCTCACCGCATTTCCAGCCGGTCGCTCGCGTCCGGAGGCGTCGACCATCAGTTTCGAGACCGGCATCACCGTCGCCAACGCCACCGTGCTCGCTCGAGGCTCGACGAACTCCACCACCTTCGTGCTCGTGACACCGAGTGGTGCCGGCTCGGCGCACGTGATCGTCGACGTTTTCGCGGTGATCACCAGTGATCCGTCGGGGGCCGGTCGGATCGTGAGCCTCGATCCGGGCCGTGCCTACGACTCCCGGACCGCGACTCCGTTCGCCACCGGCGAGTCGCGCCGCGTCACGCTGGCTGGTGCCACCCTGTCGGGCTCGTCGGGCGCCGTTCCCGCCGACGGTTCGGCGGTGGCCGTCGCCGTGAACGTGACCGCGGTGAACGATCTCCCGGGAAGTCGATCCACCTGGATCGGGACTTCCGCCGGAACGTCGGTGTTGAACGTCGAGTCCGGCGATGTGGCCGCCAACTTCGCCCTCGTGCCCTTGCGCTCCGACGGCACGATCGAACTCTTCAATGCGTCGGGTTCCGCGCATCTCATCGTCGATGTCTGGGGCTACGTCACCACCGCGGGCACGACGGCGAGTGCCCCGGGACGAATCGTGATCCTCGACGTGCCGTTCCGTGCCGTCGATTCCCGCCCCACCAAACTCGGAGCCGGTCGCGCCGAACCATGGGACTTCGGTGCGTTCGAGTCCAGCCTGGCCGCCGACCGGATCGGGTTCTCTTCGGCTGGCGCACTGCTCGGCAACGTCACCGCCACCGGCCTCACTCGTCGTTACCCCGGACTCGCCGTGTCGAGTTTCCTCACCGTGTACCCGAGCGGCACCAGCCGTCCCTCCACCAGCAACCTGAATCTCGGCGAGGGCGAGACGGTGTCGACCCTCGGGTTGCTTCGCCTCGGTTCGGACTCGTTGAGCGTGTACAACGACGACGGATCGGTGGATTACGTGATCGACGTGCTCGCGGTGGTCACCGACTGAGCCATCAGGCGATCGCCACGAACTCCCACCCGTCCGCTCGCAGATCGGCGATGACGGTGGGGAGTGCGGTGATCATGCCGCCGAAGTTGCCCGAGCAGTCGTGGAACAGGAGCATGAGGCCGTGATCGGCCGCGCGGGCCCGGCGCATCTGGCTTCGCACGCCCCCGATGATTTCTTGCGCACCCGACTCCATCCGCGGAGCGCCACCGTTCCACATCGCCTCGGCCCAACCGAGCCCGCGCGTCACCGAGCGCACTCGATCGTCGGTCGAGCCGTACGGAGGTCGATACACGGTGGGCACCACGCCCACGGTGGAGGTGATCCACTCCGACGCGAGTGCGAGTTGATACGCGATGTTGGCGGCGTCGAGCGAACGCAAGCGGATGTGATCCATCGTGTGGTTCTGGATGCTGTGACCGCGGGATGCCGCGTACTGGGCCTCCCCCGGGCTGCGGCGCACCTGACCGCCGATCACGAAGAACGTGGCGACGGTGTCACCGAGGGTGTCGACGGTGCGACGGGTCTTGGTGGCGCACGGTCCGTCGTCGAAGGTGATCGCCACTTGGTTCCGGCCCGGCCACACCACTCGTGGCGCGGTGAACGGAGCGGGCGCCGCCGGGAGTTCGCGAACCTGCACCGACGCTCCACGCACCGCCGGGGCCAGGTTGCCCGTCGAACTGCCGCGCACCGGGAGCGCCACCGAGACCGACATGACCAGCGTCGTGGCCAGAATCGACCATCCGACCATCGAGGAAGCCCGCCGAAATCTCATCGGTTCGGCCTCGCGTTCATCACCGTGACCGTAGCCGCCCCAAGAGTCACGGTGGTCGGACGCGAGGTCGAGCCCGGGAAGCACGAAGCCCCCGGCCGGAGCCGAGGGCGTTTCGTGGAGCTAAAGGGAATTGAACCCTTGACCTCTTCCATGCCATGGAAGCGCTCTGCCAACTGAGCTATAGCCCCGTCACGAGGACACCGAACGATACCGCCGGCCCGCGGGGCTCTCAAACCCCCGCGTGGACGCCGGTCAGGCGCGCCAATCGATCCGCGGAACGTCCTTGTACAGGCGCTCGATCTCGTAGAACTCCCGCATCTCCTGCAGGAACACGTGAACGACGACATCCCCGTAGTCGAGCAACACCCACTGTTGCTCGCGGTGTCCCTCAACCACCTTGGGCGACCGACCGAACTCGTCGCGCACCCGTTGCTCGACCTCGTCGGCGACCGCCCGCACCAAGCGGCGGTTGCCGGCCCCGGTGATCACGAAGAGTTCCGTGATGGCGAGCACCCGGCTCACGTCGACCACGATGGTGTCGGTGCCCTGCTTGTCGTCGGCGGCTCGCGCCGCGCACCTCGCGAGGTTCGACGTGTCGTCGGAGGCCGAGCGCGGGCCAGCGGAGTCGCTCACGGAGCACCGGTCGTGGTCGTCGCGTCGGTGTCGGGAGCGACCGTGGTCGCCGTGGCAGCGGCCGCCACCTCGGCCAGCGACATCTGGGATGTCTCCTCGAGGAACGCCACGAACGAGTCACCGAGCGTCACCTGCAAGTCGATGCCCGCCACTCGTTCGGTGGCGTCCTCCCAGGCGATGTCGCCGAGCAGGATCGTGAGTGGTTCGGCCAGTCCGCGTTCGGCGGGATCGGAGTAGCGAATGGTGGTGTCGGCCAGCGGCGGATCGGAGATCGTGCGCACGAGCATCACGTTGGCACCCATGTACAGAAGACGCAAGACCGCCTCGCTCGTCACGGCCGGATCGTCGTACGGACTGTCGACCTGGAGACTGATGGTGGGCAAGGAGGGAACCATCGCGCTCGGAGCGACGCTCGCCAGCACCATGATCACCTCGCCGAGGTTGTAGCCGTAGACGTCGATGTCGTTCGGGTTGGCCTCGGGGCCGAATCGCTGCGACGCCAGCTGCCACACGCGCATGGGGCCGGCGAAGAACGCCGACATGAACGTCGGCATGTCGACGGGAGCCTGCACGCCGAACTCGGGGATCACCGGAGCCGGGGTCGTGCCGATCTTGCCGGCGCCCACCGTGACGGCGATGCCGTCCCACATGGCTCGCACGTTGGCGAGTCGCTCGACTTCGGGCTGAGCCGACACCCGAGCCGCCAGCACGTCGGCGGCCTCGATCGGCGTGAACTCGTTCGGCCCCGCCACGGCCACCACGCGCGTTTCGCCGGCTTCCTCGTCGGCGACGTCCGCGGCGAACGTCGCACCGATCGTGCCCGCTCTCGCGATCAGATCGCCGGTGCCCGCGTATCCGTTCACCGACACCAGATCGATCTGCGTGCTCGTGATCGATTCGAGAGCGACCTTCATCGCCTCGGCACCCTCGGCTCCGTACACGTCGGCCAGTCGCTTCGGCTCGCCCTCGGGTTGGCCGGTGATCGCGACACCGGCCGGCACGAGAACCGCGGTTCCACCGGCGCCGTTCGACGAGAGCGCGAGGATCGCGACGTGGGTGAGGTAGTTCTGGTCGTCGGTGACTCCGAGGATCGCGGTGGGAGTGTTCGGAATGGCGGTGGTGGGCAGGGCCACCACCGCCTCGGCAGCCTTCGAGTCGCGAACCGCGCGCCACGCCACGATCACCGAAACGGGCAGGAGAGCCAACACCGAGAGCCCCGCGCCCAACGCCACGAGGGTGGAACGACGCCGACGACGCGCGGCGACGCTCACGACCTGACTCCCGCCGTCGCCGGACGATAGAGCCCGCGCCGTGAGATCACGTCGAGCACCGGAGGAGTCACCAGGTAATCGAGCGGGCGACCATCCTCGAAGCGCGAACGCAGATCGGTGCTCGACACCTCGAGACGTGGAACCTCCACGCGGATCCAGTCGATGCCCGACGGCAAGGCCACCGGCGCTCCCGGTCGATCCACCACCACGACATCGGACAGTCGCAGGACGTCCTCGTATCTCTCCCAGGTGAGAAGTCCGGCCGCGGCGTCGTCGCCGACGATCGTGAAGAGCCGGGCATCCGGTTCGATCGTCAGCATCTCGGCGAGAGTGTCGGCGGTGTAACTGGGCCCGCCCCGATCGACCTCGAGCCGACCGACCTCGAGACCTTGCACTCCGGCAACGGCGGCCTCCACCATCGCCACACGGTCGACTCCGGGAGTGATTCGACGTTGACCTTCCTTTTGCCACGGCACACCGGCCACCGACAACACGACGACATCGAGCGACAGGGCGTGGCGAACATTGACCGCGGTCACGAGGTGACCGACATGGGGAGGGTCGAAGGTGCCACCGAACAGCCCGATGCGACGGCCACGAGCGCGAGATTCGGAACTGGTGGCGGGCACGACGGCGGAGTCTACGGAGCAGGCCAGCGGCCCTCCCGGCGACGTCGACCCGAGGACACTGGTTCGACCCGTGGGGTCGTCCGGACCGTTCGGACCTCACACCCGGTCGCCACCCGGTCGTTCCTCGGGCATGAACATCACACCACGCTCCCGAGCCGACCCGCCCGAGCTTCACCGGCCCGAGCTCCCCTCCCACACGCTGGGATGACACGGTTTCAGGTCCTGCTCCGCGGCATCGTCAAGAAATTCTCAAGACGATTCCTCAAGGTGGCTCGGAGCAGGGCCGATACCTGTGTCGCCCTGGATCAACCACCGACGTCACACCCCGGAGAGAACCAACCGCCCAGATTCGACTTGTCATCACCTCCACCGATTGATAACTTCTCGGGGCTTTCCGGGACCCCCCAGTTCCGCCCGAGCGCCGATCCCCCCGGTCGGTCATTTCCCTCGAGTGCCCTCGTTCGGGTGCGTTCGCGGGCGATGTGAAATCAGTCCGGTGAGGCTCGGGAACCCCTTCTCCCCACGAAACATCCAACGAATCACCCGACCACGACGACTTCCAGCAACGACAGCAACAACGAC
>Ga0129333_10007636_pt1 | contig 10205 bp, 8 predicted proteins | sample CPB6_08_DNA_FD_94474 | JGI IMG/M metagenome (GOLD analysis project Ga0129333, IMG submission 94474) | Freshwater to marine salinity gradient microbial communities from Chesapeake Bay, USA - CPBay_Sum_0.6_0.8_DNA | ecosystem: Environmental > Aquatic > Marine > Coastal | place: USA: Chesapeake Bay...
ACCAGCTTGCCGCCTTGTAGCAAGCCGTTGCGTCGACGCAGATCGGCATTCGCAAAAGAGTCGGCAAACATCTCGAGTGCTTGGCGAGAAAGCATATTCGCCATGGCAGGGCGACGTCGGTATGAGCGAAGCCCCGCCAGATCGAGAAACGCGGATGCAACAGACGAGTTGCCAGCGCCAGCGACGACCATCTGATTACCGTGGTAATCGATGACATCGGAATATCCGTTGCTCGAATCAACAGGGACGTCTATTCCCAGCAACGCGGCATTATTGGCTGAGACAACATACGCGAGGTTCTCGAGCGCTCTGGCGCGTCTTGCGATTTGTTTGATCGTGAGGTTAGGAGATGCGACTTCACTCGTAGAATGAAGGAAGACCTCGGCTCCACGAATGGCGTGAGCACGCGCGACCTCTGGATAGAGAATCTCTTCGGAAGCGATGGCTGCAAGTTTGCCGATAGCGGTGTGTGCAACGGGAAACACACCCTCGATCCCGTAGATATCGAGGTACTTATCCCAGACATCGTGTGGCGTTGGAGCGAATATCGAAATCAGACGTCGATACGTAAGTACCCGATTCCCCGATGGGTCGAAAACCCAGCAGGCCTGAAAATAAATTCCGGGAAAATTCGGATCGGTCTCATAGCCATTACCGGCTAGAAAAATTCCATGCTTCTGCGCAATAGCGCCCAATCGCTCGTATTCCGTACCATCGGGTGCAATCGCACCCTTCTCTGCCCACTCAGGAATGGTTTCGCCCCAAGGTGGTCCGGACAGGATGTACTCCGGTAGAACAATAAGTTTGAGATCAGCGCCGATCCAGCGCTTTGCACCCATGATCGCCTGATCAATGCGACTCAAAGAGGCGCCCATACGCGCTGCGGCAGCCTCGCGATTATGATCGGGATGAACGCCGTCGCAGTCGATTTGCAGAGCCAGAGCGATGTAACGGTCGAGTATTGAGGTGGTCATTTTTTCTGTTCCGTGTATCGGGCCTCTGCGAGGTCACTGAAGGTATCGAGCTCGAGGATGCTACCGGCCTGAACGAGGAATCGATCACACCATCGAACTCGAGAAAACGGCGTTCCGTCCAACCAGGATCCGCTCATTTCACCACGAACGTAGACGGCAAACCCTCCTGCCGCCTCGCAGGCCTCGAAGCTATCGCACTGCTTCCGAACCTCACCATAGCGACTGGCGGCGAACGCCGCAAAATCAGTCAGGCTCGAAAATCGATGCCCTCCAGAGATGGTGATGCGCTGACCCGGGGCCATCAGTTTGGAGGCCGAGTCGAGATCTCCCGAGGCCATGGCGTCAAACCATCGACGCACGAGATCGATCACGTCGCCGCGCTCACCGCGCGCCGTGCCCACGACGATTCTGCCTTCACCCAGAGTGGACATGTATTTTCAGCCTTTTCTGTTGTTCGAATGGGTTGATGGACTGCCCAAGTATGCCCGAGCCAGCCGCTCACTGACGACCTGTAGCCGTGGCGAGAGCAATGTCTTAGCCTTTAGGCCAAACCTCAACCAGGGAATGTTCCATGAAGACGGTTAACCTCCGGAAACTCGCCCCTCGTTTACTCAGCCTGCTGTTTTCCATAGGGGTAGTCGCGCCAACGTTTGCACAACCTGCTCCGTCGGAAAGCCTGACGGCTGAGCGCATGTGGTCGCTTGTTCGTCTTGGGGATACCGACATCTCCCCGGATGGTCGACTTGCCGTCGTTACCGTGACTCAGTTCGATGTCAAAGAAAATAAGGGGTCGACGGATCTCTGGTTGTTCTCGACGGACGGTAAGATGTCGCGTCGCCTGACCAGCGATAAGGCCAGCGACTCTTCTCCCAGATTTAGCCCCGACGGCTCACTGATCGCATTCGTCTCCAAACGAGGCGATGACGATCAAAACCAAATCTATGTCATACCGGTCGATGGCGGCGAAGCTCAACGATTAACCCATGTTCCAACCGGTGCGAATGCACCGAAGTGGTTTCCGGACGGCAAGAAGATCGCGTTTGCGTCGCCGATCTGGATCGATCTCGTCCGCTGGGAAGATCAAGCCAAGCGCCTGAAAGAACGTGAGAAGACCAAAATGACTGCCCAGGTATGGGATCGCGCTCCGATCTCTTACTGGGATCGATTCCTCGATGATCGCGAGCCACATCTTTTTTCGATCGATATATCGGGTGGCGAACCGGTGGCCATCACTCGGCAGTCTGGCTTCCATCTGCCGAAGTCGGAGTATTCGGACTCCACGTATGACATCTCACCGGACGGCACCGAGATCAGCTTCTCGACCGACACCGACAAGACGGGTATCGACTCTAACTTTGATTTGATCGCGCTCGACTCGTGCGGTTGTAAGCCTGCGCGCAATCTGACGGAGGGCAATCGAGCCGATGATCGTTCGCCCGCCTACAGCCCGGACGGCAAGTGGCTGGCGTATACCGCGCAATCGATCCCAGGCTTCTATGCTGATCGAAGCAAGCTCTTACTCATCGATCGTGCAACCGACCAGCGTCGCGATCTGTCCGTCGATTTCGACCGGACAGTCTCTGGTCCGATATGGCGTGCAGATTCTAAAGCGATCTACAGCGCTATCGATGACGCTGCCACCAATCGCGTGTATCGGTTCGATCTTGCTACGCCCGGCAAACCAAAGGCTGTCACAGGCTCTAGCAGCTTCAGCAATCTTGCCGTAGCCATGACGACGGGTTCGCGTCCGACCGCTGTGGCGCTACGTCAGTCTTTCAAGGAGCCACCAACTTTAGTGCGCCTCGATCTCGGCAATGGCGCGGCGACGCAACTGTCGGCTTTCAACGATACGACACTCGCCAATACGGCACAGGGCCGGGTCGAGAGCGTGACGTATCCGGGCTCTGGGGGTGCGCCGATACAAATGTGGGTCGTCTATCCCCCGGACTTTGATCCTTCTAAAAGATATCCGGTGTTCATGCTGTTGCACGGTGGGCCGCACAACGGCATTCAGGATGCCGTTCAATGGCGTTGGAACGCGCAGGTATTCGCCAACTGGGGCTATATCGTCACCTGGCACAACTTCCACGGGTCGAGCGGTTTCGGTCAGGCGTTCACCGACTCCATCAACCCGGATCGAATCACTAAGCCTTATGAAGACACCATCAAGGCAGCGGAGTGGCTCGCGGCCAAACCCTATGTCGATGCAGAACGTATGGTTGCCGGCGGCGGAAGCTACGGGGGTTTCCTAGCAAGTACCCTACTCGGGCGTGCTCATCCATTCAAAGGCTTGATCGCACATGCAGCGGTGTACAACAACTTCACGCAAATCGGTGCCGATTATGGCGCCGAGCGAGATAGATTCTTTGAGTTCTGGGAGCGCCCCGAAGAGTTCGCCCGATATTCTCCACATACGTCGGCAGGAAACTTCGCAACACCCACGCTCGTCATTCACGGCCAGCTCGATATGCGAGTTCCCGTGAATCAGGGGATCGAACTCTTCAACACCCTACAAAAGCGCGGCGTACCCTCAAAGTTTGTCTACTACCCGGACGAGAACCACTGGATTTTGAAGCCACAGAACTCCCTCTTCTGGTACAAGACGGTTAGGGAGTGGGTCGAAACGTATGCGCCACCCGGTGCTCGCTAATCGAGGGTAATCGCCATGAAGAAGTTTTTGCTCGGTACGCTCAAGGCAATCGGCGGATTAATCGTCGCTCTGGTGTTGTTCGTATTGGGCTACTTCTTCTGGTGGAGCGGGTCGTCTCACGATCCGATCAATGTCCGCGCAGCATCGGACTACGTCTCACCCGGTGGCTCGATCCTCGTGTTCGGAGGATCTCGCGGAACAGGTCTCGAAATCGTTCGCAAACTTCGTGAACGTGGCGAAGCCGTCACGGTCGCAGTCCGAAGCACATCGAATACGTCAGAGCTGGAAAAGTTGGGCGTCAGCACCGTCATCGCAGATGCTCTGGATTCCGAACAAGTAAATGCTGCGATGACATCGGGCAGTTATGCAGCGGTGATTTCGACGTTGGGCACTACCCGTGGTGAGCAACACAAACGTCCGGACTACGTCGGCAATCGCAACGTCATCGACGCCGCGAAGACAGCCGGCGTAAAACGTTTCGTGTTCGTCACCGTGATCGGCGCTGGGGACTCTACCGACGCAGCTCCCGGTTTTTCAAAACGATTTTTAGCGGAAGTGATCGCGCTTAAGACTCAGGCTGAAGATCATCTTCGGGCGAGCGGTCTCGACTACACGATCATTCGGCCTGGCGGACTGGGTGATGTTCCGACGACGGGCACTGCAGTGCTGGCCGAAGACCCCGCAGCGTTCAGCTTCATCGGGCGCGCTGATCTCGCCGATCTTGCAGTACAAGCTCTGGGTGATCCGTCGACGATAGGCAAGACGTATTCTGCCTACGATCCGAGTCGCAAAACGATGTCGACGATGTACTTCTAGAAATTGGTTACCATGGCAGCTCGCTGCCGTCGTAAACCCAGAAACGCCCAGCGGTCTCGAGCGTCAACGCATCGATGACTTTCTGCATACCGGCAACGCTCGTCTGCACATCGATATCCGCTTGAGGACCACCAAGCTCGGTTCGGACCCATCCGGGATGTAATGCAGTCGCCGCAATACCGTGCGACTTCGCAAGATCGATGGCCATCGACTTCATCATTGCGTTGACGGCCGCTTTACTCGCCCGATAGGCATAAAGGCCGCCGATGCGATTGATACCCACCGAACCGAGCATGCTCGTCAGAGTGACGATCTTTTTCTGGTCTGATTTCGCGACATGACCGACGAATGCCTCGGCCATTTTCATCGGTCCGAATACATTGAGCCGGAATATGGCTCCCCAGTCTTTGTAGTCGGAGCGCCCAAAACTACCGAAGGCGAGTCCGTCTTTGGCAAAACTCCCATTACCCATCGTGCCCGCAGAGTTGAGTAACACGTCGATCGTCGTACCGTCGAGCTCTTGGGCAAGTCGATCGATGGCGGCATGGTCCTCGACGTCGAGTGGGAGCGATTTAACACGCCCCGAGTGAGCCGAGGCCAATGCCTGAAGTTGAGGCGAAGCTACCGGATTTCGGGCACACGCCAGAACAGTCCAACCCGCCTCGGCATATTGCCGCACGCATTCGAGCCCGAGTCCGCGTGATGTTCCGGTAATTAGAATGGTAGGCACGTTAGCGATCTCCGTGGGATAAGCTTCGTCCCCACTCTACGCGGACCAATCAACCGACGACAACGAACATGACGGATATGACCCACCCATCGGACTATCGGAAGCTGATCATCCATCAGATCACCGGTGATTTCCGTACTTCGACGCAGGTTGTCAAAGAGGCGTGGCGCGCCCCGCAAGCGGGCGAAGTCGTCATCCGCAATGAGTTCGCCGGCGTCAACGCGATCTTCGATAAAAACCTCTGCAGAAACACCGTTCGCTACATCAAGGTCGATCCGCCCTTCGATATGGGTATCGAATCTGTCGGGCGGATCGTCGCCGTAGGCCCCGGGGTGACTCACCTTCACGAGGGTGATGCGGTCGCTGCCAGTCGCTTAGGCTCTGGATACCGCGAATATCAGATCGCCTCTGCAAGCAAAGTGATACCGGTACGTGAACCCACGGCAGAGACTCTCGCGCTCATTCCTACGGGTATCTCCGCGATGGTCGGCCTCGAGCACATCGGCGAAGTTCGTGACGGGGACACCGTCGCCGTATCTGCAGCGGCAGGTGGTCTCGGTCACTTCGTGGTACAGTTCGCGAAGTTGCGCGGCTGTCATGTCATCGGGATAACCGGAAGCGACGAAAAGCTTGCCTTACTTCGTCAACTCGGTGTCGATCGACCCATTAACTATCGACGTGAGAATGTTCGCGAGGTGCTTGAGAAGGAATATCCGAAAGGAATCGACGTCGCCTACGATTCGGTTGGTGGGGAGATCTTCGACGCGTTCGTCGATCATGTCGCCTTCCGCGGACGCGTGATCGTGAGTGGCCACACCTCAGACTTCGACAAAGAGGTCGAGTTGGTTCCGCAAGCACGCGCGTACCGCAAGCTCTACTGGAAGTCAGCATCGATACGAGGTTTTCAGAATCAAGCGTTCCCCGAGTTCTTCGATGACACTGCAGCCCGACTCCTTCAGCTGTTCCACGATGGAAAACTACAGGTGCTGGTCGACCCGACTCCCTTCGTGGGGCTCGATCGCGTCGCGGATGCCGTAGAACACCTCTTAGCCGGACGAAATACCGGGAAAGTAGTGGTTCGCCTACGTTGATCTGACAGTCGTACGGCCACACATCGGTCGCGATTTCTTTAGACCGACAAGGCAGAGGTTTAAGAGCCTTACGATTCAAGGGGTCTACAGCCTGGGGGTCATCATGAGTGCGAACACGTCTGCCTTGTCGAACTACACGTTATCCAAAGCAACGCTAGATTTTCTCGCGCGCTCGCACGGACATTTCATCAACGGGAAATGGGTTCATCCCTCATCAAGCGCTGCGATCGACATCCACGATCCGGCAACGGGTCTCAAAATATCAAGTTGCTCTGCAGGTGGTGCAGATGAAATCGATGCAGCCGTAAAAGCGGCGCGTGCCGCCTTCGAAGGGCCGTGGTCAAAGTTCACGGCTGCGCAGCGTAGCGCTGTCATTTGGAAAATCTCTGATCTGATCGTCGCCAACTTCCAACAACTCTGCGAACTCGAGATTCTCGACAACGGACTCCCTACTCCACTAGCGCAGTACGTTTGCGGAATGGTGGTTCCGGAGTTTTTTCGCTACTACGCTGGCTGGCCCACCAAAATCGAAGGCTCCACGATCCCGGCTGCGCCGCAGGGCAAGCTTCCGGGTGAAGCGCTCTCATTCACTTTACGAGAACCCATCGGCGTCGTCGGCGCGATTACACCCTGGAATTCTCCATTGCCGATGGTTATGCTCAAAATCGCTCCTGCGCTCGCGACGGGCTGTACGCTCGTATTGAAGCCTGCGGAACTCACGCCGCTTACTGCGATGCGACTCGCTGAAATTTGCCAAGAGGCAGGAGTACCGGACGGCGTCATCAATATCGTCAACGGATACGGTGAGTCTGCTGGCGCTGCACTGGCCGCTCATCCCGGAGTCGACAAGATCGCATTCACCGGCTCGACCGAGGTGGGTCGACTCATCGTCAAAGCAGCGGCAGGAAATTTGAAGAAGGTGACCCTTGAGCTTGGCGGAAAATCTCCGGTCGTCGTCTTCCCGGACGCCGATCTCGAGCAGGTCATCCCAGGTGCAGCGCGCGCCTGCTTTTTCCTGCAAGGGCAGAATTGCATGGCCGGCACCCGACTTTTCGTGCATGAGAAGGTTCACGATAAGGTGGTCGAAGGAATTGCTGCGATTGCTCGATCCATGAAACTCGGCCCCGGACTCGATCCCACGTCGGAGTTCGGTCCGTTGATTTCTTCTCAACAACGAGACCGTGTTTCCGGATTCGTCGAAGCAGGTCGCAAAGAAGGCGCAGAGGTGATCTGCGGAGGCCATGCGCCAACGCGCCCCGGATATTTTTTCGAACCCACAGTACTCGCCCGAACCCAGAGCGATATGACGCTAGTCAAGAATGAAATCTTTGGCCCAGTGCTTTGTGTTCAGACATTTGGCGATGGTGATCTCGATGCCGTAGCACGCGCCGCCAACTCCACAATCTATGGCCTCTCGGGCAGCGTGTGGACTCGCGACCTCGGTATCGCCATGCAGATGGTTCGTAAAATCGATGCGGGCCAAGTTAGTGTCAACATGCACGCCGCCATCGATCCGGCCGTGCCCTTCGGAGGCAACAAGCAATCCGGCTGGGGTCGAGAATTCGGAAAAGAGGGGTTGGAGCCCTATCTCAAGACCAAAGGAATCTCGATGACATGGTGAGAGCTCTAGACTGCAACGCTCACTCTCGACAGGTCGAAAGCGCTCCTGGTGTTCCGGAAAGATCGCGTATCAACCGCCGATAATCGGGCGAGGCCAAGAGCATTCTGCGTGTCGCGCAGCGGAGTGCCAAGGCGTCATCCTTGGAGAGGGTAAAGGACGTAGGCAGCTCAACAAGGCGATTCAGCCGCGGATCACTTCGTAACGAGTCGAGCTCGATTTCGATGTGATACAGCTCAGCGTCTTCGTTCTTGGCGTGCTCTATCAATGCCTCGTTGAGCACGACTCGGCTCTCAGCAGAATATCGATCCATGGGCACCGTACCCATCAGACGTAACATCTGTAGCGCATCGGGAGGTTGGCGATTGATTCCAACCTGTGTGGACTTCCAATCGCCTGCGTTGACCGAGACATAAATCAATTTGCGTCGACTTGAGTCATTCGGCGGATCACCCCATGACATCCAAGGGCTGCCGTCGGAAAGAGCGTCATACAACGCTCGAGCCCCCAGGTTATCGCTTAGGGCCCCATCGACCAGATGCAGATACCCGAACCTTGAAGCGTCACTGCGCGACTTCAATACTGAAGCACGAAAATACTCCCGTGAACTGAGATCTCCCGCCGCAAGGGTTTGAAAAACCCAATCCGGAAGTACGTAGCCACACTGCCCGGCCCGATTTTCGATCGTGATCGGCGTTAATAAGGCGGGTACCAATGTCGAAGCGGCGATCGCGCGAGAAACCGGATACCGCGTGAGATCCGTACAAATCAGATCAAAACTGTCTTGAGTAAACTCAAAGCGACTCGCCAGCCCGATGTCCGTCGCGTTGATGATGAGAAAGGGTCGATCGCCACTTTGACTTAGGTCACTAAAGGTCGCCCCGCGAAAAAGACGTCGGTCGAAATACTCGGCGTAGAGGTCACCTCTGAAGAACTCGCTAGACGCCATACGCAGCCAGTTTCGAGGGTCGAGGAGAATGCCCCGGCGCACCGACGCCGTGAAATCTTTGTTCAAGAATCGCTGCTCAAAGTCTTGGAAAAGGCGATCTCCAAATAGCGTGAAGTAAGCCGCTGGGACAGCCCCACCCGACACAGCCGATATGACGTCGACTTGATCGAGTAGGCGTGATGACGTCGATCCACTGGCGATGCGATCAGCGGCAAGCTGCTCAAGCAGGCCATAAGCCATCGCCGAAGCGCGCATCCCGCCACCCGACAAGCTGACTACAAATAGCAGCTCATCGTTTTGCCGAGTCGGCATGACACGACTGCCGCGATATCCCTCGTCGACGAGTGCGCGAGAAATTGGGTCGCCGAGATAAGCCTTTGGTGCCGCACAGCCCGCAAAGATCAACAGCAGTCCAGAAACGATGATGCGAAAAGGCATACCGTCTCGCTTACGACGCATCGATCACCAGGTTCCCGTGTTAGGCATCGATAGCCACGGCTCTTCAGGTGTTTTTGCAGCCCCTTCCTGAAGTAACTCGATGGAAATTCCGTCGGGCGAGCGCACGAATGCCATACGTCCGTCGCGCGGGGGCCGCAGGATTGTGACACCATGGTCCGTCAGCCGCTGGCATGTGGCATAGATGTCTTTCACCGCGTAAGCCACATGTCCGAAATTACGCCCCCCGGTATAAAGTTCGGGATCCCAGTTGTAAGTCAATTCGATCTGAGCCGCGTGATCGCCCGGCGCCGCGAGAAAAACCAATGTGAACCGCCCTTTGGGTACCTCTTTGGTAGAGATCACCTCCAAACCGAGGGCATCCCGATAAAATCGCAGCGAAGCGTCGAGGTCCGTCACGCGGACCATCGTATGCAGGTATTTCATGGACCGAAGTATAGGATGCGGGGATGACATTGTCTGATCCCGAATGGTTGGCCGTTCTGACGAGTCTGAGCGTTGCCGCACGAGCGCTCGTTTTCACGCTGCCCATGGCGATCGCCCTAGGCTGGGTTTTGGCAAGGAAGACCTTTCCAGGGCGTGCGCTGCTCGATGCGCTCGTACACTCACCGCTCGTTCTTCCACCAGTCGTCGTCGGGTATGCCCTACTTTTAATCTTTGGGGTTCAAGGCCCTATCGGCCAACGGCTCGACTCGAACTTTGATATGCGACTGGTGTTCACGACCAACGGTGCGGCACTCGCAGCTGGAATCGTGGCGCTACCCATCATGATCCGTACCATTCGGCTGTCGCTCGAATCTATCGATCCACGTTTGGAACTAGCCGCACGCTGTCTTGGAGCAAATGCACTTGATCGGTTCTTCTCGGTTACTTTGCCTTTGGCATTACCGGGGATCTCGGCTGCGGCCGTGCTCGGATTCG
>Ga0129333_10007637_pt1 | contig 10205 bp, 11 predicted proteins | sample CPB6_08_DNA_FD_94474 | JGI IMG/M metagenome (GOLD analysis project Ga0129333, IMG submission 94474) | Freshwater to marine salinity gradient microbial communities from Chesapeake Bay, USA - CPBay_Sum_0.6_0.8_DNA | ecosystem: Environmental > Aquatic > Marine > Coastal | place: USA: Chesapeake...
GCCCAAGACTACGGCTTGACTGCTCATAAAAACTAATTTACAATTATACTCTAGCACATTAGTTGTCCCACAGAGGCCATCACTAATATCTGCGTAGTGTGCTAGAATATTATATATCAAACACATACTAATGATTGCAAAATTTTTTCCAAATTGACCAAACAATATGCTGCTCCAACATCATTAGTCCCGCCCGTTATAACGACATTATCTTCATATAAAAACAAATTAAAAGGAAAAAATGGATTAGCAGTCGTTCTTTGACTTTGTTTTGGCCAAGAATTTGGTAACTCATCATCTGCCCAAATTACAGGAAAAGGACTTATTTTTTTAACTCTAAATGGTGGAGATCCTTCAAATTGATAAAAACCTGTCCAATATGATCTCCAATTTCCTGGAATATTTTGATTAACTTTTGAGTCCATTTTAGAAAAATTCATGGTATGAAACATTGACAAATATGTTCCGTCCGGTAATAGTATTGGTGAGGTGTTCAATCTATAATACGGTTTTTCCCAGTTTTGATTGGCCCACCAAGTATTAGTTATCCATGATGTTTCATATTTTAAGGTAGCTAAACCAGTTCCGTAGACATCTAACTCTAAAATTCTATGAGGATTTAAACTGTATACATAGTAAAATTTTCCTTCATGATCAAAAGGAGTCCAATTTTTTTCATGCCGTAGAGTATAATTAGGAAAATTTAAAATAGTAGGAAAATCTAAAATATGACTATTATCAATATATATTACATCGTCATAAACCGCCAATTTTCTTAAATGCATACTATTAAATTCTTTTTCAAAGTTTGTATCTGAAATAAAATATTCATTATTATATTTTATTACCCTGGGGTCAATGAATCCTGTTTCACCAAAATGATATGTAGAGCCTTTAACGTGGTAAAATTTTCCATCAACAAAATCTAAAAAGCAGGATGCTGTACCACAAATTTCACTGTAATGAAATAAAAAAATATATCTATTACCTTTATAATGATATGTTGTAGCATTAAATGTTAACGGTTGATCTGTATATATTAGATTAAGATTAATAAGATCATTCATCTTTTTATAAAACATAATAAGATTTATTTACATCTATAATACTAGATTAAATATCGAACTGGTTTACAATACATTTAACTTTCTGTATAATAAAAAAAATATTAAAACACATTCTATTTTAGAGTTTGTTTTAATATGGTTCTGTTAGAAGTGCGAGGCCAAGCAGCCTAGTTATCAAGGTATTAATGATCCTATCGACCACTAGCCATGGGACTTGAAGCGTGAAATATTCACCTGATAGGAGAACCGCCCTAGGTTCTTAAACAGACGATAACAACCATAACTTATTGCTTAGAAAGTTGTGATTTAAGATTATCCAAGTATCTGTCAACTTCTTGATAGATTAATTTAATATATCTCTGGTATACTTTCTGTTCAGCAGGATTTTCTGGTTTTTTATAATATTGAGTTGCATATTCGTATATATACCCAAAAATTACTTTGTTATCAGGAATTTCTGATATATCCCTAATATCCTCTAAATTATAATCTCGAATAACATCCCATGCCGCTTGATGTGAGAATGCAGTGATTTCTTGTGGACTGGATCGATACAAAGTATTATATCTTTTCCGCTCATCGGGTGATAATGATGTGTAGCCTTTACCATGCATCTGCACAAATTCACCCTTGGTTTTATCTAGATAACTACGATACTCTGTATCATCTCTGCCCTTTTGTAGTTGTGGCAAATGTTGTCTTACATGGACCATTTCATGAACTAGGGTAGATGCTATTTTATTCACGGTAGAATTTATTCCGCTACGACGTGAACTGTAATCGACAATATCCTGTATGGTTAACTTTTTTGCTGTATGGAAAAAATCTTCAAATATACTATCTTCTGAATACAGGTTGTCCGAAGTTTTTTCATGTAGCAGATCTAATAAATCAGTGACAAGATTATCTATAAACATTTCTGATAAATCAATTTCCGAACTATAGGCCAATCCTAAATCTTCACCGGTATCCTTAAATTTAACCGGAACACTGGCTTTTAAATCTGGTGGAAGGATCTCATCACTAGCCAATTTAGTCAGTTTCTCGCTGATGAAATGCTCAAGATGCGTGAATAAATTTGGACCTACTTTGGCTTTTAAAATTGTAAGATTGACCTGTCTGTTAACTCTTTCTTTAACATCCAAGTAACGATCTTCTTTGAGAAAATGAATAGCGTCTAAAATACCATCCATAATACTTTTTTTAATGGTGGGGATTTTTGAGGTGTAACTGATGGCTTCAGTAAATAGTTCAAGTATTTTCATAAAATTATTTATTAACAAAAGGAGGAAACATGAAACACGTTGAATTCAAAAATATCTATAACCATGAACAATTGTTTTGTGAAGATATTAAAAAAATCTCCGTTATTGACGGTGTGGAATATTTGCCGGTTCGAAAAAAGGATAGTCCCAGAACTTTTTTGATGCGTAAGGACAGTTTGAAAAAGGTTTCGAAATCTGCTTGACACTACACAGTAAATACTCTATAATAGTCTTTATTGCAGCAGTAATTGTTCTTTAACAGATTTAGCCAGTGTGGGGGAATAGGTAGACCCAGCGGACTTAAAATCCGCCGCACTTATCATGCGTACCGGTTCGAGTCCGGTCACTGGCACCAATTAATGCCTCTGTAGTTTAACGGTAAAACAGCGGATTTATATCCCGTCAGCGCCAGATAAGCGGTCAATATCGGTTCGATTCCGGTCGGAGGCACCAAGTTTTAAGGGCTAATAACCTGTATCGATCATATCGGGCCCTTAGCTCAGGGGTTAGAGCAGGCGACTCATAATCGCTTGGTCGTTGGTTCGAAACCAACAGGGCCTACCAAGTTACTTAGGTTAGAGATAAATACTCTAACCAGGAGAGTAACATGGCAGCATATGAATGTAGTTGCGGAGTTAGTGGCAAGGAGAGATTTTATTCGAGTTCAAAGTATTATTGTAAGGCATGCTGGAATAAAAAGACATATCAAGCATCAAGAGACAAACTGAACACGCTGATTGCAGAACGCGGGGGCAAGTGCGAATCTTGTGGATACGACAAGTATATTGGCGCTTTACAATGGCATCATTTAGATCCTACTCAGAAGGAGTTTAGTATAAGCAATCGTAGAGGTAGCCCAATAGAAAAACTCAGAGCAGAAGTTGCTAAGTGTAAACTACTTTGTGCTAATTGCCATTCAGAGGCTCACGCAATTCGACTCTGACCCGGCCTACCACTATATTAAATATATCGATGATAAACAACGAACTATTATCAAGCATAGATAATCTAAAAAACATTTATAATACTAGCACTCCATTTCCATTTGTAATTATGGAGAACTTTCTATCTCCCCATCTAGCCAATCTGATCCTACAAGAATGTAAACGTTTTAAAGATTATGATTACGAAGGCAAATATATGCCTGATCAAACCTGGGGTCAATCTAATAAAGAGTTCATGCCCAGTGCCATAGATACGCATAATGATCAGAGTCGAGCAGAAATGGCAAGACATTTACCATTAACTTGGCATACAATAAATTATCTAAACTCTAATAAGGTATTGGACTTTATCGGCAAAATTACAGGTATCAATAATCTAGAAGGTGATCCTACATTTATGGGCGGAGGTGTACATAAAATTTCCGCAGGTGGTCATCTAGATGTACATACTGATTATACAATAAATTGGTTTATCAAACGTAGACGGAGGTTAAACCTACTAGTTTATCTTAATCATGATTGGCAAGACTACTATAATGGTAATTTAGAATTATGGGATTCGAATCTAACTAACTGTGTAGTACAGGTCAGACCAATCTTTAATAGAGCGATTCTGTTTCAAACCACTGGTCCTGCATTTCATGGTCATCCTATTCCATTGAATACTCCAGAAGGTATTAGTAGATATAGTTTGGCTCTATATTATTATACTGATGATGTTAAAGGGCATGTAGAAAAAACTGTAGATTTTCAACGTCCGCCTAATGCTAGAGAAGTAAAAGAAGCACCGATTATATAAACTCTCTATCTTTTAAAAACAATCTGTTTTTTCTGTTGTATAAACCGACGACAATTTGTTTCTGAAATTGTTTTTCTTTATTCGAATCTTGGCTAAAAGTTATATCTTGTGATTGAAAGCCATTTTCGCTTCTAATTTTTTTGTCAATATATCTATAAAAATTTTTTGCTGGTAAAACATTTTCATCAAATTTTTTATTATTCCACCATTCATACCAATCATATTTACAGGTAATTAATACTCCTTTTTCTGGATCATAATTACAATCAATAATACTATTTTTTTGCCAATTTATTAAATCTTGTATAGTAGAATTCAAAACTGAAGTTAATGATTTTTTAACTAGATAATAAAATCGATCTTTATGTTTCAAAAAGTATAGACAGAGCAAATATTCAATATCTATAAAATCTTCCCCGGTATCTGATTGTAGTTCTAAACTTCCACCTGGACTATTAATCCATAAGTGCAAAGAATTCTCGATATTTTTAAATACATCTACAAATTCCTCTTTGATAATATCATAGAGATCACTGTAAAAATTTTCGTAACTTTTCGCTCCTGTATTATGAAGATAAATTGACAGTACTTTGGTTAGACCTATTTCGTGTGTTGCCTGTATAAATCTAGCAAAAATATTCATTTCAATCCAATCTTTTTGACTAAAGGTTTTAGTGGACGTAATAATTGTCTCAAGATTTTCCGAATTTCTTGAATTTGTTACATTAGGAAATAATTTGATAACCGATGTTTGAATCCTATGTGTTTCAATATATTCAGATTTTGATGCCGGTGCTCCAGGCAGCAAAGCAAAATATAATATTTGTATTTGATCATGCATATTCATTTCTAATAATTGAATTAAAGATTTCTTCCATTTTACAACTGTATCACCCGGGTTGCCTAATATCATTTGTACTGCTGTAGGAATATTCTTTTTTAATAAAAAGTCAGCGGTCTGTTCTAATTTTTTTATAGGTAAATTAATTCTTTTAATTTCTTTGAGAACTGAAGAATCAGTATGTTGAAGACTGAAAACATAATTTTGTATTAGACCTGAATTATAAAAAATTTCACTTATTCGTAAATTATTCTCTGCATTATTTTTTGCTGCACTATAATATAAAGATTTGATATAACCAGTTTTAACTTTTAGATCAGCAATATATTCTGCAATTTCTATATCTCTTTTTAATATACCAAAATTAGCATCTGCTAAAAACATCCCGGTGACTTCTAACTCAGAAAATAACTCCAATTCTTTTTTGATAATGTCAATAGGGCGTATTCTAATTTTCGACATTGTTGCTTGACCCCAATCACAAAAAGTGCACCCGTAAGGACAACCTCTATTGGTTTCAAAAATAATTTTTAAATTAACCGGAGAACTGTTTTTTAACCTTATTAAAGATTCTTTCTGATTGAGATATGGGCTTACTGAAAAGTCTAAGACCTTTTCTTCATAAAATTGTGTTAAATATTTTGATTTTGTATTTGGAATGGATGTGATATTAGATCCATTAATCTTATCTACAATTAAATTTGCACAAGTTTCGGCTTCTCCAAAAACTACATAATCATATAAATTATAATCATTCTCTAAAGTATGCGGACCACCGACAACTATCTTACCATTTGGGTTTAATTGCTTATATCTTTCTAAAATTTTCTCAGTGTTTGATCTATTCCATGTATACAAACTAGCAAAAAGAATATCAGTTGCTTTCAAATAGTCATCATTTATTGTTTCATTTAAAATGATCGGATCAAGAAAATTATAGTCAAATTGAGATTTAGTTTCTATTGTAGTTTTTAAAATCAACCATATTAAAGGATAGAATACAGTATCATCTTGAAGAGGCAAAATTATGCAACCGATTGTTTTCTGCATAAAAATATTTATGGAATATGTTCTTGATAATTTAACATAATGAAGTTATAATAGTTAAATAGTCTATAGATGCGGGTATAGTGTTTAACGGTAGCACGGCAGCCTTCCAAGCTTTAAGAGAGGAGTTCGAATCTCCCTACCCGCTCCAAAATTCATTAAAAATGCTTTATCAAATTCGATCACTGACCGATAAATTTGCTCCATTTTTGCGAGACGATCCGGTTAGACCCCATATTGATCATAAATTAAGGATAGGCGAAAAGCAATATATATTTGCTACCGTAGAAGGAAATAAACCAAATGCCATAACTTGCATTAGTCTTACAGATAATATTCCCCAAATTGAAGAAGAATTATTTGATCATACTGAACCAACTGTGGCAGTTTTCTATACTATTTGGAGTTACGCACCCGGATCAGGTAGACAATTGATATTTGATAGTGTACAATATATAAAGTTACAGAATAGAAACATTTCGAGATTCGTTACACTAAGCCCTAAAACAGAAATGGCACATAAGTTTCATACAAAAAATGGAGCAGTTGTGTTAAGAGAGAATTCGAAAACTGTTAACTATGAATACAGAGTTTAAAAAACCAACTCTTTATATGCTTATAGGTATCCCGGGCTCTGGTAAGAGCACATGGGCATTTAATCAAGTTTGGTTTGAAAATTGTGCATATATTAGTACAGATAAATTTGTAGAGAAATACGCACTAGAGCAGAATAAAACATATAATGAAGTCTTCCATGATTATATGCCCACTGCTGTTAATTTAATGGTAGATGAAGTAGCAAAGGCCAGATATGATCGAAAAGATGTTATCTGGGATCAAACTAGTACTACAATAGCCAGTAGACGTCGAAAAATTAATCTATTGCCCGGATATGATTTTATTGCTGTTAAATTTATCACACCTTCTATAGAAGAATTACAAAAACGTCTAAGTAATAGACCAGGAAAAGAAATACCGTGGAAAGTAGTTGCCGATATGATAAATGGTTGGGAGGAACCGAGTATTGTTGAAGGCTTTAAAGAAATTTGGACAGTAACTAACTAAAAGGTAATATCATGCCATCAGTATGGCTTATTTCTGATACACATTTTGGACACGAAAAGACCTGTACCGTATTCAAACGTGAAGACGGATCACCACTTCGCCCATTTAGTTCGGCAGAAGAAATGGACGAATTTATGGTCAAGGCTTGGAACGAACGTGTTCGGCCTAACGATAAAGTGTATCATCTCGGTGATGTTGTTATTGCTAAAAAATCTCTAACCATATTAAAGAGACTGAACGGCGATAAAGTGCTTATTCGTGGTAATCACGATATCTTTAAGTTGGCGGATTATACAGAACACTTTAGAGATATTCGTGGATACCATGTGATGAACGGACTTATCCTCAGTCATGTACCAGTTCATACAGATAGTCTTGCTCGATTTGGTTGTAATATTCATGGACATCTTCATGCCAACAGAGTCATGAAGGCCAGAGGTGTGGATGCCAAAACTGGTGAAATTCTTTATAGTAACGAAATCGATTCTCGCTATACCAATGTATCTGTAGAGCAAATTGATTTTGCTCCTATACTTTTTGAAGATTTACAAAAAAGAATATTAGCCGAAGGTGGTACAATCGGTTTCAAAAATGGTAATCAAATAGTGATGTAAATAAAAAGGGCTTATGGCCCTTTTTTTTTGGATATAGATAATGTTTTATTTGTTACCAGTAAGATATTATGATCATTGGACTACAATAGTTTCAATGGTCAAAGAAAATTACGAAACACCCGAGATGCTGTATTCATCATTGATACTTGGCGAATACGTAAAAAGGTCAGTTAATGATTTAAAAAAAGAATTGCCCAAAGAAAATCAAAAAACCATTATTTATCAATTAGAACCTTTGGTGTCCAAACATCTTTGGTCAGTTGACAATATCATAAACAATATTAGAGATGCCGATGAAGTTTGGGATTATGATTTACAAAATATTGAAATTCTAAATCGTCATGGTATAGATGCTAAATTTAAACCTATGAGATTTACAAGATCACTACAAAGAATTCATAATCTAGAAAATCCAGATATCGATCTATTGTTTTTTGGGGGAATGACTGATTATCGAAATAAATTTTTGAATTGGTTTTGGAATGGTACTGATCCAAAAGTGTTTTATAACTTAAATTTTGTTTGGTTAAAAAACATAGTAGATTCTAAATTAGATGAATTTATTAGTAGAAGTAAAATTATATTGAATTTAAATCCCTATGATGGTGAAACTAGACAACAACAGACCAGAATATTCTATGCTCTTATTAATAATAAATGTGTAGTAAGCCAAAGTTCCCCAATTAACTATTTTGGTGACAGCATAATTGAATTTACCAATCCGCATTCTTTGAACAATGCTCTGCAATTATTACTGTCTAACGATGCATGGCGGAACAAATCTCTGAATTACAATAGGTCTTTTGCATTTCAAAATTCTAATATAGCAATATTTTTAAATATATCGGATTGTGAAAATTGGTCTACTCTTTTTGATAAGACCATCGTCGATCTACAGTATTCGTCATGGTATGATCGATCAGATTATATTCATATTGGATTGGAATCACATCTGATATTACCTTATAACCTTATGAAGGTAAACAGATGTAAAAGAATAGAGTTTGGAAATGATACATTGATGGATATGATCAAGTTTGCTAAATTAAATCCAAATTACAAAATACTATACATTGATAATCAATTTGAAAGACAGATACTGTCACAGTTCAAATTTCAGGAAATAATAGATCAATTAGATCAAGTTGATTTAGTTTATACATCGGCAGATAATAGAAATTTTGCCGCTAGATCAGATTACATTGCTTCCTTGGACACAACAGCCTTAGATGAAGTTCTATCCCAAAATCAATTTTTGAACTGGTTGAAAAAAGAATAGCAACTATGTATACTTACAGAGTGGTCGTGAGCGGAATTGGCAGACCTCTGCTTAGGCAGGATGGGACACCAGACTTAGTCATTGTGTCTTTGTAGGTTCGAAACCTACCGACCACACTATAAATATTATTATGAAGAAAAAATTTGTAAACCTATATATGGATTGGGCAGAACGTGTAGCCGATCTAAGCCATGCACGTAGATTGCATGTCGGAGCCGTTGTTGTCAAGGATGATACGGTGATCAGTTATGGATACAATGGAATGCCCGCAGGTTGGGATAATAACTGTGAGCATACTGTTTTGAATCCCGATGGAACCAGTGAACTAAAAACAAATCTCGAAGTTCTACATGCAGAATCAAATGCTATTGCAAAGTTGGCAAAAAATCATAACAGCGGCTTGGATGCAAGCATATTTGTTACTCATAGTCCCTGTTTAGAATGTGCAAAACTGATTTATCAAGCAGGAATTAAAAATGTATATTACAGAACACATTATCGATCCAATGATGGACTAGATTTCCTTAAAAAATGTCAAATTGAAGTTTTACAAGTTGAGTAAATACAATATGTCCCTTTTTAACAAAATTATAGATATTTACAGGAAATGGCAACGTAAACGTCTATTGAAAAAACGTATAGAAGAACTTAAAAAACGGGACCCCTTTATCTATTGAAATGATATTAGGAATTACCAGTAATAATCATGATGCTAGTGCAGCCCTTATATCAGGGGATCAAATTATTTGGGCTGCACATAGTGAACGCTACAGTAGAGTAAAAAACGATAAACTCTTAAATCAAAAAATGTTTGAAGATATGGGACATTATGGTTTCCCATCTTCAATTGTCTATTTTGAAAATAACTTCAAAAAAAATATAAGAAAACTATATTCCGGTGAAAGGTCTTTTCAAAGAAATATAGAAATTGAATTAGCCAAATACGATCTAGCACATATACCAATTCATTCAGTAGATCATCATCATAGTCATGCAGCGGCAGGCTATTTTACCAGTAATTTTTCTGATGCCAGTATTCTTGTAGTAGATGCTATAGGAGAATGGAAAACTGTTAGTATTTGGACTGCTGAAAACAATGACCTAAAATGTGTATATTCGAAACGATATCCGGATAGTATGGGATTGTTTTATTCGGCATTTACAGATTATCTAGGACTCAAACCCAATGAAGAAGAATATATTTTAATGGGAATGAGTGCTTTTGGTCGTCCATTGCTTTCGGAAATACTGATCGATGAGTTTTTTGATGATTTTAAAGGACCA
>Ga0129333_10007639_pt1 | contig 10202 bp, 14 predicted proteins | sample CPB6_08_DNA_FD_94474 | JGI IMG/M metagenome (GOLD analysis project Ga0129333, IMG submission 94474) | Freshwater to marine salinity gradient microbial communities from Chesapeake Bay, USA - CPBay_Sum_0.6_0.8_DNA | ecosystem: Environmental > Aquatic > Marine > Coastal | place: USA: Chesapeake...
GAGGAGTTGCAGCCCAATCGATCCAGATTCGGGATAGATTATCTGTATTAAATCTTCCTACAGCAGGTATCCTTACTGCTTCTACACCTACATCGCCTATTTTAACTTGAATGCGGTCGTTACCGGCAACACGAATTGTTTCTAAACTAAGTGCAGGATGAATATTATTACCTGCTCCGATAATTAAAGGCATTCTTCTAACAACGCCATCGATTTCGGGAAAAGTATTGGCAATGCCTATGCCTGCTGCTACCTTAGATATTTCGTCGACGCTATTAATTAATCCGGGATATTCGACTAGTTTTTCAGATGGGTCTTGTCCAACCAATTGGATTGAACTGCCCCGATCTTCATTTTTTCCTCGTAGACCGCCCAATGCCGGTAGTACAACAGGATATTGATTAATGATGTTTGCTAAAGTTTGATCGTGCCCAAATCGGTCTTTTTCGGGCATCAGTACATTGAATACTACTAATCCGGCATCTCTACTATAAAGATCTTTTATAATAGAAGCATAGACATCTCTAGGAAAAGGCCATTGCCCATATTTTTCTAAACTATCTTCGTCGATATTAATAACATGAACTGGTACCGGTTTTAAAGGCTGACTTATAATTAATTGATCAAAATATCGAAGACGAACACTTTCTACAAAACCAGGATCCCAAAATCTTATTAAAACAACAATTAAAAGTGTAATTAATGCTGTCCAAGGGTTTAAAAAAATCTTTTTCATAATAATATTTATCTGAAAAAGATTGTTATTAGTGGGGACTAAGCCCCACTTATGTTACTGAACTACTTTTGCTACAGAATTAATCACAGCAGCAATACGACCAATGTCTCGTAGTTGTTCTACACTATATCCTTCTTTTTTCAAAGTTTGATAATGTGCTTTTATACAAAAATGACATTTTCCTACAATACTAGCAGCAAGACTGTATGATTCGAATCTTGCTTTAGTGGTACCGCCGTGTGTGGCAATAGCATTCATGCGAAGTTGTGCAGGTAATCCTTCAAGTTGGGGGTCGTCGGCCATTTCGACATAGGGATACCAAACATTATTTTGTGCCATTAAACTAGCAGCAGTAATAGCCGCGTCGGCCTCTTGTCTATTAGAAAGTTGTGAATGAATCCATGTAAACAATCTTGAGTTTCCAGTAGCAAATGCCGCTGCTAGTGCTACAGCTTCGGCTTCTTCAGTTGGCAAACTTGATCGTTTAATTACAGCATCTAAATTTAGTTTAGTATCCTTGGCATAGTCTGGGATACTTTGTTCTTTAAGAGCATCAACCCATGTGGTCATTGCAAATCTCCTTTTTTATTACTCTCGAACAAATTTTGTTCGTATTTTTCTAGTTCCTTCAAATATTGTTCTTGAGTTAATCCGTGCCAGCCAATACATTTTCCGATAGGACTGCGGCCGCAGCCGCAAGAACCAAACTCTTCTGATTTATCAGTTACTTTAACTTGCATATTAAAATTCCTTTTTGCCCACTAGTACTATTTTACAAATATGTTCTAATCGTTCGATATGCTCAAAAGCTCTCCACGGACTAGTATCAACCGAGACAACTCCGTGGCCTTCTAAACCAACAATATGATTAAAACAATTTCCGTTATTAGTTAGTACTAAATTTGTAATAGCTGCGTCGGCTAGATCTTGACTTATGACCGGTACTATTGGAACATTTTTAGCTACTCGAGTATAGCGACCCAATTCTGGAAATTTTTTAACCAACTCGCTTAGTTCTATACCAGCATACATTGCCGCCACAGTATAAGTGGGGTGGAAATGTAATACCACCCTTACTTCAGTATCTATACTTTTTTGCAATCCAAAATGTAGAGGAATTTCTCCGCTAGGTGATAGATTAGCACTAACATCAGTATAGTCGGCTACAGACCATGATTCGGTTATAAATGGTGGAAATGCATGTGTTTTTGTATGAATATTGATCTTTTTAAACATCTCGGGCTGTAAAAATTGCTTTCGAATTGCCGACGGTGTTATATAAAAATGATCCCTATCATGCCAGCGAATACTGGCATTTCCGTCCCTAGCAGTGATCCAATTTCTTTTGTATGCTTCTTGGAATAGATCTGAAATGGTTTCTAACATAATAATTTTATTATACCTTTAGGGTATCTCCACCGACTTGACGATTACATGGGCAAAGTTCCCCGGTTTGCAAAGCATCGAGAATACGAAGAGTTTCTTCGGGACTACGACCAACATCCAGGTTATTAACGGTGACATGTTGAATTACATTGTCAGGATCGACAATGAATGTGGCACGAAGTGCTGCACCGGCTGGTGCATAAAAAATACCTAGTTGTTCAGATAAACTGAGTTCGCCTCGTGCAACATCAGCAAACATCCAACTGTTAGTCTTTTTAAGATCCTCGTGGTTGGCTCTCCAAGCTAGTTTACAAAATTCGTTATCGGTACTTCCGGTCAAAAGGATAGCATCGCGATCCGCAAATTCTTTAGTTAGCTTGTCATAGGCAACGATTTCGGTTGGGCAAACAAAAGTAAAATCCTTAGGATAAAAAACAATTACTTTCCATTTACCCGAAAAACTTTTTTCTGTAATAGTTTCAAAAGCATCATTTGGTGTCAATGCTCCGGGTTTTACACCTGTTACTGCAAACTCAGTTACTTTGTCTCCGACTGTCTTCATGATTTAAATTCCTTTAAAGTTGATTGTTGTGATCTACAATTTGGGCATATTAATTTTAAATTGTTTTCTCGATTGTCATAACTATTTCCATCTGCATAAATTATATCCAGTGGAATCGGTTTATTGTTGTGTTTTTCATTTCCGCAAACTGCACAACGATGTCCTCTTTGCTCGATTAGATATTTTTTAATATAATCCGGAACTTGTCTCCACGCGGTTTCACCTTCGTGATCTTTCCATTCCTTAACTAATAATCTAGATCTATGCTGTTGTTGACAACTGTTATTGCAGTATTTGTTGGTATACGAATGACCCTTAATAGGATTATTCTTACCACAATTTAAACAAGTAAAACAACCTAAGTTTGACATATATTTAATAGACCATTTAGTAGAGCACCCACTAATTTACTTATTGCTCTACAATGATTCATTATATAGATACTTAATTAACAAGTCAACAAATTTGATATAGATAAATAACATCGGGGAGTAATCCGCTAGCGCAATACTAGTTACATACATCGTCAACACGGCTACTAAGCCCGGTATATGTGGGGAATAGGTCTCGGATAAGACCAAATATTTTGGACTAAATTTAAAATGGAAATTTTATCAATGGAATTTGTTTGGGCTCTTTTAGCTATAATTTTAATTGATGTGGTACTGGGTGGAGAAAATGCTTTAGTAATTGCTATGGCAGCAAAACAACTACCTGAACATTTACGAAAACGAGCTATGATTTGGGGTACATTCGGAGCTGTGGCAGTACGATTTCTTTGTGTAGCTGCACTAACATATTTGCTTTTAATTCCCGGGCTTCGATTAGTTGGGGGATTGTTGCTAATTTATATAGCATGGAAATTGACCTCCAATAACGACAATCATAAAGATGTAAAAGCCGCAGCAACATTTTGGGGAGCTATGGGTACCATTGTTATGGCCGATGCAGTTATGGGACTAGACAATGCTTTAGCTATAGCCGGTGCAGCAAACGGAAATTGGTTACTAATAATTATAGGTTTATTAGTTAGTGTACCAATTATATTATTCGGAAGTACATTAGTATCTAAAATTTTAATGAAATATCCGAATACAGTTTTCATAGGGGCATTTGTTTTATATGTAGTAGCATTTAAAATGATTATTAACGAACCTACTATATCTAATCATTTAAGTCCCATGGAGGATTGGGCCGAGTTTTTAATACCATGGTTGGCTTCGATTATTTTAGTTTCTAAGCAATATTATCTTACTATAATAAGAAAATCAAAAATTAATTAAATTTAGCCCCGAAAGGGGCTTTTTTTTGGAGAGAGAAAATGGAGACACACAAAAGAACACTAATAAGGGCTGCTAGTTGGAGAGTAACTGCTACGGCTACTACCGCACTATTTACTGGAATTGAAGGGGCTATAGTCATTAATATAATAATGACAGTAGTTCATTATGTTCACGAACGAGTATGGTTGAAATTTAAATGGGGATTAAATTTCAAGTAAAATTACATTTTCTTTTCGTTGGGTTTTAAAGTAAAAAAGTCGCTTTTATACCCTATACCTAGTAGACACGCTACGCTACCGGTATATTGTATTAAAGTAAATGCTTTAGTTTTTTCGTTCACGAATAGAGCATATTCGCTTTTTCCGGACTCGTCTCGGCCAATCCACGCCGGTTGCTCTTTGATATCGTCATCAGAAAGAGCTTTAAATACTATATCTGCTGGACCACATAAAACAACCTTAGGTACTTGCGTAAATTGTGGACCGATTTGGGCGTTAGCTATGGTGCTAGATAAGCAGAATAGGAACGCCATTGTTACTTTTTTCATAATGGCTCCTTAAAATTATATTTACACTTTCCAATTCGGTTTTGGCCGCAACTTTACTATAGGTTTTTGTTTTATTGATTCTGCATCAGATCGTGATTCGGGTATCGACGATTTAATCCCGAGTTCGATTTGTAATCTTTCGGTTTCTGCAAGAACTTTTTGATATTTTTCTTGTAGTTCCGGAGATAAAATCCATTTTGTCATTGTTGAATTATGCTTACAGAACATCCAGCTGGATTGGTACAAATTTGTTGTACACTATAAACTTGACTGGTTGAGCCTTGTTGAGTTAAGTTAATAGTAGAAATTCCACCGGAATTTGTTAATGAAATAGTAGCTCGATGACTACCTGAGTCCTTCTGTAAAATTGTAGCATTATTACTGTTACCAGTCAAGGTTAAGTCTAAGTAATGTTGCCCGGTTCCTTGTTGAGTCACTGACATCGAATTACTATTACCACCGACAGACCCAAAAAATCTTTTTTCGTTATCATTAGCTTGTTTAATCGTTAAATTATTAAAATTTCCGGTAACCCCTAGTAGTGCAAAATGCCCTGAGCTAGAACCACCATCATTGCCCTGTCTCATAACTACAGTATTGATATCGCCGGTCATATTTAATTGTAAGTAATGATTACCACTATCAGACCCGGTTCGTGATCCTGAAGTAGTATTTCTTGCTTGACTTAAAGTTACATTATTTCCGTTACCTTGAACATATAATTCAATTAAATTTCGATTTGAACTATTATCTCCTTGTTTAATATCAACACTAGTACCGAACCCTGATACATTTGCGTTACCACCGTTTATTCCTTGTATTTTATTCCAGTTCCCAACTTGTTCTATAGTAACTACATTTCCCGAACCACTGGAATATAAATCAATTCTATTACCTAATCCTGTGGCGTTTAGTCTTGTTTTTGCTGCATTAAGAATTGACAACTGAGCAGAAGTAATATTACTAGAATAACAGTCACTACAAACACTACCCGGGGTTCCTGGATTCGATGGAGTAGATCCGGGGGCCTGGTCGGTACTAGTAACACCATCATTGAGATCATAATAATAGGTTACTTCTGCAATTTGCATACTATTACAGTCGAGCCCGCACCCGTCGCCTGATTTAGTTGTAGGGAACAAAATAAAATAATAGACATAGGCGTTAGTGTTTGTTACCGAAATTTCAGGGCTAGTCCAAAATCTCGATTCGCTTAAACTTAAACTTCCTTCTTGTAATTTAGTCCAATTAACACCGTCATTGCTTCCGTATAGTTTATAACTAGTAGGATCTCTACCACTGAAATCATTGGCTGTAGTAATAGTGAATTTTTGAACTACTCGACCCTGATTCAATCTTACAGTAACGCCAGCATTTTTCTTATCGAAATTTAAGTATTTTGTATTTGAATTACCATCAAAGGCATTTGTCGCACCTTCGTTGCTAGGGCTGTTATAACTAGTAGGATAGATATTACTAATAACTACAGGGTTAGTGTTAGTTCTAATCATTTGCCAATTGACCGTAGGGGTTGGTGCTGGTGCCGATTGTCCAGAAGCTAGCGGTGTAGTTGTAGCACTGTAATTATTTAATTCGGTCGTAGTCGGATATAAAGACTGTACAGTAAATGTTGTGGATCCGCCATAACTGTATCCTGCATTATTGCTGATAAAGTATCCGGTGCCGCCACCGGTGTTCGGAACTCCAATATATAAAATTCCATCTCCTAGTGCCTGTGCATAACCAGACGAAGATACCACTTGTTTTTGTGTTCCGTTGCTACTGTATTGAATAAGTTGTATATTTGGCCGTACCCCGGCACTGGTTGATATTGTTGTTCCTGTATCTATAAATTTAATATAATCGCCTGCTGCCCAAGTAACATTAGTCCAGTTTGTGTATGGTGCTATAAATGGATTTATAAAGTTGTAAACATAACAGCTAGCTCCTACTGATCCGCAGCCACTACGAGCTACATCGAAAACTTGATTTTGACTGTACTTACCGTCAAATAAACCTGCGGCAAATACATTTGAGCATAATAATAATAGGGTTAGTAATAATTTTTTCATCGATATTGTTGAACTATGGTAATGGATCCTTGAGGTTTACCCCCGGGACCAAAATTATAAGAATTCACAATCATATCTTGACTAACTACAACTTGAACTTTAGTATCCATTGGCATCACTACATTAGAATAATTTTTACCACTAGGACTTAAACTTTCCCACTGCCAACCAATTTGCATAGTATTACTTTTATCTTTATAAAGTTTGAAAACAAATTCGTTATCAGTTGTCTCTCTGGATCCAACCTGCGAAGCTAAATCTTCAATTGACGAATCATTCTTTTTAATTTCGGTTTTTTCTTCGGAAGACTCTTTATTATTTGAACTGTCCTGTTTTTGTGCTACATGATTTTTTTCTTGGTCTTTTGAGTCGTTATCGTCTTTCTTCTCTTCTCTTTTAGCATCCCCGGTTTTTTCTGCCGCTGCTCTTGCTGCGGCAACAATACTGGCCCCTGATTGAGTTTTAGGAGGAGTAATCATTAAGTTATTACCGATACCCATCCCGCTTAAATTAACTGTAATAGGTGGACTAGGGGCCTGATTAGCAGTTTCGACTAGAGTGGCTTGATATGGTTTATTCATTTTCACAATACCTGCAGGAGTCTCTACATCAATCGCTCCACTACCACAACTCAATCCTTTAAGATTAACATTTTGTTCTACTTCGCAACTAGGCATAAGCATTACCATGCTGCCGCCAACTTCGTTAACTGCCATAACGAAATCTGTTCCTCGAACAGCAATCGCGGCAGTTGGTGTTTTAATATTCACAGCATTTGGATTATTATGCGCTATATTTCCTGAGGAATATCTGACAGTACCTGCTGTGGCTTTAAGATTAAGTTTTCCGGCTCCGGATTTTGGATCATAGACAAAATCATCAATAACCATTGAACTAGATTCAGTAATATTAACTGTAGTATTATCCTTAAAGGTTATTTTTACTCGACCGTTTTTGGTTTCTACTTTGTCATTCATAACAATAGTTGTTCCTTTTGAAACCGAAATCGTATCTTTTCCTCTTTTAATAATAGCTGTTCCTGTAAGTTCAGTCACGGAGCCTATATCGGCCCAGACCGAACTTACAAAAAACAAATTGATTAAAACAAAAATTAGACGCACAGGAATCGCCTTTTAATTCTTTTGAGTAATATTAAATGTACCCCCGTTAGCGACACTCTTAATGTTTAATACATTATCTACAGTTCCTGTTTGACTAATAGTAAATCTAGTTCCAGTTCCAGTTTGTTCGACCCATAAACTACTACCATTTGAACCTGTACTAGTTTGTGTAATATTGAAAATGTTATTGTCTCCAACAACCTTAATAGTTTCGGTGTGTTTATCTCCGATTACATCCATAAAAAAGGCATTACCGTTTCCTGACACATCGATTGCACTTGATATATCGAGACCGGATCCACGGAATTGTAAGTGGTTATTATTTCCACTGAATTTCCAATTTAGATCAGCTGATCTACAACCAGTTAATGCTGTAGTACCATTGCTGGCAGTACCTGCTCCGCATAATACATCGGCACTATTACTGTTTCCTAATTGTTGTAAAGTAACAGTAACTCCCACATCTGCTCCGGTATTTGGATTAACCAGCGACATCCCAATAATGTTATTATTGCCGTTTTGAACTGTGGTTAGAGTTTGATCTGCCCCTCGCAAATAAACAGGACTATTTAATGTCCAACTAGTTGTTCCGCTGTCGGCCTTAGGTACAGTTTTCGTCACAGTACTGGCCGAACTTGTTCCAAGGGTGTTTCCACTACCATTTTGAGTTATATTTACATTGGGATTAGAACCACTTTGATCGATAAAAACACGATTTGTATTTGGATCCCCTAATGCTGTGACCGCATTTGGACTTACTGTTGCTAATGTCGGCAAAGTAGGTTGATCCGGTGTCACAACCTGTGTTTGTGCATTTACATTTAATGCAGTTAATAAAATTATTGCCAATAAATTTTTTTTCATAGTTTTTAATTCCTAAAGTTATTTCACTACTGCTTTTCCAGTTCCGGCTTCTCCATTGAGTTCCGGAGGTATTGATCCTCGTTCTTTAGACTTTGTTGATAAATTATTTTTTTCTTCTGTAATTATTTCTTTATTAGTATTAATTACAGATGTATTATTAGGGCTCTTTTCTTTACTGGAGTTTAACGAACTAGTATCGTTTTTAGATCCTTTAAATTTCCAGAGCCCTTGTTTTTCGCCTCTTTTTATTAATTCGATTACTCCTTGCTCGATTGCCGATCGAAGTGCATAGTTTCCCGGTTCATTAAATGTTTGACTACTATCAAATTCGAATGCTTGAGTCGCTTGATTGAAAAATCTTAAAGCAGTCAATCCGTCGGCGGTGCTTAATAAATTTTTCTCTATGGTGACACTAGATAACACTTCCCCAGTTTGAACACTGACCAATCTTAAATTGATTACAACTAAATCTTGAGTATATTGTGTTTGTGGACCGATTCCAAAAACTCGGACTCCGGTGCCACCGGTTAATGTATTACTATTATAGTCAATAATACCGCCTTCGATTATAACTCCAGCTAACATCAATGGTGGAAGCATTTTAGCATTAGCACCATCATATATTTCTCGAGTTTGTTTAATCATTTGTCGTTCTTTAAGGAGATTATCTAATCCGACCCTTTCAACAACAGTAAACCATTGACCGTGTCCTGCTTCCATTAAAGTTTTGATAAGATAGGCTTCGGCACCTTGTGTTACTGCGGTACTAAACAAACTAAGTGTATTGCTAGGTTTTCTTTGCCCGGTCATGTCTTTAAAGCCATAAACGGCAATAGTAATCGGAGGGCTATCTGGGGCAGGTAAACTATGTATTTCTTTTAAGATAGACTTTGAAACTGTAGGAGGTTCTTTGATATCCCAATTATCTTTAGGTCTAATAGATGATGCACACCCGGCTAAAGTTAACGATGTTAATAATATAATTAATTTAAAATTCATAATTTTTATCCTCAAAAGCCAAAACTAGCTATAGGAACAACAACAGTAGTTTTTGAACCGTTACCGTCGACTACTGTTAAAGTAACCTCTTGAACACCTTTAACCCATGTCACTGTATTTCCGTCTAATGCGAAAACTCCAGATGTAGATGCTGCACTACAGTTTAAAATACTAGTTCCGTCGGGATTCTTACATGGATCTTTAAATAAATTATTACTTAATTGAGTAGCCAACTGAGCATAAACTTGACTACTGAATAAATTCATGAACCGAGACATTGGTGTGTTTTGTGCTGCGGCATTAATTGCAGCTATATCTGCTTTCTTTTGTGCTTCAATTGAATCTTTTCTACTTTTTTCAATTTGTTCTATGGTGAGAACATGACTACTCCATCCTATACCACTGAAAGATGGATTTTTAAATTGTTGTACTAGTTCAGCTGATGCTATTACTGGAATACATAAAATTAGTAATGTTAATTTTTTCACTGTTTTCTCCAATCGTACTTTTGTACAGTATTTAAGAAAAACGGACAAGAAATTTATCTACTCATATTAAACTTGAATAAATAAAATCTTTTTTATTAATTAAGATTGACTTTTTGTTACTTAGTAAGTATACTCTTGGTTACA
>Ga0129333_10007641_pt1 | contig 10201 bp, 6 predicted proteins | sample CPB6_08_DNA_FD_94474 | JGI IMG/M metagenome (GOLD analysis project Ga0129333, IMG submission 94474) | Freshwater to marine salinity gradient microbial communities from Chesapeake Bay, USA - CPBay_Sum_0.6_0.8_DNA | ecosystem: Environmental > Aquatic > Marine > Coastal | place: USA: Chesapeake Bay...
ACGTCGCCGGAGCCGTCGGTCACCACGCCATCATCGACGTCGGCGTCGACGTCGAACCCGACCACCTCGACGGGCTCGGGACCTGCGACCGACAGCGCCGGGCGCGAGGGCGCGCTGGGCGCGAGGGCCACCGGCAGGGCCCCGATGCCCACCAGCACGACCGTGAGCATCCCGACCACCGAGGGATCCGGACCGAGGTGCGCGAGGTTCTGCGTGCCGAGGGATCCGGCGGACAGCCACGCGAGGCCGGCGAGCAGGCCGCCGGCCACAGCCGACGCCACAGCCGCGCACGCCAGGCGGACGAGGCGCTGCTCGTGGCGCAGGCGACGGCCGATCAGCAGGCCGGCCGCGATGCCGGCGAGCACTCCGACAACCGGCAGCGCCCACGCCATGGGCGGTGCCTGCTGCGGGAGCGCGGCGAGGAGCGGGAACGGCGGCAGTGCCGTCGGGGCGGTCGCGGGCAGGAAGGGCGAGAGCGTCACCGTCGGCCCCACGACGACCCCCGCACCCAGCAGGTAGGCCGATCCCCAGACCACGATGACGGGCAGGTAGGCGATCCCGAGCGCGAGCAGGCCGAGGCCGCCGCCTATGCCGGGGCCGAGGGCGCGGATCATCGTGATGGCGTCGTCGATGCTGACCAGGAGAGACACGGTCGCCGCGACGGCTCCCGCGATGACGATGACGGCGGCCGCCGTGACGCCCGCACGCAGCGGTACGGCGACGATCGCGGCGAGGCGACCGGGCGCGAGCAGCCCTGCTCCACGAACGGCACCCCACGTCAGGCCCAGGGCCGAGACGACGAGGCAGGCGACGATGGCGTGCAGCAGGTCGACGCGGGCTGCGGGCTCGGCCACGACGAGGTCGACGACCCCGCCGACCACGGTGTAGAGGACCGCCCCGGGCGCGATGATCCAGATCAGTTGCGGCCCGCCGGTCAGCCCTGATCGTCGGGTCGCCCACGCACCGCCGCTGGCGAGCAGGATCAGCGGGATCAGCACGAGCCCCCAGGGCATCAGGTCGACCGTGATCCCCGCGATCGAGATCGGGGCGCCCTGGGAGACCAGCCACAGCAGTCCGGTCTGCCGGACCGGGCCCGCCCAGCCGGACTCCAGCGAGCTCAGCCACAGGACGAGCATTGGGACCGCGGCGAGCGCGAGCCCGATCACCGCAGCGGAGAGGGCCGCCGCGAGGCTCCCCACGGCCGGAGTGCGGAGCAGGTTGCTCGCCGGCCGCCGCACCACGGGCTCGGCCACGGGCGGCAGGGTCGGGGCGCTCACCCGGCCAGAATCTCAGGCCGATCCCCGTGGGCCGGGCACCGCCACGCGCGAGCGTCAGTCATAGGCGCCGACGACCGTCTGGTCCCAGTCGATGAGCGAGCCGGTGACGATCCCGGAGGCATCCGAGAGCAGGAGGGCGATCATGTTCGCGGCCTCGTCCGGGTCGTTCAGCCGCCCGAACGGCAGGCCTCGCCCGGCCGCCTCCTGCCAGCCGTCACCGGCCCCGTGGAACCGGCGCTGGATCTCGTCCTCGCCCGGGGTGTCCGTCCAGCCGATGTTCAGGCCGTTGATCCGGATCCGGTCGGCCCGATGCGCGTACGCCGCGTTGCGGGTCAGCGTCATCAGGGCCCCCTTCGACGAGGCATAGGCGGCGAGGAAGGGCTGGCCCCCGTGCGCCGACATCGTGATGACGTTGACGATCGACCCGGGCTCCCCGCGCGCGACCATGTCGGCCACGGCCGCCTGCATGATGAAGAACGGTCCGCGCAGGTTGATCGCGATGTGCTCGTCGAACAGTTCCGGTGTCGTGTCGAGCAGCGTCCCACGGGTGGTGATGCCCGCGGCATTCACGACACAGTCGACCCGCCCGAACGCATCGACAGTCGCGGTGACCGAGTTGACCGCCTGCTCGACGACGCCGACGTCGGCGCGGACCACCATCGACTCGGCGCCGAGCTCACCCAGCTCGTCTAGCAGCTCGCTCGCCTTGTCTGGATGGCGACCGGTCACCACGATGGCCGCTGCACCGCACCGCGCTGCAGCACGCGCGGCGGCAGCGCCGACCCCCTGGGTGCCCCCACTGACCAGCACGACCTTGCCCGTGAGGGCGTCATCCCGAAGAGCCGTCATGCGGCGAAGTCAACCACGGCGGACCTCATCCGTGGATGACCAACCACACGGCGACGAGGCCGCTGAGGGCGAGCGCGGTGTACGTGAACACGCGCTCGTCCATGCGCCGAAAGACGAAGACGCCCACAAGGGCGCCCACCGCGATCAGGGGGGTGAGCCACAGGCTCATCAGCAGCGTCGAGCCGTCGATGAAGCCCAGTCCCGCGACGATCGGGATCTTCACCACGTTGAGAAAGAAGAAGAACCACGTCGAGGTGCCCATGAACACGAGCATGGGCACGCGCATCTTCACCAGGTAGAGCGTCATCGCGGCACCGCCCGCATTCGCCGCCATCGTCGTCATGCCGGCGAGGGTGCCGAAGAAGGCGGTGCCGGCCCACGACGAGGACGTCGCGATCGCCCGACCCTGGCGCTCGGACCAGCGACGCCAAATCTCCAGGGTCACGGACAGCAGGATGAGCACGCCGATGACGCGCCCGAGAGCCTGGGTGGACAGCACTGCGAAGAGCACACCGGTGATGATCACACCGGCCAGCACGCCGGGCAGGAGCCTGAGGATGAGCCGCCAGTCGACGTGCTGCCGGTAATACGCGAGGCCGAAGAGGTCGCCGAGGACGAGGAGCGGCAACACCAGGCCCGCGGCCTGCGTCGCACCGAGCGCCGCCGCGAGGAGCGGGCCGGCGAGCACCCCGGCGACCGGCATCGCCGTCTTGGAGAACCCGTAGATCAGGATCGACGAGACGACCGCGACCCAGATGACGGGAGTCCAGGTCTCCGCCACGCCCTCATCCTCCCGGTTCCGACACGTCCCCCTGACACGCGAGTGGGCGGTTAGCGGGCCATCCGGCGCCGGATGGCGGCCGCTAACCGCCCACTCGCGAGGGAGGGGCTAGCGCGTCATGATCTCCCGCATCAGGGCCGCAGTGGCGGACGGCGTCTTGCCGACCTTCACGCCGACCGCCTCGAGGGCCTCCTGCTTGGCGGCCGCCGTCCCGGCGGAGCCGGACACGATGGCGCCGGCATGGCCCATGGTCTTTCCCTCGGGAGCGGTGAAGCCCGCGACGTAGCCGACGACGGGCTTGGTGACGTTGTCCTTGATGAAGGCCGCCGCACGCTCCTCGGCATCGCCGCCGATCTCGCCGATCATGACGATCGCATCGGTCTCGGGATCCTCCTGGAACGCCGCGAGGCAGTCGATGTGGGTCGTGCCGATGATCGGGTCGCCACCGATGCCCACGCAGGTCGAGAAGCCGATGTCGCGCAGCTCGTACATCATCTGGTACGTCAGCGTGCCGGACTTCGACACCAGTCCGATGCGACCGGCCTTGGTGATGTCGGCCGGGATGATGCCCGCATTGGACTTGCCGGGGCTGATGATGCCCGGGCAGTTGGGGCCGATGATCCGCGTGCCACCCACGTTCTGCGCATGCTGGAAGAACTTCGCGGTGTCGTGGACGGGAACACCCTCGGTGATGACGACGGCCAGGGGGATGCGCGCGTCGACCGCCTCGTCCACCGCGTCCTTGGTGAAGCGCGGAGGGACGAAGAGCACGCTCACGTTCGCGTCGGTGGCGGCCATCGCATCGGCAACCGATGCGAACACCGGGATGCCGTCGACCTCCTCGCCGGCCTTCTTCGCATTGACGCCGCCGACGACGTTGGCGCCGGAGGCGACCATGCGGCGGGTGTGCTTGGTGCCCTCGGATCCCGTCATGCCCTGCACGATGATCCTGCTGTTCTCGTCGAGCCAGATAGCCATGTTCGGGGTCCTCTACTTCCCGGCCGCGAGCTGGGCGACACGGCGGGCCGCGTCGTCCATCGTCTCGACCAGCTCGATGAGCGGGTGGTTGGCGTCGGTCAGGATCCGGCGGCCCTCGACGGCGTTGTTGCCGTCGATGCGCGCCACGATCGGCTTGGTGAGCTCGACGCCCTTGGACTGCAGCATGTCGAGCGCCTGCAGGATGCCGTTGGCCACGGCATCGCACGCAGTGATCCCACCGAAGACGTTCACGAAGCAGGCCTTCACCTCGGGGTCGTTCAGCACGATGTCGAGGCCGTTGGCCATGACCTCGGCGCTGGCACCGCCGCCGATGTCGAGGAAGTTCGCGGGCTTGACGCCGCCGAACTCCTCCCCGGCGTACGCCACGACGTCGAGCGTGCTCATCACCAGGCCGGCGCCGTTGCCGATGATCCCGACCTCGCCGGAGAGCTTGACGTAGTTCAGGTCGAACTCCTTGGCCCGCAGCTCGATCGGGTCGGTGTTCTCGCGGTCCTCGAAGTCGGCGTGCGACGCGTGCCGGTAGTCCGCGTTGCCGTCGAGCGTCACCTTGCCGTCGAGCGCGAGCACCGTGCCGTTCGGGTCGAGGATGAGCGGGTTCACCTCGACGAGCGTGGCGTCCTCCTCAACGAGCACGGTCCACAGCTTCTGCAGGATCACGACGACCTGGTCGACGACCTCCGGCGGGAACTTGGCCGCGGTCGCGATCTCGCGGGCCTTCGCCTCCGACACGCCCTCGAGGGCGTCGACGCGGATGCGCGCGAGGGCCTCGGGCTTGGTCGCCGCGACCTCCTCGATGTCCATGCCGCCCTCGACGCTCGCCATTGCCAGGAAGGCCCGGTTCGCGCGGTCGAGGAGGAAGGAGACGTAGTACTCGGCCGCGATGTCGCTGGCCGCGGTCACGAGGACCCGGCGCACGGTGTGCCCCTTGATGTCCATGCCGAGGATCGCGTCGGCCTTCTCGTGCGCCTCGTCCGGGGTCTCCGCCAGCTTCACGCCGCCAGCCTTGCCGCGCCCACCGGTCTTCACCTGGGCCTTGACGACGACCGTCGAGCCGATCTTGCGGGCGGCCTCGTGGGCCGCGTCGGCGGTGGTGCACACCTCACCCGGCGTCACGGGGACCCCGTGCGAGTCGAACAGGTGCTTGGCTTGGTACTCGTACAGGTCCACTCTTCCTCCGATGATCGCCGGGGCCGGCCCGGCCAGGGGCGCAGGACATCCGGATACCGCCGCACCGTATCGCGTGCCGAGTCGCGGCCACCGCGCGCGTGACGAAGGCGACATCGACTGTGCCGCTCTGCGGGTCGCGCGCTGGGGAGGACCGCGCGATGCGGAGCTAGAGCTTCTCGACCGGGGCGTACCGAAGGAGAAGGCGCTTGACCCCGGCGGATCCGAAGTCGATCGTGGCCTCGGCCTTCTCCCCGGTGCCGGAGGTCGACACCACGGTGCCGAGGCCGAAGCGCTGGTGCGTCACGCGCTCGCCCGGCTCCAGCGAGAGCACCGGCGCGGTGCCCAGGGGTCGGTCGCCCAGCCGCAGCGCCGAGCTGGTGACCCCCAGGGTGCCGGGTGTCCGCGTGGGGGACGCTGCCCGGCCGACCGGCTCCTCGCGGCGCCAGTCCAGGACCGATTCCGGGATCTCCTCCCAGAACCGCGACGGGGGGTTGAACGCCGGTGCCCCCCAAGCCGAGCGCATCACGGCGCGTGAGAGGTACAGCCGCTGCCGCGCGCGCGTGATGCCCACGTAGGCCAGGCGGCGCTCCTCCTCCAGCTCCCGGGCGTCGCCGAGGGAGCGGATGTGCGGGAAGACGCCATCCTCCATTCCGGTCAGGAACACCACCGGGAACTCCAGGCCCTTGGCGGTGTGCAGGGTCATCAGGGTGACGACACCGCCGTCCTGGTCGGGGATCTCGTCGGAGTCGGCCACCAGCGACACCTGCTCGAGGAAGTCGGCGAGCGTGCCCTCGGGCTGCGCCTGCGCGAACTCCTGCGCGACGGACTCCAGCTCGGCGAGGTTCTCCAGCCGCGTCTCGTCCTGCGGGTCGGTCGAGGCCTGGAGCTCGGCGACATAGCCGCTCTGCTCGAGGACGGCCTGCAGGACGGTGGCCGGATCGGCACCGGACTCCACCAGGGTGCGCAGGTCGACGAGGAGTCGCACGAACCCCTCGATGGCGTTCAGGGACCGGGTGGCGATCCCGGGCGCCTCGGCGGCCCGGGCGAGGGCGGCCGCGAAGGAGACCCGCTCGCGCTGCGCGTACGCCTCGACCATCGCCTCGGCCCGCTCCCCGATCCCCCGGCGTGGGGTGTTGAGGATCCGGCGCAGCGAGACCTCGTCGTCGGGGTTCGAGATCGCCCGCAGGTAGGCGAGGGCGTCACGCACCTCCCTGCGCTCGTAGAACCTCGTGCCGCCGACCACCCGGTATGGCAGGCCGACCCGGATGAAGATCTCCTCGAGGGATCGCGACTGCGCGTTGGTGCGGTAGAACACGGCGACGTCCGAGGGCCGGAAGCCCTCCTCGTCGGTGAGCCGGTCGATCTCCTTCGCCACGAAGGACGCCTCGTCGTGCTCGTCATCCGCCACGTACGCCACGATCGGCTGGCCGTCGCCGGCATCGGTCCACAGGCGCTTCTCGCGACGGGTCGCATTGCGCGAGATGACGGCATTGGCCGCTGTGAGGATGGTCTGCGTGGACCGGTAGTTCTGCTCCAGCAGGATCGTCGTGGCGTTCGGGTAGTCGCGCTCGAACTCCTCGATGTTGCGGATCGTCGCGCCGCGGAAGGCGTAGATCGACTGGTCAGCGTCGCCGACGACGCACAGCTGCCCCGGCGGCAGGCCGGGCTCGCCCGGCCCGATCAGCTCCTTGATCAGCACATACTGCGCGTGGTTGGTGTCCTGGTACTCGTCGACGAGGACGTGCCGGAACCGACGGCGGTAGTGCTCCGCGACGTCGGGGAACAGCTGCAGGACGGCGACCGCGCCGGCGATGAGGTCGTCGAAGTCGAACGCGTTGGCCCGCTGGAGCCGGCGCTGGTACTCGGTGTACGCCTCGGCGAGCTGCTGCTCGGCCGGGTTCGCCGCGCGTGCGGCGAAGGTCTCGTGGTCGATCAGCTCGTTCTTCAGGTTGGACACCTGCGCGAGGAAGGACCGGGGCGGGAACTTGCGCGGATCGAGCTCGAGGTCGCGCAGCACCATGGTCATCAGGCGCAGCGAGTCCGCGGAGTCGTAGATCGTGAAGCTGCTGCTGACGCCCAGGCGTGCTGCCTCGCTGCGCAGGATGCGCACGCAGGCGCTGTGGAAGGTACTCACCCACATCGCCCGGGAGCGAGCGCCGACGAGCTCGGCCACCCGCTCCTTCATCTCGCCCGCGGCCTTGTTGGTGAACGTGATCGCGAGGATCTCGCCCGGCGTGGCATCACCGGTCGCGAGGAGGTGGGCGACGCGACGAGTGAGCACGCGGGTCTTGCCCGAGCCGGCGCCCGCCACGATGAGCAGCGGCCCTCCCCGGTGCTCCACGGCCGCGCGCTGCGACGGGTTGAGGTCGGCGACGAGGTCCTCGGGGGTGCGGAGCGACCCGGCTGGCGTGCCCGGGTGCCCGGACAGGGCATGTGCCGTAGGCGGCGGCGTGGGCGACGCAGGCATCTGGAAGAGCGCGTCGGTCACCCGAGCATCCTAGGCAGCGGCTCCGACACCGGACGCGCCTCGCGTCAGCGGCGCACCCAGCCGACGATCGTCACGCGCACCCGGGCCGAGGTGCTGGGAAGCACGACGATCTTTCCATCGGTGCCGACCTCGCTCACGACGAGGCTGGTCTTCGACATGGCCGGCTCGATGGGGGCGGACCGGGTGCCGGGAGCGGGCTTGTCCAGCCCGTAGATGCTGACGCTGCCCGGATCGGGACCCTTGGTGCGCGTCGTCACCTTCAGGATCACCCCGGTCACGCGGGCTCCGCGCTTCGGCAGGCCGGCGACTCCGGTGAGCGGGCCCACGACGAGCGGTGCCCCGGGGTCCATCGCCGCCTTGACGATCCGCTGGCGGTCCGCGCTCCTGACCTTGACGGGGGCGCCGTTGACGGAGTAGCCGAGCACGTCCATCCGCACCTGGACCGACGCCTTGCGCGTCGTGGCGAGCCGCACCTGGCCGCCGCCGACCGGCACGACCATCACCGCGGAGCGCACCTTGCCCTTCGGGAAGGCCAAGGCCGCGGTGGCCGAGGCATCCGGCGTGCCGATCTGCACCTGCCCGCGCTTGCTGCCCTCGCGAGTGGTGACGAGCACGAGCGCCGCGGTGGCGGATGCCGGCACCGCGGCAAGGCCGACGACGCGCTGCTCGCCCGGTGCCAGGGGCCCCTGGCCGCTGGACTCGTACCCCAGCTCGGCGCCTACCGCGATGAACTCATCGGCCGGGTCGGGCGCCGGGGCCGGGGTCGCCGCGGGCGGCTCCGGGGCGAACGACGCGGGTGGCGGCGGCGGAGCCGGCACGCCGTCCGGCGCCATCGGGACCGCGTCGCCGGGGGTGCCCACAGTGCTGTTGGGCACATCGCCCGGACCGAACCAGCCCGTGACATCGACCTGCAGGTCGGTGGCCCCGGCTCCGTTCGCAAGGGCGATGGTGCCATCGGAGGCGACCGGGACGATCGCCGTGCCCGTCGCGTCCATGTTCATCGGCACCTTGACGACGACGTCGCTGCGACCCTCGCCCGGACCCCAGATGCGCACCCGTGAGGGGGCGTTCGCACCGAGGGCCGTCACCACGACCGACACCGCGGCGACGCCCTCGGCGGGGATGGCACCCATTCCGGTGACCTTCGCGTAGATGCGCTTGCTGTCTCCGGAGAGCGTGTCCTGCTGCAGTCGGCAGCGCTCGGGGACGCCGACGGCCGCCCGCGTCGCGACCACGCGCACCGGGTCGATCGGGACCATGTCCGCCGAGCGGCCGGGGCTGCCGAGGCTGGCGGCGCTGCGCGCCTTGGGGCAGTAGGGCCCGTCCATCGGCGTGCCGTCCCAGAAGGACGTGCGACCGCTCGCTCCGTCCCATGTCAGGGAGATGTGGATGTGGTTGCGGTGGCAGACGGTGTCGTTGCCGGACGTCGGCTTGGAGAAGCAGCCCTTCAGCTCGGTCCAGCCGCGCTCGATGTCGTAGCCGCGCCAGATGCGGTCGTTCCAGCCGATGTACATGACTCCGAGGCGCATCGCGTTGCCGTAGGGGTTGCCGAACTGGTCGGGGCCGAGGAGCCATGCGAGGAAAGCCTCGGCATTGGCCCGCTGCTGTGCGTCGCGCACGCTGGTCATCCAGTCCAGAGCACGTCCCTCCTTGTGCTCGCTCTGGCCGCCCACGTCGCAGGCGCGCGGGATCCAGACCGTCTGGTCCGCGCCGTAGGTCGCCTTGATCAGGTCGGCGAGCTTCTGCGTGCCCGCCTTGGCATGGGGGTCGCACTGCGCCTGGCCCTCATATGTCGGCGAGACGTCGTACCCCTCGGGCAGGGGCTGCACGATGCCCGGGATGCCCGCGGGCGGCAGGCCGGTGCCGGGCACCGGGGGGCCGGCGACAGGACCGGTCCAGTCGGAGGGCTGCCACGTGTCACCGTTCGCCGTGGCCGTGGTCAGGGGCGCGGCGATCGCCACCGCGGCGCCCGCTGCGAGCACAGCCGCCACCCGCAGGAGTCGTCGCGGCACCCACACGCGGGCACGCCACAGGGAGGCACGGTGCCCGTGCCGGCGGGGAAGCACCCGCCTACTCTGACACGAATGGGGCTGTTGTTACTAGTGAGGCACAAGGGATATTGAAAAAATAACCTAAATCGGGCAAATTGCTAAGGCTGTCGGCGTCGACTCCACCACGCGCGCGCCCGGTGCGCCACGGCCCGGGGGTCCGCACTGCCCCCGCCTGACGTGCGGCTGCCGTCCAGCGCCCCGATCAGGGCGCTGATCGCCGCGTCCACGGGCAGGTCCGGCACGTCGTCCACCGCCTCCTCGGGCCCGGTGAGGCGCTCGCGCAGGACGGCCGGGTCGCCCAGGATCCGCACGCCGGTCGCCTCGATCCGCGTGACCATGGCACCCGCGATCTCGGCAGCCCGGTCCAGGGCCCACTGGGGTGTGGCCAGCCGGGCCTCCCCCAGCTCCGGCGAGCGGCCCTCGACCAGGCCCTTGACCATCAGCGCCTGCACCCGGTTGGGGTAGCCGCGCCAGCCCGCCGCCCCGCCGACCGCGACGTTGAGCCGACGCAGGAACGCGGCCTCCGCCAGCGTCATCGAGCGGTTCGAGACCTCGCCGCGCCGGTCGTACAGGGTGTCGACCGGCAGCC
>Ga0129333_10007643_pt1 | contig 10199 bp, 13 predicted proteins | sample CPB6_08_DNA_FD_94474 | JGI IMG/M metagenome (GOLD analysis project Ga0129333, IMG submission 94474) | Freshwater to marine salinity gradient microbial communities from Chesapeake Bay, USA - CPBay_Sum_0.6_0.8_DNA | ecosystem: Environmental > Aquatic > Marine > Coastal | place: USA: Chesapeake...
AGCGAGAGAGAAGAAAGTCTTTCCAGTAGAAGACTCTCCAGCAATAGCAGTAATCTTATTCCCAGATACACCACCAAATACACTACCTGAAACCAGTGCATTAAAAATGTACGAACCTGTGTCCACATAAGTTTCTGTTTCGTCAATGTCGGATGCTAACTTAGTAAAGTCATCACCAATCTCTTTTACAATATCTTTCAAAAAATCCATAACCTTTAAATCCTATTAAAAATTTCTTCAGTTGTTTCGTTAGTCCTTATTTCAATATTTATAGAGTATCTATATCTATCAGAAATAACACTAACTGGTGGGTTTGGTTTATGTGTTAAATTACCTGGAAAAATAAGTAATTCTCCTTCACTCACATTATACACCATTTCCTCATCATTTTTTGATAAAAATGAGATGCTATCACCTTCTTGAGTTTGATAGTAATAAACTGCATTTATATTAGAAGTTTTTGTATGATCATGATAGAGAGAATTAAAGTCATCATTACAACTTCTATAACACCAACACAAACTACTATTGTATTCTGATATAGAAAAATTACCAAAGATTCTGAAACTTTCTGTTAAAAACTTATCATAAAGTTTATTGAAAAAAGAATTATTATATTCTCTAATCGAAAAATTATATCCTAATGAAGGATTTGAATATTTAAGATAGTTATATTCTATGTCTTTGTTTATTTGTGCCCTTTCAAGGTCGCTAATGATATAAAAATTTTTTATTGAAATAATTTTATTGAATTGTAAAAAATTCATTCAATACCACCTTAAAGTTTTTAAATATTCTAACACATTTTCACGAACATCCAACAATTCATTATAGCACTTTTGATTGTGAGCACATTGCCTGAGTTCAGCATCTGGTTTCAATACACTCTCAACAAATAAGTCAAGGCCTCGATTCCATTTAACTTGTTTTGACTCATTGTCAGGTACGGGATTTTGATCTTTCATGAGAAGAATAGTTCCAGGTTTACAGTTTTCTCAACATTCCATCCAATCGAATCAAGAATGGATTTCAGTGGTTCTACAAAACTTTTTTCGAATTGTAGTTCATGATCTATGTATCTATCTAGTCCAAGTTCTCTTGGAAAATCTTGAATGAATGAGATAATATTTTCGTGAATTGTATTTGGTTTTTTTAAATAACAAAATTTAATCTTTTCACCATTTTGAATTAAAGAATACTTATTAGTAAGTTTTTTCTCCTTTACATAGTGGTTAAAAAGAAGTGCTCCACGAACGTGAATAGGTGTTCCTTTTAAGTAAATGTCCGTAGAAGACTGATACTTGCGAACATTGGATGCGGTTCGTGGAAATGCAATCTGCTCTGGAGGAAGTTTTTTGAAATCATCACGACACTTATCAATGAATTTAATTACATCATCTTCAGTGCCGCTCATCATCAACTTAAGAGCATCTTTAATCATCTTCCGACATGGAGCAGGAGTCGATGATTTGACTGCTTCAATCCCCATTATTTTCAGTTTTGGTTCTTCGTAACGAACACCTTCACTATCCCAAACGTTGAGAATGTAACGCTTCTTTGCAGTCCAGATGCCACGGTCAGCGATGTTCTCTCGCTTCATTTGCATCTTCTGATCATACGCATTAACGTAATTTGCCAACTTCTGATAATTCTTTTCAATGTATGCTTCAATTTGATCTTCACAAGCTTTATTGAGAAAATCAACGATTTTTCCTTTATCACGTACTCCGTCAGGAAATATACAGTCAACCAGAGGACCAAGATGTAGATAGATTGAATCAGTATCAGAAGCGATAACATAATCAATACCATCAGTTTTGAGTATTTTATTTAGATACTCATTCATTCGATCTTCAATCCAGCGAATAGAAACTTGTCCAGAAAGTGTAATCGCTTCTGCGTTTGCAAGTTTAAAGTATCGGAAATACTGATTACCGATAGCACCGTAAGCAGAATTGAGAGAGATCTTTTTTGCCATCTGAATGTTGTTGCATCGTGCAATTTCTTTTTGCAATTCAACAGATGGAGTCTTCTCGTTCTTCTTCTTTGCTTCAATCATCTTCTTTTTGAAGATTACACGATCTCCATACATTTTCTCCATGAGTTCTGGAAGGAATCCACGGATATCTTTGCGATACATTGCACCATTAGCACATACCGCATAGTCTTTGTAGAGTTCAAAGTTGATCTCCTCATTCAAGATTCTTTCAACAGATGCTGTAGGATGCCTTTCATCCAGAAGAGTTTCAGGTGAAATGTTATACTGCATAATAAGGTGAGGATATAGTGAGTTAAGGTCAAAACTCACCACCCAGTCATACTTACCAGGAATCGGTTCCTTTACATATGCACCAGCATACTTAGAATCTTTATCCGAACGTTCTTTAGGAGGAATGACAATGTTCTTTTTCTTCAGATAGTTGTAGATGATTGTATCCCACATACGAACTTGATAGAAAACATCACCGAAGTTAACCTTGGCATCAAATGCCATAGTCACGGCAAGTTCAATCAGTTTCATCTTGTCTTCCAGTTGGTCAACAAGTTCCACGTCAATGATGTTGTATTCTACAAACTTCTGCCAACCATTACGATAGAAATCCTTGAAGGTATCAAACTCAGAGTGATCCAGTTTCTTCTTGCCAAGTTCTACCTCAGCAATGTGATCCAGACGATATGACTCTTGTGCTTTATATGTAAACTTCTTGTAAAGATTCAAATAGTCGAGTTGAGTGATTCCACCGACATCGTAAGAGATTTGTTCTCTACCATTTACTACAACCTTATTTTCAGTCACAAGTCCCCAAGGAGACATTCTCTTCATCAGTTTCTCACCCAGAACTCGATCAAGGCGACGAACAAGATATGGAATATCATAGAACTCAACGTTCCAACCACTCACAACTTCAGGAGTGTTCTCCTCAACCATCCACCAGTTGATGAAGTCCCTCAGAAGATCATACTCTGTAGAAAAAGATTTGTAGATAACGTTGGTTTGTTTATTATTATATTCCCCAAGTCCCCAAGTGCGGATCTGTTTTGTTGCGTAATCCTGAATAGTAATCAGAAGAACTTCTTCTGCAGCAGATTCTACATCTGGAAATCCATTCTCGGATGCAACCTCAATGTCAAGAGTTGCCAGTTTGATCTTATCAATATCAAAGACAATCTGTTCCTCTTTATATTTGTCAGAAATATACTGAGAAATATATCTATCATTACCATAAATTTTAAACCCATGTACATCATCATACTTCTTATAGAATTCACGACATTCTCGTACAGAACCAGGTTGAATCGGTTCTACTGATTCACCCTCAAGAGTTTTGTATTTTGTTTCTTTTTTTGAAGGAACAAAGAGGGTGGGAAAATACTCCTCCTTGAACATGACGTGTTTACCATTTTCATAACCACGGACGAGAAAGTTGTTCCCGACCATTTGCACATTGGTATAAAATCTCATTTAATCAGGTTTTCGTACTTTTCAAGAAGAGTTGGTTTTGGATTTGTGATTGTCAAAATCTTATCCGAATTCATCATGAATATATTTTCATTTGTGTATACATGCAGAAATGGTTCGAGAGTTTGATCGCTATTGACAACGAATGGATTAATCAGTTTACAATCTGGTTCTCCAATATCTGCCCCAACTTCCTCAATCTGTGAGACCAAGATCAGGTTGTTCGTCAATGCTAGTAATTTGATGTTCATACTTACCAATGTTTGTTAGATACAATTGTTTAATTTCGTCTTTTGGTTCCAGAATTGTTACAACAGAGTCTACAGAGATTGGAACAATATTCTCCTTAGAGTATCTTGGCCATCGTTCCATGTAAACAGATACGCTCTTTTCACCATGATCACCACCATCAACCACAACATCAGTTGCATAGTTGATTACAGCACAAGGATCCTCAAGAATATAAGATACTGTTTTATCTCCAATCAAACCCTCTTTAACATCTGCAACGATATTTTCTCCGGTTTTTAAAATTGCAAGTTTAACTGTCATAATAGTAGATTTCCTTCATCTATTCTACCAATAAAAAGGGGAGGTGTCAACTGGATTGTGCCAGTTACCTCCCCGGATGCGCCGACGATATTCAATACTATTTAGAGATAGTCCTTACGGGCATGATGCTCTGGAACTATTTTCCCAAGTACGATCCGTAGAAGTCCGTCTTCGAATACAACTTCCCTAACTTCTGTGTCGTCGGATAAAGTCCACGCTCGTTTAAAACTTCTGCTTGCCACTCCCTTGTGGATAAACGTCCTGTCCGACTCTGTATCTTCTTTTTGTCCTTCGACAAAAAGTTTTCCATACTCCGTGAAAACATTGACTTCTTCCCTCTTAAATCCTGCCAATGCAATCTCTAAATGAGATTCAACGTTATTTATTTGAACTAAGTTGTATGGAGGGTAATTTGATGTAGTTTCATGAAAATTAAATAGACGATCAAAGTACTCATCCATTCCAATACTGTGCTTATTGATCCTCTCCATCAAAGCAGGAAGATCCGATGCAGTATATCTAGTGATACTGTTCATTATGGTAGCTCCTTAAATAAGCGAGTTTGTGTTGTGTGGACCCTTACGGCATCCATTACTAATTATACAAGAAAGCATTAAAAAGGGGGTGTGGTTAACCCCCCAATATAGTAGCGTATATTCCGTATGTAGCGTGTCGCGCACGAAAGGCGACACACTATTTATACATTCTCTTCAGTTTTACCTTTCTTACCAATGTTATATTTCGTCTCAAGAATCCAATCACCTTTGTCCTTATAAGAAAGAACTTTGATTTGATTCAATGGAGCAATATCTGCAATGGACTCTTGATTGACAACTGAGATGAGTCCCCAGTCAGCAAGCAGTCTTGTAATCCGATTTCTGCGCTGAACGTCATTCACAGTCAAGTTTGCGTGCTTACCATCAAGGGCAAACAACTCCTTGAAGTGAACAAGATAATAGCGTCCTTGTTTGTGAAGAATGTGGCAACTCTGATAGAGTTTTTTCTCCTTCCTGGAAGCAACTCCGATTCGGGTAAGTGTCTCACGCACCTTCAGAAAGTCATCTGGTTCGTTCAAAAGAACTTCAACCATCATATCGGGAGACCAGTTTACTTGTGGTTCAATAGTTTGCGTTGTCATTTTTTTCCGCCAGTTTCAAGTCGTTGTTTAATAAAATTAATCTGTTCTTTTGATAAAATTTTCAGTGCTTGAGATGCTTTTTCGTTACTATAACCATAGTATTTTTTAACACACTCTAAGTCTGTTATCTTATCCTTACGGATCCAGGGAGAGAACCTCTTCTTTTTCCTTAGACTATTTAGATAAAATGAATATTGCATATCTTTATCTAAGAAATGATACTTATTCATTTCATTAGCAAACATTACACAATCAAGATGTCCTGATAGACAACGATTCACGATGTATGGTGGATATTCTTTTGTATGTTCAATTAGATCTTCTTTACTAAAGTTAATTGAATTTAACCAATCTTTGAGTTCCATTATCTAATAATTTGAATGTCATTGTCTTCTGTCCAGAGTTCAACCCGAGTTCTGAACCTACCTTCCTCTTTCAATTTTTCATATCTCTTTGATGCCTTTTTCTTCCACCAAGCAATGATGTTCTCTAGATGAAATTTATCCCAGTTAGGACCACGAAGTAGTTCATCTTGTTCACCAAGAATAACCTCACGAACATTGGAATATCCATAATCTGAGATATAGAATCTTTTCTTCTGAGTGAGAGTAAATGCAGTATTAATGACTTCATTAAAATCTTCAAGTTTCTTCTGATCCTTAAGGGAATTTCTTATAATTGAAATCATTTTTGTTTGTCTCTTCATTTTCTTTGAAGATGCTTTGTTGTCAGTTAGTGGCGTATTATTATTCAACAAAGTAAATCGATCATGAAGTTTGTGAAATGCATCATCATGAAGCAATGGAAGAAACTTACTTTCGGTCAAACCTTTATATCTGATGAATGGTTTAAGTCCATCATATTGGGATGCATCTGTAGTAGATCCATATAGAGATGTAGTTTCAAAAAGAGCAATATCTTTCTCGAAAACACTATTAAGAGTTTCACGGGCATAGTGAGAGCAACAAAGAAGTGCTAGAAGTTTTCCACCAAGATAATTGTATCCAAATGGTTGTGATGGAACAATTACAAATCCCATTGCAGCATGACGATTGAATATCGAAAGATTTGGTGCCTTACCCAACCAAAGATTTCTTGGTTTCGAATTAATTACAGGAGAACCAAAACGAATAAATCCAAGAATCTTTTGAGTTCTCTTTTCAAAAATCATCCAACGAAGTTCCCTTCCAGGAATATTCTTTTCATTATTGTGAGAAGATACTGCATTAAGTAAATTATTATAGTAACCCTGTGGTAGTGATTGTTGAAATCTATCTCCAACAAACCTAATATCAAAGTCCATCTCATCAGGATGAATATCTTCATTAAAGAATTCATCTTGAAGTGGTGCAAGAGTATTGGTGTTCTTAACGACTTCTTTCTTCACAAAACGCAAATAGTCTTCAATATTTCCCATTTGAGAGAAGTACTTTATAAACTCATCTGCTGCCCACTGAGCGTCTTGTTCAGAAATTATCATTCAAACTCCCTCGTACTGTTTTTGTAAGGAACCACTGGAATTTGATGTGGAACTTCGCAGGTTACCCGAATATCAGCACCGTTGGTTGCTTCTGCCATCTTACGATAACCGAGACCAACGTAGATTTGACCGCCAACCACAGCAACTGCCATAGCACCCCAGAAGATGTAGTACCACTTAGATTTTACTTGATGATTATTCATTTGAATTCACACTCCACCATAATCTCAGTTAAACAAGCAAGAGTATTAATCTCTTGATCTGCTACGAATGCCGACTGATACTGATACTTAGCAAGCACAAGAACAGCAGCAGGAATACTATTGTTTTCAAGGGATGTATAGAGAGCATCGTAAATACGACGCATAAGTACAGTAGTATCATTATCCAAGTTAGATACCACCCACTTTCGAACTTCGGGAAAGTTTTTCTCTTTAAGATTTTTAATGAGATCATTTACTGATACATCACAGAACGTTGCAAGAATGCCAGAGTCAATCTTACCACTTACAGAGTAACGTTGACACTCATTTAGAACACGACGCCAATCAGGAAAATGTTTGTTAATTAATTCTACTAGAACTTTATTATCATATTCAACACTTTCCGAATCCAAGATTTCTTGAAGTCGTTTGAAGAATCCTGCTGCGAGTAATTGCTTTTGCTTTCCGTTGGTGGAGAAGTCAACACACGCGCATCTGCTGTGAAGAGGTTCAATGATTTTATTCTTGTAGTTGCAGGTAAAGATGAATCTGCAATTGTTAGCAAATTCCTCAATAGACGCCCGTAGTAAGAGTTGTACGTCGTTTGTGGTGTTATCTGCCTCATCAATGATGATGACTTTGTGTTTAGCAGTTGACGAAAGTGATACGGTCGAAGCGAAGTTTTTCGCATTGTTTCTGACAGTATCAAGGAATCGACCTTCGTCGGATCCATTGATGACATAATAATCTGCTCCAAGTTGTTCACATAATGCTTTTGCGACGGTGGTCTTACCAATTCCTGGAGGACCAGAAAGCAACATGTTTGGAATTTCACCTTTATTTAGAAACTCCTGAAACATGCTTTTGGTTGTTTCGGGCAGAATGCAATCTTCAATTGTTTTTGGGCGATACTTTTCAACCCAAATAAAGTTACTCATAATCAAATCCAATCAGGTTTTCGTTCAGGAATACGAATGTAATTATCCTTCACCCAGGGTTTGGATGCGATATACATCTTATATGCGTCAAATGTAGAAATACTAGTATCAAACTTGTATTCCTCAGGCATTGCTCTAGCAAATGGAGTTGGTTCTTTTCCAGATCTTCCAGCAGGATCTGCCATAGGAAAAATCTTATGGGCATGTGCAAGAGTTGGTAAACAAGAATGAATCTTGCCATAACGATTAGAATACTCTTCACACAGAGCAAGTCCGTGACGAATCAACCAACGCCAATTCAAAACAAATTCACCCGCCCAAACGGTACATGGATGCTTACGGAAGGCACCTTTCTCAGTGCTGTAAGGTGTTCCATCTGCCTTAGGAAGAGTTCCAAACCCACGACCCCATTTGTCAGATGCCACAATAGAAAGCATCTGACAGCACTCTAGAGGCATCTTAACAATGTGTTTGTCAGGAAGAACCCTGGCACAAACAACGGGATCGGGATCAGTTACAAAGATGTTCATCCGAAAGTCGAATCAGGTTCCAGAGCAATATAATAGGTCACATCGAACCCAGTGTTCCTAAATCGTGACAAAAGTTTTTGTGAGATGACGACTTCATAACTTCCAGGAATGATGCGAATGTTCTCTACCTTGAAATTAAAGGAGAACACTTCGTCAGTCTCACCAACAACAATGGAAAAGTCATCGGAAGTATCATTCTTCTTGTCACGAACCACAAGTTTTACAACACCTGCTTCACCAACAACCGACAAATCGGGAAGTTGATAAACTGCTGCGGCCTTGAGCAACTTATCCAATTCCTTGGTATCCAAGATAAAGCAAACATCTTCGGTGGGAAGTTGAATGGACTTATCTGGAGGAGTTACGATAACATTAGGATCTGCAAAAGAATACTTTGAACGACTTTTTCCTTCCTTGATTACAACATAACCATCATTCTTGAAGTCAAGTTCAGCATTCTGATGCAAATTCAAACCATTAAGAAAACGATTCAAATCATAGATGCCAAAGTCTTTGGGAATATCTTCATCGATAGTTGCTTCTGCGAGAATGTTCTTCATTACAGAAATAGTGCGAAGATTCTTGCCTTCCTTAAAAAGAATAGACTGATTGATGGAGGAGAAGTTCTTCAGAAGGGTCAGGGTTTTGTCAGAGAATTTCATAGTTTTGTCCTGAATTTTCATTGATTGTAGGTTTCACGAACGGCATTTTTATCGTTATAGTTCAGAAGAAGAACTGCATAGTGCAGAATCTTCATAATATCACGGCGGGCACTTCCTTTCTTATCATAACGGGAAGCATACTTGAGAATATTACTGCGACAGAATGCCTCACCATCGCCACATGCTTCAATCAAGTCAAGTGTTTGAATCTTTTGATCACCCGCAGAATAGTGTTGAGTATAAGTTCCTCGAATATATTCAAGAAGTTCTTTTACAATTTCTTCCTCGTTATATTTCCAAGGAGTAGCAGGAGATTCAGGAATCATATTTGGCATAGTAATGTTAAATGTTGAATCACTCATAGGGGAAGGCATATTTTTACCTCCCCCAATTATATCAGTTTGTTTGCTCTTCGTCAACTGGCATAACGAAATCAGCATCGACTTTATCATAAAGTTCCATGAATGCTTGCTTAGTCTCATCATCAAAACGATTTACACAAACTTGAATTGCTTTTGCTTTATCATTGAAGATGGAATATGCTCGAATGATGTGAACCAAGCGGCGGGTGCTGATGATTTCCTCAATACCACCATCGTAGAAAGTTTTACGAATAATGTCCGCCCAATCAACCAATCGCTTGCAGAAGTCTTTATCAAGACATCCAAGAGTATCTGCAACGTTACTGATGATCTTTATCTCGCTAGCAGTTGCTGGATAAGACTGCTCGAAAGTCACAGGAAAACGCTCCAAGAATGCTTCGTTGAGAACGTTAGTGCCGATGAAGCGTCCATCATCAGAACCTTTACCCTTGGTGTTAGCAGTGGCAATCACATTGAAACCAGCAGCAGGTTTGACCCAGCGACCGATCTTCTTCAAGAAGACACCCTTACCCTCTAGAATTGATTGAAGGCAGAGAATCTTGTTTGATGCCAAGTCGATTTCGTCCAGAAGCAACACTGCTCCTCGTTCCAATGCTTCGATGACAGGACCGTTGTGCCATGCAGTGTTTCCATCAACAAGTCTAAATCCACCGATAAGATCATCTTCATCAGTTTCAATCGTAATATTTACACGAATCAATTCGCGTTTCAGTTGAGCACATGCTTGTTCCACCGAAAACGTTTTACCATTACCCGACAGACCCGTAATAAACGTTGGATAGAATAGACGGGACTCAATAATTTTTTTAATATCAACAAAGTTACCAAACTTGACGAAGGTATCATCTTTTTC
>Ga0129333_10007644_pt1 | contig 10199 bp, 11 predicted proteins | sample CPB6_08_DNA_FD_94474 | JGI IMG/M metagenome (GOLD analysis project Ga0129333, IMG submission 94474) | Freshwater to marine salinity gradient microbial communities from Chesapeake Bay, USA - CPBay_Sum_0.6_0.8_DNA | ecosystem: Environmental > Aquatic > Marine > Coastal | place: USA: Chesapeake...
CACCACTGCTGCCGCTCGTTTCGCCGCCGGTCATGCTTCGTACAAGGACCCCTTCGCCAAACCCGAGGTGCTCGTGGCCCTCGTGCCCACCGATGCCCTGATCGGATTCGAGGACACCGATCACGTCAAAGCCCGGGCCCAGGCTCTTGGCCTTCCTGAGTTCGTCGAGCTTCTCGACCTCGGCGCCGCCGGGGCAGCCATGGAGCTCTGGCGGGACCGCGACCGAAGCTCGCGTCTCTCGACCCGCATCTCCTCCGCCCCGTCCCGCCGTCTCGGCGCGTTCGCCCCGATCGTCTCGCGGTGGCGGGAGGACCCCTATCTCGCCGTGGCCCTCTGCCTGCGCCTGGTGCACCTCGCCCCCGGCGAGGCCGTCGAGATCCCGGCCGGTTTGATCCATGCCTATCTCTCCGGTGGCGGTCTCGAGGTGATGGGGGCCTCAGACAACGTGCTGCGCGGCGGTCTGACCAACAAACCCCTGGATGTTGATGAGCTGCTCGCGGTTCTCGATCCCGCCGCAGAGCCACGCCTGCTCGCCGCCCCCGCCTCCGGTCGACTCGATCTCTCTCTTCTCCCGGCCCAGGTCCACCATCACACCGGATCCACTCCCACCACCCACCCCGCCCCGGCCATGGTCTGGTGCCAGGAAGGCCCGCTCACCCTCACCTCGGTCGCCGCGATGGAACTCTCCGCCGGATCCGCCGTGTTCCTCCCGGCCGCCGAGGGGGAGTTCACCCTCACCGGTGGCTCAGCCTGGGTGATCACCAACTGACCCCCGGGCTCTTTTTCATGCCTCCCGCGCCCCGCCCAACACCGTCTCTGGTATGTCTGGACGAAAGTTTCTCATCCCCCAGGTCCTCGAAAAATCAGCCCTCACCCCGACCGGCATCCTCGCGAACACCCCCGACGGAACGGTAACGCTGGAGAGGTTCTCCCGTGAGGTGCTCGCCATGGCAGCCCGGCTCCTCGAACTCGGTGTTCTGCCCGGAGACCGGGTGGCGGTCTGCTATCCAACTGAATATCAGCACACGGTCCTCGATTTCGCAATCCTCGCCGCCGGCGCCGTGGCGGTCCCGATCTACGAGTCCGACTCCCAAGAGCAGATCGAGTGGATCCTCACCGATGCCGATCCGGTGCTCCTCATCACGCACCCGACCCACCTCGCTCGTATGCGTGCCGCCCACACCACCATCTCGCACCGCAGCTCGGTGCTCGCCGGGTTGGACCCCGTGTCCGGTCCTGACCTCGAGTCCATCCGCACCAGCATCGAGTCCATCCAGTCCTCCCTCGTCGCGGACTCCCCCGCCGCGATCATCTACACCTCGGGGACGACCGGCCGCTCCAAGGGGTGCACGATCACGCACGGCAACCTCGCTTTCGCCATCGAGGCCGCCCGCCTCGCCCTGCCCGAGCTGATCGGCCCGACCGAGCGCACCGTGCTCTTCCTCCCCCTCGCCCACATCTTCGCCCGCGTCGTCCAGTACGCCTGCGTCTGCGGTTCGGTAACACTCTCCTACTCGACCCCCACGACGATCCTCGAGGATCTCGCCAAGTACCGCCCCACCTGGCTCACCGTCGTGCCCCGGGTGCTCGAGAAGGTCTATGCCGGCGCCGAGGCGAACGCAACCGGTGCCCGCCGCAGGATTTTTGCCGCCGCGGTCAACACCGCTCTCGCCCACGCCAGGGCCCGCGAGGCCGATGCGAACGCCCCTGCGTCGTTGTCCTGGAAACTGTACGATCGGTTGGTGTACCGCAATCTGCGTGCCCGTCTCGGCGGTTCGTTGCGTTTCGTCCTCTCCGGTGGTGCCCCGCTCGACCCACGTCTCGACCTGTTCTTCACCGGTGCCGGGATCACGGTGCTCGAGGGCTACGGCCTGACCGAGACCACTGCCGCACATACCGTCTCCCGCCCCACCACCAAGCGCGCCGGAACCGTCGGCTCGGCCCTGGATGGTTGCACGGTGAAGGTGCTCGACGGTGAACTGCTCCTGGCTGGTGAGAACGTGTTTGCCGGGTACTGGAACAACGACTCCGCCACCGCAGCCTCGTTCCACAGCGATTCAGAGGGCCGGTGGTTCAAGTCCGGGGATCTTGGCAGCATCGACCCCCTCGGCCGGGTCTCGATCACCGGGAGGATCAAGGATCTGCTCATCACCTCCGGTGGCAAAAACATCCAACCCTCCGGCTTGGAGGAGCTCATCGTCCAGCACCCGGCCTTCACCCAGTGCGTCGTGGTCGGGGACCGCCGTCCCTACGTCGCCGCCCTGCTCGCCTGCAGCCCGGCCTGGCTCGCCGCCCTCGGCCTGTCCGACCCGGACCCGAACCATCCTGCGATCAAAACTGCCGCCACAGAGGCCCTCGCCTCTGCGAACCAGAGCGTCTCGCAGGCCGAGTCAATCAAGAAGTGGGCCCTCCTCCCCCGCGAACTCTCCGTCGAGGGCGGGGAGCTGACCGCCACCTTGAAGACGAAACGTCCGGTGGTTGCCGAGCGGTACCACGACCTCATCGAGTCGCTGTACGCAGAGTGAGCTTGCGGGTGTAACCCCCTGCCCCGCACCACTGTATGATCCATGGCTGCCCATGTGAACGTCTCATTCAACCAGCACGTCAAGCTCCCCGCCGAGGTCGCCTACCGGCTCCTGTGCGACTGGGAGGACCACTCCCGCTGGGTTTCGCTCACCAAGGTGGAGGTGCACTCCTCGGACTCCTTCACCGCCTACACCGGGATCGGACCGCTGCGATTGAAAGACCGGATGCAGGTCCTCTCCCGCGATGACGAGCAACGCGCGGTCGTGGTCGTGAAGCTCGGCCCGGTCCTCACCGGTTCGGCCGGGTTCAAGGTCAAAACCTACAGCGCGACCTCCTGCGTGGTCTCCTGGACCGAGGAGCTGCACATCCCGTACCTACCGGGCTTCACCGCCATCCTCCTGCGTCCGCTCACTCGTCTGCTGTTCCGTCGCGCCCTGCGGCGACTCGCCTGACCTAGCCTGTTCTCCGCAGCACCCATCGCAGCCGTGCAGCCAGCGCGGATCCCCATGGTTCCAAGGATTGTCCGGGTCGGGGTGCCCGACCTCATGCGCACAGACCCTCTCCATGATACCACGATCCTCCCGCCAGTGCTGCGGCAGGTGCCGCATGCCGTGCTCACTGCGGTTGTGGATGGTGCAAGACCTCCCCGCGCACCGCTGCGGGTCATGTACGGAGACAAGCACCTCCCCCGAGTGCTCCAGGTAGTGCCACGCACCACTCGAGCGGCCAGTTCCATCCGGGCCATCTCCCTGTGTCATGTCAGAAAGCCTACACACTCCCGGGCCCTCTTCGGGGTTCTAGTTCAGGTGAAGTCCCCGCTGTCTCTATCATAACATCCACCATCTTCGTTGATGGCGCGGAGATCTTGTTCCACCCCGGAGTAGTCCAGGTACGGCACCGCCTCGAACGCGACCGTGCAGTACCTGTACCAGGAACTCGATATCCCCTCGCCCAGGTCCTGCGAGAATGCCCCCTCGAGGTCACCAGCCGCCGCCAGTTCCAGGTACTGCTTCCAGTGCCCGGCATGCGTCAGGTACGACTCCTGCGCCCGCTCGGTCCCCTCCAGCCACTGCGGGACAGAGACGAACGAGATATCCCGCATGGCCTGCACGTACGCATCCCGCGACCGCTTGGAGGCCCGGACGAGCTCCTCGGTGAAACCAGCCATGCCGTCCTCGGTATCGGTATCATACCGGCTGTTGAGCTCTGCGAGTTTCTCCTGGTACTGGATCAAGATCCCCTCCGCCACCTCGATCTTGCCGGCCAGGTTCGAAGCCGTGGCATTGCGCAGCATGAGGTCAATCCCCGCCACGGAGACGGCAGCGATGAACAAAACCGATGCAAGCACCCACGGCCACCACCGGCGTGCCCCGCGTCTCGCTGTCTGTGTTCCGACCAGGGCCGGACCACTCGGGGGTGCCCAGGGCGAAGGACCCGTCCCCGGATGTCTCGGCATCGTGTGTTCGGTCCACCGCTGACCATCCCAGTACCGCAAAAGACCTGGATTCTGGGGATCGCTGTACCAGTTTGCCGGGACCTCTCTCATCGCAAGGACCGTTCTATCCGTATCTGCTGTCGCACGGGGCAGAGTAAAACCCGCCACCGCGGGCTGGGTGATTCCCGGCCCCACCCGGTCACAGTGTTGTGCATGTCTGACACCCTAAGCCGCCTTCGCCGCCTGAACATCATCGCGATGCTGCTGCACACCCTTCAGGCCGCGGCCGTGGTCATGCTGGCGAACGACTTCGCCCTCCCCGTCGCTGCCCGCTACATGAACGGACCCCCTGGCAGCGCTCAATCCGAGCTCGTCACCGTCTCCGAGCTGCGCACTGCCTGGATCGTTGCGGCCTTCCTCGCTCTCTCAGCTGTTGCCCACTTCCTGATCGCCTTCCCGCTCCGCTCCCGGTACGAAACCTGGCTCGCCGCACGGACAAACCCCGCGCGCTGGGTGGAGTACTCCCTCTCCTCGACGCTGATGATCATCGTGATCTTGCAACTCTGCGGCATCGACGATCTTGCCGCCCTGATCTCAGCTGCCCTCGCCAATGCCGCGATGATCCTGTTCGGCTGGCTCCAGGAGAAGTATGAGGAGCCCGGCACCGGGATGATGCCGTTCTGGTTCGGTTGTATCGCTGGGTCAGCGCCCTGGGTCGCGATCGGCGTGTACCTGTTCTCCCCAGGGTCCTCATCCGCCGCCAACCCACCCGGGTTCGTCTACGGTATCATCATCTCGTTGTTTTTGTTCTTCAACTGCTTCGCCCTGAATCAGTGGCTGCAGTACAAAGAAGTCGGCAAGTGGCGTGAGTACCTGTACGGGGAGCGCGCCTACCTGATCCTTTCCCTGGCCGCGAAATCCGCCCTGGCCTGGCAGGTTTTTGGCGGGACATTGGCCGGCTGAGGGCTCTCACCCGCGTTTTTGCCTAGCCCGAACCCGCACAACACTTGCATCCCCCCACGCAGCGCCTAACAGTTCTGGTATTCGATACCCCTCGAATACACAGATTCACCCCCAACCATAAACGGAGACACAACAATGATCACCAACCGCTTCCAAGCATCTACGTTGCTTGCAACCCTCGTCGCCCTTCTCGTAGCCGCGTTCACCGTGCTGCTGCCCGCCTCACCTGTCTCCGCCGCTCGAGGTTGCCCGTCCGGTTCCAGGCTGATCGCCTCGGTGTCCAACGGCGCCTCCCGCACCCCAGCATCGGTGTGCATTTCATCCCCGGTCCTCGTCGGGGAGAAGAACTCCTCGCTCACCGTTCGCGGGTTCACCGTGGATGACTCAGCTCGCGACGCGTTCTGCACTGTCGCCGAGCTTCGGTTCCAGGAGCGCAGTGCCCGTGGCGGCGCTCTCACGGTGCGCCAGTGGGGCACAAAGGAGTCTGATGGCTGCGCCGGGAATCATCAGGGATTTGCGGTGCGCCGTACCGCAAACCCAGGCGCTAGTCTCTTCCTCGCAGAGGTTCGGGTGTGTGTGCGATCCTTCGGTTCAAGCGCCTCACAGGGGACATGCTCACCCTGGCAAGCTCTGTGGTGGTAATAGCTCCACCGCACCAAGGCGCCCGATCACTCAGCCACCGGTCAGGTATGTCTTGGTGGAAAGATGTCAGGGTGTCTCCCGCTGACACCCAGTTAGGGGCCTCCCTGGCCCCGTTTACGGTCCAGCACACGGTTCTCTCATGATGCATGCACTCCGTTCCACCGTAGCGGTCCTAGCCGCAGTCGTCTTGGCGTCCTCTTGTTCCTCCTCGAGCGAATCCACCTGGTCCCCCACCCTCCCACCGGCGCATGATGCCTCGGTTCAAGAAGTGCTGCCTACTGGAAGTTTTCTGGTGGAAGGCTCCGCATCCCTCGGCGACAAACCAAATTTCGCCACGCTAGAGGGGTATGTTTCCTTCGGCGACGCTCCAGACGGCGTGGATTGCAAAGCTGATTTCACTGCCGTCGACACCCGCGACGGCAAGACGACCAAGGTGCAGACGGTGCGCGCACCGGGGGGACCGAGCTGGAACCGAGACCTGAACGGTTCTGATCGCTGGCGCGACACCGCCGACTGGAACGCTCCGGGAGCATTGTTCATGTTTTGGCCCTCGATCGTGGTCTCCGAGTTCAGTATCGGGATCGTGCCCGGGGCCGGGGAGAACTGGTTGTGCGGCATCCCGCTGATGAGCCGATTCACCAGCCTGGACGCTTCGACCGACACTACCGCGACGTTGCGGTTTGCCTACGACAAGGTGGATCAGAGCGTTGCTGCGAACCAAGATCGCTGGGTTGTCGCATACCTGGATGCAGTGGGGGTAAAAGGCAGGACCCGCGACCGGGCAGCCTCGGCACTCACCGAGTTCCGTGGAGGTCCGACGCGGGACAGCATCATGGGATCCGTGCTCACGATCGAACGTCAAGCGGATGGATCGGTGCGGATCGAACAGCGAAATGGCGCCCAGGATCTTCTCGTGTCGCTTACGTTCACCCCGACCGCTGAGCGTGTTGTCTCGGCCCCGGCCGGGGTGGTGCCGTTTTATGAGCAGATCGCCAGGCGCAGCTCTGGCGGTAAGGTCGACGATGAGAAGATCGATCAGGCCATCGAGAAGCTCGAAGCGCTGCTCGATGAGGGCTGATCCCGGCTCGGAACTGTACTACCCGTCTCCTCATCGAGCGGTAGGATCTCGGCCGTTCAAGTGCGACCCTCCGCGACGGATCCACGGCCGCCCCGTACGGTAGCCGGGCATGTCCACCGCATCATCCAGCCCCGACGCCATCGGCCCGCGTGAGGTCTGGCTCACCACCCAGACACTCCGAGGGTACCCACACCTGGTTCCGGTCTGGTTCGTCCTCGACGACGCCGGTGCGGTCTGGATCTCCACCGGGGCATCCAGCGCCAAGGTACGCAATGTCCGCGCCAACCCACGTGTCGCCCTGGGTTTCCCCTCCGACGGCAACGTCTCCGGTGATGCCGTCGCGCATGGCACCGCCGAGGTCCTGACCTCTGCCCCCGACTCGGTGCTTGATAGGTTCGAGGCCAAGTACACCTGGCGCCCGAACTCAGAGCCCGACCGCGAGACCGGCCTCCCGGTCCTCCTCAAAATCACCGTCGATCGCTGGGTGATGGGCAGCAGCAAGCACCTCGGCTAGGCTAGCCTCGCGCCGCTTCGCTCCGTGTCCTGACCCAAACACCCCGACACTGTGAGGTTTATGGGTGCTCACAGGTCTCGCCGCGGGCTCGGTGCCGCGTACCACCACATGAGCTACTCCGCCTGCCCCTGCCGCATGTGCGCTCCCTCGACCGGCAAGGGCAAGCGGGACTGGAAGCGCTTGTTGCACAAGTCGGCCCGCGCCCAGGCCAAGCGCATCCTCAGATCCGAACAGGACTGAACCTCCGGCCGCACCGCTGACCTCAGCTGGATGCACTCTCACCGAGATCCCTGGCTCGGGCCAGGAATGCATCGACATCGAGCAGCACCGCCGTGGCGTTGTCGGTCCCGTGCTCGGCCCCGACCCTGACTAGGTGCCCCAGTCCCGCGGCCAGGAGACCGGGAAAGAGCGCCTCGGCCCGTTCACCGAGCCCCCCGTGGACCCCGTCCGTGGTCAACAGCAGACGAGTCTGTTCCCCCGCTCCCACCCGCACGATGTCGATCTCGGCCGAGACCTCATGCCCATGCATCCCCAAACACCGCGCCAACCCACCAAACGGGTACGAGTGGTCCCAGGTGCACAAATCGACCGCATCCCCCTCAAGCAGCCATGCCCGCGAATCCCCGCACCAACCGACCAGCACCCCGCCGTACCCGGGTTCGACCACGACCACGACGAGCGTGGTCCCGGGGTTGTGAAGCACCCGGAAAGCCAGGTCGCACACGGCGAGGTGGGCCGTCTCGACATCCATGCTCAACTGCCGCTCATCTCTGGGTCCCGTGACGATCCGCCCGAGTGTCTCCAGCGCCAGCTTTGATGCCTCCGCACCGTTTGCATGCCCGCCGAGCCCGTCAGCAATCGCACAGACCCACTCCCCGAGCAAGACGGCATCTTGCTGACTTGTGCGCTGGTTCCGGACCCCGACCGCATGGGCCGCCCCATCGACCTCATCGAACGCATCCGCCTGCAAGATTCGAGCCATACCTATGATTATGCCACTCTCCCTCGGTCAAGCACAAGATCGGTCCAGTCCATCATCCACCGCCCTCCCGGGCAATCACCCACCACGTACCCCTGCGTGTTCATCACCGGCTCGAACCGTTTCCTCGGTGCCCGGTTACGCTGTTGTGGACCTTGAAACGACTGGTTTCTCGCATCACTCTGATGCCATCGTGGAGTTCTCCGCGGTGCTCTTCGATGCCCAGGGTCTCGAGGAAGGGGTGTACACCACGCTGGTGAACCCGCTCCGTCCCATCCCGGCCGCAACGACACGGGTGCACGGGATCACTGACCGCATGGTCGCCACCGCCCCCTCCTTTCCCCAAGTCTCCACCGAGATACTAAAACGGCTCCGTGGTCGCATCATCGTGGGCCACAACGTCGCATCGTTTGATCTGCGCTTCCTGAGAACCGCCATGGATCGAGCCGGTCTGGTCTACGAACCGGCCGGGGTCCTCGACACCCTCTCGCTGGCGAGAACCGCGCTTCCGGGCCTGAAGTCACACCGTCTCACTGAGTTGTGCCGCATCGCGGGGATCGAGAACCGAGCCGCCCACCGCGCCGAAACCGATGCCCGGGCCACCTGGCACCTGCTCTGTGCCCTCGCTCTTGCCGATCTCGATGATCTCACCGATCTGGACAAGTACAATCTTCCAGCCGTCAAGCACTCGATCCCAGAGGCCCTGGTCGCGTTCCGCCCGAAACCCGTCTCCCCCGACCTGAGCCTGCCGCAGACATGCGCCGGAGAGGTCGTGGTGTTCACCGGGGGCTGCCCGGATGGGTACCCCACGCGGGCCGAGGCCGGAAACGAGGTGCTGCGCCGCGGGGGTCGGGTCGGGTCCTCGGTCTCGAAAAAGACCACGGTCGTGTTCGCCGGCGACAACGCCGGGGCCAAGCTGGATCGAGCCCGCGAGCTCGGTAAACCCGTCTACCCGCATGCCGAGTTCGCAGATTTCCTCGACCGCGGTCATCCCGGGGCCGGAGATTCTCTACCCACGACCATCAAACGCTACGTCGGGCCGGACACTGGGGATCAAGTGCCACTGTAGTAGGGCCTCTGACTGTACTCGAGCATGAACCAGACCACACGTCGACTCACGGTGATTGTAGCTTCCTGTCTCCTGCTCGCGGCTTGCAGCACTCCGGAGCCGTTCGTGCCCGGCACCTTGCCGACCGAGTCAAAGGACAAGAACCTCAGCGAACTGCTCCCGATCGGTCCGCACACGGTAACGCTCGAATCCACCACCGGCTCAGGTGAAACCTTCGCCACCATGGCAATCTCAGGGTACATCAACCTACCAGCCAGTTATGACCTTGCAAAAGAGTGCTCGTTCGAGCTTACCGGTACTGAGACGCGCGCCGGCGCGACCACCACCTTCACACAGCGAAAAACCGCTGGTGGACCGGCCTGGCGTCGTGTGGACTCGAGCAACAGCGAGTACATCACGAAAGACTCCATCGGGCAGTGGCACGACGGCGATGACCTGGAGGGGTATGCGCCGTTGATCCTGCTCCCCGCGCTCTTGCTCGAAGAATTCGGCGGCGGTCTGCACTGGTGCAACCTGCGTCGGATCGACCAGATCGCGACCCTTGTCGATGCATCCACGGGCCGGCTCGACTGGAACCACTACTGGTTCGGCGAGATCGTTCGCGCCAACGCCGATGCGTATGTGCTCCGTGTCCTCGAGGCATCCGGACTGAGCGGCCGCGATCTTGATCTGGCGGCTGCGTCGGTGAGAGACGTTGCACAACCCACGTACTCGACTCTCCTTGACAATACCGAGGCCTGGGTCACCGGCGACGCCGAAAAACGAGTGCTCACGCTCTACTACCGAAAAGATGGCCAGCTCGTGCCCGCAGCTACCATCATCTTCACCCCGACAGAGCCTCGCGACATCGAGGGAGTGGTTGGGTCGAAAACCTTTATGGAGAAGGTAGCCGACGGTGAGGTGGAGCCTTTCAGTGAGACGGGTTCAGAGACGCGCTGAGATACCCCAGCCTCCGTCTCCATAGGCCCCACTGAGGCGATGATGCCTTCTTGG
>Ga0129333_10007645_pt1 | contig 10198 bp, 9 predicted proteins | sample CPB6_08_DNA_FD_94474 | JGI IMG/M metagenome (GOLD analysis project Ga0129333, IMG submission 94474) | Freshwater to marine salinity gradient microbial communities from Chesapeake Bay, USA - CPBay_Sum_0.6_0.8_DNA | ecosystem: Environmental > Aquatic > Marine > Coastal | place: USA: Chesapeake Bay...
GAGAAGGGGCAGGTACACGTACGACTCCACGTCGCACGCGCAGTTGGGGTAACGGTTCCAATACCAGGTGCCACCGAAGTCCCCGGCCAGGTCGATCATGCGGAAGTTCCGAATACCGGCCTTCAGCAAATGGTGCGCGGCGAGCATGCCGCCGAAGCCGGCGCCCACGATGACGACCTCGGTTTCCTCCTTCACCGCGTCGCGGGTGAAGTCGGGGTCGGAAAAAGGATCGCGGCCGAAGTCGGCCCATTCACCGGCGATGGTCTTGAACTGGGCGGTGCCGTCGGCGCGCAGGCGCTTCTCGCGCTCGATGCGGTACTTCTCGCGAATCTCCTCGGGTGACAGGTGCCCCGATTCTGAAGTGCTCGTCATGATCGTGTTTCCCCTGACCGATTGGTGACTTCCATCCTCGCAAGCACCCCACCTCGTCGCCAATTCCTGACGACGCCGGGACGACACCCGTCACGTGGACCAGTCCTCCCCTGCCGTCACGATAATCGGACGTCGCTTCTACGCTGATCTCATGTCTGCCAGCCACTCCCCCCTCGTCGACGTTCGACGCGCCGACGACCGACCACACACCCGCGTCGGCTGGCTGGACTCCCGTCATTCCTTCTCGTTCAGCAACCACTGGGACCCGGCCAACACCCACCACGGGGTTCTGCTGGTCAACAACGACGACAAAGTGGCCCCCGGCGCCGGGTTCGACACGCACCCGCATCGCGACATGGAGATCGTCACCTGGGTGCTCGACGGTTCGCTGGTCCATCAGGACTCCATCGGCAACAGCGGCGTCCTGTATCCCGGGCTCGCCCAACGTATGAGCGCCGGCACCGGCATCCTGCATTCGGAGAAGAACGATGCGTGGAAGCACGGCGTCGGGGATCGACACGAGTCGCCCGTGCACTTCGTCCAGATGTGGGTGGTTCCCGACGAGTCCGGCATCGATCCCGGATACGAACAGGTCGAGCTCGACGGGAGCGACCTCGCCGGTCGTCTCGCGGTCGTGGCCTCCGGCATGGATGCCCACCGCGATCGCACGGCCATCCGCATCCGGAATCGTTTCGCGGCGTTGCACGTGGCGCGACTGTCGCCCGGCGAGTCCGTCGTCGTGCCGGACGCGCCGTTCGCGCACGTCTTCGTTCCCCGCGGCGAGGTCGACATGGAAGCCGCTGGCTCACTGCGAACCGGAGACGCGGTGCGCCTCACCGCCGAGGGCGGACAACGGATCACCGCGACCACGGCATCGGAGATCCTGATCTGGGAAATGCACGCCGCCATTCAGGGGCAGTGACGTCCTCAGAGTTGGTAGCGGTACAGATTCGACTCGCGCTGGACGAAACCCATCCTCTGATACAAACGATTGGCGGCTTCGCGCGACGGACGCGAGGTGAGATCGACGGTGATCGCCCCGTTGTGGCGCGCGTGGTCGAGCGCGGCACGGTTCAACGCCTCGCCCACCCCGTGTCCCCGGGCGTTCCCGTCCACCACCACGTCCTCGATCCAGGCGCGCACACCGGTCGGGATACGGAACATGGCCAACGTCAACGAGCCGACGATCACTCCGTCCAGACGGGCGACGAACAACGTCGACGCCTCCGACGACACCAGGTCCTGCAGGGCCTCGCGTCCCGGAGGAGGATTCGACGAGGACAGTTGAGGGATCAGCACCTCGAAGGCCGCGACCAGTTCGTCGTCGACGTGCGTGCAGATGTCGACGGTCACTCCCACGGTGGCGAGTCTAGGCAGTCCACCTTCTACGGTTGCCCCATGACCCGCATCACCGATCATGCCGAACTCGCGACGAAAGCCCGAGCCCTCGGCGCCGCCCTCGAACCATTCGTCGGTCAGGTGTACTTCTCCCCCGAATGTCACGCGAACTACGTCGCCCTCGGTTTCCAACCGAGCCCCGGTGACATGAACGGTGTCGCTCTGCCCGAGGGCATCGCGTACTTCACCAGTCGCGGATCGTTGATGGGACACGTACCCGGAGAAGTGGTGGCCGCGGCGTTCGCGGTGTTCAATCCGGCCGCGGTCGTTCCCTCGGTCACCGCGGGTTGGGCCATCACCGATGCGACGACCATCTGTGCCGCACGACGGGCGGGAGCGATCGCTCAACTGGAACGAATCCTCGGAGCGAAGCCCGGTGGAGTCGCGCGAGCGCGCGCCATTCTGGGGCGTGCGGTCGGTGTGTTGCGTCCCGAAGGACGTCCGTTGTTCGCCGGCACTCTCAGCCAGTCGATCCCCGACACCGATCTCGGCGCGTGCTGGCACTTCGGCGACATGATCCGCGAGTACCGCGGCGACTCGCACACGGCCGCGTGGATCTCGGCCGGTTTGGACGCCACCGAGATCGGTCTACTGACCGAGTTGTACTGGGGTCTGCCACTGAAGTCGTACAGCCGCACGCGCGCGTGGTCCGAGGACGACTTCGCGGCCGCCATCGACCGCCTCGAGTCGCGCGGGCTCGTCCACGACGGTGCCTTCACCGAGGCCGGCCGCGAGATCCGCGAGCGGATCGAGGTGGACACCGATCGTCAGATGCTGGGGTGCATCGAAGCGATCGGCGAGGACTTCGACCATCTCGTCGCGATGCTCGGACCGTGGTCCGACGTGGTGCGCAACTTCAAGGGCTACCCGGCGGCCGGTCCCCACGAATTGGCCGCCGCCGCCAGCAAGCGTTGAACGGCATGGCCGCGGTCGGGAACATGGCAGACTGATCCCGTGATCCTCACCGAACTCCGCACGTCCGCCGACGCGTTCCACGCCAGCACCGGTTGGGAACCCAAGCCCGAGGGCCTGTGCCGTGGCGAGGTCTGCGTGCCCGCACCGGGTGCACTCGGCGCCGACGGATCTCTCGACGTCGCCGTCGCCGCGGAGCGCCTCGGCATGCCGGTCGTCCACGATGCCGAACACGGTCTGTGGGCGTTGGGCAGTGCCACCCTCGGTGGCCGCACCCTCAGCACCGCGGTGGCCGCCGATCCCGAGCTCCGCACGTTCGACAACCGGCCGTTCCGTTTGTCGTCGTTGCGAGGCAAGAAGGTCATCCTTCTCGCCTGGTCCAGTTATTGAGGCTGTCGATCCAGCCTGCCCGGGTGGCAGGCGCTTCACACCGAGATCGAGCAGCACGGCGCCACCATCGTGACGGTCGCCCTCGACATCGACATCGAACTTGCCAAGCCCTGGAACGACCTGGCCGGGCCGACGCATCCGAGCCTCATCGACACCACTCATGCCACCAATCCGGCGTTCGGATTCACGAACATCCCGATGGCGGTCTGGATCGACGAGAACGGTGTGCTCGTTCGTCCGGCCGAGGCGGCTTCCATCGAGCGCAGTCCGTTGCGCGACATGGAGATCCCCGAAGGATTGCCCGAACAACTCAGCAAGGTGATGCACGCCGTCAAAGCGATCCCCGATGATGCCGAGGCGTACCGTGCCGCCATCCTCGATTGGGTGAAGAACGGTTCGTCATCACGATTCGCGATGACACCCGACGAGGTCATCGAGCGCAGCCGTCCGCATTCCGACGCCGAGGCCCGCGCTCGCGCCTGCTTCGAATTGGGTGAGCACCTGCAACGCAACGGGAATCCCGACGCCGCGGTGACGTGGTGGAAAGAAGCCCACCGCCTCGATCCGCAGAACCTGGTGTACAAACGACAGGCCTGGACTCTCGTCACCACGCCTGCTGGTGCCACCGAGTACGACCTCATGCAGGGCCCGAACGACGTCTACGACAGCAATCTCGTGGACGAGGTCTCCGGTGAGGGCGGATTCGCGCAATTCATCGTCCGACCCGCTCTCTGAGAACGTCGGAATCGGATTGCCCGAAGCCATTCGGGTGCTCCGATTCCGGCGATAACGTACGTGTCGATGGCTGATCTGGAACACGTTCGTTGGATTCGCCGGCCCGAACTTCGTCGGCCTCACGTCATCGCCGCCTTCACCGGATGGAACGACGCCGCTGACGCCGCGAGCACCGCTCTGCGAACCCTCATCGAACGGCTCGGCGCCGCACCACTGGCCGAGATCGATCCCGAAGAGTTCACCGACTTCGCCACCATCCGCCCGCACGTTCGCCTCGCCGACGGATCCACACGCAGCATCGTGTGGCCCACCGTCAGCATGTGGTCGGTCACTTCGAACGATCACGACCTCATCCTCGTCCTCGGACCCGAGCCGGCGTTGCGTTGGAAGCTGTTCTGCCAGCAGATCATCGGTGTCGCTCTCATGTACAAGGCCCGCAGTGTCATCTCACTCGGCGCCTTGTTGGCCGATGTCCCGCATCGTCAACCCACCCAGGTACTCGGCACCGCCGTCGACCAGGAGATGATCGACGCGCACGATCTGCAACGCAGTCGCTACGAGGGCCCCACCGGAATCGTCGGTGTGCTCAACGACGCGGCGCATCGCGCGGAGTTGTCGACGGCCTCGCTGTGGGCTGCCGTTCCGGCCTATGCCGCACAGTTGCCCTCGCCCAAAGCCGCCGCGGCACTCATCGAACGCCTGTCGGAGATCGTGGGTTGTGATGCTCCCACCACGTCGCTCGACGCACAGTTGGATCGCTACGAGGAGGCCATCGATCAGATCATCGAGAGTGATCCGTCGATGGTCTCGTATCTCGAACGCCTCGAGAACATGGACGACGACGAATACGAGGAGGAGGACGAGTACTCCTTCGGTGACGACGAGTCCGACGACGAGGTGGAGGCCTCCGACTCCGCTGATGGTCCCATCACCGAGGAGTCACTCGACAGCGAGGCTTTCCTCGAAGAGGTCGAGCAGTTCCTACGAAGTCAGCACGACGACTGACGTCAGGCCTCGCCGCGCCACACCGGATCGCGCGGGGCATCGAAACTCGCGTTCAGCGGTTCACCGGCGATCGCCGCGAAAGCCATCGGACCCCACCACTGCACGCCCGCGGTGATCTCGGGCAACGAGTCCTCTCGGAACCAACCGATGTCGGCGGTCTCCAGAGGATGGCCCGCAAGATCGCCACCAACGGCCCGGCAATGGAACAGCAGCATGTACATGCCGAAGCGGCTGAATCCCATGCGCTGACCGTCGACCACCCCCAACAGTCGCAGGGGTTCGCACTCGATGCCGGTCTCCTCGCGGACTTCTTTCACCGCCACCTCACTCGGTGAGTACCCCACGTCGGCCCAACCGGTGGGATAGAGCCACACTCCGGAATCGGGCCGTTTCACCAGGAGGATTCGTCCCTCGTCATCGCCGACGATGGCACCCACCGCCACTTTCGGCGTGATGTACCCGGGCACGCCTTCACCGATGGACTCCATCCACTCCTGAACGAAGTGATCCTGTTCGCGCCGTACCTCGAGCGCCTCGTCGGCGGCGGCCTTGATGTCGGCGGCCACGTGCAGGATCTCCTCGTACCGTTCGCGCTCGTACAGGCTCTCGGTGAAACCCATGCCCGTTCGAGCGATACCCGCCAGTGTCTCGCTCCAACGCACGAGGTCACGCGTGAAATCGTTGGGCGTGGCGCCGGGCGCGTCGTCGGGCATGACGAGAACCTAGTTCGTCACGACGCCAACGTGAACAGGATGGCTCGCTCGACTTCCTGACGATGGAACGAGTCGATCAACTTCTCACCGGACGATGTGCGCACGTAGAACGCGTCGACGACCTCGTCGCCGATGGTCTGCACCGACGCGTGGCGAATGTCGAGCCCCACCTCGGCCATGGCCTTGGTGACGCGGTGGAGGATGCCGTGCTGATCAGGAGCGCGAACCTCGATGACCGTGGCGTTCGACGAGGCCTCGTCGAAGAAGGTCACCCTCGGTGGTCCGAGCTCACCGGCCGATCGACGCTTGCGGCGATACGTCTTGGCCCGCTCGGCGAGTCGGTATTCGATGGCCAGTTGTCCCCGCAATGCCCGTTCGAGATTGGTCACGATCGGACCCCACTCGATGGGACCATGCGGGGGAACCACTACTCGGAATTGCGACGCCGCCATCCCTTGTTCGTCGGAGTGCGCTTGCGCACCGAGAACCCCGAGACCGTGCAGTGCCAGCACCCCTGCCACCTTGCTGAACGTTCCCGGTCGGTCGGGACTGACCACCGTCACCGAGTTCTCGTCGAAGCCGATGGTGACCACACCACCGGCCATCATCTCGAGCACTTCGGCGTCGGGGAACAGGCGCCATTGCGCCTCTTCAATGTCGGCGCCACCGAGCACGAGATGCACGCGACGAACCAGATCGTTCACCAACTCGGCCTTCCACGAGCCCCACGCCGCCGTGCCGGTGGCCAGACTGTCGGCCTCGGTCAGGCCGTGCAACAAGTCGAGCACCAACGGTGTTCGCACCTCGTCGGCCACCGACATGATCGTGGCGCTGTCGGCCAAATCACGACGCGTGGCCACGTCGGGCAGCAACAGATGGTTCTTCACCATCGCGCACAACACCTCGGTGTCATCCCCCGTCAGACCCAGACGGGGACCGATGCGTTGCACCAATGCCACACCGACCTCGGTGTGATCCCCCGGATAGCCCTTGCCGATGTCGTGGAACAGCGCACCCAGCACCAGCAGATCGGGGCGGGCGACACGGTCGGCCCACGAAGCCGAGTTCGCCGTGGCCTCCCACAGGTGACGATCGACGGTGAAGCGGTGGTACGCGTTGCGTTGCGGCTTGCTGCGATTGGGCGCCCACTCCGGCAACACCTTCACCCACAGTCCACGTTGATCGAGCGCCTCCAACACCGGAATGGCGTCGTGCCCGGTGAGCAACAATCCGACCAGATCGTCGATGGCACCCACCGGCCACGGTGAGGGCATCGCCGGGCACGACGTGGCCAGACGATCCAGTGTGGGACGATCGATGCGCGCCTTGTGTCGCGCGGCCGACGCGGCCACGCGCAACAAGAGCGTGGGGTCGGTGGACGGATCGATGGTGTCGTCGAGATGCACCTCGCCGTGGTGCAAGATGACGCCGGGAGCCAGGTGTTGATCGGGGACGGGCTTGGCTTTGGCCGCTGCGACGCGAGCCCACACCTCGTCACCGACCCACGCCACCGAACGACCGGCGTTCGACAACGAGGCCACCAGCGCATCGGCGTTCGGATAGCCGCACGACGTGGCCACGGCATCCTGATCCTCGAGATGCATCACCTCGACGGCTCGACCCTGATGGCGATGCAACGCCACACGCAACGCCATCAACACGTCACGACCGGCATCGAGCGCCGCGCGATCGGATCGCGAGATCTCGACTCCGGCGGCTTCGGCCCACAGCAACGCGTGGATGTCACGCAGTCCGCCGTAGCCCTCCTTGAGATTCGGTTCGAGGAGGAACGCCACCTCACCGTGCTCGGCCTGGCGCGCACGCACGCGCTTCATCAATTCGGGCAGACGTTGGTCGGCCGAGTTCCGCCATGCCTTCAGACCCTCGCGGGCCAACTCCTGGGCCAGATCGGCGTCTCCGGCCAGCAGTCGAACACTCAGCAGCGCCGTGGCCGAGTCTAACTCGGACTTGGCCAGATCGATCGCCTGTTTCACGGTGCTCACGGAATGCCCGAGCTTCAAGCCGGAGTCCCAGATCGGATACCAGATCTTCGATGCGAGGTCGTCGACGTTCTTGGCGCCATCGTGAACCAACATCACGTCGAGATCGCTGAAGGGCGCCAACTCTCCGCGTCCGTATCCACCCACCGCCACCAACGCGCACCGCTTGTTCGGCTTCACCGCGACGTTGGCCGCCTCCCACAACTGACACAGCCACTCGTCGGTGGCGGCGCACAACTCACGGGTCAGCTTCACCCCGCGTAGCTTGGGGTCGTTCAGAACCTGGCGGCGCCGTTCCATTCCCTCAGTCTGTCGCAGAATCACCGTTCGATGCCCGACCGAATGTGAACGGAATGATTCAGCTTGGTTCGGTACGTCGCCGACTGATGATCGTGGCCGCTTTCCATGCACCCCACTCCAGCCCCGGCTCGACCAGCGACGGGTCGATGTCGGCCCACGTCGCCGGGGCCAGACCGAAGACGTCGTCGGGGAACGAGCGACGATCGAACTCGTCCCGAACGACGGGCGTGGCGCCGACCGACGCGAGAAAACGACTCAGCGGAACTGTCGCCGAACGCAGCACCGTCAGCGGATTGGTGCGTTGCTGCTCCGCATCCAAGGTCAACAGTTCGGTCAACCCGTCGACCGCGAGTCGTTCGGCCTCGGCCACCGCCGAATGTCGAGCCTCTTGGGAGACACCATCGACGAGCCCGTCCGATGCGAGACGATCATCGACCAATCGTGTGGCCCACGGGACCACGACCGCGGTCACGTTCCGGAGCAATCGGTCGGAGTAGTCGTCCACCCGACCATCTTCTCAGACCGCCGTGGTGGACGGAGCCTCGGTCGATGGAGCGGTGCTCGTGGGTGGAACCGTGGTGCTCGGCGGAGTGGTGGCCCTCAGCAGGATCGCCACTCGCACCAGAATGCGGCGCGCGCGATGGAGGTCGTCACGATCGGGCAACGACCCGTCACTCGGTTGCAGGAGGGCCCGAGCCTCGGCGATCATCAACAGGGCATCGGCGTTGTCCGCGGTCGTCGCGGCGGTCTCGAGGCGCGAGGCGATGGCCAACATCTTTTGCACCGATGCGGCGACGCGGGCCTCGCGCACCTCGTTCAATGCGTCGCGCACGATCTGTCGCGCGTCGGCGGTGGGGTCGGCCGTCAACCGATCCTTGGCCGCATTCAGCACGATCAGCAGTTCGGCTTTCACGTCGGCGGGCATGTCGGATGCGCTCACCGCGGCGATGACGCCGGCCAAGGTGAGAATGGCCCTGGATGCGGGGGTTCCCTCCAGAGCCGCGCGAGCGAGCCGCATGGCGTTCTCGAAGTCGTCTCGCGTGGGCATGTCACCCGCGTCGAGCGTGGCCTTCACCGCCTCGAGGGCGACAGTGGCCTGCGTCGCCGCGTCACTGGTGTTGCCCTCCAGCAACTGCAGAGCCTGCGTCACCGACCCGAGCATGCGCTGACGCTGCATCTCACCGGGCACCTCGCCGGAGGTGGGTGCCGATTCGTCGTCGGGGCGATCACCGATGCGCTCGTACACCAAGTCGGCGATGGTGCGGAACACGGCCCGCGCCTCGTCGAACGGAATCGATTCGCCGGCTTCGATCCGGACGCGCATGGCGACCAGAGTCGCCAGAGCGTTGTCACGCGCCTCACTCTGAGGCAGGCTCTTCAGCGCGGCCTCGGCCTTTCCGATGTTGGCGAGTAGGTCACCGCGAACCTGGTCGCCGTTGCGACGAACCTTGTCGATGTCGAATCGAGGGCGACCACTGGAGTCGTCGGCGACGGAGCCAGGGATCGACACCACCGAGTTTTCCGTGTCCTCATCGGATGAATCCCCGTCCGCATCATCGTCGGTCGAGTCATCATCGGACTCGTCATCATCGATGGTCGACGGCGGGGCCGACGGGCGCGAAGGGGCCGGGGAACCAGAAGGCGCCGACGTCGACGGTCGAGCAACCCGTAATGCGTTCTCGATCGCTTTCCCGATGATCTCCAGATCCCGCGACTCGATGCGCTGACCAGAGACGAGCTTGGTCGACAAGGCTTCCACGCGAGCGCGCAGTTCTTGCTTCGTCGCGTCGGGGATCGGCGCCTGTGCGATGCGATTCAGCAATTCGTTCAACTTGTTGCGCAATTCTCCGACTCGTGTCGAACCTGACGGAGTGGACGTCGATGGCGCACCGGACGAGGGCGTGCTGGACGAGGGCAGGCTCGAATCGGAACTGCTGTCTTCCTGCTCGGTGTCGTCACCATCGTTCTCGTCATCACCCGAGGCATGAACGGAGGAGACTCCGAGGGCGAGCGGGGTGATCAAGATGGCCAATGTGGGCAGGGCGATGCGGCGCTTCATGGTGTGTCCTTTGTCGTGGTCGTGCTGGGTTCGAGGGTTGGGGTCAGGGGGCGATGGAGTCGAGGGAGTCGAGTTCGGCCAAGGCTTCGTCGATGACTTGCAGATCGGCATCCAGGCTGGCAAGGTCGCTCTCGACCTCGTCCACTGCCTGGTCACCCGACGTCACCGGGGTGGCCGTCGAATCCACGACGACCTCGGTCGAGGGCGTCGGCGTCTCGTCGTCGGAGGAATCCGAGGATCCGCACCCGGCCGCCACGGAGCCGATCATGAGAAGACCGACGAGACCGACGACGAGGTGGCGAGCGAAAGTGCCC